>Ga0182024_10009371_pt1 | contig 20268 bp, 15 predicted proteins | sample P32metaG_FD_120480 | JGI IMG/M metagenome (GOLD analysis project Ga0182024, IMG submission 120480) | Permafrost microbial communities from Stordalen Mire, Sweden - P3-2 metaG (Illumina Assembly) | ecosystem: Environmental > Terrestrial > Soil > Wetlands > Permafrost | place: Sweden: Stordalen... | reverse complement strand
CTGGGGTGGGGCGGCTACTGGGGCTGGGACCCGGTGGAAAATGCTTCTCTCATGCCCTGGCTCACGGGTACCGCGTTTTTGCACTCCGTCATGATGCAGGAAAAGCGCGGCATGATGAAGAACTGGAACGTCTGGCTCATCTTCAGCACCTTCCTGCTGTGCATCCTGGGAACCGACCTGACTCGTTCCGGCCTGGTGAGCTCCGTCCACGCCTTCGCTCAGTCTTCCATCGGCAGCTGGTTTACTGCCTTCCTGGTGATCGTGCTCTCCATCTGCCTGTTCACTTTCCTCAAGCAGCGGGATCATCTCAAGTCGGAGCACAAACTGGAATCGCTGGTCTCCCGCGAGTCGAGTTTCCTGTTCAACAACCTGGTCCTGCTGGCGGCCTGCTTCACCATCCTGTGGGGCACGCTCTTCCCCATCATCTCGGAGTACGTGCAGGGCAATAAGGTCACCGTGGGTGCGCCCTTCTTCAATCGAGTCGCGCTGCCGATTGGGCTCTTTCTTCTCTTCCTGACCGGCATCGGCCCGCTGCTGGCCTGGCGGAGCGCATCCTTCAAGAGCGTCCGGCGCAACTTTATCCTGCCCATTGCGGCGATCGTGACCACCGCGGTCGTCCTGATGGCCGTGGGACTTCGCCCCTGGAACGATCAGGCCACATTTTATTCATTGGTTGCCTTCTCTCTCGGCGCCGGCGTCATCACTGCCATCTCTTCTGAGTTTTTGCGCGGCGCTCACGTCATCCGCAAGCACACCGGGCAAAACATATTCGCCTCCATGATCCAGCTCACCCGGCGCAACACACGTCGCTATGGCGGTTACATCGTGCACTTCGGCGTGGTGGTGATCTTTATCGGCATTGCCGGCGGCGCTTTCAATCAAAGCCACGAGCAGGAAATGAACAATGGCCAGAGCATGACCATTGGGCCCTACAAGATCGTGTGCGCGAGCTTCACCCAGGATTCGAATCTGAATTACGACACCGAGTTCGCCCTGCTCGATGTCTATCGCGGCAACAAGAAAATTACCCAGTTAGCCCCCGAGAAGCGTTTCTACGCCTCTTCGCAGCAACCAGAGACCCGGGTCGCCAACCACTCCACGCTGGCGTGGGACCTGTATGTCATTTACGCCGGGAAGAACCCTGATAGCGGCTTGCCGATCATCAAAGTTTTCCTTAATCCGCTCATGGCCTGGATCTGGATTGGAGTGGTCGTGGTGGCGATTGGCACGCTGGTCGCGCTGGCGCCCAACCTGAGCGCGGCCCTGGCTTCGGGCCGCACCCGCGGCGGCGGTGCCGAGGGCGTGAAGCCGCCCGCACCGCGGTCGGTGGATGAGCGTGAAGTTGCCATTGCCGGCAGAGGTCACGATTGAGCAAGCGCAGTGTTCTCGTCCGTATCTCGCAGCTTGCTTTGGTGTGCGCACTGATCGCGGTGACGGCGGGAGCCACCGATTCCTCCGCCAGGTTCGCCAAGGATAGCCACCAGCTGATGTGCGGTTGTAGCTGCAATCAGCTACTGGGCGAATGCAATCACGTCGGCTGCCCGGTTTCGCCGGTGATGCTCTCCCAATTGTCGGCGAGCATTGCCAGGGGCGATAGCGACGACGCCATCTTCCACCAGTTCCAGGAGCAATACGGGCCGGTTATTCTCGCCTCGCCCATGTTCACCCGGTTTAACCATCTCGCGTGGGTCATGCCGCCGCTCGTGCTCTTTCTGGGGATCGGATGTACTTTGCTGCTCGTGCGTAACTGGAAGATGCGCACCGTGCCCACTCCACCAGAGCCCAATACGCCCGGCTTCGCCGCCACCCGCGATCGCATACGCCGCGAGACCCAAATATGAGCACCATTGCCTGTGGCCTTCTTCTGCTCGCCATCTTTACGTTCGTCTTTTATCCCCAGCGGCATACCGCGCGGCAAATTCCGAAAACACGCCTCGACTTCCTGCGCGAACAGAAAGATGTGCTGTACGAGAATCTTCGCGATTTGAATTTCGAATACAGTGCGGGCAAGTATACGGCGGAAGATTACACGGCTCAGCGTGCTGCTCTGGAGAACGAGACCGCCGCGGTGTTGGCGGAAATCGATCAGTTGGAGCTGCATGTCACGCTGTCCTAAGCCGCCCCGTTTATAGAAAGATGAGAATGAGACCGAATTTCCTCCCGCGCAGAAGAATTGCGCAATGTCTGGTTGTGGGCGCGCTCTGTGTCCTGTTTGCCTTTGCCGCCGGGGCTTCCGCGGCCACCATCACGGGTACCGTCACCAACGGTACGACGCATACTCCGGCGGCTGGAGACACGGTTACGCTGATTGCGCTGGACCAGAGCATGCGGGAGATCGCGCGCACAACGACCGACGCCCAGGGCCACTTCTCGATCGATGCACCCGATCCGGGGATGCACCTGATACGCATCGATCATCAGGGCGCCGGATACTTCCAGCCCGCTCCGCCGAACACACCCAACGTGAATGCCCAGGTCTATGATGTCGCGGCTACTGTTGCCGGCGTGAGCACTGTGGCCAACGTGATGCGCGTCGAGACCGACCAGCAGGGGCTTCGCGTTACCCAGAGCTTTTTTATCAAGAACGATTCCAACCCGCCGCGCACTCAATTCAGCAAGCGTTCCTACGATTTCTATTTGCCGCCCGATGCGCAGATTGAAGGTTCGGCCGCGATGGCTCCGGGGGGAATGCCCGTCCAGTCGTCGCCCGTTCCTTTGGGGGAGAAGGGCCACTATGCATTTCTCTTTCCCTTGCGCCCAGGGGTGACGCAGTTTCAGCTCAGCTATCACCTGCCCTACTCCGGCAGCCTGGCCTTTGATCAGCACTTCGCCAGCCAGACCGACAGCTTTGTAGTGATGATGCCCAAGAGCATGAGCTTCAAGGCAGGCGGAGGAGTATCGTTCGAACAACTGAACGAGACCCCGGGCGCGCTCACCTATCTGGCACGCAACGGCACCCCGTCACATCCTTTTACGTTCACGGTCTCCGGTTCTGGCGCCATGCCCCGCGATACGCAGGCCGAAAGCCAGAGCAATGACAACGCAGGCCCAGGACCGGCGGGCCAGGGCGGCAGTGCAGCGGCTAACGACACCCGTCCCGGGGGCGGCCTTGGCGTACCCATCGATACGCCCGATCCCCTGGACAAATACAAATGGTGGATCTTAGGGGCGATCACCCTGGTGTTCGCGGTGGGCGCGGGGTTTCTGCTGCGCCGTTCCGGCGACGCTCCTGCCACAGAGATTGCTGGCGCTGTTCCGGCCGTCCCGAGTCTGCCGAATCTCTCGGGCGGCGGCCTGCTGGCGGCGCTCAAGGATGAGCTCTTCTCGCTCGAGACGGACCGTCTACAAGGGCGTCTCACCGACTCGGAGTACGAACAGCACAAGCAAGCGCTGGAATTGGTTTTACGCAGGGCGCTGGCAAAAAAGCCTGCCTGAGAATTTCGCCTGTCAGCGAACCCTTGGGTGGGGACAGAGTCTGCGGTATCAACCAGACTCTAGAACCAGGTTTGCGTACTGCGTCGTATCACCCGTGCGGATCAGGCCGATGGCTTGCGGCACTCTCCTCTTGAAAACCACATGAGGCTCGTACAGGATCGGCGTGCCATTCAGCGCCGCGGTAAATGCATCCTTGGTCTTTGGCTTGTTTACCGAAAGAAACTCCTCCGCCATGAATGCCTGAGCAATGACGAAGTTCCTGGTCAGGGCCCGCAATACGTCCAGCACCTGTGGTATGTCGTCGACGAGAGCAATATCTACCGTTTCGATATGCGGCCAAAAAGGAAATCCCCGGTCAGCGATGACCAGAGTATTCGTGTGCCGGATGCGGCAGAGAAGATCGTTGATGGCGGGATTGAGAATGCCTGTCTTAAGCACGCCAACCAGAGTAAACCATATGGCAGGGACTTACTTTGGTAACTGCGGCTAGAGAGAGACGCCGCGCTTCCAGGGGATGAAGTCGTTCTGATCCAACTGCTCCGCTTTCGTTCGCACTTTGCCGCTGGCCACTTCCACAATCAAGTCGAGCATCGACTCACCCACGCGCTCGATCGTGGTTTCGCCGCGGATGACCGCGCCCGTGTCGATATCAATGATGTCTGACATGCGTTCGGCGAGGCGGGTGTTAGTGGAAACCTTAACCACGGGAGTTATCGGATTACCGGTCGGAGTGCCCAGGCCGGTGGTGAAAACAACCACATTGGCGCCCGCACCTACCTGCGCGGTCACACACTCAACGTCATTCCCCGGCGTACAAAGCAGAGCAAGCCCGGGCGTTTCGTCATACTCGGGATAATCAAGAACCGCACAGACAGGCGATGTGCCGCCCTTCCTGGCCGCCCCGGCGGACTTCATCGCGTCCGTGATCAAGCCGTCCTTGATATTTCCGGGCGAGGGGTTCATCTCGAAACCGGAGTGGACCGCCTTTGCCCGCGCGGCGTAATCACGCATGAGTTGGATGAAACGGTCGGCCTGGCTCGCATCGACGCAGCGATTGATCAGACTCTGCTCCATTCCACAGAGTTCGGGAAACTCCGACAGGATCGACTTGGCGCCCAATGCGGCCAGCATGTCAGAGACGTGCCCCAGCGCGGGATTGGCCGAAATACCGGAAAATCCATCGGAGCCGCCGCACTTGAGCGCTACCGTGAGTTTGCTGAGAGGCGCGGGCTTCCGCGTGAGTCGATTGGCCTCCACCAGGCCTTCGAAGGTAGCGCGAATGGCTTCAGAGAGCATGGCCGATTCAAGACCGGACTGCTGCTGTTCGAACATCAGAACCGGCTTGCGCAAGGCCGGGTCCCTTTGACGAAGCGCATCCATCAGGATGGAGGGCTGGGCGTTCTGGCAACCGAGACTCAACACCGTTGCGCCGGCAACGTTGGGATGATGAATGTAACCGGCGAGCAGCCCGCAGAGCGCCTTCGCATCCTGACGGGTGCCGCCGCAGCCGCCCTCATGCACCAGGAACCTGACTCCGTCGACATTGGGAAAGACCCGTTCTGTCGCCGCCAGATCCGTGCGCTCAGTGGCGTGCGAACCCTGATGGTGCTGTTCGATGAGTTGCCGCACTTGCTGCCGGTAAAGTTTCGGCCGCCCGTAGCCAAGCTCTTCCTCAAAGGCATCGCGCAGCGCTTCGACATTGCGGTTTTCGCAAAAGACCAGCGGAATGACCAGCCAGTAATTGCGCGTGCCCACCTGGCCGTCCGCACGATGGTAACCGTCAAAGGTGCGCGAAGACCAACCCGAAACATCGGGCGCAGACCAGGAATAATTGCCCACCTTGGGACCAAAGCCGGAAGCGTCGTGCTGCACGTTGCGCGTGTTGAGCAGGCCGCCGCGAGGGATCGCCTGGCGGACAAGCCCCACAATTCCGCCGTACATGATGACCTCATCGCCGATGGCCAGATCACGGATGGCGAACTTTTGCTTGGCAGGTATGTCGGAGGGCGGAATATACTGCTCCCCGGCGAACGCGATGGCTTCCCCGGCGGGTAATTCGGTCAGTGCTACAAGGACGTTGTCTTGGGGATCGATCCTGAGGATTTTTTCGGCAGCCATTTCTTTTCGCCGGCACTCTACCGTAGATATAGACTCAATGTAGCGCTTTAATGTATCGACGGTCAAACCAATGACCGCCGATCTATCCTGAAAGAAAACAGCCCACGCATGAGTTCTTCCATTTTCGATTTGCAGGGAAAGACCGCCGTGGTTGTCGGCGGCACCACCGGCATAGGCCACGCTCTGGCTCTCGGGTTAGCCGACGCGGGCGCGGATGTTGTCGCCTCTTCGCGAAGGCCGGAACAGGTGGAGCAAACGGCCGCCCAGATCGAAGCCAAAGGGCGTAAGACACTGCGCCGCACCTCGGATGTGCACGATCGAGCCACGTTAGAAGCGTTGCGCGACGCAGTCCTGGGTGAGTTCGGCAAAGTGGACATTTTGATCAACTGCGCCGGCATCACCAAGCGCGCACCTACCATCGACTTTCCGGAAGCGGATTGGGACCAGATCATCGACACCAACCTGACCGGCACGCTGAGGGGTTGCCAGGTTTTCGGCAAACATATGCTCAGCCGCGGTTACGGACGCATCATCAATATTGCATCGCTCTCCACCTACGTGGGACTTTTCGAGGTTGCCGCGTACAGCGCCAGCAAGGCTGCTGTAGGGGCCCTGACCAAGGTACTGGCAGTGGAATGGTCCCGCCAGGGAGTGCTGGTCAACGCCATTGCCCCTGGGGTATTCCGCACCGACCTGAACGCAAATCTGCTGGACAGTACGGAACGGGGACGGGAGTTCAAGATGCGGACGCCCATCGGCCGTTTTGGCAAAACAGAGGAGTTGGTCGGCGCGGCGGTCTACCTGGCTTCGGATGCGGCATCGTATGTATCGGGCGAGATACTCGTTGTCGACGGCGGCTTTCTGGCCAGCGGAGTCAATCAATAACGATGGAATACAGGAAGCTCGGCCAAACGGATCTTAACCTCTCATTGGTTGGTTTTGGCAGCGCTACGCTGGGGGACGTCTTCGGCAACGTTGAATCCAAGGATGGGATCCGGGCTGTTCACCTGGCAGTGGATAGCGGCATCAACTACTTCGATTCGTCACCCTACTACGGAATCACGCTGGCAGAAACGCGGCTGGGTGAGGCCTTGGCGGGCAGGCGCGAACGCGTTGTCCTGGCGACCAAGTGCGGACGCTATGGATTTGACGAGTTCGATTTTTCCGCCAAGCGGGTGACTGCCAGCATCGATGAGTCACTGCGACGGTTGCAGACCGACTACATCGATCTGTTTCAGGTTCATGATGTCGAGTTCGGCGATGTGGAACAGATTATTCATGAGACCCTGCCGGCCTTGCGTCAACTGCAGCAGCAAGGCAAGGCGCGTTACATCGGCATCACGGGATATCCGCCAAAGCTCCTGAGGCGCATGGCCGAGGCGACACCGGTCGATAGCATCCTTACCTATTGCCACTACAACCTCGTGAATACGGATATGGACGGGGTGCTGACCGACTTCGCCCGGGAGCGCGGAATCGGGCTGATCAATGCGTCTGGTTTGTGCATGGGTCTTCTGACCGAGCATGGGCCGCCGGACTGGCATCCTGCTCCCCAGCAAGTACGGGATGCGGGCAAAAAAGCTGCGGAGTTTTGCCGCGCGCATGGAGCGGATATATCAAAACTGGCCCTGCGCTTCTGCCTGGACCATCCTTTCGTCTCCAGCACCCTCATCGGTATGTCCTCGACACGTGAAGTGGAGACAAGCCTGCAGCTGCTGCAGAGTTCTACCGACAAAGAGCTCCTGGCCCAGGTCGAAACTATTTTGGCGCCGGTGTTCAATTACGTATGGCCCTCCGGGCGTCCGGAGAATCAAGCGTAATGGTCCCTCCCACGAAGGGCACGGCTTCAGCCGTGCCAAACAGGACCGGGGTGATGAGGGCTTTTAGCCCCTGAGGTACGTCTTTCCCATAGTTGACGAGGAACCGCTCGTGGCAACCGTACGGTCTCGAAAAGCGTACCTCAGCGGCTAAAGCCGTGGAGTACAGTGAAATCTGCGGCACGGCTAAAGCCGTGCCCTTCGTTCAGGGACTTTCCCGCAGCTTATAAAACAACCCGAGGCAAGGTACCAACCATGAAAGCATTCGTGATGAAAGAGCCCGGCGATGTTGCAATCGAAACAGTGGCAGACGCAATCGCGACCAATGACGACGTGTTGCTGAAGGTTCGCATGATCGGGCTTTGTGGAACTGACCTGAGTTCCTATCGGGGCAAGAATCCGCTAATCACCTTCCCGCGCATTCCCGGTCACGAAGTGGCAGCGACCATCGCGGAACCGAGCAAAGCACACCCGGAACTTCCCGCGGGCATGGACGTTACCCTATCTCCTTACTTCGGCTGCGGCCGCTGCCCCGCCTGCCTGAGGGCCAGGCCGAACGCCTGCCAATTCAACGAGACGCTGGGCGTACAACGCAACGGGGCCATGACGGAATATATCGCCGTGCCGGCAGCGAAACTCTACCCTGCGCGGCTGAGCATCAAGGAACTCTGCCTGGTGGAACCGTTGACCGTTGGCTTCCACGCGGTAGACCGGGGACGAGTCACGGCGCAGGATGCAGTCGCCATCTTTGGTTGTGGCGGAGTAGGGCTCGGAGCTATCGCCGCCTCCGGCTTTCGCGAAGCGAAGACCATCGCCATCGATCTCGATGATGCAAAACTAGCCCTTGCCCTGCGCGCCGGCGCGACGCACAGCATCAACACCAGCAAAGAGCCCCTGCACGAACGGCTGCTCGAGCTCACGGGAGGTCGAGGGCCGGACGTCTTCATTGAAGCCATCGGGCTGCCGCAAACCTTCCGCAGCGCCGTCGAGGAAGTAGCCTTCACCGGGCGCGTGGTTTACATCGGCTACGCCAAGGAGCCGGTGGCCTACGAAACCAAGCTTTTTGTGCAGAAGGAGCTCGACATTCTGGGCTCACGCAATGCCCTTCCGGAAAACTTTCGTGAAGTGATCCGCATGCTCGAAGAACATCGCTTTCCCGTAGACGAAGCTGTGAGCGCCATTGTGCCGCTGGAACAAGCGCCGGCCATGATCAAGACCTGGAGCGAGCATCCCAACGAATATTCCAAGATCATGGTTCGGTTCGACTGAGCTACCCGAAACGCCTGAGGTAAGCCGAGCAAAGCGCAACCGTCTGATCGGTGTAGGAAACTCCCATGGATCTGGCAAGGGCCGTTTCCGCATGGGAACCAACCCACGCAACCAGCAGCAACCGCCGCAGCATGATGAAGGTTGGAATCTCTTCCTCTTCAGCCTGGCTCACTGCAGAGACCGTTCGATAGCCTTCGAGCCAACACTCGATCAGGCCGGCCGCCTGGGGCAGGTGCTCGTAAAACGACAGCGCAGTAGCGGCGTCGTACATATACCAACTGAAACCACAGTCGTCGAAATCGATCACTTTGATTTCGCCTTGGTGCATCAGCAGATTGTCCAGGCGCAGGTCGCAGTGAGCCAGACCAAAGCGGTCTGGGCCGCTGCCATACGAGCTCAGGCGCTCCCCGATCAGCTCCGCCGTACGGCCAAACAGATCAAGGCGGCCGGCGTTCATGCCCAGCGCGTCGCGCCACCGGCCCCAACGCGGAGCCTCTCCTAGAGCGGTCTCGAAGTCCCAGGTAAATCGATCAAAACTGTCCGGCCGGTGCCAGGTTCTGCTGTGCGCATGCATCTGCGCGGTGATCGCCCCCAGGCTCTGGAAACACTGGCGAAGATCCATATCGATCCGGGGATGGCCGCCGTTTTCCCATTCAAAAAGAACTACGTTTCGCGGAACCCCGGCGAGAGGGTCGGGTGCGGCCTGGACCCATTCTCCATCCAGCCCGGCTACAGGAACCGGAGTAGCGACGACTCCATCTCTGCGCAAAGCGACCAGCCAGGCCATCTCCGAAGCAAGCGAACTTTTTGACTGATATCCCGGCCGCTGCAGACGCAAAGCCCACCGTCTGCCAGAGGGGGCTTCTACCTGGTAAGTCTCATTCTCGGAAAGACTGATGAGCTGGACGCTCGCGTTCCGGGGAAGATCGTAGAGGCTAAGCGCCTGCTCGGCCAACTGAGTTGCTACCACCGTCTAACCCCTCTCTTTGCTCACTCTACACGGTCGATAAAATCCTTTGACTTCCCCTTGGACTTCCCCGCAAACTAGGGACATCGCTCTTCAGGCTTTTCCCGGTTTCATCGTCGCTCGCAAATTCAGTCACCTTGAACCAGTTTTCTGGAGACGCACCACTGCCGCCCGAGACTACAGCTGTACTTGCATCGGACTTTCCCGCAAGCCATACGGAATATGGCCTACGCCATAACATTCTGACGCCCTGGGAAACGCTGGCCCAGTCAGTTGCCGCTATCGCGCCCACCACCTCGCCGGTGCTGACCATTCCCCTGGTTTTTGCCCTGGCCGGCAATGGGACCTGGATCGCGTATGCCTTGGCCACCGTGCAAGTTACGCTGATCGCTCTGCTGATTGGTGCGCTCGCGCGCCGTTCCGCCTCCCCCGGCTCCCTGTATAGCTATGCCACAGATTCGCTACCGCCGGTGTTTGCCAGCATCGCGGCGTGGGCCCTGCTTCTCGGCTATGTCGCCACCGGCTCGTCGATCGCGGCAGGCTTCGCCCTGTATGCCAACGTGCTGCTGAAGGCATCTACAGGCCACGTGCTGTCGCCTACCCTGCTGGTTCTGGTGAGTGTGATCGGAGCCGCGACCATGGCCTACCGCGACGTAAAGCTCTCCGCGCGAGCCATGCTCTGGCTGGAAGGCGCATCGGTGGCGTGCATCGTGATGGTGTTACTGCTGGTCTTATGGAAGAACGGCCTGCACTTCGATTGGCCTCAATTGCGGTTGCAGGGCAGTTCGATCTCTGGCATCCGGCTGGGACTGGTATTGGCGATTTTCAGCTTCGTCGGCTTTGAGAGTGCGACCGCGCTCGGTCACGAGGCCAAAGAACCACTGCGCACCATACCCCGCGCGGTTTTGCAGTGCGCGCTGGGCGCGGGCGCTTTCTTCATCCTGGCTGCCTATGCCGAAGTACTCGGCTTTCGCAGCACGGGCCTTGCCCCGGACAAGGCCGATGCGCCACTGCACGTGCTCGCCAACCAGGCGGCGGTGCCGGTGCTTGGCATCCTCATCGACGCGGGCGCCATGATCAGCATGTTCGCCTGCGGCCTGGCCTGTATCACGGCGGGGGCGCGCATTCTGCTGCTCATGGCTCACAACGGGCTGGTTCCGGTTCATTTTTGCAAGACTCATCGTCGCAACGAAACTCCGCACCTGGCGGTGTTGCTCACCGCCATCGTGGTCGCCGTCCCCACCCTGGTGCTCACGCTGCTGGGCTACTCGGGAACCGACATCTACGGTTGGCTGGGCTCGTTTGCGGTCTACGGCTTCATTACCATCTATGGGCTCACCTGCATTGCGCTGCCGCTGCAGCTAAAACGCCAGGGTGCTCTGTCGACGGCTCTTTTAGTGACCGCGATTCTGGGGGGCATCTCCATGGTGATGGCGCTGGCGGGAACTCTTTATCCCATTCCTGCTGCGCCCTATTCCTGGCTGCCTTACCTCTACTTCGCCTACCTGCTCATCACCCTGATTTTCTTTTTCCGCACCCGGCACAAGCGCAATGGCGCGCGAGCGATCGAAGATTTCTCATGACCAGATAGGTTCGCCGGGGCGGTCATGTAACCCAAAAGAGTAACCGAAGCGGCGCCTTAGTTCGCACCGTTGTTGCTATCATTGGGCCATGAAAAAGACTCTGCTGTTCACCATGGTTATGCTCATTACCGGCTCGGCGTTCGCGCAAGGCCACCATCACCGTCATCATCACCACCACAACCATTCACACGCGCAGACTCGATAGCGCGAGAGAACTCAGCGCGGTGCTGCCGGTGGGGCCACCGTTTCCAGCCAACGAAGAACGGCGCCTGACAGGGGGCCGCGCTGATCCGAGTAGACGTGATCAGTTGGCAGGTGCAGTGTGGCCACACGGTCGTTTCCCGCGTGCCGCAATGCACTGGCGAATGCCTGGTCTCCCCGGGCGTACGCATCCTCTGACGTGACGACAAGCAACGGCCGCGTCTTGAGGGCATTGATCTTACCCATGAAGCTCCATTGCGCCGCGTTGGCGATCATTTCGTGGGCCAGCCCCTCGGCCGTGCAGCCACTCAATGGCTCCATTCCATCTCGATCGTAAGCGGCGCTCAGCGCCTTGATCGTTCCCGGTTCCCGATCCTTAGACAAGGGTGGACCAATACGTCCTCCAAAATCGGCAGCGGAAATAAGAGCAACCCCCAGGATGCCTCCGTCGGCAGCCGCGGCTTGTACCGCCATGAAACCGCCCATGCTGTGTCCGATAAGGACGATGCGCGACGGGTCCAGCCGCAGGATCCTCGCCATCTGGGCCGAGCGCACATAATCGATGGCCGCCGCCGTGTCTTCAATTCCGTGAGAGAAAGAAAACTCCCCGGGAGAGCCCCAGGAACCCCGGTAGTCAAAGTAGAGAACATCCCACCCGGCACGGCGAATATCCTGGGCCAGATCCAGATTGCGCTCGTTGCCAGGAAACCCGTGCAGTAGCACCACCGTCGGATGCGGGCCCGGCCCCGCGGCAACGTATACAAATGCGTTCAGTAACCCACCGTGACTCGGAATTTGAAAACTCTGCATGGAAGCGCGCTGCCCCCGGCTGAGCGGGGAGAACATGCACAACACCAGTAGAGTGGAGATTGCGATCCGTTGCCGAAGCTTCGGCTTGAAGGACTGCTCAACACGGAGATCGGTAGCCACGACGCAAGGACCACAAACGAGCCTATCGTTGTGCAGAGCTACCTCCGAGTGCCTGTGCCTTTGGTAACGAGTGCGTTTCTATCCTACCGGAACAGGATCGCGGGGCGCCTCATCGAAACGCGGCACAATGGTTACGGCGGGGACTGTTACCGTTACATAAGTTCTACCCAGGATGCCGCAGAGGGGCTGGTCTCAAGCCCCTTTCTATAGGTTCTTCTGCCAGAATGCGAGCATGGCGTTGTATCGCTGAAGAAGTGCGGGCGTATCGACAAACCCATGTTTGCGCATGGGGAATAGCTCGACCTGGTAAGGCTTTCCGGCAGCGATCAAGGCATTCATGAACGCCTCCTCGTTCTGAGGATGAACATTGTCGTCATAGGTGCCGTACATCAGCATGAGAGAGCCATGCAGGTCACGAGCTCGCGGGATGAGAGAGGCCCGGTCATAAGCCGCCGCGTTGTTTTGTGGCAGCTGCAGGAACGATTCTCCCCACTTGGAATCGTAGAAACGCCAATCAGTCACCGGCGCCCCGGCAATGCCTGCTTTGAATTCCTGTGACCTGGTCATCAGGTTGAGTGTGACGGTACCACCGCCGCTCCAGCCCCAGACACCAACCCGGCTACCGTCGACCCAGGGCTGCGCCTTCAACCAGCGAATGCCGGCAACCAGGTCCGCAGCTTCTCCCGCGCCCGGGCTCGCTGCCAGGGTGTTTTCGAGTGTCTTGCTGATCGCAGTGGCGGCGCGATTATCGATGGCCACGGCAATGTAACCATTGCTGGCCAGCACGTTGTCAAACAGGGTTTCATTTTGCCATGCGTCTTTGACCGTCGGCGCGGAGGGACCGCCGTACACGTGCAGGATGACGGGATAGCGGCGCGTCGGATCGAAGTCCTTAGGCTTCAATATCTGCGCCGGCATGGCAAAGCCGTCTCCCGCCGGGATGGTTAATAGCTGGGGATACTGCAAGTCCCGCGGCAGAAGCTCGGATCGAGGCGGCGCGACAGTTGCTTTCAGGTCTCCGCCGGCAGCATGCAACCGCAACGCCGGAAGGGTATGAATGTTCGAGTAAGTGTCGAAGTAATAAGTGGCGTCGGGCGACATTTCAATGGCGTGGGTCCCCGGCTCTGTGGAGATTCTGCTCAGGCTACTGCCGTCGCTATGGATCCGGTATAGCTGGCGCTCGACAGAACCATCTTTCAGCGCGGTGAAGTAGATCCAGTCCCTCGCCTCATCGATGCCGACGACCCCCTGGTGCACCCAGAAAGCTCCGCCGTGCGAGGAGACAATCGCCCAGTTCCCTTTGGTTACCTGGTTGACCAGGGTTCCGTCGGCGGCATAGCGATACAGGTGCATGAAGCCATCGCGCTCCGAAGCCCATAAGAAGTGGCCGTCGCGCAGGAAGTACAGATCGTCGTTCACATTCACCCAGGCGGGGTCGGTCTCGGTAAGTAATCGCTTTACGTCGCTTCCCTGGCGATCGGAGAGATACAACCCCAGCTCTCTCTGGCTGTGATCCAGAGTCTTGAAGCTGAGGTGCTTTCCGTCGGGCAACCAGGTCACGCGCAGCAGCCATTCATAGGGCTTGTCGGTAACGTGAATCCAATGGTTCTGGGCAGAATCAACCGCAACGACGCCCACGCGCACGACGGGATTGTGGTCGCCGGGCCTGGGGTATGTCTGATGAATCAAACGCGGGTTTGCCGGCGAAAAGTCTACGAACGTGCTCACCGGCACGCCGGCCTCATCCGTCTGCAGATACGCGATCGACTGCGAATCGGGCGACCACCAATAGCCCGTGTCATGGCGACCGAAGACCTCTTCCCAATACACCCAGGAGAGGGTGCCATTCAAGGTGGTTTGCGAACCGTCGTGCGTGAGCTGCGTTTCCTTCTTGGCGGCCAGATCCCACAGGTAAATATTGTTGGCGCGCACAAAGGAGATGAAGCGTCCGTTGGGAGAAAACTCTGGGTCCTTCTCATCCTCTGGAGTTCGAGTTATCCGGGAGAAGGTGGACGAGTCCAGGTCAAGCAGGAAGATGTCTCCGGCGAAGAGGTAAAGCGCCTGCTTCCCCGTCGTAGTGAAGGTGATTGGCCAGGGAATCGCGTCGCGAACACCTGCATCAGGCTCGATGGATTTGAGCGAGGCCACCGCTTGTTTCATGTCCAGCACGGGGCGCCGCTTGCCGGTAACCGGGTCAAGCCGTTCGAAAGCCTGTTGTGACTCGGGCAGGCGGACATCATCGAGGATGGCCGTGCCGTCTTGAAGCCAGACAAACGAGGGCACGTCGTCTATCTTGTTTCCCGGACCAGCTATCCACTCTGTGGTCAGGTTTGGCGTTTGGGCATGCAGGCAGGAAACTGCGAACAGACAAAGAATACCGGCGACGATTCGGCGAATAGGGCGCCTCGCAAACTATTTATTTCCGACGGTGGGCGCCGCAAGAGTTCAACCCGCGACTTCCACTGTGCGGAGGTGGCAGACGCTATTTTAGCTGACGACCAAGACCTATATGCGTTCGAAATAATCGCTGCCCTGCGGCACATGCCAGGTCGACACACTCGACTGCCGTTCAGGACGTCGGATCCGCCGGGTCTAAGCCTTCAGGTGGTCCTGGTCAGGCTAGGGTGTTGTGAAGCAGGATTTGATTCGATGCGAATAGGTTTCCAAATCTGACTCCGCGCGAATACGGTTCCAAACCTCCTCCGGAATGGTCAGAAAAGCTTCCACCACATCAGGGTCGAACTGAGATCCAGAGCAACGGATGATTTCTTCTCGCGCGGTGCGGTAGGAGAGTGCGGCACGATAGGGCCGATCGGATGTCATCGCGTCCAGGGTATCCGCAACCGCAAAGATCCTCGCTCCCAGCGGGATCTCAGCCCCAATCAATCCCTGAGGATAACCGCTACCGTCGTAGGATTCGTGATGAGTGAGGACAATTTGAGCGGCGTGAGACAGAAACAAGTGTTGGCTCACAAGGTCGTAGCTGATGTTCACGTGCCTACGCATGATCTCGGTCTCCTCGGGAGTCAGTTTCCCGGGCTTAAGCAGAATCGCATCCGGAATACCTATCTTGCCGATATCGTGGAGAGATGCACCGAGAGCAAGTTCTCCAAGTTCCTCCTCGCTGCAAGCCATTGCTTGACCGATCTCTAAAGAGTAGCGAGTCACACGCTGGGAATGCCCAGCCGTTTCGTTATCCCGCAGATCCAATGCCCCGCCTAACGCGCGCAAGGTTTGATCGTACATCGACTTAATTCGTCTTACCGCCACCTGGAGTTGCTTCGTCCTCTGGTTCACCAGCTCTTCCAATTGATCGTTGTGCTGTTTCAATGTTTGCTGGAGCTCATGGAGTTTCAGATGAGTCTGGATACGAGCCTGCACCTCTTCCAACTGGAACGGCTTGGTGATGTAATCCGCACCGCCAGTCTGAAAAGCTTTGATCTTGTCTTCCTTTGCATTGAGCGCGCTGAGAAAAATCACGGGTGCGTCTGAAAGCTCTGGGTTGGATTTCAATCGCTCGCACACCTCGTAACCATTCATTTCCGGCATGTTGATATCCAGCAGAAACAAATCCGGAGGGTTCTGGGCAGCGGCTGCCAGTGCCAGCCGGCCCCGGGGAAACGAACGTACCTTATAACCACGCACTTTCAGCATGTCTTCCAATAGCTTTAGATTGGCGGGTTGATCATCCACCACTATGATGTTTGCGGTTTCAGTCGTTGTCATTGGTTGTGCTTCATTGCAGCGAATTTGAGCTTCGTCTCTGTCAACAAATAAGTCAGCTCGTCATACTCATAGTTTTCCGCGAAGTGCTTCAACGCAGCCGCGGCATGTTTGTCGTGTGCCCCGGCCGTTTGAATCAACTGATCCAAACGGTCCTTCTCGCCTGCCTGGACCGCATCGTACAACTGACTGATCAACTCCCAAGGTAGCTCCGCAAGCTGTACCGGGCTCACGCCGGGAGGTAGTGCAACCACTGAATCCATTTGCTGGATGTTGTATCCCTGAGTGCGCAGGTTTTCGGGCTTGCGTGGGGCCATTCCTCCTGTATCGACCGAGACCTGGTCGGGTTCTACGGGTATTTCGAAGCGGAATATTGAACCCTGGCCAGGGCTGCTGGTAACCGTAATATCCCCGCCCATCAATCGAGCGTAACTGCGGCCGATCGCCAGTCCCAGACCCGTTCCCTCCTGCCCTTTGAGGCCGCGCTTAATTTGACTGAATGGCTGGAACAACTTGCCTTGTTCCTCGCTCGAAATACCCGGACCGGTATCCTGAACCTGAGCTGACAACCAAAGTTGGGAGGTACTCTTGCGACACAGAGTGACGTGCAATTTGACCTGGCCTCGGTTGGTAAATTTAATTGCGTTACCCAGAAGGTTGATCAGGACCTGGCGTATCTTACCTTCATCTGCCACAACATAGGCTACGTATTCGCCGTCGACTGATACCTCGAATTGAAGCGCCTTCGCATGTGCCCCAAAGCGAAACATGGCTGTGAGATTTTCTACCAGGCGGGATAACTTGAAAGTGGTCGGATTGAGCTCGGCGCGGCCAGCCTCGATCTTGGACATGTCCAGGATGTCTGTGATGAGGGCAACCAGGTGCTCGCCGTTTTGGCAGATAGTCTCAAGATTGGCTTTCGCATTGCTTCCCAATTCATGATCCCGCGACATCAACTGCGCACAGCCAAGAATGGCGTTCATCGGGGTGCGTATTTCGTGGGACACAGTCGATAGAAACATAGTCTTAGCCCGGCTGGCAGCTTCGGCTTCCTCCGCTGCGATTTCAAACCGGCGGTCAAGTCGCTTCCGTTCTGTGATGTCGCGCACGGCAGAAACGACCAGGGTTCCCTCCTCGGTCTCCAATGGGCTGAGACTTATCTCAATGGGAAACTCGGTACCGTCCTTGCGCAACCCGTAGAGTTCTGTTCCAGCTCCCATGGGCCGCACCCGTGGATCGTCGAAAAAGCCCGCGCGGTGCCCTGGATGCGCGGCCCGGAAGCGTTGGGGCACCAACATCTCCATTCGCTGCCCTACCAGCTCTTCTCTTGCGAACCCAAACAGGCTCTTCACCTGCGCATTCACCAAAACAATCTTGCCCTCTCGACCCACTACCAGCATCGCGTCTGGTGCCGCTTCCAACAACTCTCGGAACTTGCCCTCCGTGGCAAGCCTCTTCGTGCGGTCCATAACCTGTCCGAGTTGATTGCCGACAAGCGCCATGATTTCCAGGAGCGCATCCTGCCGCTCTGCGTACTCAACCGAGAAAAACTCGAGGACCGCGACCACTTCACTTCCGCTTAATACGGGAAAGGCGAAGGACGACTTTATCCCGGATTGTTGGGCTACTGCCTGGCGAGTGAAGTAGGGAGCGGCGGCCACATCTCTGAGCCAGATCGGCCGAGCGTCTGCCATCACTTTGGCGAGGAGATCCGCTTCTGTTGCAAATCCACTTGCCTCAGAAACCGCACGGAATGCTTCGAAGCGATGCTCTTGCCTGGAAGACCAAATCGGAGAAGAGACCAGCTGCTTTTGGTCGGCGGAGGCTATACACGCATGCCCCAGCGGCCAACCGGTAAACTCACAAACCCGCTCCACCGCGAATTGCAATACCTCTGCAACCGTGGTTGCCTGATTCGCTGTCGTGGCGACATCCTTCAGCAACTCAAGCTGCTTGTTCTTCTCGGATAAAGTTCGTTCGCTTTCTTTCAGGTTGGTGATATCAAAGCCTACTCCGTGGATGGCACAAGGCCGGCCATCTTCGCTACGGATCATGCCGGCTTCGCATTGAAACCAAACCACTCTGCCATCGCGCGCGATAACCCGGTATATCGATTTCAATGGAGTGCCCAAAACAAACATTTCCGCGGCTTCGGTGCTCCATCTCTCCTTGTCGTCTGGATGTATGTGCTGGTACCAGCGTATTGGGTCTTCAAGCCATTCGTCTTGCGAGTATCCGAGGGTTGCTTCTATTTGTGGGCTTACGTAGGCGTCGCCAATGCCGCCCTCTAAGGAAGCCATGAAAACCACCGCGGGTAGCCTGTCTACAAGAGAGCGATATTTGAGTTCCTCGCTAAGTGGACTCGATGATTCAGACTGGCCCGTGACGGATAACGGAACCGATGGATCACTCTGACCGAACACCTCAGCCAACAGTTGGAGTGTGCCCTCGACACTCGCCAGATCGAAAGTCGATGGATCCAATGGCGAGAGCGGATTCAGTTCTTGCTGCAAGCCAGGCCCTCGTGGACTTTCACTCATCGTAGATTCCCGACTAACAGCTTCGCCGGATACTAAGTTGTGTTGGTTTCGCACTCATCTACGTCGCCAACTCGGCTCTTTATTGAATGAGGACTGGGTAAACTTGCGCAGAGCGTGAATCGCTTTTCCGTACGTAGCGATTGCGCTGGCAGAAAGTAATGACCCGGGTGGCTGGTTCATGAAGGGCATAAATTTGTCGGGAAAGCCGGGCATTGTGCAACCAATACAGATCCCACCGATATTGGGGCATCCGCCTATTCCCGCCATCCAACCACGTTTCCCCACGTTGCATTGAACAACGGGTCCCCAGCACCCCAACTTCACAATGCATTGAATTTCGCCGTACTTCGTCGCGAATTCAGCTTGCTCATAAAAGCCACCCCGGTCACACCCTTCGTGAACAGTTTGACCAAACAGCCAGGTGGGGCGAAGACATTCGTCGAGGGGGATCATGGGCGCCTTGCCCGTGGCCATATGAAGCAGGTAAAGCAATGTCTCCATGAAATTGTCAGGTTGCACCGGACACCCAGGAACGCACACGATAGGAATGCCCGCCTTCGATTTCCATTGCCAGCCCAAATAATCGGGAAGACCCATGCATCCGGTAGGATTTCCCTCCATCGCGTGAATGCCGCCATAAGTGGCGCAGGTTCCAGCAGCGATGACGGCCCAGGCCTTGGGCGCCAGGCGGTCAATCCAATCGCAGGTAAGGATAGGCTGGCCGGTCTTCTGGTCCGTCCCGAATGACGCCCAGTATCCCTCGGCCTTATTTTTTTCGTTAGGAATCGATCCTTCGATCACCAGAATGAAGGGTGCCAGGTCGCCGACGACCGCCCTGTGAAACGGCTTCAGGAAGGCTTCGCCGTTTTCATATGCGAGACACGGATTGTGGAGAGTCACCTTGGGAATCCAGGGTATGCCACCCAGAAGAATATCCTCGAGGCTCGGCTGGGTTGCTGCAGTCATCGAGATCGTATCGCCATCACAGCCTAGACCGGCCGTAATCCAAAGCACATCAATCTCGGTGAAAGGTGGAGCGTCGCGCTGTGCATGGCTGCTGGTCATCCGCGCGACTCCAGTTTTTGACGTGCACCGCGGTGATATCCGGTCCCGGAGGCTGCCGGCAAACGGCTTGTTGACTGCGGTTGTTGCAAATTCCCGTAAGCCCAATGTAGGGGGAACGCAATCAGCTATGGAGGTTATCGGTCAAAAAGGAACATCCTTTAGCGGGTAGCCCACCGAGGACTAAACTGAAAGAACCAACCATGAACGCAGTCTGCTCACAGTGCAATTCCCCCATGTCCTGCAATCCAGGGCATGACTGCTGGTGCTATGATCTTCCGCACACGCTGCCGGTTCCCGACCAAGGGACAAACGCCTGTCTGTGCCGGAATTGCCTGACAAGGGAGCTGGACCTGCACGCGACTGTCGCCAAGCCCATGTCAGACTGACGGCTACCACTCTTGATAGCTTGGCGTTCCGGTATGCAGCCAGGAAATGAACGGCAAGCCTACCCAGGCACTTAACCCTGAGGGGCTCCGGAAACCATTCATTTTGATGTGCTTATGGTGGGCGCTGCAGGATTCGAACCTGCGACTTCCACCGTGTGAATAGGGTACTTCCAATAGAATCATAAACTTAAAGAGCACTCCAGGGGAACGAAAAGGCACATTTGGAGCACTGGG
>Ga0182024_10009370_pt1 | contig 20269 bp, 17 predicted proteins | sample P32metaG_FD_120480 | JGI IMG/M metagenome (GOLD analysis project Ga0182024, IMG submission 120480) | Permafrost microbial communities from Stordalen Mire, Sweden - P3-2 metaG (Illumina Assembly) | ecosystem: Environmental > Terrestrial > Soil > Wetlands > Permafrost | place: Sweden: Stordalen... | reverse complement strand
GGAGTGGATGACGACACTCTCAATCTGATCACCGTCGAGCAACTCGGGATGTTCGTCGTGGAGCTTTCGCGCCAGGTCGATCCAGGCCTGCGCCTGGTACTCGGCGGAGTGCTCCTTCGTGAAACTCTCGAGAATGGCGCGCTTCGCCTCGCCGAGTCCCGGCAACGACACCGTGTACGAACCGTCGGGTCCATCGAGCAGCCACGCGATCACGCCGTCTTCACCTTCGTAGATCGGCGCCGGTGACGTTTGACCGCGCATCGCGCGATCGACGGCCTCGATGGCAACTTTGCCCGCAAACGCTGGCGCGTACGCCTTCCACGTGGAAATCTCGCCCTTGCGTGATTGACGCGTCGCCGTGGTCGTGTGCAAGGCCTGCCCGATCGCTTGGTAGATCGTCTCCTCGTCGAGACCGAGCAGCGTGCCGAGACCCGCCGCCACGCTGGGTCCTAAATGCGCGACGTGATCGATCCGGTGCTCGTGGAGAGAGATAGTTCGTGCCAGCGCGATCTGTATCTCGTAGGCCGTCGCGATTGCTCGAACGACGTGCCCACCCGTGAGTGCGCGCGCGGCGCCGACGTGCTGGGCCACCGCGACGATCGGAGGAATGTTGTCGCCTGGGTGCGAGTATTCGGCCGCCAAGAACGTGTCGTGAAAGTCGAGCTCGCGCACCGCCACGCCGTTGGCCCACGCGGCCCATTCCGGCGAGACGCGCACGTCCGACGTCGTACCTACGACCGTGCTGCCGGGAGAAAAACGATGGCGAGTGGCCTGCGCGCGAGCGGCCACGACGGGGCTTCGAATGAGCGACGCGGCGGCCACCGCCGCGTTGTCAATGACGCGGTTGATCACCATGTTGGTGACGTCATCGCTCACCTCGACCGGGTCGGCCGCCACCGCGGCGATCTTCCACGCCAACTGACTCTCGCGAGGGAGTTCCTCGTCACTGCGGTAGACGCGTACTTTGTGATCGATCACTCGATTCCTTTCGGTAACAGGCCCGAGGAGCATCGGGACTCTGTGGCGTCGCGTGCAACGATTCGTCGCCGAATCTCGTTCAACACGCCGGCGAGGCTCCATACGAAACGTGACGGTCGAAACATCGCGCTCGTCATGGCAGTCGCTTGGTAATCGCCGCGCTGGCCCGCTTCAACTCCAAGATGCACCACTCGACTTTCTCTTCGTCGAGTTCCACCGCGGGGCCCGACACTTGCAGTGACGCCTCCAACGTTCCCTCTTGACCAAAGACGGGGACCGCAACCGACGCGGAACCGAGATCGCGCTCGCTAATGCTGTAGGCGAAACCAAGGTCGCGAATCTCTTTCAAGCTATTGGCAAACTCCTGCTCGGTGACGATCTGACCGCTCGCCAAGCGGATCTCTGGAACGCCTTCCAGAAGTGTCGCGACTTCCTCAGTCGTCATCGCGGCGGCGAAGATCCGAGCGCCCCCTAGATACAAGGGTGTTGATTCTCCGACCGGCAAGAGGTAGCGAAGTGGCGCCGTGCCCTCGACACGCAGCACCATCACTTGTGCGAAGTCCACGCGGATCGCGAGCGAGGACATCAAACCACTCGCGGCGGTGAGCTCTTGCAGTATCGGCTGCGTGATCTGGTTCAAACTGCTCGTCACGTGAAACGAGAAGGCGTTTATCACGGACGTGACACCGACCGTGTAGCCGTAGCGTTCTTGACTCACGTAGCCGTACTGCAACATGACGCTCAAAATCCGCTGGGTCGTCGCGAGGTGGATCCCCGACTCCGACGCGATGTCCGTCAGGCGCATCGGGACACGACTCTGTCGAAGGATGCGAAGGATGTCGAACGTCCGCTCGAGCGAGCGCATAGAACTCGAATTCGTGATTCGATTCGTGCCCGCCACTACGTCCCACCCGACGTTCGTCCATCCACCGTCGCCGACCTCGTGTTCACGGGTCGATCAGCGCTCGCCACGCGATCCTTTCGATTGAACGGATAGTTCCGTCCGGGCGCTCGAGACAATGGGTTGGGCCCACGGCGACGGCGCTCCCTCGTACGCGCCAGGACCCACACGAAAGTGTTGGGCCTGCTCTTCGGTCTCGATGAAGGGTAAGTCCATGGGAAAGAGTGCCACGCCGCGCGGCCGCGGGCCGGCCTTGGACACGTGGCCCCACAACGAGTGGCCAACGACCTTCTCGGCGAGGAGCGCGGCTTCGATCAGTCGATCGATGTCGATGCCTGTGGGGACGCCGAGTTCGTTCAACAGGTCTACGAGGTCCTCGGTCGGGATCATGCGCGTCATGCGTCCGTGACCACCGTAGGGGCACCCTCCCATGCCACCGATCGAGGTGTCGAGGACTAGCGTCTGGTCTTCGTTGAGCACCTTGAGTGCCTCATACGCCGACAACATCGCCGAGCCGCGAGCGTCGTGCAGGTGCAGATGGAAGCGATCGATCTCGGGCCAGCGCTCTTGGATCGCGCGCAGCTGTGACGCCACCTCATCCGGCACGTTCCAGGCCATCGGATCCCCGATCCAGACCTTGTCGACCTTCACGCCCGCCGCCGTCCAGAGTTCGTGCTGGCGCTCGAGCATCTCCATTCGGTAACCCTCGTCGAACGGGCCGAGCCAGTTCGACCCCCACGCGGCGTTGATCGCGATGCCGGCGCTTCGTGCGCCGGACGCGACGGTGCGCTCGATGACCGCCGGCCAGAGGTCGATCTCGTCTTGTTGCGACCGGTTGGTATTGCGGCGCACGAAGACGTCACAGAGATGGACGAACGTACGCGGGAACTCCTTGGACTCACTCAGTGGCGGCATGTACTGGCTCATGCGCTCACGACCGCGCTCGTTGAGAGCGAGGGCGGTGTAGGTGACGCCGTCTCTCGGAGTGAAGCGGTCGACGAGCTCGTCAATGTTGGCCATCTGCGGGGTCCACTTCGGGCTGACGAAGGAGCCGACGACGATGGTCTTGAGTCCGGTCACCGACAACGCGTCCAGCAACGCGATCTTCGCGTCCACCGTGATCGCCGCGCTCTCGATCTGCATGCCTTCGCGCATGCCCTCTTCGATGATCTCGACTTTCGGATAGGAATCACGGCGCGTCAATCGTCTCCCTCTCTGCTCTCTCCAACATTCCAGTTCTGGGTAACCCTAAACGCAGTGATGATCATGGAGGGCCTCGATCTCTTCATTGGAGTAGCCGAGTTCACCGAGGATGGCGTTCGTGTGCTGGCCCAGTCGCGGCGGCGGCAGCGAAGGGACCAACGTCTCGCCGTTCACGTGCACGCCACTTCCGAGGACCTGGACGTGGTCGCGGCCCCCGACACCCACCTCGACGTCGTGCACGAGTCCTCGAACCTTGATCTGCTCTTGGTTCAGGGCTTCGTCAACGTTCAACAGTCGTCCCGCGGGCACGCTCACGTCGGCCAAGAGTTCCTCCCACTCAAACGCGCGGCGCGCGGCCAACGACGAATCCAGTTCGGCCGTTAGTTCCTCACGATTTCTCTTGCGCTCGGCGCGACTGAGAAAGCGTTCGTCGGTGATGAGGTCTTCGCGAGCGCAGGTTCGACACAGCGCCTCGAACTGCTTCTGGGTGTTGGTGGCGATGTTGACGGGTCCGTCGCTCGCTTGGAAAGTACCCGACGGTGACGAAGCGGCGTTGTCGTTGCCGTGTCGAACGGCCTGGTGACCACTGATGAGCTGTTCGGACACGACCCAACTCATCGAGGTGAGCGCCGCTTCGAGCATGGAGACGTCGAGGAAACAACCGGTCTGATCGCTCGAACGCCGCACGAGCGCAGCGCAGATCGCCATCGCGGCGACGTAGCCACCTAAGGCGTCACAGATTGGAAAGCCGACGCGTACGGGTCCGCCAGTCGCGAGGCCTGTGACCGCGGCCATGCCGGCGAAGCCCTGAATGATCTGGTCGTACGCCGTGCGTTCGGCGAGCGGACCGGTCTGACCGAATCCCGACACGGCGCAGTACACGAGTTGGGGGTTGATGTCGTGGATTCGCTCCCACGAGAAGCCCAGACGAGCGAGGACACCGGGTCGCATGTTCTCGAGGAGTACGTCGGAAGCACGAAGGAGGCGTTCGAAGACCTCCGCGCCCTCGTCGCTCTTGAGATTCAGCGTTATCGACCGCTTCCCGGCGTTTTGAGCAAGGAAGGATGGGCCCATCGACGCGGCCTTCAGTGCCTCGTCGTCCCCGAACTCTCTCGCGAGATCGCCGGTATCGGGAATTTCAATCTTGGTGACGTCCGCGCCCATCAGGCTCAGCTGATACGCCCCGAAGGGGCCTGCGAGTACGGTGGTCAGATCCAGCACTCGGATGCCACCAAGCAGTTCAGTCACGATTCGGTCCTCACGTGGAAGCCTGGCGTCGGCGATAGTCAGGCGTTACTTGGATCTGCACAGTGTCAGCGCATGACGCGCCGAAAACCAACGTTCAGTCCTTCGCCATGCAGACGACCTAGCGTGGGATGGTCAACGGGCGAACCGCTGACCATCCCCCACTAAGCGAACAGCTGCGTACTACGTGTTTAGCCTTCCTTCGCGACCACCGCGGCCAACTGGGCCGGGGTGATGTACGCCTTCGTGACGTTGTTGAGGCTGGAGTCGAAACCCTGCATCTGGAAGCCGCTGAAGACGTTGTGGAACTTGTTGAAGTCGTCGTTGCCAGAGGCGCCGTTGTAGTTGATCTTCTTACCGGCCTTGATGAGTCTCACGCACGTGGCGTACGTTCCGCACACCGTGCCCGGTGGGTCCGAGACCTTCATCACGTCACCCACCCACTTCTTCGGGTCCGTGGACTTCGCCATCGTCATGGCGAGCGACGCGATAACGATCGAGTCGTACTCGTTAAACGTGGTGGGCAGGATCGTCGTGGTCCTCCACACCGACTGGTAGTCAGCGAGGAAGTGGTTGTACGCGCCGTCAGCGGTCGTCGGGGTCGCCGGCAGGGCAGCCGTCAAGTCCGTCGAGGCCGTAGGTCCAAAGGACTTGGCGTAGGTACCCTGGGGTGCCGACTGCAGGTCGTCACCGATCCACGGCGTCGTCATGTATCCGAGCTGCTGACCGTCCGTGAACAGTGTCGCGGCGGTCTGGCTGTCCATTGAGTCGAAGATGACCTGCGGCTTATTGGCGAACGCGGACGTGAGCTCGGAACTGTAGGACGCTTGGCCGGGCGTCAACGTGATGTTCTGTTGAATCGTGCCGCCCAGCGCCTTGAAGGCCGCCTCGAGCGGAGCGATGAAGCCCTGTGAGTTCGCCGAGTTGTCGAAGATCAATGACGCGGTCTTCCAGCCCTTGCTGATCGCGTACTGCGCCATCGCGATGGACTCGTTGGAGTCGGACGAGGAGGTGCGGAACACGTACGGGAATTTCATGTTGTCGAGTGTCGTGAGACCGCCGACCATGAAGTCAACAACGTCATTGGGTTTGAACTGACCGATAACGGCTTCGATCGTCGGCGAGAACGGCCCAATGATGACCGTAGGGTGGCTCAACTCCAACTTGCGGAACGCCGGGAGGGCGTCCACGGAGTCGGCCGCGTCATCGACGTACGAGCTCTTCAACTGGTGACCAAGTACGCCACCGTTGTGGTTGACCTCGTAGATACCCACGGCCACGCCGTGGGTGCCCCAACTCGAGAGCAGCGATTTCGTTCCCGTGAACGGAAAGATGCCCCCGATGACGAGCGGCTTCGAACTGGCGTTAGCCGAGCCCGCCGTCAGTCCCACGCCGGCGACCGACGTCACCATCGCGAGAACCAGCATCGCTCTGGCACCTCCGCGACGACCTACTAGTTTTCTAATGAATTTCATTTGGTACTTCCCCCTTCTTTCATTTTTGTTTACTTCAAGATTGTGGGAATTTCCCACTGTTACGAATGCGTGGCCCCGGCGCGACCGAGGAAGATTGCGGCCAGGTCGAGTTCGGCGATCTCCTTCGCCGGACCGTGCACGTGATTGGTACCGGCGATGAAGATGTGCACGAAGTCGGAGTGCTTGAGAGCGCGCTCCACGTTCTGTTCGACCACCAAGACCGCCGTACCGGATTTGGTGATGACGTCGATCTGGTTCCACACGACGTCCGTGTACGCCGGCGAGAGTCCCGCCGTTGGTTCGTCCAAGATGATCACCGTCGGGTGGACCATGAGGGCTCGCGCGATCGCGAGGAGGTTCTGTTGACCGCCCGACAACATGCCCGCCCTTTTCGTACGAGCCTTTTTGAGGTCGGTGAAGATGTTCAAAATCTCCTCCAGCCTTTCGCCACTGTTGCCCTTGACGGCGAAACCCCCCACTTCCAAGTTCTCGTTGACCGTCAATGTCGCGAAGACGTTGTCGTTCTGGGGCACGTACACCAGGCCATTGCGCGGAATGAGGTGGCCAGGCATCTTCGTGATGTCGACGTCGTTCACGATGACACGTCCCTTCGTGGGACGCAAGATCCCCACGAGGGTCTTGGCGAAGGTCGACTTACCGGCGCCGTTGGGCCCAATGATCGTCGTGATCGTGCCAACGTCAGCGGACAGCGTGATGTCGCTGATGATGGTCTGTCGACCGTAGCCGGACGTGACGTTCTCAGTTAGTAGTGCCGGCACTGATCACCTCTCCTAGATAGGCCTGGACGACCTCCGGGTTCGCGCGCAACTCGCTCAGTCGACCGGTCGCGAGTGTCTTTCCTTCGGCCAAGACGATCACGAAATCACAGATCTTCTCCACGACGTTGAGATTGTGTTCGATCATCAACACCGTCATGCCCTGGCGCTTCATGTCCAGGATGTAGCCAGCGATACGGTCGATCAGCGCCGGGTTCACGCCGGCCATGGGTTCGTCAAGCAGGAACACTGTTGGCGCGGCCATCACGCCCCTCGAGATTTCGAGCAGTTTCTTCTGGCCTCCAGAGAGTTCGCGCGCTCGGTTGTCACGGAGTTCATAGAGTCCGTAGGTCGCGAGGATTTCGGTCGCGCGCTCGATGTTTTGACGTTCCTCTCGCTGCAAGAGACGCGGGCGAAGGAAGATGTTGAAGAGAGATTCTCCGGCTTGAACTTTCGGCGCGACCAATAGATTCTCGAGGACGGTGAGTCCGCCGAGTTCGCGCGACAGCTGAAACGTGCGCATCAGACCCATTCGAGCGATCTTGTAGCTCTCCAAGTTCGTGACGTCGACGGAGCCGAGATGCGTGGTGCCCGAGTCCGACTTCATCGCACCCGAGAGGATGTTGACGAGCGTGGTTTTGCCCGCGCCGTTCGGACCGATGAGCGCGGTGATCTTGTTCTTCGGGACGTCGAACGTCGCTCCGTTGAGTGCGTTTACGCCGAGGAACGACTTGGTGATGTTCTCGCAACTGAGTATCGACTCACTGAAAGCGTCGGGTGACGACATGGATTGGCCAGTACTCGTCATTACACATCCTTCTCTTCGATGAAGAACGGCGGTCCAGCACCGGCGGCTTCTTCCGTGGGGATCGCTGGTCCAGTGGGCGTGATGACGGCACCGCCGCCGGACGGGGCGAAATCGGGCAGAAGGAATTTGCTCCGACGAACGCGCTCCGGCACAATGCCCTGTGGACGAAACCACAGCATGATCATGAGTACGACGCCGATGACCATGGTGTCGATGTACTCGATCAATCCCGGGTGTCCGGGAATGGCAGGTAGAAACGCCGGCAAGTGGATGAGTAGCGTCTCGACGACAAGCGCGCCAACGAGCATCCCGACGTTGTTACCGACACCACCCACGATGATCACGGCAAAGATGACGAAGGTCTCACCTGGGAGCCAAGCGGTGGGGTTGAACGAACCGCCGAACTGGATGAGTAGTCCGCCACCAACGCCGGCGTAGAAGGATCCAACCAACATCGACGTCAATTGGTAACGAAAGACGCCCTTACCGAGCGCCGAGGCGACGGTCGGGTCATCACGAATGGCGCGCAAGGTACGACCAAGCGGAGACCTGGTGATGCGACTCATGAAGAACCACAAGATCAATGCCACGACGCCCGCCACACCCGCGAAGAAGGGAACGAAGGAGTTGGTCGTCAACTTGAGCGCACTCGCGAAGGGCTCGGGAACGTTGTACAGTCCGTCGGCTCCGTTGAAAAGTGGGATGAAGTTGTTGGAGATGTCGTAGAGCACGAGCGATAGTGAGATCAACACCATCGCCAGGTAGTCCGTGCGCAAACGACGTAGCGTAATGAGCGCCACCAAAAAAGCCAACGCACTCGCCGACAGTCCACCGATGATGAGGTTGATCGGAAACGGCAGATTGAGACCGAGGATGTAGTGCTGGCCGCTCGTTCCGGCGTTGGGCATGCCCGCCACACCCGTCATGTAGGCACCGATGGCCACGAACCCGATGTAGGCGAAGTTGAGGATTCCGGTCTCACCGTATTGGATGTTGAGGCCCATCGCCAGAATGAAGTAATCGAAGAGGAAAAAAACGAGAGTGAAGACGTAGTACCAAAAGGCGGACATTGTTAGGCCCTTTCCGGCCGAGCGAACAGACCGCTGGGCCTGAACAACAGGGTCAAAATCAAGATGATGAAGGCGATATCCAACTTGTAGGCGGGATTGATGAAGGCCGCGGAGACCTCGGTGGTCAGTCCGATCAGCACGGCACCGGCCATGGCGCCGTAGATACTGCCCACACCGCCAACGATGACGGCGGCGAAGATCACGAACAAGAAGAGCTCACCGGACGCCGGCGTGAGGTTTCCCTCCGTGATGGCGAGCACCGTGCCCGCGAGTCCCGCGAGGGTTCCCGACAAGAACCACGTGATCGTCGTGATGCGCCGAGTGTCAATACCGCTCGTCATGGCCAGTGTCGTGTTGTCGGACATGGCGCGCATCGATTTCCCGAGTCGCGTGGTCTTCAGCATGACGTGCACGAGAACCATCAGCACCACTGAGATGGCCATGACGATCAACTGGTTTCTCGTCAAGAGGAAAGGTCCGATATGCAGGACCTGCTCAATCGGCATGTTGTACGAGCGAACGTTGGTTCCCCAGATTGAGTAGATGACATTCAACATGATCAGAGAAAGACCGAACGTCACGATCAGCACGAAGAACGACCTCTGGAAGCGTCGTGCGAAAGGACCAAGGAGAAAGCGATTCAACAACACGGCGATCACGCCCATGGCGAGCGATCCAAACACGAGTGCAATCCACACGTTCCAGTGCAGGAGAGAGGTATTGACCTCGTACGTCAAGTACGAACCCAGCGCCATGAAGTCCCCGTAGGCGAAGTTGATGTAGTTCGTGATGCCGAACTGCAGGCTCAACCCGACCGCCGCGATCGCGAGTACCGACGCCGTGACGAGGCCGAAGCCGAACGCCAGCCAGAACTGTGCCACTCTTTTCCCCCCAAAAGTAAATGACGCAACCGCAAGTCCCGTAAGGCTTTCCGCGGTTGTGAGAGTTTCTATCGCAGTTTTCGACGCTTGTCAACTACAGGTTCAGGGACGCACTGCGAATCATCCACCCCGAGACGACGAGGCGCTTCGACGAAGTCCCGAACGGTGGTGAAAAAGACGCGGAAACACCCTGGTCGCCGCATCGCTCCATCGAAATGTTCGACGACAGACGTCGTCTCGACGACGAGTGAGAGCAAAGAATCTCACGTCATCGCACTTCGAACGCTGGTCCCCCTCCTCGCAGCTCGCGCAAGAATCCCAAGAGTAGCGACGTGAGGGCTGCAATAGTTGTCACCATGTCAAATCAAGATCGCTACTCCCACGGCCACCACGAATCGGTACTTCGAAGCCATCGATGGCGCACGGTGGCGAACTCCGCGGCCTTTCTCCTGCCTCATCTCACTCCGCAGTTGGACGTCCTGGACGTTGGCTGCGGACCTGGCAATATCACCGTCGATTTGGCCCGAGTGGTGTCGTCAGGTCACGTCACGGGCGTTGACCTCTCCGCCGACGTGATCGAGATCGCGCGCCAGTTGAAATCCGACAGTGGCGTCACCAACGTGAGCTTCGAGGTCGGCGACGTGTACGGACTCTCGTTCGCCGACCAGTCGTTCGACGTGGTGTACGCGCATCAAGTGTTGCAACACCTCAGTAATCCCGTCGTCGCGTTGACCGAGATGCGTCGGGTGTTGCGCGACGACGGTGTGCTCGCCGTACGCGACGGTGACTTCGGCGCCTTCAGTTGGTCGCCGGACAGCCCAGTTCTTGATCGATGGATGGAAATTTACCAGGCTCTGACGAGGGAGAATCACATGGACGCCAACGCGGGACGCCACCTTCACGCTTGGGTGCGACGCGCCGGATTTTCCTCCATCGAGGTCGCCACGTCGAACTGGACGTTCTATCGACCCGACGAGCGTGCTTGGTGGGGACAGCTCTGGGCGGATCGCGTTCGAGAGAGTGAGTTCGCGCGCCAGAGTCTTGAGTACGGACTCACCACCGAAGCGGAACTGGCGACGATCGCTGAAGCGTTTCTTTCGTGGTCTGAGAACGAGGACGGCTTCTTCAATCTTGTAAACACCGACGTGCTCGCGCGTCGCTAACTTCTTCACGACAGAACGCTCGCTGCAAAAACGGCGCCCAATCAATTTCGCGGCGCCGACCGACAACAGACTTCACGCACGCGACCGATAGTTCATTGTCCGCCTCGACGCAAACTCGCAACGTACCCGGTGGCGAGCGTGGAAGGATGACGTACCGTGCGGCGACTAACCGCATCGCGGCGCGTTCCGTACGGCCAGTAGTTTGCCGAGGACGTTCGTAGCACGAGTGCCAATCGCCGACTCCACGGCTACGAGCGGTGAGCGCCTCTCGCGACTCGTTCTCGTGTTCGAAGCGGCGCTCGTCGAGGCGTTCCTCTGCGCTCACTTGGCCCCGTTTCGGCGCCTAGTGGAAGGAGCAGGAACTGTGCCAACACCAGGGAAATTGCTGGGAGAGTTCCTCCGAATTTTGTAGAATGACAGGGATGCTCGCCACAACCCTTCCCCTCGGCTGGCGGCTCGCAATCATCTTCGTCGCTGGCGTCGCCGCGGGCATCTCCAACGGTATCGCCGGCGGGGGAACCTTCCTCAGTTTTCCGACCTTGGTCGCCCTCGGCGTTCCGACACTCCAAGCGAACGTCTCCTCTTCGGTTGGAATTCTTCCGAGTTTGATCGGCGGCATGCGGGTCTTTCGTCGCGAGATAACGAGCCACAAAACACTGTTGCGGGAACTTGCGGTGCCGTGCGTGTTGGGCTCCATCGGCGGTTGCGTGATCCTTTTGGAGGGTTCGAATCAGACGTTCAAGAGCGTCGTGCCGTGGCTCATCGGTGCCGCCACGCTGCTCTTCGCCGTCGCACCGCGCATTACGAAACTGCTCGCGAAGAGAGAAAGCGACAACGTCAACCCAATACGGCGTCGAACACTCTTCGTTGGTATCTTCATCGCGTCGGTCTACGGTGGCTACTTCGGTGCCGGACTCGGCATCGTGTTGTTGGCGGTGATGGCCCTGACGCTGCCCTTCGACATCTACGAACTCCAAGGCATTCGAAGCGTCTTGGGGACGTTGATTAACGCAGTCGCGGCCGTCGTCTTCATTGTTCGCGGACACCTCGCCCTCGACGCGGTCTACGCCCTGTTGGTCGGCTCGCTGATTGGCGGTTGGCTGGGCACGATGTTGGTTCGCCGCGTCTCACCGAGTGTGGTGCGCACCCTCGTGATCCTCGTCGGTGCCGGAACGACCATCCGTCTTGCGATCGGCTCGTAGGTACGAGTCAGTTCGCGTTCAACGAGCCACGTGAGAGGGTTGTTGACGCTTCATGCGTCGGTGAAAGACCCTGTCACTGCAGACGATGACGAACGCGAGTACACCGATAGGTAGGAGCGGAGCGAACCTTGGTGCGTCTATGGCGATGGCGGCGCCGAAACCTGCGCCACCGATCAGGGCCACGAGGAGCATGGCACTTCGACCCGAAATTGGTTCCTTGCGTTTCGCAACGCCCGCGAGTAGCTGCGTCAGGGTACCGGTCAGATAGGTGGTGGAAAGGCCACTAATGCCAAAGCGAAGGGTCGCGGCACTCTGAACACCCAAGGCGACCGCGTTGACACCGAGCATCGCGTACTCTGCCGAGCCGGCGGGAGCGGCAGAGGCGATCTCCCACCATGTCGCGAAGATAAAAAGCACCACTAGCTCCAGAATCAACGCCACGAGAATCGGTCGGGGCCAGATCTCGTCGTCCTTGTGCGCGTGACCCGCCACGCGCGCGCCCACCAAGCTGCCCGCGACGAATCCAAGAAACGCGATGCCAGTGTGAAGAGCGAGCGACACGTCACCTTTGCCCGCGGCCACACCAAGCAACACCATGTTTCCGGTCATCACGCTCGTGAAGACGCCACCGAGACGGGTGAAGCCAATGGCGTCAATGGAGCCCGTCACCAGGGTCAACAAGATGACGAGGACGTCACGTTTGCGCTCTAGCGTCCAGAACGCGCTGTCGCGAATGTTCACGGTGGACTTTATTCGTTGCTAGTCGAACGCGAGGGCGCGCTTCCGCCGAGGAAGGACTCGACGAACAGCGGGTTCTGTTCGAGGTCTTTGGGCGCGCCGGCGAGGACGACCTTGCCACCACCGAGTACGTAGGTCCAGTCGGAGATCCGAAGGGCCGCCTTCGCGCGCTGTTCGACGAGCAGCACGGTCGAACCGAAGTCGGCGAAGCCCCTCACGAACTCTTCGAGCAGCTGCGTGGCCACCATGGGCGCCAAGTTCGCCGTCGGTTCGTCGAGCACCAACACTGAGGGCGACAACATCAAGACCCGACCCATCGCGAGCATCTTTCGCTCGCCACCGGAGAGCTTGCCGGCCTTCCTCGTCATCATCGTCTTCAGTTTCGGGAAGAAGTCGAGTACTGCGTCAATGCGCCCCGGTATCTCACGGCGACTCAGCAGGTACCCACCGATCTCCAAGTTCTCCTTGACTGATAACGGTGGAAAGACGTCATCGATCTGGGGTACGTAGCCCACACCAATCATGGCGACCTCTTCAGGCGCGAGGTTCGTTATCTCATGCTCACCCACCGTGACGTGCCCTTCGAGAACCTTCACTACACCCACGAGCGACTTGAGCAGCGTCGACTTTCCCGAACCGTTCGGTCCCACGACCGACACGACCTTGCCCGGTGTGGCCTCGATCGTGATGTCGCTGACGATGGGCCGCCCGTCGTACCCGGCGCTGAGTCCGTTGGTGCTGAGCACCAATCCCTGCTTTGTTAGTTCAACCGACAAGGTACGCCTCCACGACTTCCTTCTTGGCGCGAAGTTCGGACATCGTCCCTTGGGCCAGAACCCGACCCTCGGCGAGCACGATGACGGGGTCGCAGAACGCGTCCATGATGGCGAGCTCGTGCTCGACCATCACGATCGTCATGCCGCTCGCCGCGAGGCGCGTGAGCTGATCGCCGATTTTGTGCGCGAGGTTCGGGTGCACGCCGGCCATGGGTTCATCGAGCAGCAGAATCGTCGGCTGGGCGAGGAGGGCGCGCATGATCTCGACGAGACGGCGCTGGCCGCCCGACAGGCCCCCGGCGTAACTGTCGGCGTACTGGGTGAGCCCGAAGCCCTCGAGCATCTCGCTCGCGCGCTCGATGTTCTCAGCGTCTTCGCGACCCCAATAGCGCCGTCCGCGCAGCGCTCCGGCGAAGGAGTCGCCCGATTGGCGCGGGATGGCCGAGACCAGATTCTCGAGGACCGTGAGTTTCTTGAACTCACTGGCCAGCTGGAACGTGCGAATCATGCCGGATTTCGCGCGTTCGTTGGAGGGCATCGAGGTGATGTCGCGGCCCTCGTAGAAGATCCTTCCACTCGTCGGAGCGAGCGTACCCGCGAGCATCGCCAGGGTCGTAGATTTGCCAGCGCCGTTCGGTCCGATGAGCCCGGTAATTCGTCCCCGCTGAATCTCGATGGAGACCTCTGAGACCACGGTCACGCCGTGGAAGGCTCGGGTCAATCGATCGCTCGCGAGAATGATCCCGTGATCACTCGCGTCACCCTCGAGCCTCAAGAGTTGGCGAAAATCCATCTGATCGAGATTGCCGAGGTTGATCAATGCGTCGGACTCGCCGCTCGAGGGAACCGAAACGGAGGGCGTCGCCCACCTACTGAGAATCCGACGCCGCTCAGGCAGGATCCCGTCGGGTCGGAACCAGAGGAACCCGATGATCAGTAGTCCGATCGCCACCCACTCCAGCGCCGGCACAAGTGCCGGGTTCGAGAGCGGCGGGATGAACCGAGTCACTTCCTCGAAACCCAAGGGCACCAAGAGCGCACCGAGGACCGCACCCTTGTGGTTGCCCGCTCCGCCCACGATGATGGCGGCGAAGAGGACGATCGTCTCGGCATAGCCCCAGGCGCCGGGCGCCCAGAGGTTAATGAAGCCCACCAGGACGGCCCCGCTCAGCCCGGCGATCATTCCGCCGAGGATCAACATCGACGTGCGCTGGACCCGCACGTTCTTGCCCAACGCGTCAGCCACCACGTCGTTGTCACGCATAGCTCGCAGTGACCGGCCGTAGGGCGACTCGGTCATTCGACGCAACAAGAAGTAGACCAGGACGCACAGCACGACGGCGACGCCTCCGTAGGCGAACTGGTAGCCGAGCCCCTGGGGGTTCCACGTTCCCGAAAAAGGCGCTGGCACGATCGAGATGCCGGCCGCGCCGTTGAAAAGCGGCACGAAGTTGTTCACCAACTGATTGAGCAGTACGGCCGAGACGAGGAGGCCCACCGCCGCGAAGTCGCCGCGCAGGCGCTTGCCCACCAGGAATACGAACGGCAGGGCCAAGAGTCCCCCGAAGATCGCCGCCCCGATCCACGGGAGTGGCCACACCAGATGCCAGCCGAGGACATACTGCTGGAAGCCACCGTTGGACTTCTGCCACGGCCCCATCGAGAGGACGGCCGCGACGTAGGCGCCCCCGGCCTGGAAGATGATGAAACCAAAGTTCGACAGGCCCGCGAATCCGAACTGCACGTTGAGGGCGAGACACGCCATCGAGTCGACGGCGCCGTAGACGATAATCGTCGCCAAGTAGAATGCGATTGCGTTCATCAGTTGGTTTTCTCGCTTCCGAAGAGACCGTAGGGACGAAAGGTGAGCATGCCGAGCAAGACGACGAAGGCGATGACTTCCTTGTACTGGGGATTGAAATAGCCGGCGCTGAGCTCCGTCGCGACCCCGATGGTGACGGCCCCTATCATCGCGCCGTACGCCGAGCCGGGTCCGCCCAGGAACATCGCGGCGAGCATCAGCACGATGTAGAGCTGGGCGCTCGTTGCGTCGAAGACCCCGGTATTCATAGCAAAGACCGTGCCGGCGAGACCACAGAGCGCTCCCGAGATTAGCCAGGTCGAGGAGATCACCCTCTGAGTGCGCACTCCCGAGTTACGCGCGAGGTTCGGGTTCGCCGACGTCGCGCGCATGGCCTTGCCGAGTCGCGTGTACTTGAGCAGCCAGTGTATGAGTCCCAGGACGACGACGCATATTCCCATGATGATGAGCTGCAAGGTACTGAAGTACATGCCCCAAAAGTGGATCTCGCGGCCGAGCGACTGCTTATAGGAGAAGTAACTACCGCCGATGATCGCTTGGAGACCGAAGGTGCCACACAGATCGACGCCCAACGCCACGATGACGATGGTTATCGGCAGAAGGTTGCGTCGCTGAAAGGGAGTGAAGACGAAACGATTTAACAAATATGACGCGACGGCACCCGTGAAGACGCCGCCGATCATCGCCACCCACGCGTTCAAATGAGCGTGGTAATTGAGGTAGTAGGTGACAAAGGCACTATTGATCATCACCGAGCCGTAGGCCAGGTTGAGGACGTTCGTGACCGCGAACTGCATCGTGAATCCGACGGTGGCGATCGCGAGGACCGCGGCCGATATGAGGCCGAAGCCGAGCGACGAGAGGAAGACGCTCACGTCAAAGCCTTTCGAGAGTGGGTGGGTGGGCCATTTATGAATTAAAGAAAGCCGGTGTGGCCGCGGCGATCATTCGCCGCGGCCACACCGGAGGAAGCTACAGCTTCGACTTGCACACCGTGAGGCTGCAGTACCCGAGGGAACCGCCAACCGCAACCGTCGTGCCGTTCGCCAAGAACTGATCGTCTTCGAACGGGCCGAACGCCGTCTGGTAAGAGTCGAACTGGTATGAACCACCTACGCCGACGTAGTGAATCTTCTTACCAGCCTTGAGGTCCTTGAGTCCCACGGCGTAGCTCGACACGTTGACCGCGCCGCGTACTCCCTCGGCGATCTTCAAGATGTCGGCCTTGTACTTGGCACCCTGGGTTGAATGGGCCATCTCCATGGCGAGCGCCGCCATGTTGATGCCGTCATACAGGTGAACCGTTCCGTTCGCCGAGAGAAGACCCGGGAAACTCGGGACGCCCGGGACCTTGCCGGCCTGCGCCAGAACCAACTTTTTGTACAGCGGGTACGCCGGACCGGAAGCGTTGACCGTTTGGTTGTCCGCGTCGAAGGCGGAAATGAAGTTCTGAACACCAATCGGACCCGAAGTGACGCCGGAGAAGAAGACCGGGTCGATCATGGCTGACGTGCCGATCGTCGGGATCATCTTGTTACCGTTGAGCTGGTAGATCTCTGACAAAAGGGCCACGCCCGCCGCTCCAAGCGCCTCCATAAGGATCGCGTCAGGGTGCGCCTGGACGATCGCCTGCGCCTCGGTCTGGAACGTCGACGCCGACATGTCGAGCGTCTGGTTTGAGACCACCGTCATTTTCGCGCTCTTGATGGCCGCGAGTGCCGGAGCCACGAAGGTCTGGCTGCCCGCGTCGTTGCCGAAGGCCAGGGCGATGTTCTTGTAGTTGTGCCGCTTGGCAATCTGCACCATCGCAACCGAGTCCGCCGCGTCGGGCGGAACGAGTCGGAAGAAGTACGGGTAGTGAACCGCGTCGAACTCGGACTGTCCCGTCATGCAAAACGACACCGTCTTGTGAGCACCGAAGATCGGCACGACCGTCGCCGCCTCGTCCGAGGTGCACCCGATCACGAGCGACACGTTCGACGTCGTGGCGTACATCTGACGAACCGCGGGCACCGCGTCCGCGGGGTCGCCTCGTGTGTCGACCGTCTTGCACTTGACCTGATTGCTGAGCACGCCGCCCGCCGCGTTAATCGCTTGGGCCGCGGCGTAACACGCGGTCTCGTACTTCGGTCCGAGTGCCGCGTCCGCGCCGGTGAAGGGCGCGACCGAGGCAATTGTGATCGACCCTTTGAATGACGTCGCGCCCGAAATGCCCTCAGCAACCGGCAACGTCACCATGGAAGCGATGAGTGCCAGCGCGGAGGCGACAAGAACGAGTCGCTTTCTGCTGTGATCGACGAGTCCCCCCCGTCGTGCCATCTTTGAAAACCGCATCCTGCCCCCTTAACTAATTTGGTTTATCGCTGCTTGACGCAGTTCTTCGCCGCTAGAAGTTTGTAGTATCCACTTCCAACGGGCGCCAAGGCCAGTCGGCCGGCGCGTCCTTCTCGGCGATCACAGTGTTGGAGATAGTCCCAACGCCTTCGACGAAGACTTCGATCACGTCGCCAGGTGTCAACCAGACTGGCGGCGTCCGCGCGAAACCGACGCCGCCCGGAGTTCCGGTCGCAATGACGTCGCCCGGACGCAAGCACGTGAAACCCGAGAAATATTCCACGGCGCGCGCGACGTTCACGATCATCATCGACGTGCGCGCCTCTTGCATCACCACACCGTTCAACGTGGAGCGGATGGCCACGTCGGAAATATCGACCTCGTCGACGGTCACGACTTCGGGACCGATCGGCATCGTACCCTCAAAGTTCTTACCCGGCGTCCACTGGGTTGCCTTGCGTTGCCATTCGCGAGCCGAACCATCGTTCATGGCGGCGTACCCGAGGATTGATTCGAAGGCGTCCTTCGCACGGATGTAACGGCCACCCTTTCCGATCACGACGGCGACCTCAGCCTCGAAGTCAAAGCACTCCGTGAGAGCCGGGGCGACGAGATCGTCGTAGGGGCCGATGACACTTCCCGCACCGCGCACGAAGGACTCCGGCCACTTCGGTACTTCGCGTCCGCCCTCGATGGCGTGTTCGGCGTAATTGACCCCGAGACAGAGAATTCGCGGGGGATTTGGCGTTGCGGCGGCGAAGTCAGCACGGTCAAACTCTCGACCCGCTCCGGCCGACGCGCTGCGAGCGGCGTCGAGTGCGGCGTCGCCACCGGCAGCCAATCCATCGATGCTCACCAACGCGTCGTCCCCGGAAGCTTCGGCAAGGTCCACGTACCCCTCACGAGCGCGAACGTGAAGGCGCAGTCCCTTCGACGTGCGAATGGTCGCAAACCTCATGTCGTTTCCCCCCAGGCAGTCAACCAATTTGGTTCAATTGGTCGATGTGTTTGAACCAAAGTGAGTGTAGGTGACGGTTCAGGTCATGTCAATCGCAGGCAGCATATTTCTATGAAAAAAGTTCAGCCACTCCAAAATATTGGTAGCATTGGTTGTTGGATTGGTGGGGTCCGACGAGCAAGGAGTCCTGACGTGCAGACAGTAGCGAGTGACCAACTTTTTCATGTGGCGGACGATATTCTCAAATCGGCAGCGCGTAGTGGACTACGTCCAGGCAACCGATTGCCGACCGAACGCGAGTTAGCGACAAAACTCCAACTCACCCGCACCACAATTCGAAACGCAATGGCGTTACTCGAAGAAGAAGGCGTCGTCTCACGAGAAGTGGGACGAGGGACGTACCTACGAAGCGATCCAGGTCACGGACTAAGCACCGACGTTGGATCCCCGCTCCATGCTTCGATCGCCGTCGTCGTAAGTCCCGCCGACGTCATGACCGCACGCCAACTAATCGAACCGGCGGCGATCGCGTCGATCGTGGAGAACGCGACGGTCAAAGACTTCGAAGAGATCGAACGTTGCTTGCGCGGCAACGAGAGCGCCGCCGACTACGACGAGTTCGAGCGGTGGGACTTCGCACTCCATCGCTCGTTCATCCGCGCCGCGCACAACCCGCTCATGGAAAGCATGTACGAACTCGTCGAAGAAGCTCGTCAAGGCGAGACGTGGGGCAACTTGAAACGACGAAGTGACTCGACGGAGCGACGCGAAAGCTACCGTCTCCAGCATCGAGCGATCGCCGAGGCCTTGCGCAACCGCGACGGTCGAGGAGCGCGAGAGGCGATGCAACTTCATCTCAGCACCGTCGAAACGAACCTCCAAAAGAGCCAACAGAGTTAAGTTCGCCGACTGATTGCTACGGCGTGACGTGTCGTTGGCGATGCAGGCGCGTCACCAGTTTCGAAACGCTTGCGTCACCGCTGCTGCGTCACATCATTCGAATGCATTGACGCCGCAACCGTCTCGAAGAGCGCTCGAGCGTGAGTAGGTTCGGCGTCGGTCAACATGATCAAACTTAAAAGAACGCGAGCCTTTGGTCCATCGAGCACTCCCGCCGAGATCAGGCCCCGCGACAGTAGGTCGCGCTCTGAGCCGGGAAAACCGTACGTCTCGTTGAGTAATTCACCGCTGCCCGTGCGTGAGGCGAGAACGACGGGCATTCGCGCCGCCAACTTCTCGAGTGATGCCACGACGCGAGCGGGCACGTGACCACCCCCGAATCCTTCGACCACGAGACCCGCGTAACCCAGCGAGGCCAGCTGGTCGAGCACCCTCGCGTCGTCGCCCAGTGAACACTTGATCAGGGCAATCGCCGGTGCGTCTCCCTCGGGAACACGTCCGAAATCCGCCAGCGGCGCGACTCGCAAGACAACTCGCGCGCGACGTTCGACCAACCAACCGAGCGGACCGCAACTCGGTGAATGAAACGTCGCGAGATTCGACGTGTGGGTCTTTCGAACGAAGCGCGCCGCGTGGATCTCGTCGTTGATGACGACGAGGGTCCCCAGTCCCATGGCGTCGTGTGACGCCGCGACTCGAACAGAACTGAGAACGTTGGCCGAACCATCGGGACTCGCGACGGTGGAGTTACGCATGGCCCCGGTGACGACTACGGGCCGAGAACTGCGCACCAGCAGATCGAGCGCGAACGCCGTCTCTTCAATCGTGTCGGTGCCCTGGGTAACGACAACGCCATCAGTTCCCGTGTCGAATGACTGCTCGATGGCGCGAGCCAACGCCACTAAGTCCGCCATCGTGAGGTCGCCTGAAGGCATTTGGCGAAACGTCACCGCCGTGACGTCGGCGACGTCGCGCAACTCGGGAACGGCCGCGATGAGGTCCGCGGCACTGAGTTGGGGCGTCACCCCACCAGTCACGC
>Ga0182024_10009369_pt1 | contig 20270 bp, 17 predicted proteins | sample P32metaG_FD_120480 | JGI IMG/M metagenome (GOLD analysis project Ga0182024, IMG submission 120480) | Permafrost microbial communities from Stordalen Mire, Sweden - P3-2 metaG (Illumina Assembly) | ecosystem: Environmental > Terrestrial > Soil > Wetlands > Permafrost | place: Sweden: Stordalen... | reverse complement strand
GATCGCGTGCGGCACGAGGCGGCACGCCGGTTGTCCCTCATCCGCGAATCCGCGCGCGAGTTCCTGTGGGTGCTCGATTTCCCGCTCTTCGAGCGGGATGCGGCGACCGGCAGGCTGGGCTCGACGCACCATCCCTTCACCTCGCCGCACCCCGACGATCTCCAGTATCTCGACGACGAGCCGGACCGCGTGCGGGCCGTCGCCTACGACGTCGTGCTGAACGGAACGGAACTGGGCGGCGGGAGCATCCGCATCCACGACCCGGCGGTGCAGGAGCGCGTATTCCGGCTGCTGGGCATCGACGAAGCGACCGCGCGGCTCCGCTTCGGATTCCTCCTCGAAGGGCTGCGGTCCGGCGCGCCGCCACACGGCGGGATCGCATTCGGGTTCGATCGGATCGCGATGATGCTCGCGGGGGCGTCGTCGCTGCGTGACGTGATCGCCTTTCCGAAGACGACGGCCGCGCGTGCGCTGTTCGAAGGCGCCCCGTCCGCGGTGCCGGCGGACGATCTGGACGAGTTGCACATCCGCGTGGCGCCGGACCGCGCATGACGGACGCGGCGGTCACCCACCGGGTGTCCACCGAAGGGGCGGACCTGCTCACCCTGGCCGGCGTGAACGACGCCAACCTCGTCGAGCTGGCGCGGTTGTCTGGCGCGCGGCTCGCTCTCCGGGGTGATCAGCTCTCCGTGACAGGCCCGGCGGCATCGGTCGATCGGGCTGTCGCCGTCGCGCAGCGCATGGTCGAGCTGGCCCGCCAGCGGGAACCGGTGACGCCCGACGATGTGCTGCGGCTGCACGATGACGCGAGTAGCGACGGGCCAGGTGCGGCGACGGTCGCCGAGGGCCAGCGGATCGCGCTCCCCGGGATCCGCACGGTCATTACGCCGAAGACGCCCGGGCAGGCGGAGTATCTCCAGAAGATCACGGAACACGACATCGTGGTCGGGATCGGCCCGGCGGGTACCGGCAAGACGTACCTGGCTGTGGCGGCGGCGGTCGATGCGCTGGCGCGGAAGCGCGTCCGCCGGATCATCCTGGCCCGTCCAGCCGTCGAGGCAGGGGAGAATCTTGGATTCCTGCCCGGCGACATGCAGGCAAAGGTTGACCCGTACCTCCGGCCGCTCTACGATGCGCTGGACACGATGATGCCTGCCGAGCGGATCCAGCGGGCGCTCGAGACGCGTACCATCGAGATCGCGCCACTCGCCTTCATGCGAGGCCGGACTCTTGCCGATGCATTCGTCATCCTGGACGAAGCCCAGAACGCCACGACGCTGCAGATGAAGATGTTTCTGACGCGGCTGGGCGTGAACTCCAAGATCGTCATCACGGGCGACAAGACCCAGATCGATCTGCCGCGCCGTGAGGAATCTGGACTCATGCAGGTGGAGCGCATCCTGCCGGGCATCGATGGCATCGCGTTCCACTACTTCGACGAGACGGACGTGGTCCGCCACCGCCTCGTGCGCGACATCATTCGGGCATACGCCTACGACGCCGGCGCCTGATTCCGGTCCCGACTTCGGGACGCACGCCCTCAACCTCTGGCGGCAGCTCGACCGGCTGACGCCGCGGGCGACGCTCGCCGCGGCGGCGGGCGCCCACGTGATCCGCTGGGCCATCTTCGCCGGACTGGCGGTCGTCGCGACCGCACTCTTCGGCACGCCCGCCGGTGGCAGCCAGGCGGTGGCCGGCGCCGTGCTTTCGAACGCCTTGCTGATCACGGTCTTCGGCCTGACGATGATGTTCTACCGGCCCGCCGTGTACCGGTCATCGCGCGCGGTGACGCTGATTGCAGTCGCGTTTGCCGTGATCCTCGCGATCGCGGCCGCGGCGGCGCGGAGCGACCCGCCGCGCCCGGAGCTGATCCCGATTGCGCTGACGGCCGTGCTCTTCAGCGTGCTGTTCGATGCACGGGTCAGTCTCTTCGCGTCGGTCATTCTCGCGACGCTCGTCGGCCTCCAGGCACCGTACCACGGGTCGTCCACGCTGTTCCTGCTGCTCATCACCGGGGCCGCGTCCGCGTTCAGCGTCCGTGTCATCCGGCGCCGCGACCAGGCGTACTACTCGATCCTGGTGACCGCCGGCGCGTATGCGTTGGCCGAGTGGGGCATTGGACTGGTCGCGGGGACGCCCGCGCACGCGATCTGGTACGCGATCCTGATCGGCGGCATCAACTCCGTCGTGTCAGTGGCGCTCGCGCTGATGCTGCTGCCGCCGCTCGAAGAGTTCACCGGGATCGATACGTACCTCAAGCTCCTGGAGTGGTCCGATCTCAACCGGCCGCTCCTCCGCCGCCTGAACGTGGAAGCCCCGGGCACGTTCGCCCACACGATGCGGATTGCGAATCTCGCCGAAGCGGCGTGTGACGCCATCGGCGCGAACGGGCTGCTCGCGCGTGTCGGCGCCTACTATCACGACGTCGGTAAGATCAAGAAGCCTGAATATTTCGTCGAGAACCAACCGCGCGGCCGGAATCCGCACGACAAGCTGAAACCGGCAACCAGCGCCGCGATCATTCGTAATCACGTCCGCGAGGGCGTCGAGCTCGCCGAGGAACACGGGCTCCCGGCCGGGCTGCAGGCATTCATTACGGAGCACCACGGCACCGGCCGGATCACCTACTTCCTCCAGAAGGCGAAGGAGCGTGACGGCAACGGTGTCGATCCGGCTGACTTCGAGTATCCGGGTCCCGTCCCGCAGACCGCCGAAACCGCCATCTGCATGCTCGCCGACGGCGTCGAAGCGTCGGCGCATGTGCTGCACGACGCGACGCCTCAGAAGATTCGTGAGGTCATCGACCACATCGTGCGGCAGCGCATCGAGCAGGGACAGTTGCGGGAGGCGCCACTGACCCTCAAGCAGCTCGAGGTGGTCAAGGAACAGTTCGCCCGCGTCCTCATCGGCATGTACCACCACCGCATCGACTACCCCTCCGCCAGCGGCGGCGTGACGTCCGAGTTCGCATCGTCGGCGCCCGCGTGACCGCCGCGGGGTGACTCTCGCCGTTGCAGTGTCTGCCGAGCGGGTACGCCTGCCCATCCCCGCAGCGCGCGTGCGGGAGACGGCGATGGCGGTGCTGACCGCCGAGCGCGTCCGGGCCGCCTTGATCTCGATCGCGTTCGTCTCCGCGCGGGCCATCGCGAAGCTCAATCAGGATCACCTCGGGGCCGATGGTCCGACCGACGTCATCGCGTTCGCACTGCAGCGGACCGGCCGCGGGGCGCCGTTGATTGGTGACATCTACATCGCGCCCGCGATCGCGCGCGCCCACGCGAAACGGCACCGGGTGACGGAACGCGAAGAAGCGGTGCGCCTGGTCGTGCACGGCGTGCTCCACGTCGTAGGCCTGGACCATCCGGATGGCGCCGGACGGATTGTGTCCCCGATGTGGCGGCGGCAGGAGCAGCTCGTGCGCCGCTTGTCTGCACGGTCCCGATGAACGCCACTGGTGCGGTGGAGGACCGGCTGCTCGCGGATTTCGGGGCGCGGAAACCCGCCGCCCTGGCCCGCGTCATCAGCATCGTCGAGAATCGTGGTGCGAAGGCCGGGGCGCTGCTGGCCGCGTTGCACGGCTCGACGGGCCGCGCGCGCCGGATCGGCATCACCGGCCCTCCCGGAGCAGGCAAGAGCACGCTCGTCATGCAACTCGTCCGCGCATACCGGAGCCAGGGCCTCACCGTCGGCGTCGTCGCCGTTGATCCGACATCGGTGTTTACGGGCGGAGCCTTGCTGGGCGACCGGATCCGGATGGAAGCGATCGCGCTCGATCCCGGCGTCTACATCCGGTCGCTGGCGACGCGGGGCGCGCTGGGTGGATTGTCGGCCGCCACACGCGACATCACCGATGTCCTCGACGCGTATGGATTCGACCGCGTGCTGATCGAGACGGTCGGGGTCGGACAGAGCGAGTTGGAGGTGGCGCGCACGGCGGACAGTTGCGTCGTCGTGCTGGTTCCGGAGTCGGGTGACGCGATCCAGACGCTCAAAGCCGGCCTGATGGAGATCGCCGATGTCTTCGTCGTGAACAAGGCGGACCGCCCCGGCGCGGACCGGCTCCGGACCGAGCTCAAAGTGATGCTGCAGGTGCGCTCAGGTTCCCGCCGCGTGCCCCAGGATTCGGCGCACGACGCGAGCCCGTCACTCACAGGTGAACTCAAGCCGGACGTGACCGAGTCTCACATGGATCGCCGCGGATCGCCGTGGCTGCCGCCGGTGCTCACCGCCGTCGCCGTAGACGGTACCGGGATCCCGGAGATGCTGGCCGCGCTCGACAGCCACCACGAGAGTCTCGTGGCGACGGGCGTGTTGGCCGAGCGCCGCCGGGCGCGCCTGCGCGCCAAGGTCGCCGAGGTGGTCGATCTCAAGATCCGGACGCGGCTGTGGGGCGATGCGGCGACGGGCGCATGGCTGGACACGCGTCTCGCTGCGCTGGAATCAGGCGACGCCACGCCGTTCGATGTCGCCGAGGAGATGTTGCAGCGGAGCGGGCGCTTGCTGGCTGGGGAGTCATGACTCCAGGTGAGCGGGAGCGCGTGGCGCCATCCGGGGAATGGTGGGCGAGTTACTTCGATGCCCGCTATCTCACCGAATACGAGCCGCTGTTCAGTGACGGGCAAGACCGGCGTGATGTCGCGCGCCTGATCGACGTCCTGGCCCTCCCGGTCGGCGCTCGCGTCCTCGATGTGCCATGCGGCCAGGGACGCCACGCGCGCCTGCTCGCCGAAACGGGCTACGCCGTCGATGCGCTCGACTACTCGGCACATCTCCTCGGCGTGGCGCGGGCACAGGGCGCGCGAGAGGGATTGCACTACCGCCGCGGTGATATGCGCGCGCTGCCGGTCCGCTGGACGCACCGCTTCGACGCCGTCATGAACGTCTTCACATCGTTCGGGTTTTTTCTCCATCCCCGCGATGACCGGCGGGTCTTGCGCGAATTCGCCCGCGTGCTCAAGCCCGGCGGCACGTTCGTGTGGCACGGCGCAAGCCGGGATGGCGTCATGGCCCGGTTCCTCGAGCGCGACTGGTGGCACACGGCGGATCGGACGTTCGTGGCGCACGAGCGCACGTTCGATCCGCTGTCGGGAGTGCTGTCGGTGGATGTGCAGTGGCGAGGAAGCGGCGGACCCGGGCACCGCACGTACCGGATCCGTCTGTACACAGCCACGGCGCTGGCCGAGATGCTCGCGGACGAGGGGATCGTCATCGAGCAGGCGTTCGATGGCTGGACGACCCGCCCGCTGACCCGCCGGTCCGGCGAGATGCTATTGATCGGCCACAAACGCGAGTTGCCCCGTGCGGCGCGCGCCAAGTAAACTGGAGTGGCGTCCGTCGCGGCGCTCCGTCCCATTTTCCGTCACATCATGACCGCCTCACGACCGATTCGCGTCCTCGTCGCCAAGCCCGGGTTGGACGGTCACGACCGTGGCGCCAAGGTCGTGGCGGCGGCGCTTCGTGACGCGGGCATGGAGGTCGTCTACACCGGCCTGCATCAGACGCCGGAGATGATCGCAACCGCGGCGGTCCAGGAAGATGTTGATGTCGTAGGGCTTTCGATCCTGAGTGGTGCTCATATGACGCTGTTTCCACGCGTGGTCCAACTGCTGCACGAGCAGGGACGCGATGATGTGTTGGTCACCGGTGGCGGAATCATTCCGCAGGACGACATGAACGCGCTGCATCAGCAGGGTGTGGGCAAGCTGTTCGGGCCCGGCACCTCGACCTCCGACCTCGTGCGCTACATCCAGGATTGGTTCGCGCGGCGCGAGCGGCAGGAGGCGTGACGGCGGCTCGTCGCCCCGCACGCTCGGCCGGGGAACAGCCGCCTGAGGGCGGATCGAGTGCCGCGGGTTCCGATCACGCGCCCCGGTTGATGCGATTGGCCAGCGAACTCCGTACGCTGGAAGAGCGCTTGCGCCTCGGCGGGGGCGCCGAGCGCATCGAGCGGCAGCACGCGCAAGGGAAGCTCGTGGCCCGCGAGCGCGTTGCCGGTCTCTGTGATCCCGGGGCGCGGTTTCTCGAAATCGGCCTGCTGGTGGCGTACGACCAGTATGACGGGCAGGCTCCGGCGGCGGGTGTCGTCACCGGCATCGGGATCGTGCATGGCCGCGAGGTCGTCGTCGTCGCGAACGATGCGACGGTCAAGGCCGGGTCGTGGTGGCCCGAGACGATCCGCAAGATCCTTCGCGCGCAGGAAATCGCCATGCGCTGCCGCGTCCCGATCGTGTACCTCGTCGACTCGGCGGGCGTGAATCTCCCGTATCAGGGCGGGGTGTTCCCAGGCCAGTACGGGGCCGCGCGCATCTTCTACTACAACTCCATCATGCGGCGGTACCTGCGCGTGCCACAGCTCGCCGCAGTGATGGGGCAGTGCATTGCGGGCGGTGCGTACTTGCCGGCGCTGTCGGATGTCATCGTCATGGTGAAGGGCACGTCGTTCATGGGGCTTGGCGGTGCCAACCTCGTCAAGGGCGCGACGGGCCAGACGGTTGATTCGGAAACCCTCGGCGGCGCAACCACGCACACGGAGCGGAGCGGGGTCGCCCACTATGCAGTCGATGACGACGCGGCCTGTCTCGAGAAGCTGCGAGCGCTGATCGGCCGGCTCCCGCCGCCATCGGCCAAGGCGTCCGTCGCTGCTGGCGCCGCCGCATCGGCCGAGATGCCGAGCGATGAGTTGTACGGTCTCCTGCCTGCGGACCATCGGATGTCGTACGACATGCACGCCGTGCTGCGTGCCGTGCTCGATGGGGGCGCAATCGATGAGTTTCAGGCCAACCGGGCGCGTGAAATCATCTGTGGGGACGCGACGATCGAGGGCTGCACCGTCGCCGTCATCGCGAATCAGCGTGGCCTAATCAAGGGAGTGGATGGCGCGCGGCCGCGCTTCGGCGGCATCATTTATCCCGAAAGTGCCGAGAAGGTGGCATTTTTCATCGATCGGTGTGACCGGCAGGGAATTCCGCTGCTCTTCGTGCAGGACGTTTCGGGCTTCATGGTCGGACCGGAAGCGGAGGAGGCCGGGATCATACGGGCCGGCGCGCGGTGGGTCGAAGCAATGGCGACCGCCAGGGTCCCGAAGCTCGTCCTCACCATCAACCACGCCTCGGGCGCCGGCTACTACGCGATGGCGGGCCAGGGGTTCGATCCGGATTTCATCTTCACGTGGCCGACTGGCCGCATGGGTGTCATGGAGGGCGAAGCGGCGATACAAGCCGTGCACGGGCCCGCATTGGCCGCCGCGCGGACGGCTAACGTGCCGGTGCCACCGGCCGTTGGGGCCGCGGTCGATGCGATGCGCGCGGAATACGAAACCCAGCTCGATGCCCGTTACGCTGCAGCACGAGGACTGGTGGACGCTGTGATCTACCCTGAGGAGACCCGCGCGGTTCTGGCGATGGCGCTGCGTACCGCGGCGCAGAATCCGGGACCGCATGTCGGCGCATTCGTGCTGCCGTGCGATGGGATGCCAGGCATGGCCGGGCGGGGCGCATGACAGCGCCACGGATCGTCCGGGTCGCGAGCGGACAGGGATTCTGGGGCGATTGGCTCGAAGCGCCGCGGAGACAGGTGACCGGCGGTCCCGTCGACTACCTGATGCTCGATTATCTGGCGGAGGTCACGATGTCCATTCTGCAGAAGCAGAAGGAGCGTGACCCGTCACTCGGATACGCACGGGATTTCCTTGGTGCGGTCGAGAGCGTGCTGCCAGCCGTCACCGGCCGGGGCGTCCGTGTGGTCGCGAACGCCGGCGGCGTGAATCCAACGGCGTGCGCTGCGGCAGTCCGCGCGCTGCCTGGCGGCCGCGAGGCGGGTCCCGCACTCCGCATCGGGGTGGTCCTGGGCGACGACTTGCTGCCCCGCCTCGACGAACTGATCGCCGCCGGGCATCCCCTCTCCAACATGGAGACCGGCGAGCCGCTCGCGACGGTGCGGGATCGCGTCCTGTCGGCCAATGCCTATCTGGGGTCCGCACCGATCGTCGAAGCGCTGGCTGGCGGCGCCAACATCGTGATCACCGGACGGTCGACGGATACGGCGCTGACCATGGCGCCGCTCCGCTACGAGTTCGGCTGGGCTGCCGACGACTACAATCGCCTGGCTGCTGGCATCGTCGCCGGACACATCATCGAGTGCGGCGCGCAGTGCTCCGGCGGGAACTGTCTCTACGATTGGCGCGACATCCCAGATCTGGGAGAGGTGGGCTACCCGATCGTCGACGCGTCGCCCGACGGCACGTTCGTCGTCACCAAGCACCCGGGCACCGGCGGCCGCGTGTCGACGCAATCCGTCGCCGAACAGCTCGTGTACGAGATGGGTGATCCGCATTCGTACATCACGCCCGATGTGATCGCGGATTTCACGACGATTCGTCTGGCGGCCGATGGACCCGACCGCGTACGGGTCTCCGGGATCGAGGGACGCCCGGCGACCCCCAGTCTCAAGGTCTCCATCGCGTACCGGGCGGGCTACAAGGCAGTCGGCACGCTAGTGTATGCATGGCCTGATGCCTTCGATAAAGCGCAGCTCGCCGATCGCGTCCTGCGCGAACGGCTCGATCGGCTGGGACTGCGCTTCGATCGCATCCTGACCGAGTTCGTTGGGGCAGGAGCCACCCATGGGGCCCTGGCGGGACCGCCCTCGGAAGATCTGCCCGAGGTGCAACTCCGGATCGGCGTGCGGGGAAGTAATCGCGCCGATATCGAGCGATTCACGCGCGAGATCGCACCGCTCGTGCTCAACGGCCCGCCGAGTGTGACTGGCTTCGCCGGTGGTAGGCCGAAGGTCGAAGAGGTGGTGGCGTACTGGCCGGCGCTCATCGATAAACGCGTGGTGCAACCATCTGTGACCTTCCAATGAGGCGCCGCAGCTAATGCGCGTCCGGCTTCTCGATATCGCGCACGCCCGGTCTGGCGACAAAGGCGACACCGCCAACGTCGGCATCCTCGCGCTGCGCCCGGAGTGGTATGACGTGCTGGCGCAGTACGTGACCCGGGACCGCGTCGCGGCGCATTTCTCCGAGTCGATCACCGGTGACGTAGTACGCTTCGAGCTCCCCAATCTCGGCGCCCTCAATTTCCTGCTGCACGGAGCCCTCGACGGGGGCGGCACGCTGTCGCTCAAGACGGACGCCCAGGGCAAGGTCGTATCGACGGCGCTCCTTCGCATGGTGATCGACGTGCCGGACGACCTCTCTGCACGGCTGCGGCTTCCGCCGGCGCCGGGACCCCAGGCCGCCGCGCGGCGATGACGCCACTCACGGCCGCGAAGCTGACGCTGGCCGTGACGGGACTCACGCTCTTCGGGTACGGCGTCCGGACCGACGACGTGGTATGGCGCTGGACCGGCATCGCCTGCCTCGGGGTCTCCTTTTTCCTGCGTTTTGTTGGGCCGCGCGATCGGCGTTAAGTTGTTAGCGTGCCGATAGTTTCCTCGCCACCAGAGTCGGATCGCCGCCCAGCCGGCCGGATGCCGCAACCGCGGACAGCGCGTGCGGAGCAGCCGCGCGTCAGTGTCCCCGAGTTGCTCGCCCCCGCCGGCACGCTCGACGCAGTCCGGGCGGCGGTGGCGAACGGGGCCGATGCGGTGTACCTCGGTGCGGGCGGCTTCAATGCGCGCGATGACGGGGCCCAGCTCACGCTCGACGAGCTCGGCGATGCGTGCCGCCTCGCGCATGCACACGGCACGCGGATCTACTTCACGCTCAACGTCCTGACCAAGCCCGGTGAGCTGACCAACGCGCTCATGCTGCTGGGCGATGCGATCGACCGCGGGATCGACGCCGTGATCGTACAGGACCTCGGTCTGATTCGCCTGATCCGCGTCGCCTACCCGGAACTCGAGATCCACGGGTCGACGCAGATCACGGTGCACGACGTCGCCGGGGCGGCCGTGGTGCGCGACCTCGGCGCCTCGCGTGTCGTGCTGGCCCGGGAGAATTCGATCGACGATCTGCGCGCCATTCGCGACGCGGTCCCGAACCTCGGACTCGAAACGTTCGTCCACGGTGCGCTCTGTATCTCGTACTCTGGCCAGTGCTTGATGTCCGGGATGATCTCCGAGCGCAGTGCGAACCGGGGGGCGTGCGCGCAGGCCTGCCGCAAGGATTACACGCTCACCGATGCGGCGACCGGCGCCACGCTCGACACCGGCTATCTGATCTCGGCCAAAGACCTCGCGGCCTATGACGAGCTCGGGGCACTGGCGGAAGCGGGGATCCGTTGCCTCAAGATCGAGGGGCGAAAGAAGCGTCCAGAGTACGTGGCCACGGTGACGCACGGGTATCGGGAGTGGCTGGATGCCCTCGCTCGCGGCACCGGCGAGCCGGTGACGCCAGCCGCGGTCGAGCCCCTCGTCCAGATCTACAGCCGCGGGTTCACATCGAGCCTGCTGCACGGTCGCGGTGGCCGCACCTTCGTCACCCGCGATCGCCCCGATAATCGCGGCACGGTCCTCGGCACGGTCGTCAGAGCCGTGGCCGGTGACATTGTGGTGGACGTCTCCCGTGAAATCCACGCCGGCGATGGGCTGGCGTTCGATCTGCCGGACGAGGCGCGGACGGGCGGCACAGTGATCGCTGTCCACGCCACCAAGCGGACCGGATCCACGTTCCGCCAGACACTGGCCATTCGCGAGCGGACGCGGGCCGGCGCGACCGTCGTGCGCAACGCCGACGCCGAGCTGCTGGCGGCGAGCCGGGCCAGCTATGCGTCGGTCGTGTTGCCAATGGCACCGCGGGTCCCGCTCCACGTGCGGGTCAGCGGTCAGGCTGGCGCACCGCTCGACGCCGAGTTCACGGCAGGATCGGGTGCCGATACGGAATCGGTCTCGTTGGCCACGGCGGCAGCACTCGAGTCCGCGTCGCGGCGGCCGATCGATGATGCACAGTGCCGGGCGCAGCTCGGCAGATTGGGCGACACGCCGTTCGTGCTGGCGGGGATCGACCGGAGTGGGCTGGCGGACGGTCTGTTTCTGCCCGTCAGTGAGTTGAATCATCTGCGGCAGCGAGCCGTCGCCGCGCTCGCGACGCGCCGCGACTGGGCGGGAGCGGCGGCCCGGATCCAGCGTGCAGAGCGGATCGCGGCGCTTGTCGAGGTCCCGGACTGCGTCGCTGGATCCGACGCGCTGGCCGACCCTCCGTTCGTCCTCGCCGTGAGCGTCTATCAGGTGGACGACGCCAGGACGGCCGCGTCGGCGGGTGCGACGGACGTCATCCTCGATCCGTTCCTCAGGCATCCTGCGCCGCCCGTGGCTCGCGTCCGAGCGCTCGCGGCCGAGTTGAGCGACGGCGGCGTGACGCTGTGGCTCCGCACGCCGACCATCGTGCGGCCGTCGGAGCGTCGTGATCTGGAGAAGTGGCTCGAGCTCGGGATCCCGGTCGTGACGGGTCATTTGGGGCTCGCGCGGGAGTTGGCGGCGGGCCGCCGCGTCACGACCGACTATGCCGTCAACTGCTTCAACCAGCACACGGCGGCCGCGTTATTCGGGATGGGCGTCGAGCGGATTCAGGTCTCTGTCGAACTCACGGCCGGCGAGATCTCGGCGGTGACGGCACCATGGTCAGGCCGTGGGTTTTCCGCGCTCGTGTACGGCCGTCCCGAAGGCATGACCATCGAGCACTGCGTGCTCTCGGCCGCCTTCGATCGCGAACCGACGACCTGCCGCGACCTCTGCGTACAGAAACACCCGAACGTCGAGCTGACCGATCCGGCGGGCTATCGGTTCGCGGTCGCGACGGACAGCGCATGCCGCAACCGGCTGCTTCACTCGCGCCCCATCGAAGCGTCGGAGTACATCCCGGTCCTGTGGGGCGCCGGACTGCGCGCGTATCACGCCGTATTCAACACGCCCGGCGACCCGATCCACGACCTGGTGAACGGATACGCGGCGGCACTGCGCGCCCTCTCCGAGGGCAAGACGCCGGATCTCGGGGCGATTCGTGGCATCGTGGGAGGCGCGTTCACGCGCGGACATTTCGCCCGTGCCGTGTGACGGACGCGAGGAACGGCGATCACCGCCGCATCCAGCGACCCGCGGCGTTGATCGATGATGCGATTCCGATCGTTGTGCGAGATCGTGAGGCGATGACCACATCGCCGCCCAAAGGCGCCGCTCCGCTGGCAGACGGCCTGCGCATGGCTGGGGATCCGGACGCGCCGGGGACCGATGGCGGGACGCTCCGCGGCGTCCTCAAGGACGCGTTCGGGTATTCGGACTTCCGGCCGGGCCAGCAGCGCGCGATGTCGTCGGTGATGGCCGGTCGCGATACCCTCGTGGTGCTGCCGACGGGCGGCGGCAAATCGCTCTGTTTTCAGGTGCCGGCGCTGCTTCTCCCGGGCCTGACCGTCGTAGTCTCACCGCTTATCTCCCTCATGAAGGATCAGGTGGACGCGCTTGCGGCGCGGGGTCTCCCGGCTGCGTTCATCAACAGCACACTGAGTTACGCCGATGTTGCGGACCGGTTCTCGCGCGCGGAGCGTGGCGAGTTGCGACTGCTGTACGTCGCGCCCGAGCGATTCGACAGTGGCTCGGCCGCCGACCGGCTGTGCGCGGCTGGGGTCTCGCTCCTGGCGGTGGACGAGGCCCACTGCATCAGCGAGTGGGGACACGATTTCCGGCCGAGCTATCGTCGCGTGCGGGCGATACGGATGGCGCTCGGGGACCCGCCGACCGTGGCACTGACGGCGACGGCCACGCCGGCAGTGCGGCAGGACATCGCCGAGCAGCTCGGGCTTCGCGAGCCGGAGACTGTGGTGACCGGGTTCGACCGGCGCAATCTGCATTATCACGTGATCCGAACGCGCAACGATGCGGAGAAGGACGCCACGTTGATCGACTTGCTGCGAAGTCATCCGGGGCAGGCGGTAGTCTACGCCACCACCCGGAAAGCGGTCGATCGCATCGCCGCGGCTGTGGACGCGGCTGGCGTGCCGGTCCGGGGATACCATGGGGGGCAGGAGGACGACGAGCGGCGGGCGGCGCAGGACGACTTCATGCACGAGCGTGTAAGGGCGATCGTCGCGACGAATGCATTCGGCATGGGCATCGACAAGGCGAACGTGCGGCTGGTGGTCCACCACACCATGCCGGGATCGCTGGAGGCGTACTACCAGGAAGCGGGGCGCGCCGGCCGGAACGGGCGGCGGGCGAATTGCGTGCTGCTGCACGCGTTCCAGGATCGGTTCACGCACGAGTTCCTGATCGACAATCCGCGGCCCGCTGCGGGCGATGCGCGCTGGGACTCGCGCGCGGACATGCGAGTGCCGGATCCCGAGAGCGAAGCACGGCGGCGGCGAGCCGACCGGGCCAAGCTGGACATCATGCAGCGCTACGCGTACAGCACGGCCTGCCGCCGGGGCTTCATCCTTCGATATTTCGGGGATCCCGCCGCGGGCTCGGAGTGCGAGGGCTGTGACAATTGTCTTGGCAACCACCGGGAGGCGCTATCGGGTGAGCCGGCGGCCCGGAAGCGCAACGGGCGCCAGGGCCGAGCGGGACGCGGCACGGCCCCCGGGAGGACGGCGGGCAGTACGGCAGGCCGCACGGCAGGCCGTACGGCGGATAGTATCCCGGCCCAGGACGGTCCGTTGTTTGCCAGCCTGCGGTCCCTCCGGAGCGAGCTGGCGCGGCGGGACGGAGTGCCTGCTTACGTCGTCTTTCCCGATAGGACGCTGGCCGAGATCGCGGCCCGCCGCCCACAGTCGCTGGCGGCCCTGGCCGGTGTCAGTGGTGTCGGGCCGGCGCGGCTCGACCGGTATGGCGAGCAATTCCTCGATGCCGTGCGGACGCACCGCACATGAGACACGGCACCTGACTACGACGAGATCATTGCATGGATGACGGGCTGTATTTCACTGATCAACACATCGCGGTGCGCGACATGGTGCGCGCGTTCGCGCGGGAAGAAGTGGCCCCGGTAGCCGCGAAGATGGATGCGGCGGGCGAGTTTCCGTGGGAGACCGTGAAGAAGATGGCGGAACTGGGGCTGCTCGGCGTCCCGTGGCCCGAGTCGCTGGGCGGGGCAGGGCTCGATCTACTAAGCTACGTGATCGTGATCCACGAGCTGGCGAAGGTCGATGCCTCGCACGCGATCACGATCTCCGCGCACACCACGCTCGGTACCTCACCGATTTTCAACTTCGGCACCGACGCGCAGCGCCGGCGCTATGTCCCGATCCTGGCGGCCGGGCGGGCGCTTGCCGGGTTCGGGCTCACGGAGCCCAGCGCCGGGAGCGATGCGGCGGGCACCAAGACGATGGCGGTCCGGCGCGGGGCGTCCTACGTGCTCAATGGCTCCAAGATCTTCATTACCCACGGCGGCGTGGGCGAAGTCTTCGTCGTGACGGCGGTCACGACACCAGGCATGGGGACGCGGGGTATCAGCTCCTTCATCCTGACCAAAGAGACGGTCGATATGGCGCGGGCGCGCGCCGTCGGAATCGGCCACGATGACTCGCTCGGGGCCATGCCGGGCTTCCGCGCGGGCAAGAAGGAGGACAAGCTTGGGTGGCGGGCTTCAGATACGCGCGAGCTGATTCTGGAGGACGTCGAGGTCCCGGCCGAAAACCTGTTGGGTCCGGAGGGGGCGGGGTTTGCCAATTTCATGCGGACGCTGGACAGCGGCCGCATCGGAATGGCGGCGCTGTCGCTCGGGCTGGCAGAGGGCGCGTACGAACAGGCTTTGCGCTACACCAGCGTGCGCAAGCAGTTCGGACAGGCCATCGCCGGATTTCAGGGCGTGCAATTCCAGCTGTCGGACATGGCGACGGAGATCGAAGCCGGCAAGCATCTCATGTACCACGCGACGTGGTTGGCACACCAGGGCAAGCCGTTCACCAAGGCGGCGGCCATGGCCAAACTGTACTGCAGCGAGCTCGCGATGCGGGCCACCATCAAAGCGGTCCAATTACATGGCGGTTATGGCTATACGAAGGACTACCCGGTTGAGCGCATGATGCGTGACGCCAAGATCTGCGAGATCGGGGAAGGGACATCAGAGATCCAGCGACTGGTCATCGCCCGGCACCTGCTCAGGGAGTTGTTGGATTGAGCGGCGGCAGCGGCATGGCCAGCATGCTGGTCACATCACGGCGGCCGAATGGCCGCACCCGCCCGGGCGCAGTGCCAGGGGCGGTGATTCGTTTTCCTGTGGAGTCAGATGAAGCGCGAAATATTGATCAACGCGAACCCGCGCGAGACGCGGGTCGCCATACTGGAGGACGACCAGCTCGTTGAGTTGCTCGTCGATCGGCCGGAAGCCCGGCGCATGGTCGGCGATATCTACATCGGGAAGGTCGAAGCGGTACTGCCGGGCATTCAGGCAGCGTTCGTGGATATTGGAACCGAGAAGAGTGCGTTTCTGCATGCTTCTGATCTGGTGCACGACGACGATGATGAGGATGAAGACGAGGAAGGCGACGACGCGGATGGCGATGCCGAATCCGCGGCGGAGCCGGCCACCGATCCCGCGGGCGATGGAGTCGCGGTCAGCGACGCCGACGACTCGCCCTACGCTGATGCGGGCCCCGCCCAGCGCGGCCGCATCAATGCCGGTGCCAACGGCGGCGGGAACGGGAAGCGCGGCGGCCGGACGGGCAATGGCGGCGACCACGGACGGTCGAAGGTCCCGCCGATTCAGGACATGCTCAAGCGCGGCCAGGAGATGCTGGTTCAGGTCTCCAAGGAACCCATCTCCACCAAGGGGCCCCGCGTCACGGCGCAGATCTCGCTCGCCGGCCGTTTCCTCGTCTACATGCCGGACGCCACGCGCGTCGGGGTCAGCCGGAAGATCGGCGACCGCGCCGAGCGGCAGCGCCTGCGTGAGATGGTGCAGGCGGTGCTGCCGGAGAAGAGCGGCGGCGTCATCGTGCGCACGGTCGGCGAGGATGCGACGCAGGCGACGTTCAAGCAGGAGCTGAACGCGCTCATCGGCACCTGGAAAAAGGTGAAACGGAAGACGCACTTCACCCGTGCGCCGGCCCTGGTCCATCGGGAGACGAGCCTGACGCGAGGGATCATTCGCGATCTCTTCAGCGACAAGGTGGACAGCCTGACGGTCGACTCGAAGCAGCTCTACAACGAGATCGAGGGGTACCTGAGCGGGATCGCCCCGGACCTCATCGATCGCGTGAAGCTGTACGAGGCACCGGTGCCGCTTTTCGACAAGGCCAACATCGAGACGGAGATCCGGGACCTGTTCAAGCGGCGGTGTGATCTGCCGGCCGGCGGGTACCTGATTATCGAGCCGACGGAGGCGTTGGTCTCGGTGGACGTCAATTCGGGGCGCTACACCGGCAAGAAGGATCCGGAAAAAACGATCCTCAAGACGAACCTCGAGGCCACGCGTGAGTTGGCGCGGCAGATCCGGCTGCGGGATGTCGGCGGGATCATCGTATGCGACTTCATCGACATGGAGACCAAGGCCAATCGCGACCGGGTGCTCCAGGAGCTTCGGGGACACCTCGGCCGCGACCGAGCGCGAACCAAAGCCTTCTCGGTGAGCGAGTTGGGGTTGATTGAGATGACCCGGCAGCGGGTGCGCCAGAGCCATCTCCAGAGCATGACGGAGCCATGCCCGACATGCCACGGCACCGGGCGGGTCTTCACACCAGAAGTGATCGTCCGTCGCGTCGAGCGGTCGCTCCGCCGGGTTGTGGTGGAGGGCAAGCGAGACAATCTGCTGATCAAACTTCACCCCGACGTCGCGCTCTACGTCATGGAGCAGGAGCAGGACTTCGTGCGGAAGCTGGAAAAGGGGGCCGGATTCTCGCTCGAGCTGCGTGACGACCCCCTCTTGCGGCCCGACGAGTTCAAGATCGTGGTCAAGGGGGCGGGCCGGGACGTGACCCAGCTCTACGCCGTAGCCTAGATTGACTCTGCCAGCAGGGGCCGTTAAAATCAAAGGCTGTACCCCTTTACACATTTAATCGGCCCCATGCCCTACGCCATCATTCGCACCGCCGGCAAGCAGTATCGCGCCGAGCCGGGTAAGGTGCTTCGCATTCCCAGCCGAGAAGGCGATCCTGGGTCAGAGGTCGTGTTCGACGAAGTGCTGCTCTCGTCTGACGGCAACACGATCAAGGCGGGCGCGCCCGTGCTCGACGGCGCCAAAGTGACCGCCGAGATCGTCCGGCACGGACTCGCCGACAAGATCATCGTCTTCAAATTCCGCCGCCGGAAGAACTACGCTCGCAAACAGGGACACCGGCAGCGCTTCACTGAAGTGCGCATCCGCGACATCTCCGTCGCCTAGCTGTACGGCGACCGTTTCTCTCGGACGGAACCAATGGCTCACAAGAAAGGTGTCGGCTCGTCGCGGAACGGCCGCGACAGCAACCCGCAATACCGCGGCATCAAGAAGTTCGGCGGCGAAGTCGTTCGCGCGGGCAACATCATCGTCCGCCAGTGCGGCACAGTATGGCACCCCGGCCGCAATGTCGGTCTGGGCCGCGACTACACGATCTTCGCGCTCGTCGACGGCGTCGTGAAGTTCGAGCACAAGAACAAAGCGCGCTTCAAGGTCAGCGTGTATCCGGAGACGGTAGCCAGCGACAACTAGCCGCGAGCCGCACGCGGATCAATAGACAGAGGACCAGCCGCGACGCGGCTGGCCCTCTGTGTTTCACGCGGCTCGGTGGTCAGTATTTCGGCGGGAGCGTCTTGTAGCGCTGCGTCAGCAGATCCTCTCGCAGTGGCTCCGTGTACTCCCGGCCGCGCACCAGCACGTGCTCGGCACGCGTGCTCAGCTCGAATGGATCGCCGCTCCACACGACCACGTTCGCCTCACGCCCGGGCGCCAGTGCTCCAATCCGGTCTGCGATCCCGAACACTTCAGCCGGCGCCAGCGTGATCGCGCGCAACGCGTCGTCCCATGGCATCCCATAGGCGACCGCGGTACCGGCGTCCTGGGTGATGTTGCGGGCGTTGAAGGCCCCGGCGTCTTCGACGTCGGAGTTGCCCACGACCACCACTTCCACCCCTGCACGGCGGAGCAGGGCCGCGTTGTCCTGCCGCTGCCCCAGCGTGCTGAAACTCTGTGGAGCGTTGTCGAGCGCGCCCGTCAGGACCGGCACGTGAGCGGCCGCGAGCGCCGGCGCCACCCGCCATGCCTCCGCACCGCCGGCGATGATGACCTTGATGCCGTATTCGTGACCGAGGCGGATCGTGTTCTCGATGTCACTCGCGCGGTCGGCGTACACGAGCAGCGGCTCACGCCCGGACAGCACCGGGACGAGCGCCGCCAACTCCCTGGGAGCGGCGGACAGACGATGCAGGTCGCCGCGATCGTAGTCCGCCGGGCGCCGCATGTAGATCCGTACGTCGTCGAACAGACCGCGCAGTCTGCCCATCACCTCGCCGCGCGCTCCCAGACTGGCCCGCGCCGCGCCGCCCACCTGTGCGACCATCGCCGCGGGCGCTTTGACGACGAACCCCGGCGCCGGTCCCGCGACCAGATCGATCGCGGCTGCCTGGCCGAACACCAGCTCGCCGTTCGGCACCATCACGACGGTCGTCACACCGCCGGAGCGAGTCTGCGGGATCATCGCGGATTCGGGGTTCAATCCATCGATCATCGCAAAACTGGCCGCGATACCGTGGTCGCCAACCGCCCGATCATCCACGGTCTGCGGCACTGCATCCACCTCGACCAGGCCGACCGACGCACCGGCATTGACCAGTCCCGGCGTCACCCACTTCCCGGTAGCGTCGATCGTGGTCGCGCCGGCCGGTACGGCGACGTTCGCCCCGACGGCCACAATGCGGCCATCGCGGATCAGCACCGTGCCCCGCTCGATCTTGGGACCGCTGACCGGATACACCGTCCCGCCAACAATGGCCACGGTCTGCGCGCGCGCGACGGATCCGGCGATCATGGCCAGTACGGCGGCCGCGGCGATCGCACGAACGTGAAGTGTGCTCGTCATCGGGGGGTCCCTCCCGTCGCGACCGCCGTGTCGGCCGGGACATATCCCAACTCGAAATCGGTGCGCCAATGCTGCGCCGGATCGCCCCGGTCGTAGAGGAGCGCGCCGTCGATCCAGACCTTCTCGGCGTGTGCATACACACTGAATGGGTCGCCCGACCACAACACGACGTCGGCGTTCTTGCCCGCTTCCAGCGACCCGATCCTGTCGTCGAGGCCCAGAGCCCACGCCGGATTGATGGTCATCCACTTCACCGCCTGCTCTTCCGGCACCGGGATGCCGGCAGCGGCACCGGCCCGCATCGCCTTCGCGACTTCCTGATTGAGCCGCTGTACGCCGTACGGATCATCAGAATGGATCATCGCCTTGGCCCCGGCATGATCCGTCAGCGCCAGATTCGTCCGGATCGCATCGAACGACTCCATCTTGAACCCGCCCCAGTCCGCCCATTCGGCCGCCGCGATCCCGTTCTTGGCGAGCAGGTCGGCGATCTTGTATGCCTCGACCGCATGGTGAAACGCGCGGATCTGGTATCCGAACTCGTGCGAGACGTCGATCATCTGCGCCATCTCGTCGGCGCGATAGCAGTGCATGTGCACATAGATGTTGCCGCGCAGCACCTCGGCCAGCGTCTCCAATCCGAGATCGCGGGGAGGCGGGTCGCCCTTGTGGTCGGCGTTCCACTTGTCCCACCGGCGGCGGTATTCGGCGGCCTGGATCCATGCTTTGCGGTAGCCGGCCACGTTGCCCATGCGCGTGGACGGGCCGCGTTGCTCGTAGGTGCGCTTGGGATTCTCGCCGCACGCCATCTTGAGCCCGTACTTGGCGCCCGGGAACTTCATCCCCTGGACGGTCCGAGACGGGACGATCTTGAGGACCGCGCTGCGCCCGCCGATCAGATTCGCCGAGCCGGGCAGGATCTGCACGGTGGTGACGCCACCGGCTAGCGCGCGCGGGAAATACGGATCCTGAGGCCAGACGGAATGCTCGGCCCAGACGTATGGCGTCGTCGGATCGGTCGCTTCGTTGCCATCGGAGTTCGCCTCGACGCCGGGCGCGGAATAGACGCCCATGTGGGAGTGCACGTCGATGATCCCCGGTGTCACATACCGGCCGTGTCCGTCGATGACGACGGCATCGGGCGGGGCATCGACCGATCCGCCGACCGCGACGATCTTGCCGTCGCGGAGGAGAATCGATGCGTCGTGCAGCACCGGCCCAGCCGCCGTGAGGATCGTCGCGCCACGAATCACCGTCGTCCGCGACGCGAACGGCGCATACGTGCTCGGGAACGGATTGGCGTTCGGCACCGACAACATGCCGGGCAGCGGTGCCGTATCGCCG
>Ga0182024_10009368_pt1 | contig 20272 bp, 17 predicted proteins | sample P32metaG_FD_120480 | JGI IMG/M metagenome (GOLD analysis project Ga0182024, IMG submission 120480) | Permafrost microbial communities from Stordalen Mire, Sweden - P3-2 metaG (Illumina Assembly) | ecosystem: Environmental > Terrestrial > Soil > Wetlands > Permafrost | place: Sweden: Stordalen... | reverse complement strand
TCCGCGACTTAGCCAGCTTGGCGAGAATCTCGCGCTGGCCGTCAGTCATCGACAGCGGCGGGCTCGCTCGACGCACACCCCACCCTACCACAATCATCGACTATTTGCGAGACACTACACTAGCGCGCGCCCGGTTCGGCCGCGGTCACGGGCCGACCGACCGACCACGACGAGGACAGGATCGCCTGGACGCAGCTGTTCGCGACCTGCTTTGTAGGCGGTCCCTCCCGCGCAGCATCGCCCGACGAGGCTGTGGCCGTCCGTTGACGGTGGGGTGGAGTTCGCGTGCCGGTCACTTGCGGTGCCGGCCGTTGTGGGAAACAGTAGGAGCGCTGCTTTATGGCCGAGATGCACGCCGCGGTCGTCACATCTTTCGATGAACCGCCGCACTACCAAGCATCCGACGTTCCGACACCGAACAACGAAGACGAAGCGCTCGTCGACGTCCTCGCTGTCGGCCTCCATCCGCGGGTGCGAACTGACGCGTCCGGCAAGCACTACACGAGTACCGGTGCGCTCCCGATGATCCCCGGCGTCGACGGGGTCGGGCGAACGGCTGACGGACGACGGGTCTACTTCGTCGCCGACGACGAGTTCCCCGGCTCGATGGCGGAGAAGGCAGTCATCGACATGCGGCGAACGGTCTTGCTGGCAGACGACGCCGATGTCAACAAGATCGCCGCGGCGATGAATCCGGCGATGTCGTCGTGGGTGGCTCTGCGTCGCCGGGTACCGATCGAGACCGGACAGCACGTGCTGGTGCTAGGTGCAACCGGCAACGCCGGGGCGATGGCGGTGCAGGTCGCCAAGCGGCTCGGGGAGGTCGCGTGGTCGGTGCCGGTCGCGACATCGACCGTCTGCAGGCCCTCAACGGCGTCGGCGTTGACGACATCGTGCAGCTCACCGACGACCGAGACGCCACCGGCGCGGCGCTCGCCCGGGCCGCCGCCGAGGTCGACATCGTCGTCGACTACCTCTGGGGCAGACCTGCCGAGCAGACGATCATGGCCCTGCTGACGGCTCGATCGGACCGCAGCCGGGCACTGAACTGGATCCAGATCGGCGCGATGGCGGGACCCACGCTGGCGTTGCCGTCCGTGGCGCTCCGTTCGGCGAACCTGCGAATCCAAGGCAACGGCCAAGGCGCCGTTTCGACCGAAGACTATTTGGCAGAGTTGCCCTCACTGATCGACGAGATCGACTCCGACACCCTCAAGGTCGCGGCTCGGACCGTCCCGCTCCGAGACGTCGAGTCCGTCTGGATCGAGCCCGATGTTTCCGGCGAACGAACCGTCATCGTCCCGTAGCGCCTCCACGCCGCCACTGATCCCGCACCCGCCCGGCCGCCGGGGGCCGCCGCGTCGACGGGAGCCGACGTTCACGACCCGGTGCGGCGAAGCCGCGATCGCCGGGCCGAACGAGGCCGGGGAGGCGACCGCAGCCGAGGTTCGGCTGTTGAACACGAACGGGTGCGGGCCGACACTAGGGTCGCACACACCGGTCGGCTTCGCCGTTGATGGCCAAGGGTGTGTCGCCCGGCCCGCGACCCTGGCGCCGTCGGCCCGGACGCAAGGCCCGGCGACGTACGCCGGGGGTCGAACCGGACCCGGTCGGTGTCGTGCCGGGTACGGCTCGGGCCGCTGGAGGCATCGCCAAATGCGATCTGGACGCGGACGGCTGTTCGAGCTTGACAGGCCTGGACGAATCGATTTAGGTGTCCGTTAGTTTGGTTTGGCTTCCCTTAGTAGACGGGCCGGGGAGCGGGAGAGGACGTCTGCATGCACCAGAGCAGGAAACGCTCCGGATGCTGATCCGGTCGTTCCGGCGCCGGGCGACTGCGGCGGTCGTGTTGTCCGTCGTCGCTGCGGTCGTGCTCGCCGCATGTGGGGGCGGGTCGAAGTCGGGTACGTCCGGGGCTGCGGCCGGTGGCTCAGGCGGCCTGACCGCGGCGCAGCTCGCCGAAGCGAAACGGCTGATCGATCCGGACAATGAGCCGATCCCGCCGTCGGCTGCGGCGGTCGCATGTGTCGGTCGGGTTGTGGTGCTGAACCCGTCGATCGACGAAATCGCGAACGATATGGCGCAGCTGCAGGACGCGGATCTTCGCCAGCTGGTGCTGACCGAGTACCTGGACTGCGGATACAACTTTGTGCTCGACCTGTACATGCGGTTCGCGCCGTCGGGTCTGTCGAAGCCGGAGTTGGCGTGCATCCGTTCGGAGTTCACCCGATTGAACGTGAGCCGCCTGGCGGAAGTGATGGTGTTGGATCCCGACGCGGGATATACGGGACCGTTGGTGATTCACGCGTGCGAGACCGGCGAGAAGTCAGATCCGCTGGCGCACGGAACGCTGCCGGGTATGGGTGGCGGAAATTCGTGACGACAACCGACGCGGCCACGCCGATTTTGGTGGCGACAGCAGTGCGCAAGTCGTATCGGACCGGGCCCGATGTCGTCCACGCGGTCGAAAATGTCGACCTGACGGTCTTGCAGGGCGAGTTTGTTGCCATCACCGGTCGTTCCGGGTCGGGGAAGACGACGTTGATCAACTGCCTGTCCGGACTCGACGACATCGATGCGGGTTCGGTGGTGCTCGACGGCGTCGATCTTGCGGCGATGAGCGACACCGAACGGACCGATCAGCGGGCACGGGTGATGGGTTTCGTCTTCCAGACGTCGAACCTGCTGCCGGTCTACACCGCGCAAGAAAATGTGGCGCTTCCGATGGTGTTGGGCGGGACGTCGTCCAAAGATGCTCGAACGGCCGCGCGTTCGGTACTGGAACGGGTCGGGATGGGGCATCGGCTCGCGCACTACCCGGGCGAGTTGTCAGGTGGCGAACAGCAGCGAGTCGCGATCGCGCGCGCGTTTGTGAAACGGCCTCGGATCGTGTGGGCCGACGAGCCGACCGGGAATCTCGACACCAAATCGGCCGGTCAGGTACTCGATCTGCTCGGAGAGTTGCACCAAGACGGCACGACGCTGATCCTCGTGACCCACGACGTCGAACTCGCCGCACGAGCCGACCGACGGATCGAGTTCGCCGATGGTTGCATCGTCGCGGTGGCGGCCGGCTGAACCGATGTTGGTGTGGGCAGTCGTCGTCGCGTCGGTCGTGTTGTCGGTCCCGTTCGTCTACCTGGCGGTCGCGAAGTCTGAGATCCGGTCGCTCGCGTTTCGTCATGTGTGGCGACGCCCAGGCCAGACCGTGTTGGTCCTCGCCGGTGTCGTGATCGCGACGGCTGTTGTCACGAGTGCCGGCGTGGTGGGTGACTCGTTGCGGGCGTCGGTCCGGCGGTCGACGGTCACCCAGCTCGGCCCGGTCGACGAGGAGGTCCTCACGACCGGAGTCGCGTCCGCACACGCGACCGCGTCCACCGTCGCGGCGTCGGCTGTCGGACGTCAGATCGGGACGTTGCCGATCTTGACGCTCGCGACGACGGTGGTCGGAGACGATTTCGTTGCCCGCGTCGCGCAGGCCCAGATCGTCGAGGTCAATTTCGCGCAGGCCCGCCAGTTCGGCGCCAACCCGGCCGCGACCGGGATCAGCGGCCCGCAACCGACCGGTGACCAAGCAGTGATCAGCGCCGACCTTTCGGCCGCGATGTCGATCCTGCCCGGCCATAAAGTCTCCGTCGAGGCGTACGGGACGTCGAGAACGTTCGTGATCAATCGTGTGCTGCCCCGCCTCGGTATCGCGGGGCTCGCCCCGGTCACGGAGACGACGGGGAGCAACTCGCTCAACCTGTTCGTCCCGGCCGGGACGATCGCGTCGATGGCGGCCGCGGGCCGCGGCGTGACCGGCCAAGCGCAGCCGGTATCGGTCCTTGCGATCTCCAACAGTCCTCACCAGCCATATTCGCCCGCCCAGAGCGCGCTCGTGTCGGCTCGTCTGCGGGCGGCCACCGCCGGACTCGGCGTGCAGGTGCAGCCGGTCAAACAGCTCCTGATCGACGACGCCGACGCGCGCAGCAGCCGTTTCACCCGCCTGTTCAGCGCGTTCGGGTTTTTCAGCGTGCTCGGCGGCCTGTTGCTCTTGGTCTTGACCTTTTTGATTCTCACCCGCGATCGCGCACGATCGATGGGCGTCCTGCGCGCCAACGGGCTCCGTCGCAGCCGCCACGTCGCAGCGCTCGCACTCGAAGGCTGGACCTACGCCGTCGCAGGCGCCGTCGTCGGAGGTCTCGTCGGGCTCGCCGTCGCGGACCTGGTCGTGATCCTCGCACGGGGTGTGTTCGCAACCCAGACGGCCGGCGAAGTTGACCTCGTCTTCGCCGCACGAGCGACAAGTGTTGCCGTGGGTTGCGCGATCGGGTTCGTCGCGTCGCTCGCCGTGGTCGTGTCGGCAGCAGTTGTCGCGTCGCGTCGCAACATCGTCCGCATGATCAAAGGACTGCCCGATCCGCCCCGCGAACTGGCCCCTGCGGTGCGCCGACCGCTCGGCGTCGGGCTCGGCGCGGCCGGGATCGCGGCCTTCGCGGCCGGGCTCGGTACGTCGAACGGCGTCGCGGCCGTTGCCGGCCCGACACTCGCGGCGATCGGCGCCGTGCTGGTGGCTGAGCCGACACGGGTTCGTGTCGTGACGTCGGTCGCGGCGACGGTCGTGTTCGTCTGGTCCGCGTTGGCCCTGACCGTGGTGCACGGCGCGTTCACCGGTCTGGGCGTCGCCGTGGTCGTCACCGAAGGCGCGGTGATGAGCGCATGCGCGGTCGCGTTCATGAGCGTCAACCATGCCGCCATCACACGCCGCGGGGCCGAACCGCGCCCACGGCGAGGATTGTGGCTCAGCATCGGTCTGGCCTATGCACGTACCGCACACCGACGGACCGTTCTCATCGTCGGCATGTACGCAGTCGCGCTGTTCACGCTGACGCTGCTCGTCACCGTCGGCCAGCTCTACAGTCACGACGTCGACGCCCTCGCCGGACGTCTGGGTGGCGCCGCCGCGCTCGAGGTCACCTCGGACGCGACTCGACCCGTCCCAACCCGCGATGTGGCCCAACTTCCCGGCGTCACCGCAGTGACCGCCACCAGCGCGATCGACGCGCAACTCCAAGACCGCACCTCCAACGCGCCGACCGCGGTCACCGTCGTCGGCTACGACCCCTCCTTCGTGGGGCACGGCTCACCCCCGACCGTCGGCGCCGACAGCGACGCAGTCTTCGGCGTGGTCGACCGCGATCCGACCAAAATCATCGTCGGTGCCGACCTCCACGCCGATCTGCAGAGCGGACTGCCCGGGCCTGGCGTACATGTCGGCGACACGGTCGAGGTCCGCGACCCACTCACCGGTATCAGCCGCACGGTCACCGTCGCAGGACTCGTCGACCAGGCCCGCTGGGCCGGCGCCGACCACATTTTCGCGTCTCGCACCTTCGTCGAGGAGTTAAACCGAAGCGCAGCCCCCACGAACCTGCTCTACGTCGAAACTGCGCCCGGCACGAACAACGACGTCACCGCGGCCGTGATCGACGGAACCCACCTCCCCAACGGCGCGTACGCGCGCTCCTTTCAACATCTCGCCCGCGACACCCTGTCCGCCCAAAGCGAGTTCCTCGACATCGGCGCCGCCTACGCGACCGTCGGCCTCATCGCGGACCTCGCCGGGATCGCAGTCCTAATGGTCGATCGCATACGCGAACGCCGCCACCAAATCGCGATGCTCCGCGCACTCGGGTTTGGCGGACTGACCGTACGGCGCGCGTTCCGCGTCGAAGCGACCGTCATCGCGACCGAAGGCATCGTCATCGGCGTCGTGACCGGACTCGTCCTCGCATGGCGGCTCGGCCGGAGCGGCGGTCTCGGCCGCCACCTCACCTTCAGCCTGCCGGTCGAGGCACTCGTCGCGATCGTGGTCGCAGTCGTGCTCGCGTCGCTCGCCGCGACAAGCCTGCCCGCCCGACGGGCCGGACACGTCCAACCAGCGACCGGACTCCGCAACGACGAATAACCAACCAACATGATGTTGTCGAGCGAAGCGCTGCGTCGATCGGCGCGAAGATCGTGCCGTCGGGGAACCGTGTACCTGCCGGTCGAGCACGCGACGAAGACATCGGCGACGCGAGCGAGTCCCACATGGTCGTGTCGCACCGAGGGAGGAACGTGGCCCAATCCGGCGCACACGTCGACGCTGTCGCCGATCGCCCGGCGCGCCGACACGGACGACGACCCGGGACGGTGCGGACGCAGTCCACGAACCGAGGGCGGACACGCACATTCCGCGCAGGCCCGTCTTTGTCGGCCCGACTGATGGTCGTCGCGGTCGGTCTCGCCGCGGTCGCCGCATTCGCCGCGTGTTCCAACAACGCCGGGTCGGCGTCGCCGACAACGACCGCGGTCACAGCGACCACCGCCGTCGCCGCACAAGCCGGCCAGACCCCTTCGTGCCCGACCGCGTCAACGATCGGCGCGGCTGTGAGATATCCGGTCACCGGCGGACCGTCGACGCCCGCCGACCGCACCGACGCATGCGACTACCGGCCCCGCACCGCGCAAGGAACCCCGGTCACGGTGCGCTTCTACCCCGACGGGACGAGCTTGGACACCCTCAAAGCCGCCGCATCCTTCAGCCAAAGCCACAAGTCGCAAGTCACCGGAATCGGCGACGCGGCATTCATCGGCAGCGACGGCGGCCTCTACGTCTACCGGTCCACAGCACCAAGCTTCGAGGTCAAAGGCCCAGCCGGCGAGTTCGCAGACACGGAACTCGAAGCGGTCGCCGACGATGTCCTCGCCCATTGACAGCCCCGCGCAAGCACTGACGAACGCGGGTGCCGAGCTCACACGTCGCGTCGGAAACTCACGCTTCGGACGCGGTCGTGCAACGGGTCGCACATCCCCGGGTTGAGGCTCCGACGCGGTCCGCAGGAACGACCGGGACGGTGTCGACGACAACGTCGTCCTGCGCCGCTGACAAGCGATGGGCGGCCCGCGCGTTGGCGAATCGGCCAGCTAACGCCGTTACGATGCTCGTCAGTGACGACGAGAACGCGGGCGCGGCGGCTGATCTACGTCGTAGGTTTTCTCATCGCGGCGGCGATTGCCCTCATCCCGTTTTCGCGCTCCTATGGCGTCGCGGGAGCGGGCGTACATGTTGGCGGCAACTCCTACTCGTGCGGTCCGCCGGTCACCTCCTTCATGGACGGGTCGGGCACGATCACCGGGATCGAATGCCGCGGCGCGGCTCGCACCCGCGTGGCGATCGGTGGTCTCGTCGCGCTGGGAACCGCCGTCATCGCGATCGGAGTCGGATCGCTGATCCCAGACCACCGGCGCGGCGCCCACACGAGCACCGAACATCGCGACCAGCCCACACTCGGCGAACGGCCAGACCCGTCCGGTCGCGACCAACAGACGGGTCCGTAGCACCGCCTGCGGGGGCGAACGGACGTCTGCGCCGTGTTGTTCGCCGCGCCTCGTGTCAACCGATCACGATCATCGAGATCTCGATCGGCGCACCCGGCTCGAACGCATGCGGGAACGGTGTCGTCCGTGGCGCGTGCGGATCGGATCCGGATTTTCGAACGTATCGGGCGTGGGCCGTGCGTTCAAGGAGCATGAGAGGCACGTCAGACCCGCCTTCGTCTCATTGGACGTTCGGCCGACGCGCCCCGCCGACCGACGACAACGATGGCGGTTCAGCCGCGGCGTCGCGTCGGGCCGACGGATGCGCCGACGACCCGTGCCGGCGGGTGATTCATCATCGAGGACACCGTCGCGGTGTGAACCGGGCTAGTCGATCGGAACTCCGACGCTTGCGTACCGACCTTCGGAGCCGAACCATCGACGCCCGCGACGAAGCGGCGGGTCGGTTCGACCGTGTTGTTCGCGGTCGAACCACAGGCCGAGGAGCGCGCCGGGAACGACCGCGAGCGCAATGATGACGAACGCGTAGGGTGCGGCGGCTCCGTACGCGACCTCGCTCTGGAATGCCCAGAACTGTGTCGCGAGGGTCTGTACTTGGAAGGGGCGCAGGACCAGCGTCGCGGTGAGTTCGGTGACCGCGGTGAGAAAGACGAGGCAGAACCCGGCGAGGAGTCCGGGCGCGATGAGCGGCAGCGTGACCCGCACGAACACGGCGATCCGTCCGCGTCCGAGCGAACGGCCGACGTCTTCGAGCAGCGCGGACGCTTGGGCGACAGATGTCTTGACGCAGACCAGGGCTAACGGGAAGTTCAAGATCGCATAGGCGACCACGAGCAGCACGCTGGTGTGGTAGAGGCGAAAGGCATAGTGGGTCGCGAAGAACACCAAGCTGAGCGCGACGACGACGCCGGGGAGCGCTTGGGTGACGAAGGTGCTGCGATCGAGGACCGTCCGCGGCGCACTGGAACCGCGGAAGGTCATCATCGCGACCGGCAGCGCCAACACGACCGCGATCGCGGCGCCGGCCGCGCTGTACCGGACGGTGGCCCACGTCGCGGACGCGAGGGTCGCGTTGGCACTCAGCGTGGTGTGTTGGCCTCGGGTCATCCAGTAGATGAGGGTCCCGATCGGTACTCCCACCGCCAACAGGACCAGTGCGCTCAGCGCGACCAGTACGGGGATGGCAGTCCATCGCCATCGAGCCAGCATCGGAGTCCGTCGCGGTGCGGTCGCGGTTGCGGTGCGGCGAGGAATGATGCCGTCGACGGCGAGGACGAGGAGGGCGATACATACGAGCGGGACCGCGAGTGCGGCCGCGGCCTGCGGGTCGAACTGGAACTGGTTGAAGATCTCGGTCGTGAAGGTCTGATAGCGCAGGATCTCGAACACCCCGTACTCGGAGATCACGGTGAGGACGACCAGGACGCACCCGCCCAGTACCGCGGTGCGGATGAGCGGGAGCGTGACCCGAAAGAACGTGCGGAGACGGCCGACGCCGAGACTGCGCGCGGTGTCTTCCATCGTGGGATCCGAGCGCCGCAGCGCCGCCGCGACGGGAAGGTACACGAGTGGGTAGGTCCCGAGCGTCATGACCAACGTCGCCGCGAAGAGGGCATTGATCGTCGGCGCGATCGAATGCCAGGCGTAGCCGACGACGAAGTCCGGGATCGCGACGGGCAGGACGAGCATCACGGTCCACATCCGGCGTGCCGGCAAACGCGTCCGTTCCGTACACCACGCCGTCGCGACGCCGATGATCACCGCGAACAGTGCGACGAGGACCGCCAGGACGATGGTGTGACGCAACAGGACGAGCGTTCGTTCGCGAAACAGGACGCGGTGAATCTCGCTCCAGCCCGTGTCGTGGGCGTCGATGGCGAGGACACCGAGCGGCGACAACAGCGCGAACGCGATCAGTGCGCTGAGCGCCACCAGAAACTTGTCCTGTCGGACGCGACGGGCGAACGTTTGCCGACTCGGGCGCGACTCGTTCGGGGACCGGACCTCGATCACGACAGCGGGACTTAGATGAGTCCGGCTTCTTGGAGGAGCTTCTCCGCGTCGAGGCCGGTCCCGAGCTCAGCTGGTGTGAACGAGCTGGGTTCGAGTCTGTCGAGCGGGGTGAGCTCAGGATTGGCCGCGACACCCGGATGGATCGGGTATTCGAAGCTGTCGCCATTCGCGAAGACGCTCTCGCCTGCGGCGCTGGTCATGAACGCGAGAAATTGCTGCGCCGCGGCTTGATGCTTGGAAGACTTCAGGATCGCGGCTCCAGAGATGTCTTCGACATATCCGGGGTCATGAGGTGCGAAGTAAGCGATCATCGCGTGCACAGAACCTTTCCCGACCTCAGCTTCGATCCGGTAGAAGTAGTAGTGGTTGATCAGCGCCAGATCGGTCGTGCCCTGACTGACGTCACTGGTCAGCGTCTCGTTGTCGGGGACATCGTCGTTGGCCCCGGCGTTGGCCTTGATCCCTTTCAGCCACGCGACTGCCGCGGCATCGCCGTCAACGCGGGCGATCGAACTGACAATGGGCCAAAAGTCGGTCTCGGAGGGGGCGACTTCGATCTTGCCTTTCCACTGCGGATCCGCGAGGCCCAACACCGACGTCGGGAGCTGCGACGGCGTCAACTTCTTCGTGTTGTAGATCAAGACGCTGATGCGGGCGGAGACGCCCACCCAGTCACCGTCGGTGGCGCTGTCGGGCTTGGGAACGTTGGCGAGCGTCGAGGCGTCGACCTTGGCGAGGAGACCTCGGGCGTCGAGCTGGGCGAGCCAGTTCGAATTCTCGGTGTAGAACACATCTGCCGGTGAGCGACTGCCCTCTTGTTCGATCTGGCCGGTCAGAACATCCTCGTCGTCGTTGAGAACCCGAACCTTGATCCCTGTCTGTCGGGTGAACGCCGCGATCATCGCGTCGGTAGTCTGTTCGTGCTGCGCGCTGTACAGCGTGATCGTCGTGCCCGACGCGCCTGAACTGCTCCCACACCCGGAGGTGCCGAGGGCACCCACGACCAGGACAGACATGGCGATCGCCGACACACGGCTTGCGGGTCGCCTCATCGTTGCCCTGGTCGTGACGATCAGTGCCCGCATGCTCGACTCCCTTTCGGCGCTCTCCGGGAAGTGTTCGGGACTCAGCCGAGTCAGATCTGACGACTGCCCCACGCTCCCGAGAGTTTACTAAGGTGAGCCAAACCAAACTCAAGCTGTTGGGCGCGCGGGTGAGCGGCACAGGAAGTCACGCGGTCGGCGGCATTTGCCGACAATGCACACTCTCCGTGCTCAGACCTGCCGGGTCCGCCGCTGCTCGGCGCGCCCGTTCAACCGGCTGTCCCGATCCAACGAGCCGGGCCTCTCGGCCAGGTCCGCACTCGGGACCGCATCTCACGGCACAGCGTCGCCCAGTTCGCGCTCGACACCGTCGACGTTGTTGGCCGACGCCGACCTGCAGCGACGCGGCCGTGCGTGACGCCGGGCTCGCTAGCTCGAGGCAGCGAGAACGGCCTGGATCGCGGTGATCTTGTCCGCGACGAGCACGGGGTTCGTGTCGCGGTAGTACGGGATGGCGAACACGCCGGTGAGGACCCAGCCTTTGCCGCGCTCCCACGCGGCGTCATCGATGCGCAGTGCGTCGCGGAACGCGTCTCGGGCGTCGGGTGCAAACAAGCTCCAAGCAACGATGGCCTCGATGGCCACGTCACCGACGCCGCAGGTTCCCCAGTCGATGACCCCGCAGAGGCTGCCCCCGCGCGCGAGGAGATTCAGGTACGCGAGGTCCCCGTGGAACCAGCGCGGCGGACCGTCGTAGTCCGGAACCCGCATCACCTGGTTCCATGCTCCGAGGACGGCGTCGCCGTCAACCTCGCCCCGCAGCCCGGCGACGCCTTGGCGGACCTGCGCGTCTCGAAGACGGACAGGCAATCCGCGATGGTGCGCCGGCCCACCCGCGGGGTCGACTGCTTGGAGCGCCCGGACGAACGCCGCAAGATCCAACGCGGCCCGCACGGGATCGTCGAGACGGTCGAGTGTCGCCATCTCGCCGGCAAGCCACTGCACCACGCTCCACGGGTACGGAAAGTCTTCTTCGGGATCGCCGATTGCGACGGGTAACGGCACCGCGAGCGGAAGATGGGGCGCGAGGATCGCAAGCCACTTCCGCTCCTTGGCGACGTTGTCGACCGCCCATCCAATCCGGGGAAGCCGAACCGCGAGTTCGTCGCCGAGGCGATACATGTCGTTGTCAGTACCGGCCGACACGACCCGTTCGATCGGAAGATCCGTCCATTGCGGATGCTGCGACGCGACGAGACGACGTACCAGTTCACAATTGGTTTCGACCTCGTCGTCGTGCATCCTTGGTTGGGACACGATGTCATTCTCGCCCGCCCGGGACGCCGCCGACCGCGCATTCACGACATGCATGTCCGCCGCACTGATCAAGGGCATCACGCGCTGCAGCGCTGCATGTCCGCGCTCGGCCCCTCGTTCTGCCACCAGCGGAGCCGCGCAGAACGCCGCAGCACAGTCGGTGGCCGACGCCCCTGTACAGGCCGCGACCCGTTGAGTTCGAAGCGCGCCAACGACACTGAGATGAGCCGTTCAACCGTGCGACTCGGCAGACCGACAGGCGCCTACCGATCGCGCAGCTTCCCGTACCAGCGCCCGACAGCCGGCGGCGGACTGGACGAGATGCTTTGTTGGCGACCTTCGGGCGACATGCATCGATCGGGCGCGGCGACGTCGAACGGGCCTGACGCTCACAAATGGGTGATGTTCGAGCGACGTGACGACGCGAAACGGGGACGGCGCCGTCGGCGCCGTCCCCTGCGGCTCAGTGCGTCCAGGCAACGTTGAGGGAGCGGGCCTGAGGGTTCAGATCGTGAAAGAAAAGTCGAGGATGGTCACGGTGGCCGTGGACGTCGTTGTTGTCTTGGCTCCCGGGATCGTGAAGAACACTGTCCCGCCAACGGTGACCGGGGTCGCCGGGGTCGGCGTCGTGGAGTGCTCAGTCACCGTCGGGGCCCCGAGACCGGGAGGTGCCTTGAGGGTGGCGACGAGGAGTCCACCAGAAAGTGGAGAAGCCGACGCGGCCGGCATGGCGACGGCGCCAACAATCCCAACGGCTCCGATGCCGAGAATCCCAGCGAGGGTAATGGTGCGGAGGGTCTTGTTCATGGTTCTGGCGCCTTTCCGTGAGGGTCGCCTGGTACCTCCATTGAGCCTGACCGGTCGGGTCGGCGCAGCGTACGGTGACCCATTTCGATCGGGTATTTGTACTCATGCCCCAGCGGTCGGCCGGGTCGATGTGGAAGATGGTTCAGTGCATTGACCTCGCACCTGTGCTCACCCCATCCGGGCGTGAAACGGTCGAAGATGACGTTCAGGGGCTGTCTTTCACGACATGGCTTGCGTCTCGAGCGCGGACAGGTCGCGCACCACAACGCTTCGACCGCTCGACTCGATCCATCCGAGTTCGCGTCGTCGCCGGTCACACCCCTCGCCGCGAAACCAGGCCGCTATCAGCCACCAGACTCGCTGATCGCGTTCTTGGAAGCGCTCTGATTATGCCGACAACTTCCCGGACGCTCACCATCCGCGAACAGGATGTTCTCGCAAACATCGGCATAACGCGACATCGGCATAACGCGAACATCGGCATAATCGTGCTTAGGCCGACGTCGGCATAAGCATCACTGCGCCACACGTGCGCGGTGTTAGCCGAGCACGATCCGCTCGAGGGCGAGCGTGATGACTGCCGCGGCGAATGCGGGCAGCGCGACAGGAATGGTGATTGTCGCGTAGCGACGCAGACCGATGTGCAGTCCTTCCGCGCGTGCGATGCGAAGCCACAGCAGGTTTGCGAGCGCCCCGGCCGGTAGGAAGACGGCGCCCACGTTCACGCCGAGGAGCCAGGACCACATGCCCCACGACATGCGGTGCACACCGTCGAGGGCCACCAACAATGCGGGCAGGTTGTTCACGACGTTCGCGAGGCCGGCCGCGCCGGCCGCGATGCCGGTCAGCGCGACCGGGTTGGCGTGACCGACGATGCCGGTCAACGCATCGGATGGGACAACCAGCGCGGCGAGCGCCGCGAGCGCGGCGACCCATGCGGCCGTCAGGATCGGGACGGCGCGCCACGGGACGACGCGCACGACACCGATCAGGACGACATCTGCGCCGGCCGCGGTCATCCATGGCGCGATCCCGAAGCTCGGGCCGATGACGAAGCCAACAAGGATGACGCCGACGACGACACCGCCGACGGTGAGTGCATGCCGATCCGGTTCGGTGGGTCGTCCGGCGGCGAGTCGGGTCGGGTAGCGGCGGCGATACGCGAGCCATCCAACGGACGACGCGACCACCGACGGCAGCGCGAGGTGCGCGAGGACCGCGCCGACCCCGACCCGGAGATGGTCGGTCACGATCAACGTCGTCAGGTTCGAGACGGGCAAGACCGACGACGCGAAACTCGCGAGCAGTAACGGAACCGCGACGAGCGGAACCGGATCGGTGCGGGCACGCTGAGCGAGCCGCACGTACAAGGGAGTCAGGAGTACCACGGTGGTGTCGAGGTTCAGGACCGCGGTGGTCAACGCGGCGAGGACCCACAGACCCAACACAGAGGTGTCGTGTCCCCGCCGACCAGCCAAGGTCGCCGCGGCAGCCTCGAAGAAGCCGACACGATCGAGCAACGCCGCGAGCGGAACGGCGGCGAGCAGGAACGCAAGCGCAGGCCACAACGACGACAACTGATCGGCGACACGCGACATGACGTCCGACCGTACCGGCGCAGCCGCCCGGCCCGGCTTGCCCGCGAAATGTTCGGTCCCGGACCACCACCACTCGCACCGCGAGATGTCCCCGACGACGCGTCCGATCGCCACGGTGCCCGTATCCCGCGTCGATGCCGCGCCCGGACTCGCAAGATGCATGGGGTTGATAGGACGGACGATGCGAGGGTCAGCCGTCCGTCACGGCGTGCGCACCCGTCGCGCTGTCGTCGGCGCGGGCGCGGCTGGCACGGGCGCGCTGGTCGGACAGGTCCCGTTCCGGCGTGTTGGTTGCCAGCCGAGCGGCTCGCTCGAACTCCGCGGCCGCCTCGGCGTGGCGCCCGAGCCTTTCCAGGAGGTCGCCTCGCACGCTGTAGAGGAGGTGGTAGCGATCGAGCGTCCGCGTCTCGACGAGTTGGTCCACGAGATCGAGCGCGGGACCGGGACCCCAGGCCATGGAGATGGCGACGGCTCGGTTCAGCTCAACGATGGGCGACGGCGCGGCGCCCGCCAGCTCGCCGTAGAGCTTCACGACCGCGGCCCAGTCCGTCTCCTCGGGCCGGAAGGACCGCGCATGGCACGCGGCGATCGCGGCCTGCAACGTGTACGGCCCCTTGGTCTGGCTGAGTGCCTCTGCCCGGGCGAGCGCTGCGTTCCCCCGCTCGATGAGGAGGCGGTCCCACGTGCGTCGGTCCTGGTCCAGGAGGAGAACGGGGGCGCCCCTGAGGTCGGTGCGCGCGCGCAAGCGCGAGGAGTGGAACTCCATCAACGCGACCAGCGCGTGGACCTCGGCCTCTTCAGACGCCAGCGCGGAGAGGAGCCGACCCAGCCGGAGTGCTTCCGCGCACAGCTCCGGGCGGAGCCAATCCTCGCCCGACGTTGCGGAGTAGCCCTCGTTGAAGATGAGGTAGATGACCTCAAGCACCGCGCCGACGCGGGCGGCACGATCGTCACCGGCCGGCACCTCGAAGCGGACGCCGGCGTTGGCGATCGTCTTTTTGGCGCGGACAATGCGCTGGGCGATGGTCGCCTCGGGGACGACGTAGCCCCGCGCGATCTCGGGCACGGTCAGGCCCCCAACGAGGCGCAACGTGAGCGCGACGCGCGCCGGCATGGGCAACCGCGGATGGCACGCGACGAAGATGAGACGGAGTTGGTCGTCTTGGATGTCCTGCACCGATTCGACGTCGGCCAGCGCCCCGGTCCCGGCCCCGTGTTCGGACTCGAGCGCACGACCCACCTGCGCGTACTTGGCCGCGCGCGCACGATCGCGCCGGAAGAGATCGATTGCCTTGCGCTTGCCGACCGCGGTCAGCCACGCGCCTGGGTTGTCGGGAGTGCCGTCCCGCGGCCACTGCTGCAGGGCATCGACTAACGCCTCTTGGGCCAGATCCTCGGCCAGCTCGAGGTCACCAACGCTCCGGGCGAGGGTGGCGACGACTCGCGGGAACTCAATCCGGTAGACCGCCTCGATGCCGGCGGTCGAATCGGTGGCCGACACGGCACCGATTCAACCACCCCATCAGCCGAGCTCGGACTGCCTCAGATACAGGGGCGGACGCGGACCTCGCCTTCGCCCAGCACGCCGAGGAAACGCCTGGACCACTCAATCGCCTCGTCCCGGTCGCGGCACTCCATGAGCGCCCAGCCGCCAACCAGTTCCTTGGCCTCGACAAAGGGGCCGTCGACAATGGTGAACTCGCCGTCCTTGAGCACGATCTTGGCGCCCTCGGACGTGGGAGCGAGGCCGCCGGTGGCGACGACGACACCAGCTTTGGTGGCTTCCTCCACGAACGCGCCCATCCGCTCGTACATGTCGGGGGAGGGGGGCGCCGTGGGCTGGTCGGCCTCGCTGGCAAGGGTGTATCCCAGAAATCGCATGATGTGCTCTTTCTCTGTTGGTGAGGCGCCCGTCGCCACACTCTGGCAAAGCGTCGAACGGGCGATCACGAAATCGACACCCTCGGAGAATATTTCCCAGGAGAATGTTTCGGACCGGCACCAGCGCGGATGACCAGACGTCTTGACCGTCGAACCCGAAGCTCAATATCGCCTCGGCTCATCGTGTCGTCGCCAGCCGCACATGCCCTGATGTTGGGTCATTGCGAGCCCCGGTCGCAGATGACGACGCGATCAGTGTCCCAGGCCGCACGTCCCCGAACATCGTCGCCGGGTGTCCTTCATGGCCAGCCGCGGGCTGGTGTCGGTGTCCTTGCGGTCATCGCTGCTCAACCGATTGCGAAGTCGACGATCTCGTCGATCCCGGGAACGTAGACATCGGTCGTGTTGGCGACAAGACAGGTCATGCCGAGCGATGCGAGGTCGTACGCATCCCAGCCGAACCGGCCCGATCGCATCTCTTCGATCACGAACTGGTCCGGATGGGCGAAGCGACCCGGTCCACCAGCAAGCGCCCGCTCTTCGTAGCGCCGAAATGCCACGCTCGTGTCGACCGTGCAGCAGATGAGGCGCGTACGCGCGAGCGGGAACAGGGAAGCGGCGTCGTCCTCGAACCTCGACCGATGGAAAGCCGCCTCGATGATAAGTGAGCAACGAGCGCCGAGAAGAACCTTTACGCACCCGTAAAGAGAAGCGAACGCGCGGTCAGCTACCGGGCCCCCGTAGGTAGCGGCTGTTCCTTCCGTGAGCGAAATGCCTTCCTTGATCGCGTCCTTGCCGAGCACTGGAACCGCGATGCGCCTCCCGAGCTCATCGGCGAGTGTGGTCTTGCCCGAGCCCGGAACACCGCTCACGATGATGAGCAACGCCAGCTCCACGACCGAGATCATGCCTCTCCGAGACTGTCCCCGAGCGTGCGCCCCCGACGGGAGTCGGGGTGCGCCGGGTATAACGCCAGACGGTGACGTTGTGACGAGCGCAGGTCGGGGGCACGCGGCGCGGGCATGGCAGGCGCCGAACGACGGGCGGCTATGGGGTGCCGTGGACGGGCTCGTAGAGTACGCGTTGCGACGAGAGGGGATGACCGCCATGGCGGAAACGACCGTTATTCAGCGTGCTCTTGCCGAGTGTTGGGCGGGCGAGGTGTCGGGCGTCGCGTACTACGAGGCACTGGGTGAGCGGTTCCCTGATCACCGTCACGACACTGATGTGCTCGCGCTCGTGGAGAGGACGACCAGAGACCTCATCGAAGCCGTTGCTCGAGGCTATGAGGTGTCGATCGACCACGACGCAGCCGAACGGATCGGTGTTGAGGTGGCCCAGTCGGGCAGCGACTGGCGTGAAGTCTTGGAGAACGCCTTGGCCTTCACGCCCTATACCTTGCGGATGTTCGAGAACCTTGCGGATGTGATTCCTGAACGCGAATCCGTGTTGGCTCAGGCAGTCGTCGAGCACGAGCGTGCGCAGATCGCCTTGTACGAAAGCGTCGTCGCAGGCGGGCCGAGCGACTGGTCGGCGATTGACGCCTTTCTCGAAAGGCACGGCGCCGGTCGCACTTCGTAACCTGTCAGATTGCGAAGTGGTTGAGCGCGTGTCACCTGCTGCGATGTCTCGTCGCGTCGAGGGTGCCGGCCGGCGACACAGAACGCAGTCCCAGAACGACAGCGCCTGGCTGTCCCGCAGCGCCGAGTCCGGGCCGTAGTCAATGCTTCGCTTCGGCCGCTTCCAGGAGACCCTGGAGTCGACGGGCTTGGTCCGACGGAGTCACAGGGGGTCGCATGACCAGCCCTCGGTGAACGCGGCGGATCGTGAGGGCGAGCCAGAAGGATGCGACGATGACCCGAGCCTGTCCGAGTCGGTGGTGGTCTGTGATGCCGGTAGCCCGTGCGACCCGCAACCAGGTCTGTTCGGGAAGGTGCCGCGTCGCGAAGTGCTCGGCCATGTCGGCAATCTCGAAGACCGGGTCACTCATTCCGCCATCCTCGAAGTCGACGAGCCGAAGCCTTTCGCCGTCATCGAGGTAGTTCGCAGGATTGGTGTCGCCACGGCACGCGTGTCGCTCGCCGTCTGCGACAAGGGCTGCGGTGGCCGGGTCGAACAGCCACGGGCCGGCGACGTCGATGACACGGAACACGTCGTGTGAGACGCCCAGATCCGACGCCATCGCGGCCAGGTCCGGCCAGAACGACCGCGCTCGTCCGAGTACGGTTGCTCCGCTGTTGATCGCCGGTGGCAACCGCGGCGGGGCGGACAGCCCATGAATCAGCGCGTGCGCGTCACCGATCAGCTGCAGCTGCCGGTCATCGAGCTGAACGTCGCCCAACGGCTTGCCGGCGACGACCGTCATGGCGACGGCCGGCTTCGGGGTGTCAGTGCTGCGCCACACAGGCTCCGGCGCAAGACCTGTCGGATGCAGAAGTTCCAGCAGCGTCCACTCCCGGTCAGGCTCGGCACGCTCCCACGACCGGTAGATCTTGAGGCACAACCGACGCCCGTCGAGTTCGACGAACGAGACGAGGTGGGTGCTCGGCGTCGCCACGGATGCGAGCCCCGCCTTGGCGAGCGCTCGTGGCTCAGGCGGCCATGCGTTGCCAACCGCGCAGACCTGCACGACCAGATCCACGAGCGCGCCATGCACGGACGCGCGGATCACCCGTACAACCGTTACGACCGGCCGTCGAGGACGTCGCGCATCATGTCGGCGGACGTTCGATCCCACTCGGGTCGACCGTCGACGTAGATGTTGATGACCGTCAAGCTCGAGTCGCGCACCCGTCCGCGTTCGCGCGTTGTCCGTGTCGGTGCTGACGACCGCGGCATCGATCCGAACGAAACCCTGCTGGAAATCAAGCGCACGCGACCACAACGCTGCCAGCTTGGCGCGGCGCGCACCAATGGCGACGGCGAGCGATCGCGAGCGGCGCCATCCCACCACTGTTGCGAGAGTTGGACAACGGTGAGGGACCGTGACGGACCGGTCCGGCCATGGTCGACGTCGTACAGGAGCTGAGCGTGAGCGTTCGTCGCTTCGCGTCGCGACAGGCCCGTGAGGTTCGACGCGCGTATTCGTCACGTCCGCGCGCATCGCGGCTGGCGTACACAACGAGTTGGGACGCCGTGCCGTTCGGACCTCGCCGTCGTCTGATCGACAGGTTCTTCTCCCGTTCCAGTTCCCAGTTCCGTGCCAAATACGGTGCGACGGCTCTGGAAGGCTACGAGCGGCCAGAGACAGGATCAACAAGATTCTGCCTCTGAGCTGCTCGTCTGCTGCGGAGGGAGTGGGATTTGAACCCACGGTGACTTGCGCCACAATGGTTTTCGAGACCATCCGATTCGGCCGCTCTCGCATCCCTCCGGGCGAGATGTTAGGTGACGGTCATCGTTTGCCTGCGAAGAACTCGCTGAGCAGCGTTGCGCACTCCTGCGCGCGTACGTTACCGACGACCTCGGTCGAGTGGTTCAGGCGCGGATCGGCCGCGAAGTTGTAGAGGCTGCCCGCGGCGCCCGCCTTCGGGTCGGCCGCGCCGTACACCAGCAGGGGAAGGCGTGCCGCCCATATCGCGCCCGCGCACATCGGACACGGTTCGAGGGTCACGACGAGCGCGTACTGGTCGAGCCGCCATGACCCGCTTGTGTGAGCGGCGGCTCGGAGCGCGAGAAGTTCGGCATGCGCGGTCGGATCGCCGCGCAGCTCGCGCTCGTTGTGCGCGCGCACGACAACTTCGTTGGTCGAGCGTCGGACGACGACCGCGCCGACCGGCACGTCACCGTGGCCGGGCGCGTCTCGCGCTTGCGCGAGCGCCGCGCCCATTGCGTCGACGATCCACTGACTGGTGCGTGCGTCGGCGTTGCTCATCGTCTACACCGGAACGGGCGCGCCCGGCGCGTGGCGGTCGATGGTCTGAGCGTCGGGTGTCGAACAGGGTTCGGCCTTCATGAGGACGGGACGGGCGAGGCTGGCGTGTTCACCGTCGACGTCCTCTCTCGAAAGGTCGCCGCCGGACCCTAGACGACTGGTTGCATCTGGCCGGACCGGCGCCCGATCCGGCAAGCTTGGGTCATGGACTCACCCCACGGTGATGGTCGTATCGCGTTTGTGTTCGCGATGCCGATGGAGCTTGCGCCGCTCGTGCGTGCGTTGTCGCTCACCGAGACGCAGGTCGCCGGCGTGACGATGCACGAGGGAAGGCTCGACGGTCGCGACGTCGTCGCGATCGTCACCGGGATGGG
>Ga0182024_10009367_pt1 | contig 20274 bp, 14 predicted proteins | sample P32metaG_FD_120480 | JGI IMG/M metagenome (GOLD analysis project Ga0182024, IMG submission 120480) | Permafrost microbial communities from Stordalen Mire, Sweden - P3-2 metaG (Illumina Assembly) | ecosystem: Environmental > Terrestrial > Soil > Wetlands > Permafrost | place: Sweden: Stordalen... | reverse complement strand
TTCTGTTCAGGAAGATAGGATCGAAATGTCTTTGCCATGATTCGAAAAACTCGCACACCTTGCGGTTCTTTTTCAAGCACAATCAGCAGGACGGAGAGGAATACTCGGACAGACTCCTAGGGCGAGTCCATATGTAGACTAGAAGATAGCACAACGAACGATGCGAATTATTTGAGAGGGGTTCTGGCGTGGAGCCCAAGAGCCTCTGGGGCCGCCGTCATTCGCCAAGTCCCGAGAAGTCGCCTTATCGTCATGTGGGAATTTGCCAAATTCAGTTTGAATGTATGCAGTCTGCGTCGTAAGCTCCGGCAAATGGTGCTACTGCCGATCCCCGTGCTCTTGGTTCCTTACGATCCCGAATGGCCGATTCTGGCAAAAATTCATTCGACACGGTTGTCTGTCCTCGGTTCGGTCCTTGTGATCGTTCATCATATAGGCTCGACTTCGGTGCCGGGCTTGGCCGCCAAACCGATCATAGACTTGATGCCATTGGTAACCAGTTTGAGCGACTTGGATCGAGAGCGGTCGCGTATAGAGACGCTCGGGTACGGTTGGCATGGAGAACTGGGGATACCGGGACGTCGTTATTGCACCCTTTCGGACGAATTGGGCAACCGCATCGTTCAGCTGCATTTCTTTACAGCGAAGTCACCGCAAGTAACGCGGCATCTTGCTTTCAGAGACTACTTGCGCGCTCATCCCGAGGAGATGAAGGCTTACGAAAAGGAAAAGCAGAGGGCACGCGACCTCTATCCAGAAAATTCCTATGCTTACACCGAAGAGAAAGCCGAATGGATTCGGGCTACGGAAACCAAAGCATTGGCGTGGCTCGACCTGCAACAAGCCGAGCATCATCATTGACCGACAATCAAACTAAGACACGATCTAATTCCGGTATAACTTGGGAAAGGCAAACGCCACCTCTCGTTCCCAGTGCCTGTGAAGTCGTCTTATCGTCATGTGGGATTTGCAGACTACCAACCGCCTTACCAAAACACATGGTTTGATACACGCGCAATCGTAGCAAATCGACCCAGTCTTTTCGATTCCTTGCCGGGGGCCGTCGGGCGAACCCTTTGACACATCTGCGCGCAGAGGGCGGTCAGGCCGAGCTTTCAGACGTTGCCCAATAACCCCATTACAGGAGCGCCCTCAAGTACTTGAAAATGCGAGGCCAAAATCCGTGAAATCTAGCGCCCCCAAACAGATGATTTTTGAATCGTGGTCAGGTCTCTTGAGCGGGCGGCGCCAACAACCCGAGCGGCAGCGCGAGGATTTCCGCCGCACGCATCGAAAGAGGTAGGCCGCGATTCTGAATACTGAATTTTCCACAGGATCGAATTCCCAGTCTTTTGCGCGCACGCGCAGCACTAGGCGGTTGAGGCCGGTGTGACGAAATCGTCTCGCATACGAAACGCGGCAGACGAGCCGTTTTCAACGAGGTTGTCGAGGAGGGAAAGGACCGCGTCACGTATTGGGCGCTCACGCTTGAGTTCCAATGGTCGTCCGTACACATACCGCTGCAGCAGGACTTCAAGCATAAAGACCGTGTCTGTCTTCTTCAGCATTTCTCGGGGCTTCCCAACCTGAAGACGGTTCGCAACACGGATAAATGCTTCCGGAAGCGATTGCTCTCCAATGTGATATAGGAACCGAACATAGGCATGAAGCACAGTCGAGGATACCGGCAAGTCCTCGAACAGGGCATGCACTTGATGTGCATACCCTTCGAGACTTTTCCAGTGCCGGACCTCCTCCTTCCATCAGGTCCCGAGGAAAATAGCAGAAATAATTTGGGCACCAATCGCATGTTCGTCGTCTATTCCATCGAGCCATTCCGCGTGTCGGATCCTCGTCGCGAAGACCTCCCACAGGAACCAGAATTGCGGCGTGTTGGTTTGGCCATCCTCAGTCGAAGTGAGACCTTGGATGAGCCAATGTATATGGTCCGGTTGTCGGTCGATCGCGTCAAGGATGGGCTGCAAGATTGCTTCAGCCGCAACGCGGGTGGTGCGCATTAAGAAACTTTGCAGGAGCTTGGATAGTGCGGTTTCCGTCTCGTGGTTCCGTTCGGGTCGCGAATCGTCCCTTGCGTCGTCCGCATCCCACCAGGCGACGAGCGTCTGTGCAGCCCGCAAAAATCCGGCAATGGCCGCGGGTTCGGTCGGTCCCTGGCCCAAGATAGCCAAGATTCGCCCATTCGCCTCTGCTCCGAATCCTTTACTAACGTCCAATTTCTCGTACGCACTCGATGCGATTGAATCTGCCTGCCAGAATTGTTGCCGGACAACGGCGGCCGCTTCACGCTCGATTTCGCCAATCTGTCGACGCTGGTCGTATCGCAGTCCGTCTTCTATGTGCCGAGCCTCGTCAACGAGAGTCGCCTCAGTCGCGAGCGTGTTCGCGCTGCGGAGTGCTAGACCGCGATCAATGGACCACAGATGGTTCGCGAAACCCCATGCGGCGTACCATCGCACCTCATCGACTGGATGGGTTAACGCAGCCACAAACACCTGCTGAACTCGTGATCGTTGGTTGCTGGCGAGCGACTTGCCCAAAAGTAGTGGCAGAACCGATGCACACGAGCGATCTGCAGACATTTCGAACCGCTGCATCCGCTCACGGTAGTCCCAACCATCAGATTGCCGCATCACTTCTGTGCATACAGTTTCGGCGCACCAGTCTCGATCTTCGTCAGACATCTCCTGCCAATGGTCACGAACGCAAACAGCGGCTACAACGCCAGGTCCGTTTCTCGCCCCGAGCGATTCTTCATTCGTATCGTTAGCATCTGAGGCTCTGGCCTGAAGCAGCCGCTCCCGCCAGGAAGATGGATCGTAAGTCTGGCTTCCTTCGGGCTTGAAGATGTGCAGTCCCCACATTAGAAGTCCGAGTCTGGCTTTCATCGCGTCGAATCGAGGCGTGTTCTTGTCCACCATCTCTTTGACATCCGGTTCGGGCTCGTTGGGGTCTAGGCGAATTTGGTAGCGTGAAGGCTCTCCCGATTTGCCTTCGACATCAGCTTCCGTACCCTCCTCATTCGCGGTGTATTGGCGCATGTCCATCCGGTGCATTGCAAGCCGCCAAATGCGGTCATTATCGTTTTGCTCAGAAATCGGTGGCAGAGTGGCGCGATGTTGGTCGAGAATCTCGTGAACGCGAGAAGCCAGCGGACCCAGTTGCAAATTCATAATTGCGTTCTCAAGATCGCGCTGCCGGTGCGGCCGGGCGTCCGCATCCTTTCGCTCCAAGTCGTAGATCTTGTTCTCAGGGCGGAGGGTGGGCATAAAACTCGACACCCTCGAAGGGGCGTGTGACTCATTCACCATTCGCTGGCGATCAAGCAGGATGCACATACGCGACCGCAGAAGAACCAGTAGGGCCTCTCCTGACGCATGTGGGAATGCGGTAGCAACGCTGACAACGACCGCCGTCAGTGCAGCGGATTCGCTCCGCCTCAAAATGCCGAGAAGAATGGCATAGAGTCCGCCTGGGTAAGTTTCTGCATACTCTAGCAGCCACCGTTCGAGAGCCATTAACAGTGATTGCAGGGCATATGGGCCCACTGAAGTCCCCCTGTACCAGTTCCAGAGTCGAGGGTTGCCCCATTGAGTTCGAGATGTTTCGTCTGCGAATTTGACTTCAATCTTGAACGGGGGCTCGACGGTTTCTGACACCCTTGGATTTGCATACCAGTCGGCGCTGTGGTTAAAAACTGTGATGACGAAGTTCACACCCTTACTCGGATGATGTCGCAGGAGCGGAAGAAAGGGGCCCCGGTATGCGCTTGGGGGAAAATAATCACTACGTAAGCCTTCCTTGAGGCCAAATAGAGGTGCGAAGTCAAACGATCGCGTATATTGCCAATCTCGTCGAATATCGCTTTCCGAGCACAGGATGTAATCGGTTGCCACAGATGTGACGATGTCCGGCACGTCGCGGGCGGCCGGCGTCCCTTCCATTTCGGAAAGGACCATATCTCGAAAATCGTCGCCAACGCGGTCTCGCCGGTCATCTTCGTCAGTTCCCCGCAGAAGTTCTTCAAACCGTATGAGGTCAGCTTTCGGAATCTTCGCAATCACCTTTAGCGTGCGCTTACGCTGATCCTCTGACCGGTAGTTATCGAACCCTGGCAAAAGCCAATGCGCAATCAAAGCCGCGGAATCGGCTCCGTCCGGATACGGCGTCCACAAACTGACAGCTCGGCTCCAATCTTCAACTAATCCCAAAAGCAGGAACCGATCCTGCGGTGTGAATTCCTCAATATGAGTCTGTACCAACCGTAGCACGCAGGCCCATGCGGACCCGTCAGGTATGTTGAGCAGTGATCCGTGGCCAGAAAGCGGTGCCCATTCTGGCGTCGTCACACAAGCAACACGTAGGAGGTGGATCGCGCGCTTAAAAATATCCTGATTGTTCTCCAGAAGTTTGGCGCAGTGCCTTTCGAGGAAAGCGGCCGATGACGGTGCTTTCAGAAGCGAGACGAGGGTGTCATCACGAAATTGAACGGGAACAGCCGCGTCAGTTACCGCGGCGAGGAACAGCTGATCCGCAGCGGCCGCATCACGGTCTAAGAGTTCAGCCACCCATTTTCTATAACCCCGGCGCACGGCGGGATGTGTCCCAATTGTCGCGAAAAGCTGCTGGAACGACCCGCCGGTGAGATGCTGCTCTTCAATCCACTGTAAGATCGCCCAGTCCTCGAGAACGTCATGCGCAGGTGCAACAAGAGCGGTGCTCGTTTCTGGAGAAGCAACCAGAGAATCACGTCGGAGGTCCTCAACGACTTCAGGATCCAGGTCATCGCAAGGAATGTATGCGGTGAGTGCTCGCGCACGTCGCACTGCGATTTCCTGGAATGTTTCCTCGCGTCGGCGCGGCATCCCGCCCCCGGGATGGTGATCGACGCGAACAATCTGTTGCCAAAACAGCGCTCGAAATTCGCGCTCGCTATCTGGTAGAGGCCGTTCCGCAGACCATGCGATCTGTAAGGCCTTGTCGAGAAAATACGGATTGCGAAGAACTCGGCGTAACGCTGGGCTGGAGAGCGGACCTGCGAGTACCGGAAGGGCAGCTTCTACTTCGGCTAGCTCGGTGTCATTTAGGCGCGGAACTGTAACGACGGAATGAGGAACGCTCGCTGGTTCAAGGAAGCAGCTACGAACTAAATCGGTCGAATAGTCGCGGCATGTTAGGACGATCCGCAGGCTCTTGTCGGTCGCGGCCAGCGTCAGGACATCAGTAAAAGCCTCCCGCGTGGACTTTTCGAGCAGGCGCTCAACGCTCTCAATCAACAGAACCTTCCGATCCTGGCCCGCCAGAATTGCTTCCAGCAAGGACACGCTCGCCGGGATTTGACTATTCTGGAGTGTCGCGTCGAAATGCGGTTGTGCGAACTCCTCCGCACGAAAGCAGAATGTGAAATAGTCAGGTGAAAGGACCGCAATGGCGTCCTTCGCGATGGCGGACTTTCCGCTACCAGCTGGACCAGACACCAACACTACCTGGCTCGATTCCATCTGCCCGATGACTTGTTGGACGAGGCTAGCGCGCTGCAAGTGAAATTCGTTACCAATCGTCGAGCGAATGCCGCGGAGAATGAGCGTACTGTGGTCATTAAGTGCCCGTAACACCCGCTGCTCAGTTCCGCCGAGAGGTGAATGCCGCTGCCGTAAGATTTCAGGCAGATCATCCCGTCGGAAACTCCGAGCCTGGGGCAAAGCCTCACCGGCGATAGCAAGGAGCGCGTTCCAAGAGTTATCTGCGGCACCTTTGGCGTCAGGCTCACCTGTTGTGTGAGCGAGCAGAGTCCTAATCGTGGCCTCCGCTTGCCCAGTTGACGTGTCCAAATCAAAACTCAGAACGTGCTGGACCCGCAGGAATGGCCATATTTCGGCTGCCGTAACGCTTTTGCTGTCGATCTCGCCGATGATTTTCCGGATTTCATCACAGTAGCGAATGGCTTTGGCCGCCATGAATCCGGGTGTGGACAGCCTATGTTCAAACTCTGCTCCATCACGTGCTGCGCGCGAGCAATCAAGGAGTCCGGCAAAGTGTTCGAGCAGGGTGTTTGTTCCACGAAGTGTGACGAGGGCAAAGCGGTCAGTGGCAGGCGAGAATAAAGAGGCATTTCGGAAATCTTTCCAAAAATCCTGTACTGTCTTCCTGCATTCCTCATCCGTCGCGCTCACCGTAAAGGTCCGCTTCACTTGACCGACCAGCTTCCGCTGGTTTCCGGCGCCCGCCTCACCGATGATTAGAAAATCGTCCGTATGCCAGCCCAGATGCTCCGTTTGCAGGTGGACTTCCACAACCGCACAGTCAAGCAGGATCGGTGATATACCCCGCACGAGCAATTGTACGAGCCAATATGCAGCGACATGCTGCTCGAAGAATGTTCCGGCTCCGCCTGTAGAGGCCGGACTAGAAATGAGTTTTTCCGTCAATGTATTTTGCATTTTGTTCCAGGCGAGCCGGTAATGTCAAAAATAGGAATCCCGGTGGCAGGGATGCCAACCTCGGGCAGCAGCAGGGCAGCTGCCCTTAAACCAGTCCTTTGTCAAGTAACCTTCCTGAAATGAGGCGATCCTGGGTAGAAACGCCGGCAAGCGAAAATCATAAGTTTTTGGGCAGTTCTAGCTAGCCGTACTGCTGCTGATATGGGAGGTAAGTTGGTAGGGCGGTGTGGATCGAACCCGCGACTCTGTATGTTTCCATCTTTCCTTGCCGCCGAATAGCTGGCGGAAAAGTCCCCATTGCGTGCGTCATCTTCGGGTCAGAACTTGCCGGCGCGGTCGAGCTTATGTTGCTCTTCTGGGTCGTGCATTTCGGAATCGAGATAAATCTGGGTGACCTCCAACGACTTGTGCCCAAGCCAACTCTTAATTTTCATCAGGTCGAAGCCAGAGCGCAGCCAGTTCGTAGCCGCAGTTTTCCGGAGCCTGTGAAGGTAATGCTCCTCGCATACGGGGCGAGTCTCGCACGTCACCTCGACTTCATGGCGGTTGTCGTATCGGCCTTCACGGATCGCAACCTTACACTGTCCACAATTCAGCCCGGCACGCTTCGCGATTGCTTTGAATTTTCGAAGAAAGTGACCTTCAGGTTTCCCATCTTCGTTCGTGAACACCCATCGCTCTGACGTGGTGTATTTCTTGTGCTCGGCCAGGAGAGAGCCTAGCTCAGTCGTAAGCGGGACTGTGCGCTCCTCGTGATTCTTTGGCATGAACGCCACATCCGACTTCCCCTCGCCCGTGACGGTATAACGCAGGTTTTTGAGGTCGATGTCACGCCACGTTGCGTACTGCACTTCCTGTTCGCGGCAACCTGTGCGGACAAGAAACAGATACCGCAGATATTCCATAGGCGTCATCGCAGCGAAAAGCTTCGATAGCTCATCAGGGTTGTACGCCTTCGTCCGGGTCAGCTGAACTTTCGGGAGCTTAATTAATTTCGAGGACTTTTCGATACCGTTCGCTTTGAGCAACGAGAAAATGAATCCCATCCGGTTGCTGATGGTCTTGCTCGAATAGTCTAGTCCGCGCAGAAATTCGACGTAGGCGTTCAGCGGAGAAGGAGCAGTAAGTTGATCGATGAAACGAACACCCTGCGGCAGGTTTGCGAGCAATTGATCGAACACGTTCTCATACGCTTTAATACTTCGGGGGCGACCAAAGCGGCGCTCGTGTAAGTAGTTTTCGATCGCAGTTTTGATTGAGATGCGATTGCAATTCGCAGTGTTCGCCGCTTCGTCAACGGTCAAGCCCAATTCCTGTGCCTTGTGCGCGAGTGGAGCCAGTTTTGCGGCTTTCTTTGCGCCAGCTTCCGTCTCATGTTTGACCCATTGGTATTTTCCGGCGGCGTTGCGGACACGAATGAAATAGGGGCCTTGTTTTGCCGCTTCGGGTCTGCGGCCGACACCCAACGATAAATAACGCCATGCGCCGCCTGTTTTGTGCCGGTAGTAGACAGTTTGAATTGCCATTTAATTTCCTCCCTGCAAGCCCATGCAAGGCTCTACAATTGCCACAATAAATGTAGCATTCTGTAGCACGGAAGTGAATAGTACTATTGTACGGGTCTATTTTAGATATGGCGGAGAGGGTGGGATTCGAACCCACGGTTGAGTTTCCCCAACACACGCTTTCCAAGCGTGCTCCTTAAACCGCTCGGACACCTCTCCGGGATACGGGAAACCCATTCAGATTAACAGAAACGAGTAGCGCGACCAAGGCTTGATGGAATTTCACGTTCCGTGACGCAAAATTGCGGCGGCGTCTAAACCCGGGAAGCCAATTTTGAATCCATGGTTTTCATGAGGTCCACGATCATCTGAACTACGTTTTCATCGCCGACTACGGTGTTGATCATGGCGTGGTAGATCGAGCGGCTGGGCCATTCGACTTTGAAATACTTTGCTATGAAATCGGAACGTTCCCTGTCGACAGTATCCACAAGCTCGCTGGCGTCATTCTCGGACTTGCCACGAGAAATCAGCCGGCGCACTTTTTCTTCCCTCGGTGCATACAAAAATATGCGCAAGGCGTCCTGGCGGTTCCTGAGGAAATGTTGCGATCCTCTTCCCACGATAACGCAGTTTCCGGCGCCTGCGGCATGTTGGACAACTTTCTCCGTAAATTCCAGAATGCATTCGCTGTCGACCATTTTCAGCTTATGCGCATTCAGGCTTCCCTCATAACTCCCCCGCAAGAACGATTTGAAGAGGCGATAGTAGAGCGGGTCAGTGCGTTCCTCCCGCTGCTCGACGACTTTTTTGGGGCAATCAGCAAGCCTTGCAATCTCTTCGGTCAGCAATTGGTCCCAAAGCTTCCAGCCAAGATGCGTTGCAAGCCGTTGCGCGATTTCACCGCCGCCACATCCATATTCCCGCTCGATTGTGATGATTTTAATCATTGGGTTTCCCAGGGATCACCTTCGTGAGCAATGTGTTTGTTCTTAGCGCCTACCATTCTACTTCACTTATTCGGCGTGGATCGTTCCTCCGCCACCGGGTTCGTTCTTCTTCAAAATAAACGACAAAAAGAACATGATCGCTGCTCCCGCCGCAAGGACGATAAACGTATCGATATATGCCAAGCTGGCCGCTTGCGCTTGAACGCCCCGGTAAATGCTGGCAATGGCCACCATCTTCGCCTCATGCGCGCCCAATCCGGAGCGGTTCAAATGCTGGGCGAGGCCATTTGCCGCGTTCTGCAAATTTTGACTATCGGCCCGTGCGTACTCACCTAAAATCTCCTGGTGGTATTGCGATCGTCTCGCGATCAACGTCGTTACCAGGGAGGTCCCCACGCTGCTTCCCATGTTGCGCATGAAATTGACGATCCCGGCGACCGAGTTATTCTTCTCGGGGGAAATCCCGATATAAGCCACCAGTGTAATCGGCACAAACAAGAATCCCAGGCCAATTACCTGGGCGATGCGCAGCCACACCGCGGCATTGAAGCTAATCAGCAAGTCGATTCGCTTCGTTGAATAGAACATGGCGATCGACAGGCTTAACCAGCCAAATGCGATCAATCGACGCGCCTGAACCTTCGTGGTCAATTGGCCCATGATGGGCATTTCAATCAGCAGAACAAAACCTCCGGCCGAAAGAGCAAGCCCGGCCAGTTGAGAGGTGTACCCCAAAAGCGTCTGAAGGAACTGCGGCATGAGGACCAAGCTGCTGAACAACAAGATGCCCAGAACGAACATCATCAGGCTTGAACTGGCGAAGTTGAAACTCTTGAACATCCGGACGTCAATGATCGGGGCCTTTTGAAACCACTCCCAGATGACCAGCGAGATCAGGCACACGGCGGCCACGACGGCTAAAGTGGTAATGAAGTGCGACCCGAACCAATCATCTTCCTGGCCTTTGTCCAGCAGCACCTGCAACGCCCCGATCCCCAGAGTCAGAAACGCGATGCCAATGTAGTCCAGCTTCACCCCAGCAGACTTCACTCGAGCTAAATAGGGAGGATCCTCGACAAAACGCCGCACGAGAAACCAGGTGACAATGCCAATCGGGAGATTGATGAAAAAAATCCATCGCCAGGAATAGTTGAAAGTGATCCATCCGCCCAGAGTTGGCCCGATCGTGGGCGCCATAATAGCGGTGATGCCATACAGCGCAAACGCCAAGCCTCGCTTTTCCGGAGGGAATGTGTCAGCGAGAATCGCCTGAGCCATCGGCTGCAGCCCGCCGCCGCCCGCGCCTTGCATTACGCGGAAGAGAAGGAGAAAACCGAGACTTGGCGCCACCCCGCAAAGCAAGGAACTTACAGTAAAAATACCCAGGCAGGACATGAAAAAACGCTTGCGTCCAAAGGTCCCTGCGAGCCAACCGCTGATTGGCAGAATGATAGCGTTCGATACTAAATAAGACGTCAGCACCCAGGTGCTCTGGTCGTTGCTGGCCCCCAGATTCCCCGCCATGTATGGCAAGGCCACGTTGGCGATGCTCGTGTCGAGGACTTCCATGAATGCGGCGAGCGCTACGACCACGGCAATCAGCCAGGGGTTGAATTTTGGCCGCCAGATCTCCTGGTCGGCGGTGAGAGATGCGGCGGAACTCATTGGAGATATACGTCGGGCACGACGTTCATTCCCGGACGAAGCTCGTGGTTACTGTCCTCTCCCGGTTCGAGAACAATTTTTACCGGAATTCTCTGCACAATCTTAACGTAATTTCCAGTAGCGTTTTCCGGCGGAAGCAGGCTGAAGATCGGGCCCGTGGCCCCGGCAATGCTGTCCACATGTCCGCGGAACGTTTGGCCGCTGGAATCCACGTGGATTTCCGCCTTCTGTCCGACCTGCATGCGCCTGATCTGGGTCTCTTTAAAATTAGCGGTGATCCAGACTTCATCAAGAGGCACCACGGTGAGCAACTGCTGCCCGGCTTCGACGTTCATCCCAACGACGACGGACTTGTTCACCTCGCCGCTGACGGGCGCCACGATTTTCGCGTACAGCAGATTTAGTTGAGCCTGCTCAAGCGCGGCGCGCTTTTGATCCACGTCAGCCTGCGCGGCGCGCGCGCGATCCCGAGTGGAGGACACTTGCTGCGGCGCGGTTTCCGCGGATTGCTGGCTGGCTTCCGAACCGGCAAGGTGGCTTTGTGCTTGCTTCACCGACTGATCGGCCGCGGCCTCGTTCGCGCTGGCCGCAGCAATAGATGCCGTGCTGGCCTTGGCCGCCGCCACCGCCTCATCGTAAACTTGCGCGGCGACTTCCTGCTTATCCACCAGCAATTTATAACGGCGGACGTCATCCTGTATCTTCACGTCGTTGGCCTCGGCCTGTTGCAATTGCGCGTGAGCGGCAGCAACCTGCTCCTGTGCGGCGATGATTCCGGCGTTCGAGCTAGTGACGTCGGAAGTCGCGGACTTCAACTGGCTCGCGGTATTCGTGGATGTGATCGGAACATTGATATTCAAGGATCGAGCAGTCGCCTCCGCGCTGGCAAGATTGGCCTGCGCTTGCGCGACGGCGACTTCGTAGTCCTTCGGATCAATCTCGACGAGCACACTTCCCTTTTGCACGAATTGGTTGTCGTTCACATTCACGGCGACCACGTAGCCGGAAACGCGCGCGCTGACAGGATAAAGATGAACATCCACCTGGGCGTCGTCGGTGGATTCGTAGCTATTGAGATATCTCCAAAGGAAAACGCCGCCCACAATGACGACCACGATGACGATGACGAGCAGGATGTAGGACCGCCGATTCGAGCGCCCGTACCGCCGTGGCGTCTCGGGGTGGGATCCTCCGCCGGATAGGCCTTGCGAAGCCGTCGGCGACTCTTTCGCTGCCGCAGGTCCAGAATCAGATGGATTTATTTCGGCCATGGTTCATTTCCTTTGACGTATTCCGCATAGCCCTTTCAGTCAGGTCCAGGGCAAGGACCAGGAAACTCCGTGCGTAGTCGCGGCCTATCGAATTCCTCCAAGCCACTCAAAAACCATAAGCTCGCTCGGTTCTCAAGTCAACTTCCGCCCGGAACTGGCACCCGATGATTCGGGAAACATACGCATTTGCTCTTTGGATTGGATTCGGGGAATGGCATTTGGACTCTTCCGGGGCCGCAGGAAGTGGGAAAACACCCGCAGCGAAGAAAATCAAAAGGGCTGATTAGATGACGTTGTCGGCTCCTCCTTCCGAGTAAACTTGGTAGCGCTAACGACCAAGGCTCGGAAGAAGGGAGCCGACAACGTCATCTAATCAGCCCTCGGTCATTGGCAGAGCGTACCTGATGGTGTTGAGCGAATGCAATTGCTCCTCTGACGCAACGTGCAAAGCAAACGCCATAGCAGCACCTGCTGAAACGAGCACTCCCAACTGGCATCGAGCGAATGAACGCTCACAAATACGAGTGCAGATGGAAGGATAGCGGCAGAGGCGGCTTGGCTGAATGGGAATAGACTCACGGAAAGAAGAGAGCGAAAGTGTGCCTTGACATCAACCGGCCTTCTCATGGAAGGACTTGGCCTATTTGAAAGATTCCAGCGGGGCGTGCTCTGGTAGCAAATTCGTTGTGTCGAAGGTCGAAGAAGAGTACGATGCGCACCTCAGAGGTCTAAATGGGGAATTCCAGCTAGATTCTGCGGGGAAAGGGAAAACCATGCTACGAACAATGCCGAAATCACGGCCGGAGGCGGTGATTCGGACCGCTGTAGCAATTGGTGTCGCGCTGCTCGCAATCGGCCTTATGCTTCCTTGGATTATTGGCGAGTTGATACGGTAACCTGACTCCAGCAACGACATCGAATTGCCAGTATCCGATAAGACCGGTGGTCTCAATGGGTCGTTGCAACACTTGCTCGCAGTCTACTCGCTGGAGTCTGAAATCCCAAAGTCTTTCGCGGACGTTGATTTAACCTAAGCGCGACTTTGTCGAGCTGTGCTTGCGTGTAGCCGGACAGGTCGGTTCTCTTTGGGAAGTATTGTCGCAGCAGTCCGTTCGTGTTTTCGTTGCTGCCGCGCTGCCACGGGCTCTGTGGATCACAGAAGTACACTTTCACTTCGGTGGCCACCGTGAAGCTCTTGTGCTTGGGCTGATTAGATGACGTTGTCGGCTCCTCCTTCCGAGTAAACTTGGTAGCGCTAACGACCAAGGCTCGGAAGAAGGGAGCCGACAACGTCATCTAACCAGCCCATAAACTGGACGGCACCGTTCCTTGAGAGACTCTGCATTCCAAAAGAGCTGCGCGCGAAATCCTTTCGACTTCGCCAGGGAGAGGCGGGAGAACAAGGTTGTCGAGCCGATTTTGCTGTTTGGGTATGGTTTCGCGAGGGAGATGTGCGCGAACGCCTCGCCCTAAGTCGCCGCAAGAGTCAGGCGAGTCACTTGCCTAGAAGCTGTTGCATAACCCATTATCTGCCCAATAGAATCAATGATTTAGCCGGGTTGTGCTCTATGTGGATTCCTAGGTGGTCATTTGCATCGCCACGCCGAAGCTCGCGAACACACAGCACAGTAAAATCGGTAGCACACTGATAGACCTGATAAACCGGCAAGTCCGATACGTTCACGGCGTTAGAGGGCATTTCGCTGGACCGGACCGAACTCGATACAAAAGGCGTCGCGTTCGAAGAGTTCATGGGAGGATTTTTCAAAGGTGACTTTGGGCAGTACTTCACGCCGCGCGAATTAATCGCATTCGCAGTCGAAATCCTCAATCCGGAGCGCAAGGATCTTGTGCTCGATCCAGCGTGTGGCTCCGGGGGATTTCTGTTGTATGCACTGGACCACGTGCGCCGTGAGGCCAACCGTCGTTTCCCCAAGCGTGAAACTGATCCCAAGCAGCGCTTGGATCATTTCAATTACTGGCATGACTTCGCTGAGAAGAATTTATTCGGTATCGAGGTAAACGAGGAGCTTACTCGGGTCGCAAAGATGAACATGATCATCCATGACGATGGCCACACCAACATAGTTGGTCACGATGCGCTCGACTTTCTATCAAAACTCACTGCTGCGAACGATGGCTTGGTCCAAGGTAAGTTCGATCTTGTCCTCACCAACCCACCATTTGGATCTGTAATCAAGCGAACCGAAAAAGGTGAGGGATATCTGGAACAGTTCGACTTACGTCACTACATCGGAAAGGCTGGCGCCGGGTCAGAAGCGGATGGGGCGGGTCCAGGCGATGAGGAAGGAAAGCGAGGTGCGAAGGGGCTCAAAGCCCGGGCGAGCATCAAGACTGAGATCCTGTTTTTAGAACGCGTATGGTCATTTCTCAAGCCTGGGACAGGAAAGGTGGCAATTGTTCTACCAGACGGCATTCTGACGAATTCGTCTCTTCAAGGAGTGCGCGATTGGCTGTTGGCGCACTATGAATTGCTTGCTGTAGTCAGCTTGCCCCAGTTCGCATTCTCGCACTACGACGCTGGAGTGAAGGCAAGCATAGTCTTCATGCGGCGCCTCAGAGAGGGCGAGCGCGTGGAGGACAATGCCCCAATTTTCATGGCGTTGGCTGAGAATATCGGATATGACGCGACGGATAGAAGGACTTTTGAGGTCATAGTCGAGAAAGAGGAACCTGGTAAACATAAGATTGAAATTCAACGAAGTAGTCTCTTCGACTATCGGGTTGAATTCGATTGGAGTACCACAAATCCCAAAAAGCCTGAGTGGAGTGAGCGCCGTCGCGAGATTATTCCAAATACAGGGCTCGTTGCGCAGTGGCGGGCATTCCAGAAGGATCCAACCCCTTTTTTCGTCTGAGCCCCGCAGAGCGCAGTAAGGCATCATGCTTTGGCCTGATGCGGGGCGAATTGGCTGGCCGTACCGATGTTAATTTCTGGCGGCTTACACCGCTATTCCGACATCGGTTCGCGAAACCGAGTTATCCAATTGTTAAACTTGGAAACATCGTTCAATTGGTCCAATACGGTAGCTCTGCGCTTGCAAGCTCGGAACCCAAGGGTGTTCCGATGGTGCGAATGAATAATCTTCAAAACGATGGATGGGATTTTACCGATTTGAAGTACATCGAGCTTCCTGGACGCGAACTTGAGACATACCGCCTCCAAGTGGACGACATCCTTTTTAACCGGACGAATTCTAAGGAACTTGTAGGTAAATGCGAAGTATTCCGTGAGCCTGGTGATTGGGTATTTGCCTCATATTTAATCAGGATGCAACTTGCCAAGGGTGTATCGCCACAGTTTGTCTCCGATTTTCTCTCTACAAGCGCTGGGCGACTCCAGATTGATCGTCTGTCGCGGCAGATCATTGGGATGACCAACATCAATGCCGAGGAACTGCGGCAGATTGTAGTTCCTCTACCGAGCGACGAGCGAAAACAATCTGAATATGTTGCCGCTATGGACAGCGCCCGTGCAGCACGGCGAAAGAAGTTGTCAGATGCAGATGCTCTGGTTGCCGAGTTAGATAGCTACGTGCTTGACCCTCTGGGCCTATCTCCTCCTACCAATGACAGTCGGAAGGTATATGCAGTGACGAGATCCAGCGTGATTAAAGAGGGCCGTTGCGACCCTGGATTTCATCATCCACGTTATGTAGAGTTGCTGAGAAAGTTTGCTGCCTCGGCTGTTCCGAAGCAAACTCTCGGGGCCATCTCGCCTGAAGTTGTTGGGGGAGCAACGCCCACCAAGGGCAGCACCGAATTGTATTTTTCTAAGGGAATCAAGTTCTTCCGGATTTTGAATGTCAAGGCTAACGAATTCGATTTGTCAGACCTCAATTTTATTCGGGACGAAGTCCATAATGGCGAATTGAAACGCTCACAATTGAAAGAAAATGATGTGCTTATGACAATTACTGGTAGGGTTGGCAATGCAGCTATTGTGAAAAATGACGTTCTTCCAGCCAATATTAATCAGCACATTGTTCGATTGCGAATACAGTCAAGCGATGTACGTCCCGAATATCTCGCGATCTTCCTGAACAGCTCCCTTGGCCTTGCGTTGAGCAACAGAGCGGTCACGGGAGGAACGCGCATAGCCTTGGACTACGGCGCGATCCGCGCCATCCAAATTCCAGTTTCCTCGACGAGCATCCAGGATGGCATTATTGCCGAAAGCAGGCACAGGGATGAACTTGCGAGGCAACTTCGAGATCAGGCTGAATCAGAATGGCAGGCCGCGAAGCGCGATTTTGAAACTCAACTCTTGGGAATGCTACAACCATGAACTTTGCGTTCATAGTCGCCTACCGAAAGAGTGCAGAAACGAATATCGAACAATTGCTCGCCGATCTATTGGCGAAGGTGCTTGAAGACAACCTAAATGAAGTGGAGCCCCAGAGTGTCCGACAGATGATTCGGCTCCAGCACGAGAGGGCTGGCGAGGAATCAATCGACGCTAACAACGCGGCCTCCCGCTGCATGCTCCTTTCCTTTGCTATCGATCTAGGTGAGGAAATCGGGCAGATCGAAACCGTTGTTGAAGAGTTCGCGACTCAATTGCCTGATACCCCGCCCATATTCCATGCGGTCATGTTCGAGGATCCGCAATTGCGTGCCGTACTTGTCCGGCGGCCCGAGGAGATCTTCGCCCTTGAAATGAAGTTGCGGCGTGTACTCACTTTCATTTATTTGCACGCAAATCAAGATAATGATCCATATGATCTTCTTCGCGATGAAGCCGTACAACCCATTAGTAAGGAGAAGCCGCAGATTGCACAAATGAAGGCGGCAGTAGAAAACCAGTTCTTCCACTTAACATTCGGGCAGTACGTGAATCTCAACCAGCGCCCTGACCTGAAGCAAGTGTCGGCTCTTCTTAATTTGGTCCGGGATGCTACTACATATGAAGTGTTTCGCACTGAAATATCTCGTGCTCCTGTCGAGCATGAAGACGATGCTGTTCTTTTGGCTGGATTGAAGGAGCGAATGGACGCGATCGAAACGATGCGAAATTGTGTTGCTCACTACCGCCGTCCTAGCAAGCGAGTCGTGGAGAATTATGACAACGCCCGCCCTTTAGTCGATCAACTTCTGGACGATTACTTAGCTCGTTGGGAGGGAATCATGGCCATGACCCAGCCAGCTACAGATCCAAGTCAAGTAGTCGCTGGGGGCGAAGATCCTGAAGGTGCGACTCCTGAGATAGCTCCACCAGCGGAGCTCGCCGTGACTACCGGCTTTGTCAGTCTAGCCGCCGTTCCTGACGAGCGGCCAGGTTCTAGCGGTGAGGATGTTCCTAATGATGATTGAGATCGCTGACAATTCGAATTATTTCCGCGTCGTGCCAAGAAGTGGAATCAAGGAGGTCTAGCCCATGGCCCGAGAAGCACCTTTAGTTAGTCAGTACCTGGAGGGAATTAGTCGAGGGGCAGTCGACAAGTACCGAGTCTTGTTCAGAACATACGTTCGGCATCGTCAGGATATTTACGCTCTGTATCAAGGCAAAAAACTCTACTACGTTGGACTAGCTAGCGATCTTAGATGGCGATTGCACCAACATCTAAACGACCACCACGGCCAATCTTGGGATCGTTTCAGCGTCTACTTTACGATTGGCGAAAAACATTTGAAGGAATTGGAAACTCTAATTCTTCATATCACGGGTAAGCCTCCTGGGAACAAGGTTAAAGGAAAATTTCGAAACTCCGAAAATCTGAAAAGGAGATTGAAAAAGGATATCAAGGCGGTGCAGCATTTGGAGCTCCTGGAATTGATTGGCCAAGAGGTTGAAGAGGAGCTAACCAGACCCCGAAAGGTTGGGAATCGACGCCAACCGACCCTAGGCCCTCACATTAGGAAAGCCTTCAGGATCCGAGCCAGGTACAAGGGCAGAGTCTACAAAGCTAGAGTCCGTCGTGATGGTTCGGTCAGCTACAATGGGACTACATACAACTCTCCTTCGGCTGCCGCTATAGCTGTACGTAAACGCTCAACGGATGGCTGGTATTTTTGGAAGTATGAGCGAGCGCCGGGAGATTGGATAAAACTGAATGAGCTCCGAAAGTGAGGTCACAATGCCATCTCACCATAGAGCAAGAGAATGAAGCGCGCCCGCTACTGCCAACTTCCCGCTCCGATGAACGTAACTGGCCGCTCTTCGAGCATTACCAACGCATTTATCAACGCAATCATTCCCGTCATTGACCCCACAGAGGAAGAAGAGCTAGAAGCCCTTCGAATCTTGGAGATAGACCCTAGGAATATTTGTTGTGCGTACTGCGGGGCGAAAGCCACAGAATGGGATCACCTTCGCCCGATTATCAGCAATCAAGAACCCACTGGCTACATCACGGAGATTGCGAACCTTGTTCCTAGCTGCGGGAAATGTAACCAATCTAAAGGCAAGTCGTATTGGCGAACGTGGATGGAGGGCAAAGCCCGGCTTTCGCCAAAGACACGTGGCGTCCCCGATCTGGCTGAGCGGGTGGCGAGGCTTGAGCGCTATGAGGCTTGGCGTCAGCCACGTCAAATCGACTTTGCTTCGGTTGTGGGTCGAGAAATGTGGCACCGACATAGACAGAACTGGCGGAGTGTTCTGGAGCTTCTCAAGCAAAGCCAAGCACTCGCAACTGAAATTCGATCCATTGTGGCAGAGCGCGGTCTCGAAGATCGCAACTCAGAATGAGAAAGCCACGCCAATCTGACACCATTTGACACCAATTGGAAGAAGGGCAGTCGCGCTACGCCTTTAACAACTCAGGACTTATTTTTTGGAGATGCAATTTCGATCCCCACCCCCTTCCGAAGTGTTGCTGTTTACAAAGCTGTAGAGGCAAACAGTTCAAATACCGACGGGTAGGAGGTACTCCTCAAGAAGTAAAACCAATAACGGAAGTCCGCGCCGGGAAAATGCGGCAGTTCGCCGGGATGCACCGCGCTGAAAAGCACACATTGAGCGCAAAACTTAGCCTTTCCGCTCATTACCCCGTAGAACGAAGCCATGAGAATCGGAATCTACGCACGCGTCAGCACAAAAGACCAAAGCTGCGAGCTGCAGGTACGCGATCTGCGGGCCTACTGCGCAGCGCGCGGATTTGATCTTGTCGGCGAATATGTTGATGTCGGCCAATCGGGCGCGAAAGACTCTCGCCCGGAGCTTAATAAATTGATGGATGACGCTCGGAAGCGGCAGTTTGATGCGATTGTGGTGTGGCGCTTTGATCGCTTCGCCCGCTTCACCAAACACCTGCTCTCGGCGCTAGAAGAATTTCGGTCGCTGGGAATCAAATTCATCAGCTATCGGAGAACATCGACACGAGCAGCGCGTTGGGCCAGGCCCTATTCACAATCGCGTCCGCAGTCGTACAACTTGAGCGCGATTTGATTCGGGAGCGGGTAAGTGCGGGGATTCGGAATGCACGAGCGAATGGTAAGAAGCTGGGCCGCCCGGAGAGCGGGGTAGACCACGCCCGAATTCTGGAATTGAAGGCGCTAGGCCAGAGCCTCCGGCAAATCGCCGCAAATCTGGGGGTTGGTTACGGGACGGTCCGGTCTAGGCTCCTAACCTCGCACAAGTTGTAACCTCATAAGAACGAAGAACCCTGCCTCGGAAGCAGGAGGTGGCATCCGAAACTTCCACCGAACAAATCGAGTCCGAGGGTAACTTCCGACTGCGCGACAATCCGTCCAGAACCCTGGTCATCCCTTCACCACAAGCTGGGTTCCGGATGGTTTCCGGGTTGCTAACAACGTATGAAGGCTCCAAACAAAATGTCGAGCGCGGCCACTCCTAGGAATCGCCAAGCCAAGCCTACCGACCATCATCGCTAATGCTGTGGTGAAGTTGTAAAAGGGAGTGTTCGCATTCAGCGCTCTTCATCGAAACTTCCACACTGGCGTCCGCGCTTGCGTCCACGCCACCATCGGCAGCGCGGCCCGCAGACTGGGGCGCCATTGAGGGAGTTCTTACGAAGCGAGCCGTCGCTTCAAGGCGGTAACGGTGCCGGGGTTCGCCTTTATCTTGAGACAAACACCCTTTTCCTCGTACGACTCGCTGAGCACGTGGATGTTCTTACGGATGTCGGCGAGCACACCTTCCTTGCCGTAGGGAACGACGAGCTCCACCTGAGCCATGTCATCGACAAAGAAACTCACGAGACGGGAGTGAAGTGCCTCGATGTCCTTGAGGTTCAGCGCGGACATCGCAAAGGCCTCGGGGAACTCTTTTTTCAGCAATGCCTTTTGCGAAATATCGACGACATCGATCTTGTTTAGAATCAGAAGAGACGGTAGCTTTCCCGCCCCAATGCCTTCGAGCACTTCTTTCGTCACCTGAATGTGGGAGCGCAACGCCGGATCCGCCGCATCCACTATGTGGAGCAGAAGGGAGGCGTCCACCGCT
>Ga0182024_10009366_pt1 | contig 20274 bp, 19 predicted proteins | sample P32metaG_FD_120480 | JGI IMG/M metagenome (GOLD analysis project Ga0182024, IMG submission 120480) | Permafrost microbial communities from Stordalen Mire, Sweden - P3-2 metaG (Illumina Assembly) | ecosystem: Environmental > Terrestrial > Soil > Wetlands > Permafrost | place: Sweden: Stordalen... | reverse complement strand
TGATAATCAGGGCAAGCCGCTGCCCGTGCGGCCCAACTACGACGAGTTGCGCAAGGCCGGGCCGCTACTGACGATGATGCAGGTCTTCGGCAAGCCGAGGGTGCTGGATGTCGTTGCGCCGATCCAGAATAACGGCAAGCTTTTCGCTTCGGTCCACGTAGGGGTCCATACTTCGCTGTTGCGCGCAGTGTACGATCCGCTGCTGCGCAAAGCGCTCTGGCTGATGAGCTTCGCGCTGATCGCGGCGCTGCTGGCGGCTTTCTCGTTGAGCAACCTCGCGCTGCGGCCTATGACAGAGATCAGCCGCCAACTTGACCGGCTGACCGCGGAGGGCGGAGCGCCGGTTGAAGAGAAGCGCGACGGAAGACAAGACGTGGCAGCGCAGGTCTCCACCAAGATCGAGAGGATCGGGCAGCGGATGCGCAATGTGGAGGAAGTTTATTCCGCGTTGCGCGAGAATCTCGACCAGATTCTGGGCAATCTGCAGGACGGAATCATGCTCTTTACCGAGGACACGAGGGCGGTGCTGGTTTCAGAGGCAGCGCGGCGATTCCTGCAGATTGATCGCGAAAACATTCTGGGACTCCACGCCAGCGAATTTCTCGACGACTCGAAAGTGCTGAGCCGGGCTTTGCGCAATGCGATCGAGGGCCGCAGCAATTTGGAGAAGAAGGAGATTCGCACCGAGAGCGGGCGGCGCATCCAGGCTTCGGTGGAGTTTATCAACGACGCGGAAACTCACCAGGGGTTAGGAGCACTGGTAATGCTGCACGATCTGGAGTCGGCCGCGGAGATTGAGTCGGAGCTGGAGCTCTCGCGCCGCATGGCGGCCATCGGGCGACTCACCTCCGGCGTGGGCCACGAGGTCAAAAACCCGATCAATGCGATCGTGGTACATCTGGAACTTCTGAAATCGAAGCTGGGCGCATCGGACGGCCCGGCAGCCAGACACCTGGACGTGATCGACGTTGAGATTCGGCGCCTGGACCGAGTGGTGCAGACGCTGGTGGACTTCGCCCGCCCGGTGGAGGTGCAACTGCGAGAGCAGGATCTTCGCCCGATAATCGGAGACGTGCTGGCGTTGGCGTCGGACGAGCTGACGATGCGCCGCGTGACCCTGATTAGCCGCATACCGCCCGAGCCGCTGATTGCCAATGTCGACGCCGACCTGCTGAAGCAGGCGGTGTTGAACGTGATCCAGAACGGCGCGCAGGCCATGCCCAACGGGGGGCTGCTGGAGGTGACTCTCGAGCTTGACACGAACCAGGCTGAGGGCCAGGCGCAGGCGGCAAAGGCGAACGGAGCGGCCGGCGGGGGCTTGCATTTGCCGGCGTATTCGGCCTTGTTGCGGATTGCCGATCAAGGCATAGGAATTCCCGACGAGATCATCGAAAAGATCTTCGATCTGTACTTTACGACCAAGATCGGGGGTAGCGGAATCGGGCTGGCGATGACCTACCGGATTCTGCAATTGCACCATGGCAGCGTGGAAGTACAATCGAGGCAAAGGCGCGGAACGGAATTCCGGCTGCGAATTCCACTTGCTGCCGCCGACAGGGGACGCCGGAATCTGCAGCCGGCGGTTGTCGAAGACACAAAGGGGATGGGGAAATGAAGTCACCCGCCAGGTGCGCTGCGTGGCTGCTGCCGTTCTTGCTTACCGGCTGCATACACACCCCCTTTCACAAAAACCAGCCGGCCCCGCTCATCATGGCGCCGCCGATCCCCCATACGCAGCCCTTGGAACTGGCAAATGTCGAGCTGCCACCTGCTTTCAGATTGATCCCCGGCAAGCCTCTCGTTAACTTGAGAGTGCACGACCAGACGGAGAAGCCGCCAAGACGGCACAGGGTGCCTTCGGAGATCGAAATCGCTCCGGAGGTGACCGGAAACCAGAACCCCGAGGTCAGCGCCCTCGTCGGCCCGCTCTCTTCCGGCGACCCTGGCAGTTATCGACAGCAAACTGAAGCGATGATCGCGTCGATTGAGCGCGGGCTCAACGGCATCAACCACCCCCTGAATGACTCCGACCAGAAGACCGCTGACCAGATTCGGGAGTTCCTGAAACAGGCACGAACAGCACTCGGATCTGGCGACGTGGATGGCGCGCATAACCTGGCCGCCAAAGCTCAAGTGCTGCTGGCCGCTCTGACGCAATAAGGGCGCGACTCCGAGCCAATGCGCTTCTACAGCTCACCCCAACTAAGCTTGCTGCGCAACACATCAAAGAAGCCGCCATCACCAAGGCGGACGAGCTTGACGGTGTGCGTGGAGCGGCAGCATCGCACTTCGTCGCCACGGAGAAGCTCGACACCCTGCTGCCCGTCGATCGTGAGAAGCGCGACATTGGGAACGCCCTCGACGCGAACGCTGAGTGACGCGCGGCCCGGCACAACAATAGGCCTGAGCGTGAGCAGGTGGGGACAAATGGGGGTGACCACCATGGCGTCAACATCGGGCGTAAGAATGGGCCCGTTGGCGGCCAGCGTATAAGCAGTTGAGCCTGTGGGAGTGGACACGATGACGCCATCGGCGCGGAACCGGGCCACGCTTCTGCCGTCAAGCTCCACCGCGAACTCGCCCATGCGAGCGATGTCGCCTTTGGAAACCACAATCTCGTTCAGCGCCTCAAAGCTCGAGTGTTCAGATCCCTTACGCCACAGCACTGCATGGAGCATGGCTCGTTCATCGAGGCTGTGGCAGCCGCTGCACCAGTTCTCCAGAGTGGCGTAGAGATCGGCGAGACGCACTTCCGTAAGAAAGCCGAGGAACCCCAGATTGACGCTCAGAAGGGGCGTGCCGACGGTGGCGAAAATACGCGCGGCGGCAAGCAGAGTGCCATCGCCGCCTAGCACAATCACCAGCTCCGGCGAGCGTGACGGCAGCTCCGCGCGAGCCATGGCGGGCGCCGCATCGGTATAAGTGGCGCCTTCACGGTCCAGCACTACGTCGTAGCCGTGTTTGCGCAGCCATTCAACAAGGTCCGGCAATAGCCGCTTGAGCTCTTCCCTGTTCGGCTTGCAAACGATGGCGACTGTGGTCATTCCGTACAAGTGTAATGGAACGGGGCAGAATCCTTATTTGCCAGCCTTCTGCTCCTGCGCGACGGACAAACTCCGCCGCGCGTACAACAGGAACTCCCGATTGCCTTCAACGCCGGTGATCGGCGATGGAATGGTTTCGACGACCGTCCAGCCGAGCGAGCGAACGCAAGCAGCAACTTTATCAATCGCCAGTTGGTGCGCGTCGGGATCGCGGACGATGCCCCCTTTGCCGACATGCTCACGGCCGGCCTCGAACTGCGGTTTGACCAGAATCACGGCTTCGATGAGCGATGGCGCCGCGGCCATGACGGCAGGAAGCACGAGCGTCGCCGAGATAAAAGCCACATCGACTACAAGTAGAGTGAAGTCGGTATGCATCGGCGTGGCAGCCAGCGAGTCTGGCTTGAGCAGGCGCGCGTTGGTGCGTTCCAGCAGGCCGACGCGCGGGTCGTTGCGCAGCTTCATGTCGATTTGGCCGAAGCCTGTGTCGATCGCAGTGACGTGCGCGGAGCCGTGCTGCAAAAGGCAATCGGTAAAACCACCGGTCGACGCGCCCACATCGATGCACGCGCGGCCGGTTACGTCGATCTGCCAGTGGTTCAGAGCCGCTTCCAGCTTTAATCCGCCCCGGCTCACATAGCGGAGATCGCTGCCCAAAAGCCGGACGGGAGAATCGACCGCGATAGACGTTCCGGGCTTGTCTATTTTTTGCTCGCGCACCAGAACCCTCCCGGCGAGGATCAGCGAACGGGCTCGCTCGCGGCTGGCTGCCAGGCCCCGCTCAACCAGCAACTGGTCGAGACGCGTTTTTTGAGGGCGCTTCTCCGCCGGACGCACATTTGTTTTATTTGCCATGGACGCAACAGTTCCCAGAAACGCCGAAGGGCCGTTCCCTCGCCGAGAATGGCCCTTCAGAAGATTGCGCGCTCGATCGACCAGCGGCGAGTTATGGAATCGCCTGGCACGCAGCGAGCGAAGCCAGCGAAGCGGCGCCGGGCAAATTACACGGCTGTCCGTACCCAGGCACACGGCTGCTGTAGTCGTTATTACCGCTGGAGCCCGTCTGTGTGTTGCTGCGAATGTCCACCGGCGTGCCTTCGATAAGAACCGTGGTGTCGATCAGGTCAGTAACCGTCGGGCTCGACTCAATGATGGTGATAAAAGGACTGTCCGGCGAAGCCACGTAGACCTTGGCGAATTCGGAATTTTGCGTGTTGATCACAGTGCGCGGATGTCCCTCCACGGTTAGGGTTTTTTCCACCGTGTATGTGTACAAATTCACCACCGTCACCGTGCCGTTACCGGTGCCGCTATCGTCATTCTGATTTGCGGAGTAAGCCTTGCTGCCGTCGGCGAGAACGGTCACGCTGGCCGGGTTGGGCGTCGCAGTATTGCCCACCTTGATCGTAGTAACGGTGCCGAACCCTCCCGTGACAGCGCCGCAAGCTGCGTAGGTGGTGCAATTGCTGTTGGTATAGGTGTTGGAGTCGTTGCCGTATTCATCCAGCGGAACATTGACGACGCTGATGGTGCCGCCATCGTAGTTGGCTACGACCAGCTGCTCCGTAGCGGCGTTGTATTCGGCGGTGACCGGGCCGGAGCCGGCGGGAAGTTGAATGGTTGGATGGCAGGTGATCCATGCGCCATTTTGATTCTGGAATGGCACGCACGAGTCCGGCGTATTGTTCCTGGTATTGATCACCGTGATGGTGCTGTCGCCGCGATTGAGAATATACAGCCGTTGCAGGTCTGGAGTTTGTACTCCGAAGACGGGGCACTTTCCCACTGGAATAGCGGGATCGGTCGTGTTGCTGGAAAGCTCAATCGGTGTGGCAACCCCCGCGGGAGCCGTAGTGGGCGAGACATTGCAGGTCAACTGCGCATTATCGGGCACGTTCTGGCTCACGACATATTCGCGCTGACCGCTATTGGTTGCTGTTCCGGCGATGAAGGCAGGCATCGTGGCCGGATTTCCCGACGTGGCCACCGGGATAGCGAGTTTGAAGGCCGCAGGCGAACCGGTGAAAACATCGACCACATCTCCGTTCAGGTCCGTGGCCCAAAGTCCGAAGGAAGGCGCCAACAGGTTCACCGGCTGCGCCGTGGGAGGCAGCGTGGATTCCGAGACCTGCTTGGCCTGCAGGCTGGAGCTGATGAAGAAATTTGACAGGGTGCCGTCGCTGTTGACGGTGTAGCCGGCAGAACCGCTTGAATCGATCGTGAAGACCTTCGGACCCGGGCCGATTGGCGTTTCGTCCAGGATCGAGTCTCCTGAATAATCGATCATGGTGACGACTCCGGGCGTTGAGGAACCCGTGCTCGAAACCACAAGCGTGTACGAACTAGCCTGGGCCGGCGGGCCATTGGTGCCAATGGGAGTCACCACCGGCCTGTAATTATCGCCGCAACCGCCAAGAAGAGCAGCCAAAGCCAGCGCCGCTCCTGCCTGCGCGAAAAGCACACGCGCCTGGCATGACTTCATGGTAAAAAGCCTCATTCAGAATCTTTCCTGCTTACTTAGTGATTGTAAATCACGTGGGCGGCCTTACGCGCGCGCTCACGCCCCTTCCGATATGCGACGAAATAGGCTGGAATTCGTCATCGCAGACGCACCGGCGGCAGGACTTTCTGGTGGCGGAGTAAACGATTACGATGAAGCGTGGCTCAAGAGAAACTCGCGTGGCAATCGAAGCTCGTGTTGCTCGCTGTATTGCCGTTCACCGGCACCGGCGTGCTGCTCGTATGCTTCGGATGGGCAACAGAATTCGTTGCCGTGGTGGCCTGGACCGCTGGGTTGAGCGCGTTGCTGGGGTTGATCACATGGAGGCTGCGTGCAGCCACACCGATGGCGGCGGCCTCGGGAGCACTGATCACGGCAAGCCTGATGTTCTCGACCGTCGAATTTCCCTTCGAGCCATGGCGTACAGCGCTCATTCCCGTGTTGGCAGTTTCATTGCTGGCTTTTGGTGCCACGCGCGCGGGCCGCAGGAAAAAGGAGCGGCTGGGCACGGCGGAGCCTCGGCGCGGAAGGTCCGCCTCGCAGGTTGCGGCGAATCTGGGAATGGCGGCGCTGGTCACGACCGAGCCCGTGAAAATCTGGATGTTGAATAGCCGATGGCTTCCCCTCGCAGCCCACCCTGGAGCTTTGTTGCTGGCATTGCCTTTGGCGGCCCTGGCTGAGGCCGCGGCAGACACGGTTTCGTCGGAGATCGGCCAAGTGCTGGGCGGACGCCCGCGCATGATCACGACCTTGCGCGCGGTGGAACCGGGCACCGACGGCGCTGTGAGCGCGGCTGGAACACTGGCGGGGCTGATTGCTGCGGCCATGGTTGCAGGCGCCGGAAGTTGGGCGTTGCGCGGCGGATGGAGCCTCTTCAACCTGAGCTGCGCGGGCTCGGTCTTCGGGCTTCTATTCGACAGCGTGCTCGGCGCAACTCTCGAGAAACGCGGCTGGCTCAACAACGACGCGGTGAATTTTCTGTCGACCGCCAGCGCCGCCGGGTTTGCGCTTCTTTTGCTTCCATTTGCGCCGCTTCACGGAATCCTGTAGCCGGTCCCGTTCCTGCCGCATCGTCGACTTTCTAACTCCACTAGCGCCGCCAACTCCGCTGCATCAATGCAGATGCAGCCGCCAGAAGGTGTAGCTGAGAATCTCGTGGGCAATGCGTTCGGCCTCAAGTGTCCGGTCGTCCGCGGCTGGGCGAGGGCGTGGAGAAGTCAGCACGTCGAGGCCCTCGGCAGCGCAGATGGCATGAATGCGGAACATGTGTGTGTCGTCGCTGACCACGACCAGGCGGTGCAGCCCGTTGACGCGGGCGATAACGGCAATGCGCCGGGCCGACTCCTCAGTATTGCGGCTCTCGGTTTCAGCAATGATGGCTTGCTCCGGAACGCCTTTGCTGATCAGATAGTCCTCGCCAACTGAACCCTCGGTGAATTGATCGCCGCCCGGACCGCCCAGAGTAATGATCAGCGGAGCGATGCCGCGATGGTAGAGTTCGAGCGCGTGGTCGAGCCGGGCGCGATAAACGGGCGAAGGACGGCCGTCGTATTCCGCCGCGCCAAGAACGCCGATCGCGTCGGCAGGCGCCGCCTGATCCTGATCAGCGTAGCTCTCAATCTGCACGAAGACCCAGCGGCACCATGCCGCAGCCCCGCCCAGGAGGAGGAGGACGAGCACGAGCACAGCGCGGAGCATCCAGTTTCGGCGCTTCGTCTTGGGTTCGCGCGTCATGCGCACCATCTTATCGCTGCAGGGTCATCACGATTTCGTGCGTAGGAATGGCGCCCTCGCGCAGAACCTCCCAGCGGCCCTCGCCGAGAGTGAGATCGACGATCGTCGTTGGCTGCGAGCGCGCCGTCGGGCCGCCGTCGATGATCAGCGGAATGCGATCGCCAATCTGGTCGCGGACGCAACCGGCACTGGTGCACTCTGAGGCGCCTTGCAAATTGGCTGAAGTGGCCGTGATGGGCAGCCCGAACCGCTCCACCACCGCGCGGGCAATCGCGGCATCGGGCACACGCAGCGCCACATTGCCGGTGTTGGCCGTGGAGCGCAGCGGCAGCTTGGTTCCGGCGCGCACGATGATCGTCAGCGGGCCAGGCCAGAAGCGGTCAGCGAGCTTGTCCAGTTGAGGATCGGTATCGCGCGCCAGCTCGTAAGCCTGGGACAAGCCAGCGATCAGCAGCGAGAGCGGCTTGTGCTTTTGTCGCGTCTTGATCTGGTAAATCTGCTCCACGGCGAACAGGTTCACCGGGTCCACGGCCAGCCCGTAAAAAGTGTCGGTTGGCAGTGCGACAACACCCCCTTTGCGCAGGCAGGAGACGATGTAATCGATCCGGTCCGGTTGGGGTTCATCGGGATGGACGCGCAATATCTCCGCGGACAAAAAGGCCTACCTCGGTTCGCGAATAAAGAAGAGGCTACAAAATCGGAAGCTATCACAGCACTAGCCATGGTGCAAGTTGGCTAGTCACCACGCGAGTGCTCGCGGCCGCCAAAACGCCGTAGAATCGGCACAGCAGTCAGAGGCTGCAAGCGGATGCCGGTACGCGTGGTGGAAAGCAAACAGAATGCGCGCCTGAAAGAGCTGAGGAAGGCGCTCAGCACACCGGGTCGCGCTCCCGGCGCGCTCGTCGGCATTGAAGGGCCGAAACTGATCGAAGAGGCGTTGCGCGCGGGTTTGCGCGCGAAGACGATTTTTGTCGCGCAGGGTTCCGATCAAGTGTCGGATCGCGCAACAGAGCGAATACTCGAAAAGCTATCCCTGACGCGAGAAACCGAAATCCTGCACCTGCCAAAGAAATTCCTCGACCAGGCGCTGGCGACCGAAACGCCACAGTCGCTTGCCGCGCTGATCGAGCCGCCGCAGTGGAGTTGGGAACAATTGCTCGGTTCGCGCCGCGATTCAATGGCGTTCGTCATCGTCCTCGCCGGTCTTCAAGACCCCGGCAACCTGGGCACGATTCTGCGTTCCGCTGAAGCGTTTGGCGCAACTGGAGTGGTGAGCCTGCCAGGAACCGTCAGCGCATGGAACCAGAAGGCCGTCCGAGCGTCGGCGGGAAGCGTCTTCCGTGTTCCGTTTCTCACTTCGGAAATTGACGAGTGCATTCCCCGCCTCCACGGCGCAGGCCTGGCAATCTTTGCCGCGCTTTCGCACGGCGCCCAGCAGGCTCACTCCGCAGACCTGGCACGAGCCGTGGCACTCATCATCGGCAACGAAGGCAACGGCGTCCCCGGCGCTCTTGCCGCACGCGCCGACGGCACAATTACGATTCCCTTTCCCGGCCCGGTGGAGAGCCTGAACGCGGCCGTCGCTGCCAGCGTGCTGTTGTATGAAGCTTCGCGGCAACGTGCAGCGCGTCCGGTTATCAGCCGCCGCGAAAGAGGCGTTCGATGAGTCTGTTCGACATCGAGCCTGAATCGCCACAGCGCTCCTCCAAGGAGTCGAACCGCGGAGCGGCCGCTGGAGCCCGCGCGATTGAGGCGGGAGGCGCGCCACTTGCGGAACGCATGCGGCCGCGCAACCTTGACGAATTGGTTGGCCAGGAGCATCTCGTCGGGCCGGGAAAGCCGCTCCGCGTGCAGATCGAACATGACGATGCGAGTTCGATGATCTTCTGGGGTCCGCCGGGCGTAGGCAAAACCACGCTGGCAAAGATCATCGCCGAGACGACGAAGGCCAGCTTCATTGAATTCTCTGCGGTCACCAGCGGCATCAAGGAAATCAAGCAGGTAATGGTCACGGCGGCCAAAGCCTCGCAGCTCCATTCGCGAACGATTCTGTTTGTCGATGAGATTCATCGCTTCAACAAGGCGCAGCAGGACGCGTTTCTTCCTTACGTGGAGCGCGGCACGATCCGGCTCATTGGCGCGACAACCGAGAATCCTTCCTTCGAGATTATTTCGGCGCTGCTCTCGCGCTGCCGCGTCTATGTGCTGGAGCCGCTTAAAGACGAGCAAGTTGTCACACTGCTGAAACGAGCATTGGCCGACAAAGAACGCGGCTTGGGCACGCTGAACCTGACAGCCGACGACGACGCGCTCGAATTGATCGCCGGCTACTCCAGCGGAGACGTCCGCAACGCCTACAACACGCTCGAAGTTGCCGCGCAACTCGCCAGTGCCGACGGAAGCAAGCACATCACGAAATCCGTCGCAACAGAGGCCGCGCAAAAGCGCGTTCTGATGTACGACAAAGCCGGCGAAGAGCACTACAACCTGATCTCCGCACTGCACAAAAGCGTGCGCAACTCCGATCCTGACGCGGCTCTGTACTGGCTGGGGCGCATGTTCGCCGGTGGCGAAGATCCGCTCTATCTCGCGCGGCGCATCGTGCGCATGGCGGTCGAAGATATTGGCCTGGCCGCTCCTGAGGCCCTGCATTTATGTCTGTCCGCGAAAGAAACCTACGATTTTCTCGGCTCACCTGAAGGCGATCTGGCCCTTGCCGAGGCAGTTGTATATCTGGCTCTCGCGCCAAAATCGAATGCCGTGTACACGGCCTTCGGCGCGGTAAAGGACGACATCGAGAACACGCGGCAGGAGCCAGTGCCATTGCACCTGCGCAACGCGCCCACGCGATTGATGAAGGAGTTGGATTACGGCAAGGACTACCGCTATGCGCACGACGAGGAAGGCAAAGTTGCCGACATGGAGTGCCTGCCGGAATCGTTGAAAGGCCGCAGCTACTACCACCCCACGCAGGAGGGCCGCGAAAAGCAACTCGCCGCGCGCATGGAAGAGATTCGACGGATCAGAGCCGGCAAGCGCAAGAGTGAACGCTGATCGATGATGATCACGAGGTGACTCCAGGCCGACGGCTCAGTCTTCCCGCTTCAAAGTGCTGTTCTTCTTCGCGTCACCAGTTTCCTTCTTCTCGTCGAGTCCATCTGAATCAGCCGGGTCGATCGTTCCCAGCGAATCGTTGACAACGCCGTCGTCGGCCTTACCGTCGTCTTCGATTTCGCCCCCGGGCATCTCATGCGTGGGCTTCGTTTTCGCGCTCATTGCGCCTCCCCAGAACTAAGATGCCGACGGTGCATTTGGAGTCGGGCACCAAGAGCAACCATGAAACTCAGCGTGCATCTTTACCGCTGGTTGGTCGAATTTGGCGCCGCCTGCGTCGCAGGCGACTTGGGCAGGCTGCTCAGTGCATCCGTCACAATCCCCGGCGTGAGCACCTGCGGGAGCAACTGCGGTGCGCTTTGGCCCGGCGTGTACAGCGCATAAACAGGGACGCCGCTGCGGCCAAGGTCCGTGAGCGCCTGCGTAATGGCCGGGTCTTCGCGGGTCCAGTCCGCGCGCAGCAGTGCGACATTGGCTGCGGCAAACGCCTGCATTACCTCCGGTTGATCGAGGGCAACGCGCTCGTTCACCTGGCAGCTAAGGCACCAGCTCGCGGTGAAATCGACAAAGACGGGCTGGCCGGCGGCGAGTGCGTGCTGAACTGCGTCAGCCGACCAAGGCTGCCAGGTGGCGCCTGCGGCGGCGCTTCCCGACGATGATGCAGCAGGCGCGGAAGATGGCACGGCGCCGAACTTTTTTGGTGCAACAACGCAGGCGGCCACAACAACCAGCAGAATGACCGCGGCAACTGCAGTCGCCCCGCGTTTCGTCGGCCAGCGCCCGAGAAACCAGCCGGCGATTGCGACGAGCAGGAAAACTGACAGCAGAGCAAGAAGCAGGTTGGCCCCGTAGGCTTGGGCGACCACCCACGCCAGCCAAATCACCGTGGCAAAGATGGGAACCGAAATGGCCTGCTTGAGAATGTCCATCCACACGCCGGGCTTCGGTAGCAGACGCGTCCATGCCGGTTGCAGCGTGAGCGCGACATAGGGAGCGGCGAGGCCGAGAGCAAGCGCCGTGAAGACGGCGAATGTAACGGCCGCAGGTTGCGCGAGCGCGTAGCCAATGGCCGCTCCCATAAACGGCGCAGTGCACGGTGTCGCAACAACAACGGCGAGCACGCCGGTGAAGAAGCTGCCCACGTAACCCTGTTTCGCGGCCAGCGAGCCGCCAGCGCTAGTGAGTGTAAGGCCGATTTCAAATTGGCCGGCAAGCGAGAGGCCAAGAAAGAAGAGCAGCGCTGCCATGAGCGAAAGAAAAACTGGCGACTGGAATTGGAATCCCCAACCGAGAGTGCCGCCCGCAGCGCGCAGAACCAGCAGCAATGCAACCAGAGCCCAGAACGAAACGAGAATTCCGGCCGTGTAGACAAAGCCATGCGCGCGCAGCTTGTGCTTTTCTTCGTTACCGGAGTTGACCAGCGCCAGGCCTTTCAGGAAAAGCACCGGAAAGACGCAGGGCATCAGGTTGAGGATCAGGCCGCCGAGAAAGGCGAAGCCAACAACGCGGGCGAGCGCCGCGAATGAGAATGCAGGCGCGGCAGCAACAGTCCCGGGTATCGCCGCAAGCTCGTAGTTTCTTCCGCCCGACAGCTCGATCACGCCATTTAGCTTCGCGGGATTTGCCGTTAGGGTTGCGTCCTTCTTCAGATCGAGAATGAAGCCCTTCGGCGTGGGCGTAAGTGTCTGTGGCGCGGGATTGTCGACGATGTTTTGATCTTCAGGAAAGAAGACGGCCTGCGTTTCGCGCTCGCCCGTCGAAACGCCGAGATGAAAACCTGCTGCGGTCGGTTGGAAGACGGCGCGGTCAGCAGCGGGCAGCGGCTGGGGAAGCTGGCCAACCAAACGATCGTAGATCTCTTTATCTGGCGAGACTGCGCCGACTTGCGCACCCGCAGCCGGAATGACACGATCAACTTCAAGCTCCGCTTTGCCCGGAATGCACACCTCGCGGCAAACGAGCCATGTGACCTTCGCGTGCAGAGCTACCGGTCCGGGCTTGGCCGAGCTCGCTACATCGAGATTAAAAGGGAAAAGAACTTCGTTCTCATAACCGAAGTCCATGAGCGGCCCGAGCGGCAGGCGTTGCGGCGCAGGAAATTGCAGTGGCCCGGCTGTGATTCCATCGGGCAGCGTCCATTGAACGTGCGGCGGCTCCCCGGAGTCGCCCGCATTTTGCCAATACACATGCCACCCGGGATCAAGCTTGAAGTAGAGTCCCGCCTCTGAACTCGCGCCCGGGCTGAGTTGCGCAGCAGGGGCGATGATTTCGACGTGAAGATGCAAGGCGTCAGCGGAGTTCGAAGCGGCCAACGCAGTCGTCGCCGCGAAGCATAGAAGCCCCAACCCGAAGATGAAACGGGAGATGCGCACGAAAGTTGAACCCTGCCCTCTGAAACCTGACCCCTGAAACCCGGTCCCATTCTTTAGGACTCAGTCTATCGGACGAAGGTTACAGAAATGCCGGCGCATCACCGCAAGCTCATCGAGCCATCGCCGCATGCCGCCGATAAATGCAGTCGTTCTGCACGCATTTCACGCCCGCTGCTCGGGCTCTGGCCACGGCTTCATCGTGAACCACCTCATCCTGCAACCAGAGATATGGAATGCCAAGTCGAATAACATCGTCCACAATCGGCGGAACATTCTCCGACGCGCGAAACACGTCGACGAGGTCGATTCCCTTCCCGGTTTGCTTCCGTGCGGCAGAATCCGCCGCGTCCAGATCCGGATAGCAAGGCCCTCCCAGCACTTCCTTGAGCGCGGGGTTAACCGGAAAGACCCGATAGCCTTGCTCGGCCAGGTAGCGCCCAATGTTGTGGCTCGCGCGCCAGGGCTTGTCGCTCATGCCAACAACTGCGATGGTCTTCGCGCTGCGCAGCATCTCGTCAATGATTGCGGTGTCTTCGGTCATAGGGGACTCAGTTCACAATTCGTCGTTCGCAGCTTTCACTTCTCTGATTTCAGCTGTTGATGCGTGCCATCGGGTAGACGGACCCAACGGACGCCGTGCATATCGAGCCACGGACCATCGGGCTCATCTTTGCGCGGGTCGGAGCCAAAGCGCAAGACATTTCCATCGGGATCTTCGACTTGCATTTCAAGCGCCCACGAATAGTTTGTGGGGGGATTGCGAATCTTCGCGCCAGCCGCCTTGAACTCCTCATACAGCGCATCGACATCCTTGCCGTCGATCCATACCCAACTTCCCGGATGTCCCTGGTCGCCTTCACAGAGAAACAGGTTGCAACGGCCGCGAACAATTGAAACAAACCCCGGCGTCTTGAAGCTGATCCCAAATCCGAGAGCGCGCACGTAATAGTTCGTGCTGGCCTCTACATCGGCGACACGCAGCACGGGCGTTACTCCGCCCAACTGGATGGGTGTTTTGGCCGGTTCACCTGTTTCCATGTGTTTCAGCCTCCTTGGCACATTAGAAATTGAACTTGTCTACTCGTCCAAATCATCGTCTGCCTCCGGCTCCGTCGCCGTGCCGCGCCGCTTCGCCAGCAGATATCCGCGCAGAAACGGCTCCAAATAGCCGTCCAGCACCTTATCCACATCGCCAACCTCGACCTTGGTTCGGTGGTCCTTTGCAATCCGGTAGGGTTGCAGCACGTAAGACCTAATCTGCGACCCGAAATTGATTTCGAGTTTGGAGTCTTCCAGTTTCTTCGAAATCGCGCGCTTCTTTTCAAGCTCATATTCGTAGAGCCGCGAGCGTAGCATTTTCATCGCCTTTTCGCGGTTCTTGTGCTGCGAGCGCTCGTTCTGGCACTGCACGACAATCCCCGTGGGTATGTGCGTCATGCGCACGGCGGAGTCGGTGGTGTTCACATGCTGGCCGCCCTTGCCGCCGGAACGATAAGTGTCAATGCGCAAGTCTTCCAGCTTCAGATCGACATTGATTGTTTCGTCAATTTCCGGCGAGACGTAGACGGACGCAAAAGAAGTATGCCTGCGTTTTGCGGAATCAAAAGGCGAGATGCGGACGAGCCTGTGCACGCCACTCTCGCCGGCAAGTTGGCCGAATGCGTACTCGCCGATGATCGTGAATGTCGCCGACTTGATGCCGGCCTCGTCACCGGCCTGGTAGTCGTTCATTTCGGTTTTAAAGCCCTGCTGCTCGGCCCAGCGCAGATACATGCGCAGCAACATCTCGGCCCAGTCCTGGCTTTCGGTGCCGCCAGCGCCAGGATGCACGGTGACGATCGCATTCAGCGCATCGGCCTCGCCGTTGAGCATTGTGCGAGCTTCGAGGTCTTCGGCGAAAGTCCCCAGCTCCTTGATGCTCTTTTCCAGATCCGCCAGAACGTCTTCGCCCTCGCGCCCCAGCTCGATGTAAGTCTCAATGTCGCCGGTGCGGCGAACCAGTTCGTCATCGTCGTGGACCAGCGCTTCGAGGCGCTTGCGATCGCGCATCAACGGCTTCGACGCGGCGGGATCGGACCACAGCGCCGGATCGGAGAGCTTCTTTTCTATTTCGGAGAGTTCCCTGCGGATGCGCGCAGGGTCAAAGATACTCCCGCAGGTCGCGCACTTGGTTGCGCACGGGAGCGTAAGCGAATTCGAGATCGTTCAACGACATTTTGCTCTTAAGACCTGTCTTTGGATTCAGTTTTACTGCGCAAACCGCGTTCGAGCGAGACACCCAAAGCGCCTAAAGACAGTATGGCACACAGCCACCCGAACACATCGCCGTGAGCGGTGTAGAAGGTGATGCCATCGCGAAAGGCAAACTCGGCGGGCAGAGCGTCCACCTGGTGGCGGGGAATGCTCTGTCGCACGCGACCGTAGGGATCGATTGCGGCAGTAACGCCGTTGTTGGTGTCGCGCAGCAGCCAGCGGCGATTTTCGACGGCGCGCATGCGAGCCATGTTGAAGTGCTGCCAGGGAGCGCTGGTGTCGCCGTACCATCCATCGTCGCTGATGTTCACCAGCACTTCGGCTCCATTGCGCGCGAGCTGGCGCACCTCATCGGCGAAGACTGCTTCGTAGCAGATGAAGACGCCATAGCGATGACGCCCCCCGCTTTGCGTATCGAGCTGAAAGACTCTGTGTTCGCTTCCGCGCGTGAACGAAGAAACACGCCCGGTCAACTTATGCGCGAAGGTGAGCAGGTTCTGGAAGGGAATGTATTCGCCGAAGGGAACGAGGTGGATTTTGTCGTAGCGGCCAACCATCTTGCCATCGGCTTCAACAACAAACGCTGAGTTGTAGTCGCGCCAGGCATTTTCCTGCTGCGAGAAATCGCTGCCGATGCCGCCGACCACGAGGGGCGCATGCGTATTGATCGCGATCGATTGCAAGGCTTGCTTGAAGACGACGTCGCCCTCCGTAAACGGCGCGGGCGATTCCGGCCACACAACCAGGTCGGGATGAGTAGGGTACGGCGGGCAGACGATCTCGCTCGTTGCTGCGCCGGTTTGTGGAATGCCTGCGATGTACGTCTTGCACTGCTCTCCCGCCAGGCGCGCGAATTCGGCGATATGGCGGTCCCACTCCGGCCCCTGCCAGTTGTTGCCTGCGCCAACATCTAGATTCGGCTGAATCAGAACCGCAGTCGCAGTTGCGTCCGACTCCGGAGGCGAAACAAGAATGCCCGTAAAGCCGGAGATGAACAGAACTGCGCCGCAAACGGCCCAGGCCCAACGGCCCGAGAGCCAATTCTTCGAGCCCGCCCCGGTGCGGCCCTTTGAGTTTCGTGCTAACGAGTCTCGCGCTAAGCCGCTTTTCGAGTCATGCTTCAGGAGCAATGCGCCAGCAAGCAGCGCGTTCACTGCGACAAGAACAAACGTGATTCCATACACGCCGGTGAACGGCGCAAGTTGGTTGACAAGTGTGTTGTCGATCTGCGAGTAGCCGAGCTGGTCCCATGGAACGCTGGTGATGCGCGCGGCGGCCAGATCGAGTCCGGTCCAGAGAAAGGGCGCGACGCCTAGGGCGATGCGGACAGATCCAGTGGCACGTCGCACCAGCACAAGACCCAAACCGAAGATGCCGAAGTAGAGCCCAAGGACCAGGCTGAATCCCAGCGTAAGCAACTCCGGCGCAAAAAGCGGCATGTCGCCGTAGCGCATCATGGTGTCGCGAATCCAGTAGCAGTTGCCCACGTACCAGAGCACGCCGCAGAAATAGGAGACAAAGAATGCGCGGCGCAGCGGATGGCGCCCCTCAAATTTCTTGTCTTCTAATTCGGTGACTTCTGATTCAAGGTCCTCTGATTTGGAGCCTTCTGATTCGGAAATCGACAGCAACGCCCAAAGTAGCGGTACAAGACCAACCCACGCAAAGACGGATCGCCAGGGAGCCATCGGCCCGGCAATCGGGAACGGCAACTCGAGCAAGACTGCGGAAAGTCCCGCTGCGGCCCACGGCTTCCAGTACGATTGCATACTGGGCCGAGTGTAAAACATCCGGGTTGCGAGGAAGTTGCGCTAGAATCTACTCATGATCTTGGCCACGATCGTAATTCGGCTGCTTGAAGCGCTCTTTTTTCTGGGGATGATTGGCTCGGTCATCGTGATGCTGATCAGCTTCGTCGAAGACGGCAAAGAGCTTTTCGGCAAAGACTAATCCGGCTGCGGAACCGCCATTTCCCCGTGCCTCCGCCCGCCAAACTGGTCGCATTTGTGTCCATCGCCAAAAGCCCTCGTTTCCAGGGCCACGTAGCGCTCATAAACTCCTGAAATCATTCACTTGGTTCGCAACTCGCGCCGCCGCACTGCGCACGCAAACTCGCCGAAAACGTCGCCATTATTAAGAAAAATTTAGGTAGTGGTGCAGTTTGAATCAGCCGTGATCGTAGAGCTTAAAAGCGGGGAGCGTCTTAAATCTGCGTTGGTGAATACGGATGGCTTTTCGCCCGCTCTTCTCTATTGTCCGATTCCATGTCCCGCAATCGGCGCTGACCCTGAAGTGGGATGTAAGGAGTGAACGTAGTTGATCATTTTGCCTCAAAATAGGTGTGGAGGGGTACTATTATCCCGATGGCAACACAGAATGCACTTTTCGCTATAGTCGATCTATCTGATCCTTCCGCAACAGAAGCGAAGCTTCCGAGCCTAGCGCCGTGGCCGTATAAGAAATTGCGGAATGGTGCATGGCTTCTTGTCGCACCAGCCCCAACGACCACTCAAGAGGTTACGGAAAAACTCGGATTTGCGGCAGCAGGGACCAGTACGTCTCTGATCTTACGAGTCGAAAATTATTATGGGCGCAATTATGAGGAGCTTTGGGAATGGATAAAGACTAAAAAGGGAGCAGAGATTGATAGCCCCTCGCCAGCCTAAAGATGATCCGCGCCAGCCTAACGACCTCACACTCGGCGGCGGTACTGTGTCCGCCGATAGACTTACTGACATCTACGTCCGGCTCGGCGGTATTCAACAGTCGATAACCTATCTTGAGGGTCACGCGGAAGATGCCAGACGAGAGATAAAGACCGTATCCACCGATATTACGGCGGCGAAGGCAACGCTTAAGACACTGAAGATTATTGGTGGGATTTTTGGTGCATTCTGCGTTGCTCTCTGGACGCTCATCACTGCCTTGGTTGTAATGATGGCCAAACACTACCTCGGCTGGTAATCCAGCAATCCAATAAGCTCTCCTATTGTCCAGACGTGATCCGCGATCCCGCTTTCCATTGCGGGAGTTACGCGCAGCGTCTTGTGGACCCGGCAAAAGTTGTAGTGCATGAAGTGCAGCGCCACGGCATGACCGTGATTCTCGATCTTCTTTGAAAATCCATTCGTGAGGCGCGTAAACCGGCGCATGGACATGCGCATGGTCAAATTCTGGCGTTCAACGTAGGACGTAGAGACATGCTCATAGTCGGGATTGCCAATAACGGTTTTCATGTCGCAACCGATACAGGTGGAAGGCGAATAGCGAGTCTCGGGGCCATCGTTCGATGCAGCAAAGATTTTGTGAACTTGAGCGTAATCTACGTTTGCGCCGAAGGCTTCCTCAATTGCTTTCATGTACGGCTTGTGCTGGTCCGTGGTGATCTGTGGCCGTCCAACGACACGGAGCCGAATGTCCATGGCGAAGTCGCTGGCCCATCCCTGCCCACGACCGCCAATCAGATAGGACACGCAGAGTTTGGTGTCGGCGTCGATTGCAACCCAAGTCCATGCATCTCCCCAGCCAGCAGCTTTCTGTTCCGGTGTAGCATTCTTGGCTTTTGCTCCGACAAATTGCCAAATTTCGTCGCATTGAATTCGTTTTGCCCGGACCGCGCGAATCTTCCGATCATGAAGACGAGCGCAGGCGCAGCCCATGTCCTCTAACAGTTTCAACACCGTATGCTTTGCAGTGCCGGTCATGCGAACGATGGAATTGATGCTGTTGCCCTCTACTAAAGCCGAGAGAACCTGTACGCGCTTTGCTGTGCTCAGTCGATTCATGATGAATTTAGATTATACTTGCTCGTGTTATTTGTCAATACTTGCTCGACCACGTATTGACATTTTTTTGCGAGCAAGTATAATGGGGCCATGACAGACCTAAATAGCAAGGCCGCGAAACGTCTTTCAGAGTTGGGAGCTGCAAAGGGCGGTACAGCTCGTGCCAACGTTCTCACCCCCGAATACAGGCGAGAGATTGCCAAAAAGGCAATTGCAGCTCGATGGAAGAAGGCCGGTAAAGCCGTCTCGGTTGCCAAGCCTGCGGACCAAGAAATTCCCGTTGTGTCGGAAGAAATCCCATATTCCATGTTTCAGGGAAAGCTGCCAATTGGCACTCTTGAGCTTGAATGCCATGTGCTAAACGACATGCGACGTGTCTTCACTCAACGGGAAATTGTTCGTATTATCAGCGGCGGGCGGGAAAGTGGCAATTTGCAGACCTACTTAGATGGTAACCCGTTATTTTCCAAGGGCTTCCGCGCGGGCAGCAGCTTCCCTTTTAGAATACCGCGCCAGCCTACCGTTGCCGCTGGTTGGGAAGCGACCGGATTGATAGAGATTTGCGAAAAGTACCTGGAGGCAAAGGAAAAGAACCTCCTAAAGCGGAACCAATTCCATTTGGCAATTCAAGCGGGCGTCGTCATGCGGGCTTGCGCCAAAGTGGGAATCATCGCCCTCATCGATGAGGCAACAGGTTTCCAGAAATTCAGAAAGAAGCGTGACCTCCAGATCAAACTTCAAGCATTCATCGCGGAGGATATGCAGGAGTGGGCGCGGATGTTTCCCGATGAGTTCTGGCTGGAGCTAGCGAGACTGGAGGGAATCAAATATTCGCCTCGCTCAAGACCTCTACGGTGGGGAAAGTATGTGATGGCGTTCGTTTACGACGCGATTGATAGCGACGTGGGAAAGAAGTTGAGGGAAATCAATCCCGATCCGCACCACGGAAAGAACCATCATCAATGGCTCAAGGAATTTGGTCGGGAACAGGTTCATGACCAAATTACCAAGGTTGTGACGATCATGAAACTATGCAGCGACATGCCAGACTTCAACCACAAGTTTGCGAAGGTATTTAAGAAAGCTAGTCCACAACTCGCCTTTGACTGGATGGACTAGTCTTTCGTAGCTTCCCTCACGACCCGCGCGGCGGCTTGGTTGAAGTCTTCTCGCGGTTTTCTCTTGGCTGGCTTGGGCTTTTTTGCTGGAGCGGACTTGCTCGCTGGCTTCTTCATATCTCCAATCATGTCACTGTCAGATCCATCGCGCTAGCCTGTGGAAAAGCAAACTGCACCACTACCAAAATTTATTTCTCGTTGACACCGCTTTGATTGAAAATTAGACTCGTCGCAGAGCGGTGGTTTCGCTCAAGGGATTTCAACCACCGGCTGCGCCTCGCCGGACACTTCGCGATGGCCTCAAACCGAACGACCGTAGCTCCCACAAACGACCGCGTGAGGCTGATCGTCGCC
>Ga0182024_10009365_pt1 | contig 20274 bp, 18 predicted proteins | sample P32metaG_FD_120480 | JGI IMG/M metagenome (GOLD analysis project Ga0182024, IMG submission 120480) | Permafrost microbial communities from Stordalen Mire, Sweden - P3-2 metaG (Illumina Assembly) | ecosystem: Environmental > Terrestrial > Soil > Wetlands > Permafrost | place: Sweden: Stordalen... | reverse complement strand
GCGTTGCTCGACCCACCCTACAAATCGAACCCCCGCTCTTACAATAATGTCTTGAAAGTGACCGCCCCGTTTGGTTCCTAACCGAGGATCATCCATGCTGTCGGCCAACGACATCCGCAAGCAATTCATCGACTTCTTCGTGCAGAAGCATGCCCACACCTTCGTGCCCTCCTCGCCGGTGGTGCCGGTGGGCGATGAAACGCTGCTGTTCGCCAACGCCGGCATGAACCAGTTCAAGGACGTCTTCCTCGGCACCGGCACGCGCACGTATCAGCGAGCCGTCAACACGCAGAAGTGCATTCGGGCAGGAGGCAAGCACAACGACCTCGACGACGTCGGCAAGGACACCTATCACCACACCTTTTTCGAAATGCTCGGCAACTGGTCCTTCGGCGACTATTTCAAAAAGGAAGCAATCCAGTGGGCCTGGCAGCTGCTGACCGAAGTCTGGGGCCTCGACAAATCCCGCCTGCACGCCACAGTCTTTGAGGGAAACCAGGACGAAGGCGTGCCGCGCGACGATGAGGCATTCGAGTTCTGGAAGACGATGACCGACATCGATCCAGCGCACATCCATCTCGGCAACAAGAAGGACAACTTCTGGGAGATGGGCGAAACCGGACCTTGCGGGCCGTGCACCGAGATTCATTACGACAAGACCCCGAGCAAGGTCGGCGGCAAGCTCGTCAACAAGGGCACGCCGGACGTCATCGAAATCTGGAACCTGGTGTTCATCCAGTTCAATCGCAATGCCGATCGGAGTTTGACGCCGCTGCCGGCCAAGCATGTCGATACAGGGATGGGGTTTGAACGCGTCACAGCGGTCATCCAGGGCAAAGACAGCAATTACGATACTGACGTGTTCGCCCCGATCTTCACGGCCATTCAACAGATCACCGGTGCGGCGGCCTACACCGGCAAGCTCGAAGATGTGCGCGACACCGCTTATCGTGTGATTGCCGATCACATTCGCACGCTCACGTTTGCGTTGACCGACGGCGCTGTGCCCAGCAATGAAGGGCGCGGCTACGTGCTGCGCCGCATCCTGCGCCGGGCCGAGCGGTATGGTCGGCAGCACATGGGCACTACCAAGCCGTTTCTCTCGGACCTGGTGGCGACCGTTGTCGAAGTCATCGGCGGCGCATTTCCGGAGTTGACGCGCGATCCAGGCAAGGTGGCAAAGGTCATCCTCGACGAGGAGGAAAGCTTCATTCGCACGTTGGATCGCGGCATCAAATTGTTCTCGGAAGCGGCAAGGCGAGCCGAGCTCCGTAAGGAGCCGGGTGAGTCTGCGGGACTAACCCGGCCCCTTACGGGGCTCGGCTCTCCGCGCGTCATCAGCGGCGAGGACGCGTTCCAATTGCACGACACCTATGGCGTCTACATCGACATCACGGAACAAATGGCCGCGGAGGCCAGGCTCGGCGTCGATCGCAAGCGCTTCGAGGAATTGCTCGAGGAAGCCAAGGAGAAATCACGGCAATCGCGCAAAACCTTCGACGTGACCGCGGTCTCCGGCGAGCTTCCAATAACGGACGACTCTCCCAAGTACAAGGGCGTCGCGACCAAGTCCAAAATCGTTGGCTGGGTCAAGGACAATCTCGTCGGCAACACCGGCCAATTTAACCCTGGCGATCAGCTCGCCCTGCTCGTCGCCAAGACCAACTTCTACGCCGAGCAAGGCGGCCAGGTCGGCGACAAGGGCACCATCAAAACGCCGACCGGCACCTTCGAAGTGGAGGATACGCAGCGGCTCGGCGAGGCGGTGCTGCACGTCGGCAAGGTCGTCGAAGGCTCGATCAAGGTCGGCCAAACCGCGACACTTGAGGTCAGCGGCGAACGCCAGCACACCATGCGCAACCACACGGCCACGCACCTGCTCAACTGGGCGTTGCGCAAGGTTCTCGGCGAACACGTGGAGCAGAAGGGCTCCCTCGTCGATCCAACGAAAACGCGCTTCGACTTCGCCCATAACGACCCGCTGACGGCCGAGCAAATCGGCGCGGTCGAACGTTTGGTCAACGAGCAGATCTACGCCGATTCACCCGTGACCGCGCTGACCGAGCCGCTCGAAGTGGCCAAGAAGATCGCCGGGGTGCGGGCGGTGTTCGGCGAAAAGTATCCCGATCCGGTGCGAGTGCTCATGATCGGGGCGAAGAAGCCGCAGGAAGCGACCGCGGAGCATTCGGTCGAGTTCTGCGGCGGCACCCATCTTCAGCACACCGGCGAGGCCGGCTTTTTCAAGATCGTCGGCCAGGAGCTGGTGTCGAAAGGCGTACGTCGCATCACGGCGGTCACCGGCAAGGAAGCGGTCGCCGCGGTGCAGAAACTGGCCGGCGTTGTCGATGATTTGACGGGCCGTTTTCGCTGCAAGCCCGAAGACCTGGCGACGCGCATCGACTCGCTGCAGGAGGAAGTGAAAAAGCTGCAGCAGCAGATCAAAAAGGGCACGGCCCTGGACCTGGCGGGCGCGGCCGACAAGCTGTTCGCCGCGGGTCAGGAGCAGGGCGGCGTGCGCATCATCGTCGGCGAGATGCCGGCCGGGCCGGATGAGCAGATGCGCACCCAGGCCGATCGACTCAAGCAGAAGGCCGGCAGCGGCGTCATTGTTTTGGGTTGGGCGGAGGACGGCAAGGTCGGCCTGATGGCAGCGATCACCGACGATCTGGTGCAAAAGGGCCTGCACGCCGGCAAGATGATCGCCCAGATCGCTCCGCTGGTCGGCGGCAAGGGCGGCGGCCGGCCGAACATGGCCCAGGCCGGCGGCAAGGACTCCGCCAAGCTCGGCGAGGCGCTGACGTTGGCGCAGAAGCTGGCCCGGGAACAGCTGGCGATGTAAGTAGTGCATCGCAAGCCCCAGGGTTCGGAGTACCTCACCCTGGGGCTTGCGATGCCCTGTCTTGGCAGTCCTTCCGCAATTTGGCATCTATTCTGAGCAATTCCGATCACCCTCTGCAAATTGCCCAAAATCCGACCTGCACAGTAAGTGATTGCAGCGAATACGGTTGCGTTTGCATTCTTGGTTTCTTTACATTTGGTATGAGCCTTGCTGATTATTCCGGCCAGACAGCGTTGCCAGGGCCTTCCGAGAGGCCGACGGCGAGGTCCATCCCACCTGAAATCCTGCCATCCAGAAAGAGGGACTACCATGAAAAAGCAACCGAAGCGCGAATCGGAGCAGGCGGTGAGTCTCCGATTGTGGACATATGACGAAGCCATCAAGGCGCTGCCCTATCTGCGGGGAGTCGCCCAATCGCTGCGTGACCACTGGTTGGAAATGCAGCAGGCAAAAAGCACCGTTCGGCAGATCGACGCCCGCCCAGGCCGACCCGATCGCCGAGCCCTGATCGCTCGTGAAGAAGCCGACCGCCAGGCGGAGCGAGCCAACGACGCTTTCGAGACCGCGGTCAATGAACTGCTGCACTTAAGCGTTTATTGTCTCGACCCGATCCGCGGCCAGGCGTTGATTCCATTCCGTCAGGGCGACGAACTGGCGTGGTACGTGTTTGATTTGTTCGCCCCGGACGGTCTCGAGTCGTGGCGCTTCCACCAGGATCCCGTCGATACGCGACGGCCCTTGGCGGAGCAGCCTGTCAAGCCAGGAAAATTGCTGGCGGCCATGTGATTCGTCGGAAATAATGCAAAATGCAAAACCGAGAATGCAAAATGCAAAATGGAAGAAAGCGGTCGCCGCGAATTCCATTTTGCATTTTGCATTCTCGGTTTTGCATTTTGCATTTGGGTTTGCGGCTCCGGCAATGTAGTGTTTACCAATTTCCAGTATAATAGTACCATTGCGGCAAAGGTGCGGCCCGTTGGGTTTCGTACCTTCATGCGTCCTCCCTTGCGGAGGCTGCCGTGGCGTCATGGAACAAAGATCCATGTATCGAAAACTAGCCATTCTTGTGACCGCATTTCCGCTGCTCGGGCTCGCCCAGGATGCTCCCGAGCCGAAAAAGGCGCCAGCCTTGATGCCCTTTTTGCCATTGCCGTCACCATACATGCTCCTGCTCGCCCAGGAAGCTCCGGAGCCGAAAAAGGCACCAGCCGTGCCGCCCCAGCAAGCGGCTGATGAACAGCTGCTCAAGAATGCCGGAATCAAGACCGACCCCGCCGATCTGCTGGATTTCTTCCGCAAACGCACCTTGCCCGAAAACGAACGTCCCAAGATTCAAGCTCTGATCCGCCAGCTCGGCGCCGAATCCTACCGGGTTCGCGAACATGCGATGCAGGAGCTCATCAACCACGGCCCGGTCGTGTCGGAGGTCGTGCGCGAAGCCGTCAAGGATCCCGATCTGGAGATTTCCTCCCGCGCGGAGAAAGTCCTGGCTCGCATTCAGGAAAAGGACGTCGCCATCGAGGTGCCGTCCGCCGCGGCGCGGATGCTGGGTGTGCGCAAGCCGGCTGACGCGGTCGTCACCCTGTACGACTTTCTTCCCTTCGCGGACAACGACGGCGTCATTGATCAGGTTCGCGACGTGCTGAGCCAGTTGGCCACGGAGGGCGGCAAGCCCCATCCGGTGCTGGTCAAGGGCCTGGAAGACAAGATCGCCCTGCGCCGGGCCATCGCAGGCGAGGCGCTATGCAAGGCCAACGTCGCCGGGCAGAAGGACGCGGTTCGCAAGCTGCTGCAAGATAAGGAGCCATTCGTCCGCTTGCGCATCGGGTTGGCTCTCGCCTATGCCAAGGACCCCGCGGCGATTCCGGCCCTGATCGATGTTCTGCCGCATCTCCCGGTGAGCCAGGCGTGGGCGGCGGAGGATGTGCTTTATCGGCTCGGCGAAGGCAAGAATCCACCGAGCATATCGCTGGGCCATGACGAACCAACCCGCAAGAAGTGCCGCGACGCCTGGCTGGCCTGGTGGGAGAAGGAAGGCAAGACCATCGACCTGGCCCGGCTGAGCGAAACGCCGCCGCTGCTGGGATTCACGCTGGTCGTGCTGCTCGATGAGGGCCGGGTGATGGAGCTGACCGGCGACAACAAGACGCGCTGGCAAGTCGGCGGCCTGGTGTTCCCGCTCGACGCCCAGGTGCTGCCCGGCGGCGAACGCGTCCTGGTGGCCGAGTATCATGCGCAGCGCGTCACCGAACGCAATTTGAAAGGCGAGATCGTCTGGCAGCGCCAGGTCAACGGTCCGCTCGTCGCCCAGCGGCTGGCTAACGGCAACACATTCATCGCCACCGACGCCGAGCTGATCGAGGTGGATCGAGACAACAAGCAAGTGATGTCCGTCAGCATGCCGAACGGCGAGCGGGTGATGAAGGCCATGAAGCTGCCCAACAGCGAAATCGCCGTGCTTACATCCGAGGCCCGTATCGTCCGCATGGACAGCACCGGCAAGGAGCTGAGCAGCTTCGTCATCGACATCGGCGTGCGTCTGTTTGGTGGCCGGATCCACATGCAGTCCAATGGCCGGGTGCTGGTGCCGCACAACGGCGAGAACAAGGTGGTGGAGTACGACGCTCGCGGCAAGGCGATCTGGGAGGTGAGTGTCGATCAGCCGATCGCGGCCACACGCTTGCCCAACGGCAACACCATCGTGACCACGATGCTTCCCGCCCGTGGGGCGATTGAGTTCGACCGGGCCGGCAATGAAGTGTGGAGCTTCCGTGCTGCCACCCGGGTGACCAGGGCGATGCGGCGTTAGTGTAGTCCTCTATTCCCTGCAAGAACCCGCGTTATTGAGGGCCACGCCCTGTCCTCACGCGGAGCGTGAGGACACCATTGCCCCACTTCGCCGACCGACTAGCGACCGCGTGTCGAACCAAGGGCAACAGCCTTTGCGTGGGCCTGGATCCGCGCTGGGACCTGTTGCCGCTGGACCTGCGTCAGCGTCACGATGACGGCAAGCTCAACGGCGTCGCCCACGCCTGCGAGGAATTCTGCCTGCGCGTGCTCGACCTGGTCGCTCCGCTGGTGCCGGTCGTCAAACCGCAGAGTGCCTTCTTCGAAGCGTGCGGCCCCGCGGGCATGTCGGCCTTGCAGCGCATCCTGGCAAAAGCCCGCCAACTTCAGCTCATCACGATTCTGGACGGCAAACGCAACGACATCGCCGCGACCGCGACCGCCTACGCCGAGGCGGCCCTGAGCGCCGTGAAGGTGAACGACAAGCTGCTCTCCGTGTGGGGCGCCGATTCGCTGACGGTGAATCCGTACCTGGGCCGCGACGCCGTGGAGCCGTTCATTACGTGCGCAAGGCGCAGCCAGGGCGGCCTGTTTGTGCTGGTGCGAACGAGCAATCCAGGTGCCGGCCTATTTCAGGATCTTCGCTGCGAATCGTCAGGTTCCACGAAGCCGCTTTATCAATTGGTGGGCGAAGCGGTGGCGGTTTGGTCCGACGAGAACCTGGCCGAATGCGGCTTCGGCGACGTCGGCGCCGTGGTCGGTGCCACTCATCCTGACGAGTTGGCCCAATTGCGGCAGATGTTGCCGCGCGTCGTTTTCCTTGTGCCGGGCTACGGCGCCCAAGGGGGCAGCGCTGCCGATACCGCGGCTGCGTTTCGCGCCGACGGGTTGGGTGCCATCGTCAACAGTTCGCGCGGTATCATTGCGTCGTTTGCGCCGCAGGAAACGGATTGGCCCGATGCCGTGGTGAACGCGACGAAGGCCGCGATCACGGATTTGGCGTCGGCGACGCCGATGGGGCAGCTGGCCAAATTCGTTTAGCCGCTCGCCTCTGGCGAGCGCGAGTGCCGCGCCAAACCGCGCTCGCCAAAGGCGAGCGGCTAAACGGATTTGGCGGGGCGGAACGCCTTGACCAGATGTTCATTCGTCGTCAAATACGGCCCCTCGAGCAAATCGATGCAATAAGGAATCGCCGGAAACACTGCCAGCAGGCAATCGCGGATGGCGCTTGGCTTGCCCGGCAGATTGACGATCAGCGATTGCCCGCGCGTGCCGGCGATCTGCCGCGACAGGATGGCGGTGGGCACAACCTTCAGCGACACGGCCCGCATCAGTTCGCCGAAGCCGTCGAGGATCTTGTCGCACACGGCCAAAGTGGCTTCCGGGGTGACGTCGCGCCGCGCCGGGCCGGTGCCGCCCGTCGTTACCACGAGGCAGCAGCCTTCCGTATCGCATAAGTCCTTCAGGGTCTGCTCGATCAGCGGCGTTTCGTCGGGAATGATGCGCAGGGCCGCGTCCCAGGGGCACGAGAGAATCTCGTGCAGACAGGAACGAATGGCCGGGCCGCCGAGGTCTTCGTAGACGCCGCGGCTCGCTCGATCGGAAACGGTGACGATACCGATGCGAATCATCATGGTCTCTATTTGATTTTCACCAGTTCCACGTCGAAATGCAGCTCGGCATTGGGCGGCACGCCGGGGCGGCCCTTTTCCCCGTAGGCGAGTTCCGGGGGAATGACAAGTTTGCGCAGGCCGCCTGCCTTCATGCCGACCAGGCCGAGGTCCCAGCCGTCGATGACGTTTTTCTCGCCGAGCTTGAACTCGAACGGTTCGCCCTTGTCCAGGCTGGAGTCGAACTTTTTGCCGTCCTTGAACTTGCCGATGTAGTGCACGACCAGGACGTCGCCCTTCTTGGCGGCCGGGCCGGTGCCTTCCTTGACGTCGGTGATTTTCAGTTTTTCGGGAAGCTTGTCTTGCCCGTTCGCTGGCAGCAAGAACAAGCTCAAGGCGAAGATGGCCAGCATGCCACACGAAAAGCGGATCATGAGGGTGCTCCAAAAGTGGGGACCGGATTGTAACCGGTCCCGAAGATACGGACCGGTTACCAACCGGTCCCCACAGGTTCACTGGATCTTCAGCAGCGTGATTTCGAAGTGGAGTTCAGAACTGGGCGGGATGGTTGGAGGCCGTCCTTCGGGGCCATAAGCCAGATCCGGCGGGATAACCAGTTTGCGGACGCCGCCGACCTTCATGCCAACAACGCCCTTGTCCCATCCCTTGATGACTTCGCCCTTCCCGATTTGGAACGAGAGTGGCTTCTGTCGATCGAGGCTCGAGTCGAATTTCTTGCCATTGGCGAGTTTGCCCGTGTAATGCACTTGAACGAGATCGCCCTCGCGCGCCGCCCGGCCTGTCCCTTCTTTTACGTCGGATTTTTTCAATTCCACGGGTGGCTGATCGATCAGATCGGCGCCGCAGGTGGGACATGTCTTGATATCGGGTGGCTCATTGCCGCGCCCCAACTCGTCGGCGCATTTGGGGCAAGACCATACCGTAGTCCAAGTCCCCTGTCCCTGGACGGAGCTATTGGCCAGGAAGAGCAGCGACAGCAGCAGGACGCCGATGGCGACGGGAGTGACGACCCACATCCATTGTTTGTTCATGATCGGCCCTTTGCGTTCGAGGAACCTCAAGACTGCTGCAGGGATTTTATGGCCAGGGCGGGAACTTTCCACTCTGGTAGCCGCAGGCTTTAGCCATGATACGTTTCCTTATGCTCCGCGTTGCGGGCCACAATCCGTTTAGCCGCGACGCGACGTACTCGGAGCGGAGCGCGGGAGTCGCTCCGCGCTCCGCTCCGAGTACGTCGCGTCGCGGCTAAACGGGTTGTGGCTTTAGCCTGCGGAGCGTGGCTGTGGCCCATCGCGCCGACACATCGCAGGCTAAAGCCTGCGGCTACGGGAGCGGCAATGGGAGGCATGTGGGAAACCAGATCGAGTTTTTGCCAGTTTTCTCTTGAACTCTGCGCCGTTTGCATAGAACATAACAGAAAGGCCCATATCGCAACTTCGCCGAGATTCTTTCGCGGGAGTTGATCATGTTGTTGTCCATCGCATGTCCGCGTTGCCAGCATCCTTTGCAGGTTCCCAAGCCGACCCCGGACTACCTTCGCTGCGACAAATGCGGCACGAACATCAAGAACATGGCCCGGCAACCGAAGCCGACGCCGGTGGCCAGCGCCATGTCCACGATGGATAAGTCCCCATCTACCATGGATCAGCCGCGTAGCTCAGCGGCACCAGTGGCGCCGAGTGCGGCCATCGCCAAGGGAGCGCCGGCCGTGCCGGTGGCGTCGAGTGCCGCCGTGCGTGCGGGCGTGCCGGTGGCGGCGTTTGCGGCCGGGAGCCAGGTGGGCAGCACCCTGGCGGGGCCCGATGTATCCCGGAAGAGCAACGCGCGCCGCAATGGCGCCATCGCCGCCGGGTTTGTGCTCGTGGTCGGATTGTGCCTGTGGCTGCTGCTCCGTTCGCGGCCGGAAGCCGACGTCGCGCTCAACATTCCCAAAGATAATGCGCCTGCCCCGAAAGCCATCGACCCGCGCGTGAAGAAGTCGGTCGATTCGGGCGTTGCTTATCTCAAGAGGTATGTCCAGGCCCTTAATCCACCCAAGACGCCGATTCCACGCATGGGCGAGATCGGCCTGGTGGGCGTGACGTTGCTCGAATGCGGCGTGCCGGCGGACGACCCCGACGTTGAAAAACTGACCGACATCATGCGCAAGGCCGTGCCGCAAATCATCACGACCTACGATGCGGCCCCGGTCATCTTCTTTCTCGATCGGCTTCACCAGGGCAAGACCATGCCGGAGGACGATCGCAAACGCATCCAGACGCTGGCCCTTCGCCTGGTCAAGGGCCAGAACCGCCCGTTGAATCTTTGGACTTACGGTATCCCCGTGCTGCCCGCCAAGGAAGAAGACGTGCTGCTCGGCAAACTTCGCGAAAAATCGGACAAGTACGATACCACGACGGGCGGCGCCGACCTGTCGAATTCGCAGTTCGCCGCCCTGGCCCTGTGGAGTTCGCGCAAGAGCGGCGTGCCCGTGGACGTCGCCCTGAGCAACGCCGCGAACACGATGCGCAAGTATCAGGATGCCAAGTCCGGGACCTGGAGCTATTCGGTTACGCCGGGGCCATATAAGGACACCGGCACCTGCGTGGGCCTGATCATGCTCGCCCTGGGCCGGGCCGTTTCCGACGCCAAGGAAACCAAGGAGTTCCTCGAGGATCCGGCCGTCGAGAAGGGGCTGCAGCATCTCGGCAGAGTGGTGAATCGCCACGTGGATAATTACGAAAAAACAAAACCGGCCAAGAGAGCGCTGATCGGCGCCGATGCCCATGGCGACCTCTATTTCCTCTGGACGCTCGAACGAACTTGCCTCATCCTTGGTTTGAAGTCTCTGGGCGATCACGACTGGCATCGCTGGGGCACCGAGATCCTGCTCGATCACCAGCTGCCGGATGGCAGCTGGTCCAACGGCAACGGACCAGGCCCCGATACCTGTTTCGCTCTGCTGTTCCTGATGCAGGCCAATCTGTTCCAGGACCTCACGGACAAGTTGCGGCTGGGAATGTCCGCGGCGCCGCCGGCTCCGCAGCTGGGAAGTCAGCCGGCGAACAAACAGTAGGGGATTCCGCTTGCGGCTTAGCGTTCGCGGCTGCGATTCGGCATGATCATTCCGAATCGCAGGCGCGAACGCTAAGCCGCAAGCGGACTCTGCCGGATATGTCGATTAGCTAAAGATTGCCGATCGTAACGCCGATTCTCCTCACGAGAGGAGGAGATCCCGATGATTTGCAGTATTCTGCTGCACCCATCCGGGATCGGCACCGCATGAACCTGGGCAAAATGCATTTGTTGGCAGTTGTCACGGCCCTGACCCTGGGCAGCCTGGGTTGGACGCAGGACGTGACGGTGGTGCCGCCCAGGGGGACCGGTCAACCGGCATTTTCGAATAATCCCGATCCCATTCCGCCTCCCCAGTTTGCCCCGGACAGCAAGACCGGGCGAAACGTCAAGTATCCCTTCGGTCCGGAAGACGAGAAGATGTGCCCCGCCGGCAACGCCTTCTCCAATCCCTGCGAAACGATCCCCGGCGGCGTTTTCACGCCCACGGTCTACGGCTCCCTCGGCGGACTGGCCTTGCGCCGCACGGGGCTGAACTCCACGGACGTCGCCTCGATCGCCCCCGCCCTCGGCTTTACCAATCCGACGCTGGTCAACGTCCAATCGATTCCGATCAACTTCAACTACGGCATCGCGGCCGAGATCGGCGTCGTCGTGGGCGGCGGGGCCATCGAGCTGAGCGGCTTCTATCTCTTCGGTTCGCCGGGTAACTACACAGCCACGCCCACGACACAGGCTACCGGCCCAATCACGGCGTTCTTCAGCAGTTCGCTGCCCAGTTTCAAGGACGTATGGAAGGACGTCAGTCAAGTGAACATGAGCTATGCCGTGTCCACGGGAAACCTGGAACTGAATTATCGCTACCCCTTCGCTCAGGGCCTCGATTTCCTGGTCGGTCTGCGCTACATGTACATCCGCGAGAACATCAGCATCGGCACCGAGAACGATATCGGCTCGACGAATTACGCCTTCGCGGTCACCGACCAGATCGTCGCTCCGCAGATCGGCGTGGAATTCGAATATCCCTTGATCCCGCATTTCTCCGTCAGCTTTGAGACCAAGGGTGCCCTGGGAGCCACGTTTTCCGACATCTCACACACCTTAACTCAGGGCAACGGCGTCACCGGCCCCGGCGGCAGCAGCAACATCACGCAGGCGGCCGGCATCGTCGAACTGGGCCTGTTCGGACACATCTGGTTTCACGAACGCCTTAAACTGCGGCTCGGCTACGAAGCCCTGTGGGTGCTGAACATCCCGGAGGCCCAGCGGCAAATCAATTCCAACACTGATCTGCCGCTCGGCAACCAGCAGAACCAGGGCAGCATCTTCTTTCACGGGCCGATCATCGAATTCCAGCTGGCGTTCTAGGGCGGCAGCCGCGTTATTCGTTGCATTGCTACCCCCCCTACATGTCGAATTTCTCTCGAAATCCTGGAAACTCCCTGATATCGTGAAGTGGGGAGAAAGTGCATGTCAATAGAGGCGAGACTATGTCACCGATCAGTACCACAAGAGACCTGAATCGTGAAGTGGCAAACCGTATCAACGCGGAGGCGAGGAGCAACCCACAATCGCCGTATGCCAACAAGTTCGTCGGCATCGCCCATGGGCAGGTTGTGGTCGTTGCGGACGACCTGGATGAAGTGGTGCGCCGCCTTCGGCAGATCGAGCCCGATCCCAGCAATTGTTTTTTCGTTGAAGCCAGCCGGGACTACGACGAGGTCCACGAAATCTGGGGGTCCATCGGGTGCCACGCATGAGTTGGCCGTGAGAGGATAAGACCATGAACCGGATGATTGTGAAATCGCGAATTGGATCGGACGGCGTGCTGCGGATGACGTTGCCGGTTGGGAGCCAGGACGCGAACCAGGATGTTCAGGTGACCGTTGAGCCTTTGGCCCCGAAGAAGGCGATGACTCCGGCGGAGTGGGCGGCGTGGGTGGATTCCATGGCCGGCTCGTGGCAGGGCGACTTCGAGCGACCTCCGCAAGGCGAGTTTGAGGAACGGGACTCTCTTTGATGAAATACCTCGTCGATTCCAATACCTGCATCGCCTGGCTGCGCCAGAGTTGTTTAGATCGGGAGAAGAGATGACTCCGCTGGCAGTATCCGGGCCTTCGCGAGTACGCTCAGACCCGGCCACCCTTGGTGGCCTATTCGAACTTCAGCCTGTGTTCGTTAGTATGAACCGCGGGCAATGACATCGCCTTCAGGTTGGTCCAGCACCAGTACTTTCACGATCGAAGCCCTCTATGGTCGAACTTGGATTATTTGTCTCCGGCCCTCTTAGGGATTGTAGTTCCTTGGCTTCCCGTGCGTGGTCACGGTCCCGTTGGTTCAGCCAGGGGGCTTACGCCCCCCGCTCGCCAACTCGATCAATGATTGAAAACGAACTCCAGCGTGTTCATCAACGTCCACGCCAGATCCTCTGCCGCTTGCCGTCGCTGGCCCGCATGGCCCTGCAAATACTGTGAAGCGGCCCGGCGTTCCATGTCATCCGGCAGCCGGCTGTAGCACGTCAAATAAATCGCGTCGATCAGTTCCGCGTCGGACTTCTGGGCGCGCACCCATTTGGCGATGTTGCCGCGTTCGTGCACCAGTTTCTCGTGAATCTCCGGCGAATTGAGCAAGTGCAGGACCTGGGCGACGCTCGGCTCATGGTTGCGTTCACATTCGCAGGCGGTGATGCGTTGCGGCCGGCCGTAGAGCTTCAGGAAGTAGTGCGGCACCTTGCTGTCCCAGAGCTGGATGGCCCGAGTGCCGGGCGGGGCGGCGCCGAACTTCTCTGGCACGCCCGTCGCCTGGCTCACCATGTCGAGCAGCACTTCGGCGTCGAGCCGGCGAAACCAGGAACGCGAATAGTTGGCTGTGTCTTTTTCGTTCGTCGCGTTTGGCTTCGAGGATAGCTGATAGGTGCGCGACGCGGTGATGCTGCGGATCAGTTGCTTGACGTCGAACTTGCTTTCGATGACGTGCTTGGCCAGGGCGTCGAGCAGCTCGGGATTGCTGGGCGGATTGGTGTCGCGCACGTCATCGACCGGCTCGACCAGGCCGCGACCCAAAAAGTGCGCCCAGGTGCGGTTGGCGAGATTGCGTGCGAACCATGGATTCTTCGGTGACGCCACCCAGTCGGCCAGGGCTAGTCTGCGATCGGCGTAGGGGCGAGAAAGATCCGTCATCTTGATATCGCTCTTTACTTTCCACTCGCCGCTACCGAGCACATGCGGCTCAATCATCTCGCCCGTGCGCGGATGCTTCGTGACAGGGTCGCCCAGCGAAAGGATGCTTTCGCCGCGCGGTGAGGGCTTGAGCGTCAGCGGCGTGAAGAACCCTTGCATGCCGTAATAGTCCGTTTGACTCCAGCGATCCCACGGATGATGATGGCACTCGGCACAGGCGATGCGCACGCCGAGCAGCACCTGCGAAAGGGCACTGGCCGTTTCGCCGGGCTTGGTGACGACCTTGTAGAAGTTGGCCGGGCCCGTCTCTTCCAGCGGGCCCTCGGCCGTCAGCAGTTCGCGGGCAAACTGATCGAACGGCTTGTTGCTAACCAGGCTGTCGCGAATCCAGCGATAATAGGCGTAGGCCCGTTTGTGGCCCAGAATCTGCCGATCGACGCGCAAAAGATCGGCCCATTTCAAGGCCCAGTAATCGGCGTACTCGGGCCGGTCGAGCAGTTCGTCCACCAGCTTGGCTCGTTTTTGCGGTCGCTGATCGGCCAGGAACCGCCGGGCTTCCTCGGGCGTCGGCAAGGTGCCGATCACGTCGAGATAGACGCGACGCAGATAGTCGGTGTCGCTGCACAGGTCGGACGGGGCGATGTTCAGCTTCTTCAGTCTGCGCAAGACGAGACCGTCGATGAAATTGTTTTCGGGGAAGGCGGGATACTGGGCGATGACATCGGGCCGCGGCACGAGGGCGCGGAAGGTATCCACGCAATTCATATAGCTGGCCATGACGGCGACTTCGCCCGGCATCTCAGCCACGGTCACCAAGCCCTCGGCGCTTACGGCGGCCAGCGATTCCTGATTGACCTGGAAGCGGGCGTGAGCGGTGACGTCCACCTCCAGGCCATCGGAGAAGCGAGCCATGACGCGCAGTTGCTGCTGGCTCTTCATGCGCATCAGTCGCTCCTTCGGCTCGACCCGAACGCTCTCGACCTGGGCCACCGTGGGATCACCGAGCGGTGTGCCGGCCGCGATCCAGCCGCGCAGCAGTTCGTATTCCGGCGAATTGGGCTGGATACGCACGCCGCCGCCGTGGGGCAAATGGCCGGCCGGTTTCGCCAGCAACAGGCTCATTTCCGGGACGGCGTGCATCACGCGGCGGCCACGGGATTCCTTGATGAGGGCGGTGTGATCGGCGGGGGGATCGAAGCCGAATACCGAGAGCTTGAAGCCGTTCTGGCCATTGGAATTGCCGTGGCAGCCGGCGGAGTTGCAGCCGAATCGGCTCAGGATCGGCATGATGTCGCGTTCAAAATGATACGAACGCGCTTGCTGGGAGCCGTGCACTTCGACTTTCACTTTGGTAGTTTTGCCGTCGGCAGTGATGAGGATTTCGGTTTGGCCGTCCGTCAGGCCTCGGACCACGCCCATGGTGGAGATGCTGGCGATTTTGGGGTTGTCGCTGCAGTACTGGGCGGTGCGCGTCAGGTCGGCGATGCGATCATCGGCGGCGAGGCCATCGACAAGGAGCGAGAACGTGGATTGGGGGCCTTGGAGGCGGATCGATGCGGGGGCGACGATCAGTTTGGCGACGTTCTCCTGGGCAAATAGCGGGAGGGATGGGAATAGGAGCATGGAGAAGACGGCGGGTAGGATGGTTTTCGTCATGAGGATCGGCTCCAGGGAGTCACTGATTGATCGTCATTACGGTCGCAGGATGCGGCGAACGCTAAACGAAGAATCGGGAGGCGGGATTCATTGATTTCAGCTTATCAGCAATTGCGGTGCGTGCAACCAAAAACATCGCGTGCGCGTAGGACGGGCTTCCTAGCCCGTCCATCCGCAGCCACAGGGGTAAAAATGCTTATTCCGAAACACGTCGGCTGGACGGGCTGGGAAGCCCGTCCCACGGAAGAAACAGGGGGGGTTGGTTGGCCGCTGCGGCGCTGCTGCGACATTTTGCCGGCGTAGGAGAACAGCATCGGCAGCAGGATCAGCGTCGAGACGAGCCATAAGCCGATGGCGAGCAGCAGGGCATGCGACAGCAGAAACCGCAGCAGCAGCCACATGCAGACAATCCACAGGGCAAAATGGACGAAATTGAGCAACAGATTGGCGACGAACCGGCCATAGCGAAAAACTTCGGGCACGCCGTTGGGGCCGTCCTCGCCGTAGACTTTCATCACCCATCCGCCTTTGTCACTGACATATTCGCGCGTGCCGCCGCGGCTGGTCGGCGTCGGTTCGAAGCGATACTCCTCGTCCTTGAACGTCAGCAAGATAGCCTGGGCGTCGTGATTCCACGGCCTCTTGGCCATGGTGTCTTCCAGATAGACATATTTGTTCTGGTCGAGTCGATAGCGCTTGTAGATGACCGGCTTACCGGCCTTGGGGACAGCACGCAGTTCCTTCACGGGATCGGTGACCATTTCTTCCGTGGCGCTGAAGCGATGGATGACGTCGTACGGAATATTGGTCGGCGTCGCTTCCGCCGAGTTGATGATGAGCACGCACCAGAAGGTGATGAAGCTGGCGAGCACCACGGCGGCGGCGGGGGCCTGCCAGTACATGTTCTCGCTGGGTTGGGTGTAGAGATAACCCTGGAGAAACATGCCGCCCAGCCAAAACAGGAGGGCCAGGGAAGCCGCGGTGAGCAGGAAAATGATCAGGATGCCGAGCACTTAATCCTCCGTTGGGGGGCAATTGGAATTATAGCAAATGTGGGCGTGGGCTGGCGGCGTGGGCAATGCAAAATCCTCGCTTGCGGCCACGCGCCACCTTGCTATAATCCGCCGCCGCGCTCAATGTCCATCAACCCGAGGTTTCGCCGTGCAAACATTCTGCCTTCTTGCCGCCGCGTTCGCCGTGGGTCAAAACTTCGATCGCACGGAATGGCGGCTCGTTCCGCAGTTCGGCCAGGGATCGGAGCTGGTCTACAAGGGCCACTTCACCGAAGAGTCGCTCATTCCCGGCGTGCAGTATCAGCGTCGCTACGCCCTGGAAACGATCTTCTTCGTGGACAACGATAAGCCCGGCAAGAACGAAGCGGCCATCATGACGTCGCTGACCCTGATCAACGGCAAGTATACGGACAAGACCCCGCCCGGCGCCGTCCGTCTGGAACGAGTTCGCTATAACCAGCATGGCCGGGTATTCGGCGACGACGCGACGCAAACGCTGCTGACGGTGCCGCTCAACGGGCCCGCTCTTCTGGAGGCAGGGGCATTCGTCGAGTTTCCGACGGTGCCGGTGAACACGCAATCCTACTGGGAAGAGTTCGAGGAGGGCCGGCCGTTGCGAGGCTGGCGCATCCAGGGGGCCGAGCAGCGCAGCGGAGCCATGTGCGTCAAGCTGATCGGCTCGCAGCAATCGCAGGACTGGAAGCAGCCGCGGGCCGACAGCAATGCCTGGCGGCGCCGCGACGTCATCTGGTTCTCTCCGCAGGTCGGCGTCGTCTTCCGCGTCGAACGGACCATCGAGCACAAGGATCCCGCCCACAGCGAACCGACGAGCCGCCTCGTGGCCGTGTACGATCTGGAGAGCCGCTTGCGCTACTCCGGCGGGCTGTTCGACGATCGCAAGGAAGAGATCGCCAAGGTGCGCAAATTCCAGGAAGACGCGGAGCCGCTGCTGCGTCAGCCGGCCCCGTATCGCGGCCAGATCGAAGCCATGCAGCGGCGGATCGTGAAGTACCTGGAAAGCACGTCGTCGACGCCGTATCGCAAGGCCCTGGCTCACTTGCAGACTCGGCTCGAACGGGCCACGCTCGGCGAGGTGCAGGCCGGCATCGGCGCTGAGGAACTGCCGGCCGAGCAAGGACACGTGCCCATCGGCAAGAAAGTGCCCGATTTCGTGGTCACCGACTTGATCAGCGAACGGTCGCTGACCTTCTACAAGCTGCTGAGCACCCCTATCCTGGTCCTCTACTACAATCCGCTGACGCCGACCGGCAAGGAAACGCTTCGCTTCGCCCAGAAACTGTGCGACCAGTATGGCGACGACCTGCTCGTGCTGGGCATGGCCGTATCCAACGATGTGCCGCTGGTCCGCCAGCAGCACGAGGACATGAGGCTGACGTTCCCCGTCCTGGACGGCAACGGCATGCACCGCACCTTCGGCGTCGATGGCACGCCGCGCGTCGTGCTGCTCGACGGCGAAGGAGTCGTGCGCTTCGCCTTCACGGGGTGGGGCCGGCACAGCCCGAAGGAAGTCAGCGCGGAGATTGAGAAGTGCATGAGAAAGTGACATGGTTCCCGTAGCCGCGTTCGTGAGAACGCGGGTAAAGCGAGCAGGGACCGAATGTTCGGCCCGCACTCTCACGAGCGCGGCTACGGCGCGGCAATCGCATTTCACATGTCATGTCATTTCACGGAGCCCCCTCCCGTGACATGAGATTCGCAATTTGCCGAGATGAAACGACGTAAACTCCATAACGAAAATGATTTCGGACGCGAGTCCGGCGAAACAAATCTCATGTCACGTTTTTGCTCCCATGACATGAGATCATCTACCGTCAATCACTGTCGCTTCGCCGCCAAAATGGCAGGTGCATTTCGAAAGCTGCATATCACCGAAACCTCGCGCGCAGCCGGCAACACCTTATCGAGTCGCCGCGCCAGTTCCGGCAGGTGCCAGGCCGGCACCGCGGGGAAAAGGTGATGCTCCAGGTGGTAGAACAGGTGCAGCGTCAGCGCGTTCGCCAGCCAGTGCCTTTCCGTGCGGGCGAAGATGCCTGACGGGTCACAATCGTGATGGACCAGCCAGACCGCGAAGAAACCGGTAAAGCAGTTTCCGAGCAGCATCGTCAGGAAGTGGTAGCGGAGGGCAGGGCAGCCATGAAGAAGATCGCCGACGCCGCGAATGCCGGAATGAGCAGGCCCATCTCGGCCAGAGTGATCGACAGCACGAGCCAGGGGGGCGGATGCCACAAAGCCGTGGCCGGGTCTGAGCGTACTCGCGAAGGCCCGGCTTCGCGCCCCGTGCCGATTCTCTGGTGGGAATCCGATGGAAGGCTTCTGCCGCCGGTCGCTCGCCGGGCCTTCGGAGTACCTCAGACCCGGCCACGGCTGGAATGGCGCCGTGAAGCGCTGTTTTTTTCCGGCCAGAACCTTCGGGATAATTCACTTGCTCAGGCGGAGCAAGTCCAAGCCAGGGTTGACTTGCAAATGTCCTGGGGGCTACACTGCAAGGAAAGGAGAGATGTCATGCCACAAATTGTCCTGACCGACCAGCAAGCTCGAATTCTTCTGGAAGCGAAAGAACCTGTCGAGGTCCGCGATCCCGTTGGCCGAATCGTGTCATTTTTGCAGCCGATGGATTCTCTCGACGTTGAAGCCGTCGCGCGCCATAGGAGCAATCGCGCCGAGCCGCGGCAGACAGTCCCCGCGGTCAAGGTGCAGGCGCATCTGCGTCGTCTGGAAGAAATCCGTCAGGCGGAGGGCATGAACGACGCCAAGATGCATGACCTCTTGCGGCGCATGCAGGCGGGGGAAGAAGTATGACCCCCTTCGTGGTGGATTGGGACACGTGAATCAAAAAGTCAGGGTCTCGGACGCATTCTATCGACGTTGAACCAGATCGATGACAACGAATGACGCCGCGGACTGCTCGCCGGGCCATCGCCCGGGCACAGTTCTGCTTGACCGCGTGCGTGCGAGCTGGCTATGCTCCCTACGCTTCCTCAAGTTGACCGTCATTTTTTTTGGAAGGAAGACCCAATGAGCAGCCAATTCGTTCGAGTGCTGGTCGGCCTTTGCATCGCGGTTTTCGCGGGCACCTTACGTGCTCAGCCCGCTGCCCAGGAACCGCCAGTCAAGATTGGCCGTATATTCATTATCGGCAATGATATCACCCAGGAATGCGTCGTTCTGAAAGCGATGGGTTTGAATCCCGGACAGACCGTCCACTATGCGGAGATTCGAAACGCTGAGAAAAGTCTGGAACGACTGGGGATTTTCAAGATCGACCGGAAAAACCGCGCTAGTCCGACCGTCCGCGTAATAAATCCCGACGACGGCATGGAGTTCCATGACATCCTTGTGGAAGTCGAGGAAACCTGCACACTCCGTCTGAAACTCGAAGCGGGCATCAACCTTCAAGGTCAACCGGCGATCGCGGTCGTTATCGAGGAAGGAAACTTCGACGCACTGCGCTTTCCGACCTCCTTGGATGACATCACCAGAGGCGCGGCGTTTCGAGGCGCGGGCGCGAAACTTCGCCTGGAACTCATCCAGATCAAACCCTTGAGCCGGCAGGTCGCACTGCTGAGACTGGGCCAGAGTTTCCTTCCCACGGTTGCCAGTTTCAACCTTTCAGGTTGGACGAAGCTCCTTGCCGACTGAGGTCACAACCCGGTCCATTGTTCGCCGGGCTCCAGGCCGTCCGCCACCGTCGCCTCCCACGCCTGGCGCTCGGCAAGATGTTCCGCCCATTCCTGAGGATCGGCTTGCATCTCTGCGTAGCCGGCGTTCACGGCATCGACGAACACTTTGCGGCGGTAGGTATCGAGCGCCTCACTCAGCACGTCCGTCATCGATTGGCCGGTACGCTCGGCCAGTTCCTTCAGAATCCGATGCGATGCCTCACTGATGCTAACGGTCGAAGCCGACATGACGTTGCCCTCCTTTTTTCTACCAAACAGTATGCCCGTTGCAGTGGCAATTCTACAATGAGCGAAGAAAGGAGGCTGCCCATCGAACTCTTTCGCCAGGCCGAGGAAGCCAATCTCTCGAAGGCCCAACCGCTCGCCGCCCGTATGAGGCCGCGGTCGCTCGATGAATTCGTCGGCCAGGAGCAT
>Ga0182024_10009364_pt1 | contig 20274 bp, 11 predicted proteins | sample P32metaG_FD_120480 | JGI IMG/M metagenome (GOLD analysis project Ga0182024, IMG submission 120480) | Permafrost microbial communities from Stordalen Mire, Sweden - P3-2 metaG (Illumina Assembly) | ecosystem: Environmental > Terrestrial > Soil > Wetlands > Permafrost | place: Sweden: Stordalen... | reverse complement strand
CAGGCAGCGTGCGTCGTTGAGAGTCAATCCCCGGATGCGGTCGAGAGGGTCTTCCTCGCGGAGGTCCGCGCCTTCCTGGCGGAGGCTCTGACCCCCGATCTCAGGCAAGCTGGTCGCCTGACCCTTGGCGTTCCCGCCGACATCGCCGCATGCCGGCTCGGGCATCGCCGGCTGTACGAGCGCGGCTGGATAGCCCCGGCTTGGTCGAAGGCCTGGGGTGGGACGGGCTGGTCCGCGAGACAGCGCTTCCTGTTCGATCGGGAGTGCGCGCTGAATGACGCTCCGATCCTCTTCGCCGGGGGCATCCGCAGCATCGGCCCGCTTCTGATCGAAATCGGGACACCGTTTCAGCGGGCGCGATATCTTCCCGCCATCCTGTCCGGCGATGATCTCTGGTGCCAGGGGTTTTCCGAGCCCGGCGCTGGTTCAGACTTGGCGGCTGTCTCAACGCGAGCCCGGAGGCAAGGCAATGACTACGTAGTCGACGGCCTGAAGATCTGGACCACCGGCGCTCACCATGCCAATCGGATGTTCGCGCTCGTGCGCACCGCCGAGGGCGAGCGCCGCCAGCAGGGGCTGTCCTTCCTACTGATCGACATGGACAGCCAGGGCCTCACCGTCTCGCCGATAATCGGCCTTAGTGGCGAGCATGAGTTCAATCAGGTTTTCTTCGATGGCGTCCGTGCGCCGGTTGCGAACCTCGTGGGCGAAGAGAACGACGGCTGGGGCGTGGCGAAGCGCTTGATGCAGCTCGCCCGGTCGAACAACACCCCCTCCGCTCTGATACGCAGGGCGTTGCGACGCACGGCCGTCGCCGTGACCGCCGGCGCCGATCTCGAGCCGGCGCTGAGTGCCCGTCTGGCGGCATTGGAGATTCAACTGATGGCGTTCGAACAGCTGGAGTTGGCCGCACTACCGGGCGGCCGGCCTCGTCCCGGCGATCAGACCGCGCCATCGATGCTCAAGCTGATCGGCAGCGAATTGCACCAGAAGGTCACCGAGCTGGCCCTCGAGGCGGCAGGACCCACCGCTGGCGCCACCCTCTCGGCGATCGGGTCTTCAGGCAAGCACATCGACGCAGGCGCCAGCGTCATTGCCAAGTATCTCTCGGTCCGCGCCGCAACCATCTATTCCGGCGCGAGCGAAACGCAGCGCAATATCATCGCACGCCAGATGCTGGACGGAAGATAGCTGTCTATCGGCGGCCGATATCGGGCCGGTCAGCCACTCGTCGGCGTAGTCCTCGATCAAGGCCTTCGAGGAAGGCGAGGGCGGGATCGTGGGGGATAACGCTTCGTGCGGCGTGCTCGGCTTCCAGCCGCCGGATGATCGGCGTCGGGTCGACGACCGCTTCCAGTTCGCCGCCGGGCCCGGGCAGGTAGAAGGTGGGCAGCAGGCGCACCTTGGGGACCGGCAACCCCGCCAGGGCCGGCCCTTCCGCGGGCGGGAATCGGTATGGCAGGCGGCGGTAGCGCAGCAGGGCGAGCATCTTGCGCGTGTACGGCGAACCCGGCGCGCCGCTCAGCGCGATGCGGTCTTCGACGATCCTCCGTGGCCCGCTGTATCGGCATATTGCATGACAGTATGAGGATATCGCCAGAGATCGCGCGAAATTGTCGTCGTATGCTTGGAGGTTCGGCGCGATGCATGTCGTCATCTATTTGCACGGGCAACGCGACTTCGTCTAACACGGCTCGCCCGATCGCGTCGGGGGTAATGCGTAATGGAAGGCAATTCGATGCAAGTTCAGGAAGTCATGGAAGAATCCCGACCGATCGATGGCCGTCGGCAGCGCACCGTCGACAGCCGGGCCCGGATCGTCTCGGCCATGCTCGAACTCACCCACGCCGGCCACGTCTCGGTGAGCGCCGAACTGGTGGCCGAACGGGCCAACGTCGGCCTGCGCACCGTGTTTCGGCACTTCAATGACATGGACAGCCTTTATCGGGAGATGTCGCTGGCCATCGAGGCGCGGCTTCGCGAAGAGGTGTCGTTCGGCTTCACCGCCGGCGATTGGCGCGAACAGGTCGCCGAACTGATCCGCCGCCGCACCGGGATCTTCGAAAAGATCGCGCCCTACAAGCGGGCGGAGGCCGCCCACCGCCACCGCTCCAAGGTGCTCGCCCAGGACATCGAGCGCTTGAACACCTTCCTGCGGGAAATGCTGCGCTCGGTGTTGCCCACCGGCGTGGCCAGGGATCAGCTTCTGTTCGAGGCTTTGGACATGATCCTTAGCTTCGATACCTGGGAACGGCTGCGGCGCGACCAGGACCTCTCACCTCGTCGAGCCCGGGAGGTGCTGGAAAGCACCGTGGACAAGCTGCTGGCCGGCGCCGAACTCAATTAGGTCACTGCGCTTCGGCGGGAGAAGCGCGGGTCACGGTGCTCGCCGCTTGCGAGCACGCCTCGCAGGGTCTCCACGGCGTCCCACACGTCGACGAACCGCAGATAGAGCGGCGTGAAACCGAAGCGCAGGGTGTCCGGCGCGCGGAAGTCGCCGATCACGCCGCGGTCGATCAGGGCCTGCATGATGGGATAGCCGTCCGGGTGGCGGAACGAGACGTGCGAGCCTCGCCGCGCCGCTTCGCGCGGGCTCGCCAGGGTCAGGTTCGCGAAGCCGCATCGCGTCTCGACGAGATCGATGAAGGCGTCGCCGAGCGCCAGGCCCTTGGCCTCCAGCTCGGCCATGTCGACGCCGGCGAACACGTCGATCCCCGTCTCCAGGGCCGCCAGGCCCAGAACCCCGGGGGTGCCGCACAGCTGGCGGCGGACGCCCGGCGCGGGACTGTAGTCATCCCCGAAATCGAATGGGGCCGCGTGGCCCATCCAGCCCGACAGGGGCGAGGCGAGAGCCTCCTGCCAACGCTCGGCGACGAAGACGAAACTCGGCGCCCCGGGACCCCCGTTCAGGTATTTGTAGCCGCAGCCCAGCGCCAGGTCGGCGCTCGCGGCGTTCAGGTCGAGCGCCAGGGCCCCGGCGCTGTGGCTCAGGTCCCAGATCGCCAAGGCCCCGCGCCTATGAGCCAGGGCGGTGATCTCGTCCATCGGCCAGCGTTCGGCGGTCTTGTAGTGAACGTGCGTGAGCACCACCGCGGCGGTCTCTTCGTCGATGGCGTCGGCCAGCTCGGCGCGCGTGTGTAGCCTCAACTCGACCCGTCCGCCCAGCAGGCTGGCGATCCCCTGCAGCACGTAGAGGTCGGTGGGGAAGTTTCCCGGCTCGGTGAGGATCACCCGGCGGTCCGGCCGCAGGCCCAAGGCCCCGCAAACGAGCTTGAAGAGATTGACCGAGGTCGAATCGGCCACGATCACCTCTTGGGGCGCGGCGCCGATCAGCGGGGCGATCTTGGCGCCCACGCGCGCCGGGGCGCTGATCCACTCGTGGGTGTTCCAGCTGCGGACGAGTCCGGCGCCCCACTCGATGTCGATCACCTCGCCCACGCGCGCGGCCGTCCGCTTGGGGAGAGCGCCCAGCGAGTTGCCATCCAGGTAGATGAGCCCCGGCGGCAGGTCGAAGCTGTCGCGAAACGCCGCGAGGGGGTCCAGGGCGTCGCGCGCGGCGAAGGCGTCGCGGGAAGAATCAGGTTTCGACATCGCGCCCACGCTCGGCTCCTGACCGCCACGGCCGTCCTCATGCCTCGGGCCGGCCTTTCAGGAAAGGGGGGCCGGGCCCGACCGTAATGCGCCGGCCTTGCGTCGAAACCCAGGTTCAGCGCCCAAGAATTGGGCGACGAGATGGCCGCCGGGGAACTTTTTCGAGCGGATTGTGGGTTTCGGGGTCAAAACCCCCGCCAGCGATACCCGGTGCGCGACGTCGTGGGATGGTGCCCCATCGACTGACGCAGGTTTTTTCCGAGCCGGCCGATAACCAATCCGTTCGAACGGACGCCGCCAGTAAGCGGGCCGGCGAGGGGATCGAGAAGGGGAATCGTCGCCGGCGAGGCTTCAGAAAAACATTCAATCAAACGGGGTTTAATCCATGAATCGCCTTATGGCGGGCGCCAGCCTGCTTGCTCTGATCGCTGCCTCCGGAGTGGCGCACGCCGCCGACGCGGCGGCGGCGGCCGACAGCGGAGAGGTCTCCGAGGTCATCGTCACCGGCACCCGGCAGACCGGCGTCAAGGCGGCCGACAGCGCCGCCCCGATCGAGCTGGTGGGCAGCCAGCAGCTGCTGAAAACCGGCGCCCCCGATCTTGCCGGGGCTCTGCAGGTCAGTGTGCCATCCCTGAACATCCAGACCAACGGCGGCGACGCCGCCGCGATCCAGGTACTGGCCGCGCTGCGCGGCCTGAGCCCCAACGACACACTGGTCCTGGTCAACGGCAAGCGCCGCCACACCACCTCGAACCTCGCCGTCGACAGCGGTAGCCCCTACTCCGGTTCGGCGACCACGGATCTGAGCTTCATTCCCATCGGGGCCATCGACCACGTCGAGGTGCTGACTGACGGCGCCGCCGCGCAATACGGCACCGACGCGATCGCCGGGGTGGTGAACATCATCCTGAAGTCCAATTCGAGCGGTGGGACGATCGTCGGCACCGGCGGCGAATACTATAACGGCCAGGGGCCCCAGGCCGACGTATCGGTGAACCACGGCTTCGCCCTGGGCGACAAGGGCTTCGTCAACGTCACCTTCGAGGAGCACTATCACGATTTCAGTACGTTGGGGATCGGTGACAACCGGGTCACCAGTCCCAACGGAACCGTGTTGCCCGGCCTGTCATTCCCGACCTCGAACGTCACCAAGGACCCCGATTTCCCGTTCGTCAATCGCCTGAATGGCGATCCCCAGTTCAATCTCTACAACGGCTTCTTCAATGCCGGCTACCACGTTACCGATGACATCGAGGTCTATGCCTTCGGCAACTATAGCTACAGGTCGGCCCAGCATTACGAAAACTACCGGGTTCCCACCAAGGTCTCCGGGGTAACGTCAACGGGCGAGACCGTCTATCCGTTCCCCAACGGCTTCGATCCGCGCGAGAAGTTCGACGAGAAGGACTACTCCTTCACGGGCGGCATCCGCGGCAACTTCATGACCTGGCACTGGGACCTGTCGAGCACCTACGGCGGCAACAACACCCAGGTTTATGTGGTCAATTCGGGCAACGCCCAGCTATTCCCAGTCTTGCAGGCGCAGTCGGCGACGCCGATCATCCCGCAGACGAATTTCTACAACGGGGCCTTCGACGAGACCGAGTGGACCAACAACCTCGACATCGACAACAGCTTCGAGCTCGGCCTGGCCGCGCCCCTGAACGTCGCCCTGGGTGTCGAGGAACGCCGGGAGACGTTCGGCATCTCGCAGGGTGAACCGTCGTCTTACTTCGGGGCCGGGGCCCAGTCCTTCGACGGCTATACGCCACTCGACCAGAGCAGCTTCGCGCGAACCAGCGTGGGCGTCTACATCGATCTGGCCACCGACCCCTTCAAGGGACTGCACACCGATCTGGCCGGCCGCTTCGAGCACTACAGCGATTTCGGCGACACCGAGGTCGGCAAGTTCACGGCGCGATACGACTTCAACCCGATGATCGCCATCCGGGGCACGATCAGCACCGGCTTCCGCGCGCCGACCCTGGCGGAAGAACACTACTCCGGCACCAACGTCAGCCCGACCTCCGCCGACGTGGTCCTCCCGCCCAACTCGGCGCCGGCCCAACTGGCCGGCTTCGCCCCGCTCAAGCCCGAGAAATCCGACAACTACAGCATCGGCTTTGTAGCCCACCCGGTCCCCGGCCTGCAGATCACCGCGGACTTCTACGAGATCGACATCCGCGACCGCATCCTGGAGAGCGGATTCCTATACGGCACTTGCTGTTCCTCTCCGGGCGCCGCGGTAATCTCCCAGGGCGTTCTCAACGCGATCGCCGCCAAGGGCGTCTCGCTGGACTCGGGCTTGAGCTACACCGGCATCTCGTTGTTCGCCAACGCCGCCAACACCCGCACCGACGGCGCCGAAGTCACCGCCAACTACGCCAGCGATTTCGGCGACTACGGCCACGTCGACTGGTCGATCGGCTTCAACTACAACAAGACCACGATCACCAAGATCGACCCCCTTCCGGCCCAGGTCGTCAATGTCCCGTTCGGACAGACCAACTTCCTGACCAAGGCGGCCTCCAGCGCTCTGACCAGCGCCACCCCGCGGGAGAAGGTCATCCTGCAGGCCAACTGGGTCTGGCAGAAGCTGAGCGTGAACCTGCGCGAGACGATCTACGGTCCGGCCAGCCAGTACACCGCCACGTCCAACCCGGTATTGCTCAGTATCGGCACAACCGGCATTACCGACCTGGACGTCGGCTATCAGTTCACGCCCTGGCTCAAGCTCGACGTGGGCGCGAACAATTTGTTCGATATCATCCCGCCGCTGATCCCCAACGGCTCGAACGGGAAACCGATCGACGGCGGCCGGGTGTTCAACGTGCCGTACGGCTTCGCGGCGTGGGGCCAGGACGGCGGCTATTGGTACGGCCGCGTGACGGTCAGCTTCTAGGTCCGTTACGGCCGGTCGCGGACTTGGCCGCGGCCGGCCGGGCCCTTGCGCCAACACCCTGGCTTCCGGCCGCCCCTATCCTCTATTGAGGGCTAGGTGTTTTCGGAAGCCGGGATGATTGCGGCCAGGATGAACAGCGGATGAGCGTGGCGGCCCCCGGCTCGCTGAACGCCGCCGTCGCGCGCGCCTCGGCGGTGCTCGGCGCGGATCCGTCCCGCGCCCTGCGCGAGGCCGAAGCGATCCTGAAACTGGCTCCCGCCGATCCCCGCGCCCGCCTGATCCTCGGCTCGGCCAGGCGGCGACTGGGCGATCCGGCGCGGGCGAAAGCGATCCTGGCCCCGCTGGCCGCGGCCTATCCGCGGGCCGCCCACACCCAGTACGAGTTGGGCCTGGTGCTTGAGGCCCTGGGCGAGCGGAAGCAGGCGACCGCCGCCCTGCGCAACGCCGTGGCCCTGCGGCCGGATCTGCCCGAGGCCTGGCGCGCCCTGGGCGATCTGCTGTTCCTCGAGGGCGATTCAGCCGGCGCCGAGGCCGCCTTCGCCGAGCACGGCCGCGCGAGCATCCAGAACCCCGCCCTGCGGCCTGCCGCCGACGCCTTGTTCGGGGCCCGGCTGGCCGAGGCCGAGACCCTGTTGCGCGCCCATCTTCTTCGCCAGGCCGGCGACGCGGTCGCGCTGCGGCTGCTCGGCGAGACGCTCCTGCGCCAGGAGCGGCACGGCGAGGCCGAGGCGGCGCTGGCCCAGGCCCTGCGGCGCGACGCCGACGACCACGGCGCACGCTTCAGCTACGCCACCGCCCTGTTTCGCCAGCAAAAGGGCGCCGCGGCGCTGGCCGAGGCGGAAGGGCTGCTGGCGCTCGCGCCACACGAGGCGGCGTATCTCAACCTGCTGGCCGGCTGCCTGGCGCTGCTGGGCGACTTCGACCGGGCCATCGAGACCTACGAGGAGCTGCTGGCGACCTACGGCCGGCAGCCGCGCATCTGGCTGAACCATGGCCACGTCCTGCGCACCGTCGGCCGGCGCGAGGATGCGGTGACCGCCTACCGACGCGCCGTCGCCCTGGCGCCCGGCCTGGGCGACGCTTACTGGAGTCTGGCCAACCTCAAGGTGGCGGCCCTTTCGGGCGCCGACGAGGCGGCTATCGAGGGCCAGCTGGCGCGCGCCGATCTCGACACGGAAGACCGGCTGCATCTCTGCTACGCCCTGGGCAAGTCGCTGGAGGACCGGGGCGCCTACGCCGGCGCGTTCCACCACTACGCGACGGGCGCGGCGCTGCGCCGGCGGACGCTGGCCTACGACGCCGACGAGCAGAGCGCGTTCGCGCGGCGCTCCATGGCGCTGTTCACACCGGCGTTTCTAGCCGCACGGGCGCACGTCGGCTGTCCGGCGGCCGACCCGATCTTCATCGTCGGCCTGCCGAGATCCGGATCCACCCTCATCGAGCAGATCCTCGCCAGTCATTCGGCGGTGGAAGGCACGATGGAGCTGCCCGAGATCGGCCTTTTCGCCAATAGCCTGGGCGAGGCGGGGGCGGGCGGCTATCCCGATTGCGTGGCGGGCCTGAGCCGCGACGACCTTCGATCGCTGGGCGAGCTGTTCCTCGATCGCACACGGATCCAGCGCAAGCTCGACCGGCCGTTCTTCATCGACAAGATGCCCAACAACTTCCGCCACATCGGGCTCATTCACCTGATTCTGCCGAACGCGAAGATCATCGACGCCCGCCGACACCCGCTGGCCACCTGCTTTTCCGCCTTCAAGCAGCACTTCGCCCAGGGCCAGGGCTTCTCCTATGATCTCACCGACCTGGGCCGCTACTACCGCGACTACCTGGCGCTGATGGCGCACTTCGACGCCGTCCTGCCTGGCCGGATCCACCGGGTGATCTATGAGGACATGGTCGACGAAACCGAAGCCGAGGTTCGGAGGCTGCTCGCCTACTGCGGCCTGCCGTTCGAGGCCGCCTGCCTGAAGTTCCACGAGAACGACCGGGCGGTCCGCACCGTCAGTTCGGAGCAGGTCCGCCAGCCGATCTTCCGCCAGGGCCTCGACCAGTGGCGCCACTTCGAACCGTGGCTGGCGCCCCTCAAGGACGCGCTTGGGCCTTCGCTGGAGACGTGGCGGGTCGCCTGAGCGCGCTCCGATCGCAAACCGCTTCGGCAGGCAGTTGCGGAAAAACGAGGCGCCGTGGCCATCAGTGGAGTCTATTCGGAAATAGGTGATTGACGGGTCGTGCGCCCGCCGAATAGGCGTGATTGGCGCGATGGGATGTCGGCGTCGCGAGCCCGCAGAAACCTGGGCTTAAGGTCTAGACGATAGAGATGTCCGCGAGGGGTGTTTCGGGGACCAAGGTGGGAAGGTTGGTCGTTAGATGGACGATGTATTGGTTGAAGGTATTCCGAATACATTTTCTGGATGGGCGATTAGAGTATTTCAGGGCCGTGACGGAACCTAGTCCGGAGAGTGATCGAAGGTGGGCCGGGAGCCCGTGCTCGAGGCTTCGACCCAGCAACTAGCCAATTCATCATCTCCAGAATTAGAAACGCCTTTCCATGGACTTTACCAGTTTGTTTCACAGCGGATACTCGCTCCAGACGATGATTCCGATCTGCGGGATCCTCGGGGTCTCAGGCTTGATGAGCGGCCTGTCCGGGTTCGGGTTCTCGGCCATCGGCGCGCTGAGCCTTTGGTTCATGCCGCCGACCCTGGGCGTTCCCCTCCTGATGAGCCTGTCGACCGCCAACCAGTTGATGTCGCTCGGCCAGCTCAAGGCTGATCTGCGGCCCTGGAAGGAATGGTGGCCGGATGGCCCCACTCCCTATCTGCTCGGCGGCCTCCTTGGCGTGCCGATCGGCCTCGCCATCCTCCACGCCCTGCCGACCGCGACCCTGATGCTGGTGTTCGGCGGCGTGCTGGTGATCTACGCAGCCTATTCGATGCTCAAGCCCGCCAGCCTGCATGTTTCGATGAAGGGCACGCCGCTCACCTCGGGCCTGGTCGGCATGGCCGGCGGCCTGGTCGGCGGTTTCACGGCCTTTCCGGGCGCCGCGGTGGTCGTCTGGGGCGAGCTGCGTCAGCTGCCGAAGCGGGAATCGCGATCGATCGTCCAGCCCTACATCCTAGGGCTGCAGCTGGTCTCGCTGACGCTCCTGGCCGTTCAGCGCGCGGAGACATTCAGCAAGACCTTCTGGATCATCCTGCTGATCACCGTGCCGGTGGTGCTGCCGGGGACCCTTCTCGGCGTGAACCTCTATCGCTCGATGTCGGACGTGAACTTCCGGCGGATCACCTTCCTGCTGCTGGGCGTCTCGGGCCTCGGCCTCCTCGCCAAGGGAATCTCCGCGCTCCACCTCACGCTCTGACCGGGGCGAGAACCGCCGCCGCGCGATCGCTCTGAGGGGCCCAGTCCGCCCGGACCGCCTCGATCTCGCCGGCGCGGGTCCGCCACTTGTCGGCGTGGGGGGCCGTGATGGTGTGGCGGGCCAGGGGCAGGTTCGACCCGAGGCGCCGATCCCAGTCGACGTCCATGGCCCGGCACAGGCGGGAGATCTCCGCCTGCGGCGCGGCGACGACGGCCTCGTAGCGGACGGCCAGCCAGCGATCCTGGGGCAGGGCGGCCAGGTCGTCGAGCAGGACTCGAGTGGTCGTCGCCCATTGCCGGGCGACGATGCGGTTCAACGGCGCGCCGATCAGCTCGCGCCAGCCCGGCGTCAACAGGAACGACCAGTCGGGGCCGGTCCAGCCGGGCAGCCCCGGATAGGTGCGGAACCCCCCCGACAGCCAGCCTTCGGTCATGCTCGCCAGGGTCGGGCGCGGATCACGGTGGAGGTAGATGAACCGCGCTTCCGGGAACGCCGCGGCCAGGAAGGGAATGCGAAGGGCGTTCTTCGGCGTCTTCTCCAGCATGCGCACGGGACCTGCGGCCGGCGGCGCGCCGTCTCGGTCGCGCAGGGCCGCGTGGAAGCGCTCGCGCAGCGCCGCCACGGTCGAAGGGACGGCGTCGGCGGCGGTGAGGCGGTTGGACTCCCAGCCGCGTGGCGCCGGATTGACGCCTGGGATGGACTCCATCAGAGCGTGCGATTCGCCGCCCACCGTGGCCAGGCCGGGGGCTTTCATCAGGGTCTCGAACAGCAGGGTCGAACCCGACCGGGGCGAACTGACGATGAAGATCGGCCGGTCGAACACGGGATCCCGGCCCGGCCGAGCGGCCGGCGCCGCGATAGGTGATTCGCCCCGGGCTTCCGTATCGGGCTGACCGGCCGGCGCCACGCGTGACTCGGCGTCCATGGCCCGCGCGGTTCCACCGAGGGCCGCTTCGAAGATCAGGGCGCGGAGGCAGCGCCCGAGCATCATCCCGTTCCTGAGGGGCAAACCGTCGACGCCGAGCGCCTCGACGCCGCTCCAGGCCCGCGCCAGCTGGGCGGCGTACTCCGGCCACGCCGCCTCGTCGTCGCCCGAGCGCGCCCACAGGGCGTGCCAGTTGACCCGCAGGCGGTTCAGGACCTGGCCTACGGGCCCCGCCTCGCTCCGGCCAGGCGCCAGTTCGCTCATCAGGAAGCTGAGGTGATCGCGCAATTCCCACGGCGTCATGACCGTGGGCGCGTTTCGGCTTTCGTACGCCAGGCGCGGCGCCGGGCCCCCAAGAGATTCCACCGGGCGCGGCGACCAGTCGGGCCGCGGCTCGCCCGGCGACCGCCCGTTCTCCATCAGTGTGAGAAGACCATCGCCGCCCACGGTGTCGGCGACGAGGTGGATGCGCGCGCGCGTCGCGTCGTTGTGGACGCTGTGCACGCTCCAGGTGTCGAAGATCCAGCACTCGCCAGCCGCCATGTTCACCTCTTCGGCCCCGCAACGGAAACGCACCGTTGGCTGGGTGACGATGGGCACGTGGACCCGCATGTGCTCGCGCCAATAGTAGTCGGTATCGACGTGCGGCCTGACCTCCGCGTCGCCGGAGAGCCGCATGAGGCGCGAGCGGCCCCAGGTGGCGCCCAGCGCGTCCAGGACCCGGAGCAGATGGGGCGAGGCGAGCAGAAAAGGGGTGGGTCCCATGGCGCCGTCGCGGGCGTCGCTCGATGGGTCGCCGTTGGTGGTGATCAGCGGCAGGGCGTCATTGCCGGGATAGCCTTGAGGATGGGCTCGCCAGGCGCTCGCCGGCATGGCCGCGACTTCCGCCGCAAGCCGGTCGGCGTCGAACAGTATCGGCAGTTGCAGGAAGCGGGCCCTTAGCTTCATCGAGGTTCCTCGGCCGCCGACACACGGGGTCGCCGCAGTCTAGCGCGGGGTCGAGATGTCGTCCCCCTCAGTTGTCGGTCGCCGAACCCGTGGCGACTTTCCAAGCCGGCCCGCCGTTGAGGCCAATAACGTAGTCAGCCATGACCTGTCGTCGTCGTCCCGCACCTGTGACAGAAATGCGACGCTAGGATTCCTTTTGCTCGTTTCCATTCCAAACAGAGCCATTCACTGTTTATTCAATGAGCAGGGCCACGAGCCTGGACACAAAAAACATTCTGCGGGGATCTCCTATGAATCGTTACATGGCGGGCGCCAGCCTGCTTGCTCTCATCGCGTCCGCCGGCGCCGCCCAGGCCGCCGCGGACGCCGCCGCCGCCGACTCCGGCGCGACGGTTTCGGAAGTCATCGTCACAGGCACGCGCCAGACCGGCGTCAAGGCGGTCGACAGCGCCGCGCCGATCCAGGTGGTCGGCGGCGAAGCCCTGAGGAACGTCGGCCAGCCCGATCTGATCCAGACGCTGTCGCAGAACCTGCCGTCGTTCAACGCCCAGAGCTATGGGGCCGACACGGCGGCCCTGACCCTTTCGGCGGCGCTGCGCGGCCTCTCGCCGAACGACACCTTGGTCCTGATCGACGGCAAGCGCCGCCACGGCACCTCCAACCTGGCGGTGGATAACGGCAGCCCCTATACGGGCAACGCCTCGGCCGACCTCAGCTTCATTCCGGTTGGCGCCATCGACCACGTCGAAGTGCTCCAGGACGGGGCCGCGGCGCAGTACGGCTCCGACGCGATCGCCGGGGTCGTCAACATCATCCTCAAGAAAGCCGATCACGGCGGCTCGCTGGAGGTCAACGCCGGCCAGTACTATGAGGGCGACGGCAAGTCGATCTCCTGGACCTTGAACAAGGGCTTCTCGCTCTGGGGCAAGGGCTTCCTCAACGTCACCCTCGAGCAGGATTACCACGACCACTCCAAACAGGGTAGCTGCGACCTTCGATTCTCGTCTCCCTCATGCGCTCTTCTCGACGCCAATCCCGCGGACGCGGGCATCGTCCATGCGCCGGGCTATCCGAACGTGAACTACATCTACGGCGATCCGATGTATAATACCTATAAGCTGTTCGCCAACATGGGCTATGATCTGGGCGATGGCGTGCAGTTCTATGCCAACGGCAGTTATAGCCACCGGGACTCGCAGGGATACGAGAACTATCGCAAGCCCAGCAAGATCATCGACGCGGCCGGCGACATCTCTTCCGAGCCGTTCCCAAACGGATTTGACCCACGCGAAGCCATCCGTGAGCAAGACTACGCCTTCACGGTCGGCCTCAAGGGCACGGCCCTCGAGTGGAACTGGGATCTTTCGACCACGTACGGCGTCGACCGTGACTCGGTCTACACCCTGAACTCGGCAAATCTGGACCTCTTCCTCGCCACGGGGGCCACGCCGACGCAGTTCCACGACGGCATCTTCGAGTCCAGCGAATGGACCAGCAACCTGGACATCAGCCGCGACTTCAGCCTCGGCCTGGCGTCTCCGCTGAACGTTGCGTTCGGGGGCGAGGCGCGGCGCAACACGTTCCTGATCGGCTCGGGCGATCCGGCCTCCTATTTCGGCGCCGGCGCGCAGTCGTATCCCGGCTTCAGCCCCGCGGATGCCGGCAGCCACTCCCGGACGAACTATTCGGCCTATGTCGACTTCGCCGTGGATCCCGTCACCGGCCTGCACGTCGACCTGGCGGGCCGCTACGAGGACTATTCCGACTTCGGCCAAACCGAGGTCGGCAAGGTCACGGTGCGCTACGACTTCAACCCGGCGATCGCGATCCGCGGCACGGTCAGCAACGGCTTCCGCGCGCCGACGCTGGCTGAGGAATATTACACCTCGGTCAACGTCTCGCCGTCGTTCGCCCTCGTCCAGCTTCCGCCCGACGGCGACGCTGCGAGCGTGGCGGGCTTCAACAAGCTGAAGCCGGAACTGTCGAACAACTACAGCGTCGGCGTCGTGCTGCACCCGGTCGACCGGCTGCAGGTGACGGTCGACCTGTATCAGATCAACATCCACAACCGGATCATCAACAGTGGCACCTTGCTGGGCACGCTCTGCAGCAGCCAGCTGCCCAACGGCTCTTGCGCCCCGGGGGACCTGACCGTGGTGTCGCCAGGTGTGAACGCGGCCATCGCGGCCACCGGCCAGAAGCTCGACTCCGGGCTGTCCTACACCGGCATCAACATCTTCTCGAACGCGGCGAACACGCGGACCCGAGGCGTCGAGGCGACGGCGACCTACGCCTCCGACTTCGGCGACTTCGGCCACGTCAACTGGTCGGCCGGATTCAACTACAACCAGACGGACATCACCCGTCTGGCGCCACTGCCTCTCCAGGTGACCAACGTGGGTTTTGGCCAGACCGCGCTGCTGACCGCCAACGCCATCGCCGGCCTGACGACGGCCGCCCCGCGCGCCAAGGTGGTGCTCGCCGCTTATTGGACCCTGGGCAGATGGGCGGTGAACCTGCGCGACACGATCTATGGGGTCACGTCGGAGCCGACCAGCCCGGATGGAACCGGCTCCGAGCCCGGCCAGACCGTGCTGCTGCACAGCCCGACCACTTCGATCACCGACCTGGACATCTCCTACAAGTTGACCAGCTATCTGAGGCTGGCCGTCGGCGCCAACAACCTGTTCGACCAACGTCCGCCGACCGTGCCGCTTGTCGCCACAACAAGCTCATCTTACCCGTCCGGCTTTCGTCCTGCTGACGGTAACAACGTCAACGGCGAACCGATCCAGTTCTCGCCCTACGGCATCAACGGCGGCTATTACTACGTGAAGGCCACCGTCAACTTCTGATCGAACCCCGGAGCGCGGGGTTTGTCAGCTCGCTCTTTCTCAACAAAAGCAAGAAAGGGCGGGCTGGAAGCCCGCGCTCCGGGAGATCGCCTCCAGAGCGCGGCTCTACCAGCCCGCCCTTCGCTCTCGGCGGACGTCGTGAGAAGGTGACGCCATGCGAGTCGCCACCCCATGCTGACCCACCGCCTCGCCACGGAAGCGGATCTGCCGGCCTTGAAGGCTCTCATGGCCCTGGCCATCGATACCCTGCAGAAGGGCTTCCTCGATGAGGCCCAGATCATCGCCAGCCGCGCGGTCATGGGCCTGGACACCCAGCTGGTCGCCGACCGCACCTATTTCCTGGTCGAGGAGGACGGTCGCCTTGCCGGCTGCGGCGGTTGGAGCCGGCGCGCCACCCTCTATGGCGGCGACCACAGCACGGCTCTGCGCAATGAAGCCCTGCTCGATCCGGCCCACGACGCCGCCCGGGTGCGGGCCATGTACACCCACCCCGACTTCGCCCGCCGGGGGGTCGGCCGACTGATCCTCTCGCTTTGCGAGGCCGCCGCCGCCACGGCGGGTTTCAGTCGCGTCCAGTTGATGGCCACCCTCTCGGGCGAGCCCCTCTACCGCGCCTGCGGCTATGCCGAGGTCGAACGCGCCCCCGCCGCCCCGGTAGACGGCGTGATCGTCCCGCTGATCTTGATGGGCAAGGCGATAGGATAGACTATCGCGAGGCGGGCGCCGGCGCCTGTTGCGGAGCCGCCAGCTGGATGGTGAGGGTCGGCAGGGCGGCGTTGACCTTCTGGATCACCTCGGGGGTTAGGTCCATGGCCGCGTTGACACTGTAGATGCGGCTCTTGTCCAGCACGACGGAACAGCGATGCGCGGTAAGTGAGGCGTTCAGCGCCGGCAGCGCGGCGGCGCCGATCTGCCGGACCGCCGCGTCGCGGGTCCGCACCAGCTGGTCGTTGCGCGTGCGGGCCAGGGCGTCCTGGGCCTGGGCCCGGCGCTGAAGGTCGCTCGCCGATTGCTGGTACTGGGCGGCGGGCGTCGACGCCTTGCGCGCTTCCAGGGCTTTGGCCTCGCTGATCAGGGCGTCGGAGGCCGTCTTGAGTTCGGCGTTGATGCTCTGCTGCATTCTGGCCAGCTGCTGATTGGCCGCGACCCCGGCCAGGGACTGGGTCAGGGTCATCTCGTCCGAATAGACGCACACCCCGGCCAGCGGCGCGCCCGGGGCCGCGACGACCTGGGCGTGCGCACCCGAAGCCACAACCGCCAAGGCGGCGGCGCTCCCCAGGAACAGGGTGGGAGTGAAGGGGCTTGGGAGCATTGCAATGCCTTGCTGAGAGAGCGGTCCGCGCGTGCGGCGATGGCGCGCTCCCTTACACCATTCGCTAATCGCCGGGACACCCAATACTCGATCAGTCCGATGAAGGCGCTGTTTTGTAAGCGCGGTGATCGACGGCGTGCATGTTCCTGCTTTCCAGGTAGGGGGAGGGATCGCCCAAGCCGTGTCGACGCCCGATGGAACGCGCGTTAGGGTGACCGCCTTGGGTCGGGACGGGGTTGGGACACATGGTCAACCTGGCAGGGACGTCGATGCCGGTGAGCGCGGGTTCCGAGCCGCGCTCCACCTCCCCCGCGAACGACTAGGCTCGCATGGCCCTGGTCCAGGCGCCCCAGTCCGAGCCGGCCGCCCATTCGCTTCCCCCGCCGCGCTCGGCCCTGCGTCGGTTTCTGTTCGCGCTCGCGGTCCTGGCTCTGCTCTGCCTGTTCTCGGCCCCGCTCTATGTCGACAACATCGCCACGGACGCGCCCGCGCCCCATCTGGGTGCGGTCTCCTACGCCGGGTGGAAGGGCTGGGACCTGCCGGTGTCGCTGGCCGGCGACTGGCGCGTGGTCTGGCGCTCGCCCTCGCGGCCGCGGGGCCTGGCGTCGGGGGACGTCGCCGTTGTGCGCGTTCCCGGGGTGTGGGCCGGCGCGCCGGTGCTGGGCCGGCCAGGGGTCGTCCTGCCGCGATGGGGCCTCGCCACCTATGAGCTGACGTTGAGCGGCGTGCCGCGGGGCGCCTACACTCTTTTTGTTCCCACGATCTCGGCGGCCACGCGGGTGTGGGTGAACGGACGGCTGGTGAGCTCGACGGGGCAGGTTGGCGAAACGCCCGCCACGACCCGCTACCGTTGGCGGGCCCAGCGCGTCGCCATCGACGCCGAGGGATCGGATCTCCGCCTGGCCGTCGACGAGGCCGCCTACCACCACTGGACCGACGGCTTCGACGGCGCGCCCTCGTTCGGCCGCGCCGATGTCATGGAAGGCCGGCTGGCCAAGGAATCGGCCCAGCAGCTGTTCTTCATCGCCACCCTGATCCTGCTGTTCTTCTACGGCGCGATCGTCTTCGCCTTCCGCAGGCGCGACTATCCCTCCCTGTTCTTCGCCCTGGCCTGCGTCAGCCTGGTGCCGACGGCCATGGTCATCGGCCACGACGACTTGCTCACCCTGTTCTACCCGGCCCTGTCGTTCCCCGCCCACATGGCGGTCGAGTACCTGACCTGCATCGCCACCTTCATGTTCCTGCTCGCCTACGCCGCGCTGCTGTTCCCGCGGGAGAACTCGCGGGTCGCCTTCGCAGTGTTCGAGGGCCTGCTCGGCATTTCTCTGCTGATCATCGCCGTCGCCGTGGCCCGCGGCGACACCGTCCTCGCCTCCCAGCTGGACCGCTACCCGCTGTTCCTGGCGGCCCTCCAACTCGCCTACATCATCGGCATGGTCTTCCTCGCCACCCTGCGCCGCCGGGACGGCGCGGCGGTCTTCCTGCTGGGCATCACCGTCTTCGCCGTGTCGATCTTCGAGGCGATCGTGGTGGAGTACGACATCGTGCCCCAGGACAAGGCTGTCGGATACGCCTGGGCCCCCATGGGCCTCCTGGTGTTCGCGGTCTCCCACATCATCATCCTGGCCGAGCGCTGGTCCCTGGCCATGGAGGCCACCGAGACCATGGCCAGCGACCTGCGGCGGCTGATGGAGATCAGTTCGTCGGTGACTTCGGAGATCCGCCTCGACGCCCTTCTGAAGAACGTCGTCGAGGCGACCAGCCGGTTCCTCAACGCCGACCGCGGGGCCCTCTTCCTGCACGAGCCCAAGACCGACGAACTCCGCTCGGTGGTGGCCGAGGGCATGGGCACGCGGGAGATCCGCATCCCCGCTGACGCCGGCATCGCCGGGTCCAGCTTCCGCAACGGCGAGGCGAGCCTCGTCGAGGACGCCTACGCCGATCCGCGCTTCAACCGCGCCGTCGACGAGACCACCGGCTATCGCACCCACTCCATGCTGACTCTGCCCATCGTCACCCGCGACGGCCGGCGCCTGGGGGTCATGCAGGCGCTCAACCGTCGCGACGGCCGGCCCTTTGGCGAGGTCGACATCACGCGCATGCGCGCCTTCGCCGCCCACGCCGCCGTCGCCTTGCACAACGCCACCCTGTTCTCCGAGATCGTGGCCGCCAGAAACTACAACGACAGCATCCTGGCCTCGATGTCCGGCGGGGTGATCACCCTGGACGAGGATGGCGTCGTGGTGACCATCAACCCCGCAGCCGCCGCCATCCTGGAGGTGGACGGCGCCGTGATCCGCGGCTTGGCGGCGCGTTCGGTCCTGCTCGGGCCCAACGCCTGGCTGCTGGCCGAGTTCGACGCGGTGAGGGAGGAGGGCGACGCCCGGGCCCTGCTGGACGTGGAGGTCCAGACCGCCGCCGGCCGGACGATCTCGGTGAACGTCTCCATCGTTCCCCTGATCAACGAAGGCGCCTCGGCCGGCCTGCTCGTGCTGTTCGAGGACATCAGCCAGGAGAAGCGCCTGAAGGGTGCGATGCGCCGGTTCATGACCCAGAAAGTGGTCGACCAGGTCCTCCAGCGCGAAGACGACCTGATGTTCGGCGCCGCCTGCGTGGCCAGCGTGCTGTTCGCCGACATCCGCGGCTTCACCTCGATGGCCGAGAATCTCGAGGCCCGCGAGACGGTGAACATGCTCAACGAGGTGTTCGCCGACCTTGTCGAGGCGGTTTCCGGCCACGACGGGGTCGTGGACAAGTTCATCGGCGATGCGGTGATGGCGGTCTTCGGCGCCCCGCTCACCAGCGGACGCGACCCGCAGAACGCCGCCCTGAGCGCCAGCGCCATGATGACCATGGTCGAGGCCCTCAACGAGCGCCGCATCGCGCGCGGCCAACCCCCGTTGCGGCTGGGCGTCGGCGTCGCCACGGGGGAGCTGATCGCCGGCACGATCGGCTCGCCCAAGCGCATGGATTACACTGTGATTGGCGACTCGGTGAACCTGGCGTCGCGGCTTCAGGACCTGACCAAGCACTACAAGGTCGGCGTGATCGTCTGCGAGGCCACGGCCATCGCCAACGCCGGCGGGCAGGTGCTGCGCCGGCTGGATACGGTGGTGATCCGCGGCCGCAACCGCCCCGAGCGCATCTTCCAGCTGTTGACCTATCACACCGAGCAGACCTTCCCGCACCTCGCCGAGGTGCTCGCCGCCTATGAGCGCGGCCTCGCCTGCCTGGACGCCGAGGACTGGCGCGGCGCGGTGGACGCCTTCGCCGCCGCCCTGGCGCTCAACCCGGACGACCATCCCTCGGAGTTGATGCTGGCCCGGGCCCGGGCCGGTCTTGCCAGCCGCGCCGACGCATGGTCGGACGCCGGCTGGTCGACGCCGCCTGTCGTCAGCGCGCCCTAAGCCACTTCGGCGCCGGCTTCGCCGGCCTGTTCCGACAGGCGAAGCGCCGATCTGCGCCGCCGCCCCAACATTCACTACCTCGGCGGCAGGGCCTATGATGGGCTACCGGCCTATCTCGTTTCGGCAGATGGAGGACAAGATCGGCGAGGCAGTGGCCCACAGGCGTCAGGTGGCGATCGCGCCTCTCCTCGCGCTCCCGCGCCCGGCGGTTCGGCCGTCGGGTCGCCGCGCGCCCTACGACTATCTGATCGTCGGCGCCGGCTTCGCCGGTTCGGTGCTGGCCGAACGGCTGGCGGCGGGCCTGGGAAAGCGCGTCCTGCTCATCGACCGGCGTTCGCACGTGGGCGGCAACGCCTATGACGAAAAGGACGCCGCCGGCGTCCTGATGCACCGCTACGGCCCGCACATCTTCCACACCAAGGCGGACGAGATCGTCGCCTACCTGTCGCGCTTCACCAAGTGGCGGCCCTACGAGCACCGCGTGCTCGCCTCCATTGACGGCGTCGGCCTCGTGCCGATGCCGATCAACCGCACCACCCTCAACCGGCTCTACGACCTGAACCTGACCTCGGACGCCGAGGCGGAAGCCTTCCTGAAGAGCAGGGCCGATCCGGTGGACCAGATCCGCACCGCGGAGGACGTGGTGGTCTCGGCCATCGGGCGCGACCTCTATCGGCGGTTCTTCCGCGGCTACACCCGCAAGCAGTGGGGGCTCGATCCCTCCGAGCTCGACAAGTCGGTGACCGCCCGCGTGCCCACCCGCGTCAACACCGACGACCGGTACTTCACCGACAGCTTCCAGGCCATTCCCGCTCAGGGCTACACGCGGATGTTCCAGAACATGCTGGATCACCCGGGCATCACGGTGGAGACGGGCGTCGATTTCGAGGACCTGAACTCGGATGTCATCTACGACCAGCTGATCTTCACCGGCCCGGTCGACGAGTATTTCGCCCAGCGCTACGGGCCATTG
>Ga0182024_10009363_pt1 | contig 20276 bp, 18 predicted proteins | sample P32metaG_FD_120480 | JGI IMG/M metagenome (GOLD analysis project Ga0182024, IMG submission 120480) | Permafrost microbial communities from Stordalen Mire, Sweden - P3-2 metaG (Illumina Assembly) | ecosystem: Environmental > Terrestrial > Soil > Wetlands > Permafrost | place: Sweden: Stordalen... | reverse complement strand
CCTATCGAGTGTAGAAGACCGCATACCCGCAGGCAACGTGTCAGCGCACCCGATTGTCTGCTGCTACAATGCGACAGGGGCTGGTAAGTCATGTTTGTTGTGCGTTTGATTGGCGTTCTGGCGCTGATTGGGCTCAACGGATTTTTTGCCGCCGCGGAGTTCTCGCTGGTGGCCGTCAGAATTTCCCGGGTTCGGCAATTGGTCACCAAGGGCAACGCCCGTGCCCGTGTTGTGGAGGCTTTGCTTGGGGATTTGCGGAGGGTGGTTTCCGGTGTTCAGCTCGGCATTACTCTTTCCAGTCTGGCCATTGGCGCCCTTGGCGAAGCGGCATTAGCCAGGTTTTTTCAGCAGGTTTGGCCGGCCATGCCTGGCGCCCACTCAGCCTTAATTGCCCACGCTTTAGCTCTCACCCTGGCGTTCGCTTTACTCAGCGCCTTGCATGTGGTCATTGGAGAACTGGTTCCCAAGACCATCAGCCTGGCTCGCGCTGAACGCGTTGCGTTGCTTATCGCCGTGCCGTTTCAACTCTTTCTTCAGACCTTTCGCTGGGCCATATATCTCCTGGAATCAACCTCCAATGCCATCATCAAGGCTCTGGGTGTCGCCGCTCCGCAGGGACACGGTGTGGCGCATTCTACAGAAGAACTGCAGATCCAGATACAGCAGGCGCGCGAGCGGGGACTGCTGGCCGCGGGAGAAGAAAAGTTTATCGTCAGCGCCATTGAGCTGACCCAGGTGCAGGTGCGCGAAATCATGGTTCCGCGCCCGGACATGCACACCTTGCCCGTCGAATCCACTCTGGATGAAGTAATGCGCGCTTTCGCCACCACGCAACGCTCCAGGATTCCGGTTTATCGCGGCTCGGAAGACCACATCCTCGGATTCGTACATATAAAGGATGCGGTTTGGGTGCTGCTCGACCGCGATAGGCGGGCTGCCGAAGGTCTTGCGCCGCCACCTTTTGATTTGCGGCGTGTGCTTCGCGAAGTGTTGATCGTGCCGGAAACCAAGCCCGCCAGCGAGTTACTGACCGAACTTCGCGCTCGCCATGTCGGGATGGCCATGGTGGTCGACGAGTTCGGCAGCATTCTTGGATTGGTCACGTTGGAAGACATTCTCGAGCAGGTGGTTGGCGAGATTCACGACGAGTTTGACGTGGTCGAGCAGCCGCTTACCTTGGCGGATGGAGCGGTCATCTTCGATGCTGCCCTGAATGTGCGCGATTTGGACACGCAGTACAACATTTCGCTGCCGGAAGATCCTGCCTATGCCACGGTAGGAGGGTTCGCTCTCGATCAATTGGGTTTCATTCCCAAGGGTGGCGAGACTTTCGAATACGGCACGTGGCGGTTCACCGTTGCGGAAATGGACGGCAGGCGCGTGGCGCGAGTGAAAATTCAACGTATCCGCCCGGCCGACGATACGGCAAAATCTGGCGACGCCACCAACGCGGTAACTGCCATTCCGGCGAAGGAAACCAGAATTGCTCACACGGATTCATGAGCCTGGATCGACCGGCATGATTCCCTGATTCTTATCGCTATGTTGCGCTATTTCCTACAACGCTTCCTGATGACTCTGCCCGCCCTCTGGCTGGTGCTGACCCTCGTGTTTCTGATGATCCACATCGTGCCGGGCGATCCTGTGGAACAGATGCTGGGCGAAGGAGCGGCTCCCGGGGAGCTTGCGCAGTTGCGCCATTCTTTGGGCCTTGATCTGCCGCTGCCCACCCAATATGGACATTATTTTTGGCAGCTTGCTCACGGCGATTTAGGCCACTCGCTCAAATTTCAAGCGCCGGTGCAGCGCATTATCTTTGAGCGCTATCCCGCCACGCTGCAGCTGGCATTTCTGGCGCTTCTCGTCTGCGCTGCCATTGCTATTCCCGCTGGAGTCCTCGCAGCACACCGTCGAGGCAGTGCTTCGGACCGTGCCGTGGGCATTTTTACTTTGTTCGGCCTGGCTGTTCCTAATTTTGCTCTTGGCCCGTTATTGATTTTGCTTTTTTCCATCGAGTTGGGATTGCTTCCGGTGTCCGGCCGCGGCGGGCCCGCTTACTACATTCTTCCCGCTGCAACTCTTGGAGCTGCGCTGGCAGCCATCCTTACCCGCATGGTTCGCGGATCGATGCTGGAAGAATTATCCAGCGACTACGTTCGAACCGCGCGTGCCAAAGGGCTGTCGACGGGAGCCGTGCTGTTTCGTCACGCCTTTCGCAACGCGCTGATACCCATCATCACCATTCTAGGCTTGCAGTTCGGCACGTTGTTGGCCGGAACCATTGTCACCGAAACAATTTTTTCCTGGCCGGGCATCGGGCGCCTCACCGTGCAAGCCATTTCCGCGCGCGATTATCCTCTGCTTCAGGGCTGCATTCTGGTCATCGCCGTGTCTTACGTGCTGGTCAACCTTCTAACCGATCTCCTTTATACCGTGATCGATCCGCGGGTCCGCATTTCGTGAGCCCGTTCGCGTCGCTCCGACAATTTCTGCGCCAGAGTGTATTGGCGCGCGCCGGATTTACGGCCGCCGTGCTTTTGCTGCTGGCTGCGCTGCTAGCTCCCTGGATCGTACCCGCCGATCCCGCGGTACAGGATCTGCCCATTCGCCTTGCCGCGCCGTCTCGGGCCCACTGGATGGGCACTGACGAATTGGGGCGAGACATTCTCTCTCGCGTTATTTTTGGCGCGCGCGTTTCTCTCTTAGTAGCCATTTCCGTTGTGGCTGGCTGCGGTTCAATCGGTCTCGCGATCGGCATGCTGGCCGGATATACCGGCGGATGGTTTGACCGCTTCGTGAATTTGCTGCTCATTAACGCGTTTCTTTCTTTTCCGGGTATCCTCCTGGCCATTGCCTTCGCGGCATTTCTCGGCCCCGGGATCGGCAAAGTAATCCTGGCCTTGATTATTACCGGCTGGGCCGGTTACGCGCGTCTCGCGCGTGCGCAGGTGCTGAAAGCCAAAGAACTGGAATTTGTTCTGGCCGCTCGTTCGCTGGGAGCGTCGCACCAGCGCATTTTGTTGCGACATCTCTTACCCAACATCCTGCAACCGATTTTGATTCAGGCCACCATCGGCATCGCCGGAGCCATTCTCGCGGAATCTACCCTCAGTTTTCTGGGATTAGGGGTGCTGGCGCCTTTACCTAGCTGGGGGTCGATGCTGAATGACGCGCGCAGTCATTTGTTCGATGCTCCGCACATGGTGGTATTTCCCGCGATGGCGATTATGCTCGCCGTACTGACTTTCAATTTGTTGGGCGATGCATGGCGTGACTGGCTCGATCCGCGAACCCGCGCACAAATGGCGGCGCTCGAAAGCTCTCGATAATTTTTATTTGGCCGGTGGCCCAGCCCAGCTCAGTGCGGCTCCAGCTAGTTCTTCGTGAGCGTCACCGGCGTGCCGCGCCCAATCGCCAGTTTTCGCGAGGCATTGGCTTTGTTGATGGCAATTTCCAGATAACCACTCGATCCTACATACGCGATTGGCTCGTCTGTCGCGCCCATCGCGAAAGTGTCGACCAACTTCGAAATCGTGTGCGCACCCACTTTTAGATTTAGCCCGCCGCCGTTTTGGGCCGATTCCGGCAAATCTTCCGCGCGGAAATTGGTCATGATATTGCCGAAGTTGTCGATCCGCAGCACCACACCCTGCGCCCCGCCGTCGGTTGCCTTGGCTTTCGGTAACACAAAACGCTGGTAATCCTGGATTTCCTCGCCCATCGCCGCGGTTTGCCATCCCTTCGATAGCCATGCGGCCACGGGCGCGAAAATATCCCGCCCTTGAAAAGTCTTGCTGATCGGTTGAAGGAAATAGTGCTGCGCGGTGGCGTGACGAACCACCAAATTCTCCTGCTCGCGTTCATAAACTAATGACAGCACACCGTTATCGGGCGCCACAAAATATTGATTTTGCGCCGTCACCAGCAGGGGCCTCCGTTCCGTGCCTACCCCAGGATCAACCACTACAAGATGGATCGTCCGTGCCGGGAAATAAGAATACGCCGACCCGACCGTAAGCGCGCCGTCCAGCACGTCAAACGCGTTCACGTGATGCGTGATGTCTACAATGGTCAGGTCCGGATTGATTTTCAGCAGCACACCCTTGAGCGTGCCGACCAGATGGTCGTTCGTACCGTAATCCGTAGTCAGCGTGATGATCGGGTTGGTCACTGCTTGTTCAACTCCTGTGGGTTTGCCGGCAAAAATGCGTCAAGAGTAGCGAGCACCTTGCGCAACTTCGACGCTATCGGAGGCCGGAGCGTGCGTCAAGAAATCAGGCGCCGCTTGCTGTGCAAGGCACAACACCGTTACACGCCTGCCCTTCTCCAGGAAACCCCTGATCCGCACTATTCGAATGCAGGTTGGTCGCTAATTGTGACTGGGGTCTACGATCCCAATTTTGTCCACCCCGCTGCACGCCAGGTACACCCGGCCGTCGCTCGTGGCGGCCATGTTGCGAACCACTCCACCACCCGACGGAATATTCGCACGAGCGAATTTCTCCGTAGCCGGATCGAATTTGATCAGCGTGTTCGGCTTGACGCCGGACTCGCTATACCAGACGCTTCCATCTTTGGTAATGGTGATGCCGTAAGGGTTGGACTCCGGGCCCCCGGGTGATGACCACATTTTCACAGCGCCTGTAGAGGGATTGAGACGTCCCAGGTTCCCGCTCTTGAAGTCCGTAAAATAAACCTGGTCATCTGACGCGATCGCTAGACGCCGCGGACGGGCTGATTCAGGAAGTTTGAACTCCGTGATGTTCATGGTGGCAGTATCAATCTTGGCCATCTTGTTGGTGCCCAGTTCGCAGAAGAACGGCTCACCCTTACTGTTAATCGCGATCCCGTAAGGCAAAGCGTTTTCTGTAGCAACGGTCTTCAATTCAATTTTTCCTGTCTTGGGGTCTAGACGGCCCACCATGTTTCCGCCCTGCACCGTGAACCACAATGTTCCGTGCGCATCAAAAACGGGAGTGTGCGGGTCATCCGCTTTGGCGTCCGGCATCTTGTATTGCGTCACCTCGCTGGTGCGGGGATCCAGCTTGCCGATGTATCCACCGAAATTTGCCGTAAACCAGATATTCCCATCCGCATCGGAAACTAGCCCGTGAGGGCCCGCATTTTCTCCCTTTATCGGGTATTCCTTGAAGGCTTGAGTGGTCGGGTCAAAGCTGCCAATCTTGTTGGCCATTTGTTCGGTGAACCACAGCTTGCCGTCTTTGCCGACGGCCGGGTCATGCGGATGCGCGCCCTTGGTGGGAACATCCCACTCCCGAATGCTGACCTGCAAGACACCGGCATTCGAAGCCGGGGGCTTCGCTCGTAACGCCAAGGTTGCCAAAGTTATTGACGCGCTCAATGCCGCAGCGGCCATCACAAAACCAGCCACCTTTATATTCTTCATGTGAACCTCCGGGCAGAGAACCTGCCTGGAGTGCTATTGTCGCGCAATTTTGCGACGGCGGCGCGCCCTAATCGATGCCCAGACGGCGTTGCATTTGCTCCAGCGTGACACCCTTCGTTTCCGGGTAGAAGAACAGCACCACGAAGAATTGCACCACCATCATGGCGGCGAAAAACATGAAAGGATACGCGCCGGACGATTTAGCCAGTTGCGGGAACGTGTAGGCGATGATCGCGTTCATGATCCAGTGCGATGAGCTTCCCAGCGATTGGCCCTTCGACCGCACCCGGTTCGGGAACACTTCACCGATGTACACCCAGATTACCGCGCCTTGCGAAATGGCAAAAAATGCAATGTAGCTGACCAGCAGCCAGATAAGATAATTCTGATGGGTTTGCGTGTAGAAGACTCTCGCCACTCCCGCCAGGCAAAACGCTGTGCCTACCGACCCGATGATCAGCAGTGTTTTGCGTCCCAATTTGTCGATCAAGCTCATGCCCACCAGCGTGGCCACCAGGTTCATCGCGCCAATCGCCACCGCCTGCAGGTCCCCCGATATTTTGCTGAAGCCCGCCGCGGCAAAAATATCGTTTAGATAATAAAGAATGGCGTTTATACCAGAGAGCTGGTTGAACATCCCGATCGTGATGGCCAGAAAGATCGGCAAGCGGTACTTCCATACGAAAAGCGGTTCCGATGTTTGCGCTCGTTCCAAGTGAACCGATTCCACGATTTCGCGCAGCTCCGTCTCGGGATCTTCGGCTCCCATGGACATCAGCACGCCCCGAGCTTCTTCAACGCGATTTTGCGTCACCAGCCAGCGCGAACTGGGCGGGATCCCGAAGAGCATCACTAGGAACAAAATAGCGGGAATGGCAGCCACGCCAAACTGCCAGCGCCACTCGGCAGCTCCCAGACCAAGCCCTCCAATCAGATAATTCGAAAAATAAGCCAACAAAATTCCGAGCACGATATTGATCTGGAACAATCCAACCAGCCGGCCGCGCAATCGTGCCGGCGCCAGCTCCGCGATATAGACCGGACCCAGCACCGAGGATCCGCCTATGCCGAGTCCGCCCAGGAAGCGCGCCACCAGCAACATCGGCCAGTTTGCCGCAAAAGCGCAGCCTAACGCGGAAAGCACGTAGAAAACCGCCAGCACTCGCAACGTTTCTCTTCCGCCCCAACGTTGGCCGGGAATTCCCGCCGACATGGCCCCGATAATGGTGCCAATCAGCGCCATCGCTACCGTCAGTCCGAGTTGCCGCGATGTGAGGCCGTACGTGAATGTCAGCGAATGTGTCGTTCCGGCGATAACCGCGGTATCAAATCCAAACAGAAGGCCGCCAAGCGCGCCGACAGCCGTCGCTTTCAGAAGCGTTGAATTTAATTTCATTATCCCTGCCCGAGAGTGTTTAGCGTTCGTTAAAGCTACCACCAAAACGCCGCATCGCGTGGTGAAAACGGTGCCGCATGCCACTTTTGTGAGAATCAAACCCCGGTTGTAACTGTGGGCATCAAATAGCTGTGCGCCAGCAAGCCTTATTCGCGATTCGCGAGGTCCCGCAGGGATTCATATTCCAGCCGGACTTCCTCACCGTTGAGGAAGAGCAAGACTTGCTCGCCTTCATGGAGTCCTTGCCATTTTACGAATTCAAACTTCACGGCGTGGCGGCAAAACGGCGAGTGATCCATTTTGGTTTACGCTATACCCTCGCCACCCGAGTGCTTGGCACTGCGCCAGAGATTCCCGCCCAGCTTGTGCCCTTGCGCGATCGCGCCGCGGCACTCGCAGGCGTTTCTCCCGCTGATTTTTCTCAGCTCCTGATTAACAAATATCCCCCTGGAGCAGGCATCGGTTGGCATCACGACTCGCCTCCCTTTGGCATCGTCGCGGGAATTTCGTTGGGAGCAACCTGCACCATGCGATTCCAGGAAGGGGAAGGGAATCAACGCAGAACGGCGGCCGTCGAGCTGCCTCCTCGCTCCATTTATTTGTTAACAGGCGAAGCGCGCGAATTGTGGCAGCATCGCATCGCCCCCATCGACGAACTACGCTACTCGATCACGCTAAGAACCCTGCGCCAGAAACCTGGCGATAACGATTGAACCGTGGATAACTACTGGAATTAGGACAATGATCCGAACGTGAATAACGATTGAACGTTAATTGCCATTGAAACGTGGGTAACGATCGACAAGCCAAGCGCAAAGGTCGGTCTATGTTGATGGGTGCTGAAAGTCCTCGATCGTCGCCGCCCTTATAGCAATGAAACACCCGAAAGCGGTGCAACAAGGCCAAGTTTGGGAAACACGACGGGTTGGCAACCTGGAAAAGAATCGCTACTGTTGAAATTTATTGCTTGGTTACCAGCAGAATTCCGAACGTATCAGGCTTCGTTTTTGGCCGATGCTCGCCTGCGGCTGCGGTCGCTTCGAAATCTGCGATCGGCAGAAAGATATTGTGAGTCTTTTCATCGATGGCCATGGTGCGCGCATATTTTTTTGATGGAACATTCTCAAGCACTGTGTACTTGTCTGATGAATCTTGCTGGATGACCGTTAGATTTCCGGATTCGCCATTCGAACTGAACACCAAACGAGTTTCGGGATCAAAGCCGGCGGCATCCGGGTCTTCATCGATTTTCGGTGTGGCCACCACTTTTCCGGTTTCAGCATTCACCACGACCATGATGTTGTTTCCGCAGACAGAAAAGAGGCGGCGATTTTTGATGTCCATGGCCAGCCCCGAAGGTTCTTTGCACGGTGCCAGCGGCCAGCGATGCAACACGCCGAGCTTTTGAGCATCGATTTCCAGCAACTCCGAGGTGTCTTCAATATTCACGAAAATGTGGCCGTCGCCTGCGCCCGCGGCGAATTCCGGCTTGCCTCCCACACCAAAGTTTCCCACCACGGAACCGTCGCCCGCATTTATAGCCGTAACGTCCTTGCTTCGGCCGTTAAAAGTGAAAACACGTTTGGAGGCCGCATCATAATAAATAGCGTCAGGGTTGTGGCCGTTGATCTTCAAGGTGTTGATGGTCTCGAGTGTTTTAAGATCAAAGATGGTCACGCTGTCCGCGCGCCCGTTACTGGTAAAACCGCGCCCGAGATCTTGTGCCAAGGCGATTCCGTGGACTCCCGGAGTATCCGGAATCGTGCCGACTTTTTCTCCGCTGTCCACGTTCACAACCACGACCTCTGTTCCGTGCGAAACGTACAGCCTGCGAGCATCTTTATCGACCAGGCAGTAATCCCATTGCCCGGCGCCGCCCAGCGGAATGGTTTTAGACAAGTGATAGCCAGAGGAAGCTGGAGAGCTCGCGTACAGGTGGAATAACCCTCCGCCACCGACCAGAATAAGTGACGAAATTAAAATAACTATGGGCGCAGCGATGTTGTTTTTGCAGCGAATCATTTTTGAACCTTTCGAGAGGTAGATCGCTTTGCGATCCGCGCCAGTATAACTAATTAATGGACGCCACTCAATTTTGCGCGGGCGAGCCGTGGATTCTCGAACTTGTTCTTCTTGTGTCAAGTTGCCGATGCTCGATTTGTTTTCCGCATTGCTGACAACTCCCGACAAATCGATCGTTAACGATTGTGAGGTTCTCGTTGAACCGGGGCACGCGCAGCGCGGATGAGAGAATCCAAAGAAAACCGGCCACTCCCATAGGCGGCTACATACAGAAAGAAGAAACAATAAAATATCGCACGCTCCCCGCCATTCAGAATCGGCCAGAATCCACGCGGCGCGTGAGTACTGAAATAGGCCACGGCCATTTCACCGCTGGCGATGAATGCAGCTATGGCAGCGGCCAGCCCTAGCGCGATCATCAGTCCTCCAAAAAATTCGATGACTCCGGCGGCCAGGTATGTAGGATTACCCGTCTCGCGCGGGCTCCCGAGAACTCCAAAAAGTTTCTGCGCCCCATGGCATGCAAATAACAGTCCTACGACAAATCGCGTGAGCGCATAGATGTGATCAGAATATCTTACCACTAGCTTTGACATCAGGCTCCTATCTTTCGAAGTTGTGACCTTAAGTAATCATCTCGAAACGTAAAAGACCTTTAGTTCACCAAGGACGCGCAGCGCCGAGAACACGAACATGTAACATGTTCAGTGTTGACTTGACATTGTTTCGGGTCGAGTGCTAAGCCGTCAATATTATATTTGGGAACTTCGGTCGTGTAACGCGGCGAACCGATTATTTCGCCCGCCTTGGGGCAGACTTATGACCGCGTGTGCCCGCTGCTCCTGCACATATTGCTCTGCGGTTTACAACCGTTACAGAGCGGACATTGAAGTCTTCGAAAGATATTTGCAGCAGTCAGGAGATCCATGAAAATAGCTCGGTTTTTCGCGACGGACGGCCCGCATCTGGGAATTGTCCAGGGTCAGGTTTTGTGGGATCTGGTTGCTGCCGCCCAAGAGCGAGGCCAATCTTGGCTGACCCCGATTTTCACGGATATCCTCCTTTTTTTTGTCGGGCGGCGAGGGGTGTAGGGCTGCCGCCAAATCGATTATCGAGGGGACGCGCCTCAGCCAACAAAACTTATCCAGCGCGCGACTTTTGGCGCCCTACGAACTCGGAAGCAAAATCCTCGCCATGGTTGTGAATTATTACGGGCACGACATAGATGCCAAAGTGAAGGTACCCGCCAAACCATTTTTCTTTCAAAAACCCGCCAGTTGTGTGGCTAATCCGGAGGATCCAATTACCAAGCATCCGATATCGTCAAAGCTGGATCATGAGATTGAGATTGGAGTAGTTATTGGCGAGACTGGGCGTGACATCCCCAGTGAATTGGCTTACGACTATGTGGGCGCTTATACCATTATAAATGACGTGAGTTATCGGGATTTACAAATGAACGAGGGATTGGATGATCTCAACAAGAGTTATGGAAAGAATTGGACGCAAGGCAAAGGGCTCGACTTTTCTTGCCCGATGGGGCCGCTTGTTGTGCTCGCGGACGAAATGGACCAGCCTTACCCACTGAGTATGACTTGCAAGGTCAACGGTGTGGTCCGGCAGAAGGCCAGCACGCAGGAAATGATCTACAAGATCCCAGCCTTGATCGCAGAGATTTCGCGCAGTATGACGCTGCATCCCGGAGACGTGATAGCCACAGGTACGTGCGCAGGCGGGGGCCTGCAAGACGGAAAATTTCTTGAACCTGGCGACATCGTGGAGTGTGAAATAGAACGAATAGGAGTCCTGCGAAACAAAGTGACGGCGCACATCGAACAAGTCCTAACAGCGCGGATGCCAATCCGGCAGGCGAGGTCCTCCCCACGCGGTGAGGTGGATAGGCGGTCGAACATGGACTACTGAGAACCCCGAAAGGTTTCTGCGCTCGTGACAAGCAAACTGGATCCATGCAACAAATCGCATGAGAGCGTAAATAGGGCCTAAATATCTTCTGAGTGACTTTGAGGTAACGCAAGTGCTCTCCACCCAGCTTAGTATCTTCTTCATACCTTCGCCCTGCTATTTCACTAGTGGAGCGAGCGAAAACCGCGGAGATATCGTTCAGGGCCCGAAGTGTTAATCGGCGAGTGTAGGCATTCGCTTTCTAGAAAATGTAACGCGTTCAGTTTTGCCTTGACATTGTTTCTCTTGTGGTGCTAAGCCGTCATCATCAGACTTATTTGTTCCAGTGTTAAGGGCCCGCGAAGCGGTCATTTCCGTGGCCTTCGGGGTGATCTTTGAAAAACGACCGATCGAAGCGTTGCTGGGCGGTGTTGTGGCACGCCCTGTATGCCGTATCCGTTGTCGCTGGCCTGCTGCTGCATTGTGGCTTGCTTTACGCCCAGGGGAATGCCGGGCGCATTCTGGGCACAATCACGGATGCATCAGGCGGAGCTGTGGCAGGCGCGACGGTGACTATCGTTGACTTGAACCGAGGAATTTCTCGCAACTTAACTTCCGACGACGCCGGAGAGTATACCGCCCCCAATCTGTTGCCCGGTAACTATACGGTTCGAGCCGAGGCTAACGGGTTCAAAACCACCGAACACTTGTCACTGACGTTGGAAGTAGGTCAGGATCTGCGCGTGGACATCGCGCTGCAACCTGGCGATCAAACTGTGACGGTGGTGGTGAGCGGTGGAATTCCGTTAATCGACACGACCAGCGCAGTGGTGGGTGGGTCGTTCAGCAACCAGGCCATTAACGATCTGCCCTTGAATGGACGCAATTACCAGAATCTACTCACTCTGCGCCCTGGGGTCATGATCTATCCGGGCGGCGGCGGATGGTCGCAAAGTGCCAATGATATTCGACCCGAAGGGAACAACTACATTGTGGACGGTTTAACTAATGATGAGCCGTTCTCGGCGCTTAGCGTCATCAATGCGCCGGGCTTGGTTGGGGATGCGGTCACGGTGATTCCCATCGATGCGATCCAGGAATTTACGAGTATTGAAAGCCCCAAAGCGGAATACGGCTGGAAACCAGGTGCGACCGTCTCTGTAGGACTGAAATCTGGGACCAACAATATACACGGCACGGCTTATGCTTTTGGTCGCACCGATGCGCTCGACGCGCTGAACTATTTTGTTCCTACCACACAGCCCCTTAGTTTCGAACAGTTTGGCGCTACCGGCGGCGGACCAATAATCAAAGACAAGCTGTTCTTCTTTCTGGGATACGAGGGTCAGCGCTACACGATTACCACTGTTCAGCCATCATTTGCGCCAACCAGCTCTGCGATAGCGGGTGCCACATCGAATTGCACTTACGTTGCCACCGGCAATTGCGGCGTTAGCATTCCGGATGCGGAGGCTGACCTTGCGGCGGCAGGTGTGCCTTTGAGCGCCTTGAGTTTGCACTTACTTACTTTATTTCCGGCGAATACTTCCGCCTCTTCCAGTGTGACTCTTCCATTTCCCAACACCAACAGCTCCGACAGCTCGCTGGTAAAAATCGATTATCACATTAGTGAGCACCACACGTTAAGCGGCACATTCTTTTACGGACGCGACAATGAAATTGCCGCCGATCAGGCCTACCTGAGTGCCGCCTGGCTGTCCACCCAAACGCAAAAGCCCATCACCGGCGGCGGGAGCTGGGCCTGGACTCCCAACTCCAGCTGGGTGAACGAGGCAAGAGTGGGTTACGTCTATGATAACAAGCTCAACAACTCGGTCGACGGAAGTGTTCCCGCAACCGCTTACGGAATCAATACCGGGGTAACCGATCCCCAGCGCGGGGGCATGCCCCAAATCAACATTATCGGATTCACTCCCTTGGGCGGAGGTGTGAACTGGCCGAAGTTTCAAGGGCCCGACAGCGTTTACCAAGCGATCGACAACGTCTCGTACTTGCGCGGCAAACACGCTTTTAAGTTTGGCGGGGAACTACGGTACAGCAGTGTCCACGGTGGTTCTTTTCGGGGAGACAAAGGCCAGGTGATTTTTAACAGTGGAAGCGGCGGAAACGCCTTTCCTGGTTCGACTCCGCTGGAAGATTTCTTGGCCGGCGCTCCACAGCTGGGCCGAATCAGTTTTGGTCCAGCATTGCGGCATGAAACGGAGTGGTCCTACGCGGGCTTTCTCCAGGACGACTGGCGTGTGAATCCTCGATTGACTCTAAATCTGGGAGTCCGTTACGAGTACGTCACGCCCATACGTGAGGAGCACAATTTGTTGGGCAACTTCGATCCCGCCCTCGGCGGACTAGTGCAGGTCGGACAGCAAATAAGCAGCCCGTACAAGGGCGATCACAATAACTTCGCGCCGCGCCTGGGTTTAGCGTGGGATATTACCGGGCAAGGGAAGACGGCGGTCAGGGCTGGATTCGGAGTAATCTACGACAATGTATCTATGGAATCTTTCCTGGTTCAAGAGAACACCCAAAACGCCACCGCAATCGGACTGGCTACCATTCCCACCGGGGCGACGATCGTAGTGAATGGTGTATCCACACCGGGGAAGGGCACTATCAGCGTGACTTCAGCCACTTTTCCAGGTGGGCCGCTCTCCACGAATTCAAATTCGCAACTTATCTCAGGATGGCAAAACAACAGTGCCACCGTTCCGTTGTTTCCGGTTACACCGCCAACCTGCGGTGACGGGATCGGCTCCGATCCACCCCCGTGTAATATTCTGGGTATCGACCGTAATTTCCGAACGCCGTACGTTTCGGTCTGGAACCTGGGCGTCCAGCACGCCTTCAACAACAACTTATCAATTGATGTAGCTTACGTCGGTAATCATGGCAGCAAGTTGCTTGGTATTCGTGATCTCAACCAACCTGCGTTGGGTACCGGTATTCAACCCTATGCTGCGCAATTTCCTTATCTCGGCGCTATCAACTTCATGTCCAATTTGTATCGAGCCAACTATAACGGTCTTCAGGTAACTGTGACTCAGCACTTCTCTCATGGATTATCTTTCACCGCTGGCTACACGTACTCTCACGGTCTCGATGATTCGTCCACTAATCAGAACCAGTTTTTGCCGCAAGACAGCACGCATCCCGAACGCGAGTACGCTAGCAGCGATTACGACATACGCCACCGTTTTACGCTTTCAATGACCTACCAGCTTCCGCATAGAGAATTTCCGGGGCAACTCTTGAAGGGGTGGGAAGTCAACGGCATCATTACGCTACAGAGCCCGCAGCCCTGGACGGTGAATGACACTGGTAACAATATTAGCGGAACAAATGAAAATACGGATCGCTGGGATTTTGTTGGCCACCCGGCAGACTTCCAATCCAGTAATCACTCGATTCCGTACTGCACCGGTGGGGGCGCCGGAGGCTGTACAGAAACTCTCCCGAACGGCTCCAGCTTCGCATTCTCGCAAGCCCAATCCACGGCTTTTTACAACGCGTGCACGGCGGCGGCGCTGAATCTTGACGGTGGAACCGCGGGCCCAACCACCGCTTCACTCCTGAATTTCGGCTGTTACGCACAGGGCAGTTCGGTAATGATTCCCCCGGCCGCGGGAACCTTCGGCACCATGGGCCGCAACTTGTTTCGCGATGCAGGTTTCCGCAACTTAGATTTGTCGGTTACCAAGAACTGGAAATTCGGCGAGCGCCTGACCGCGCAGTTCCGTGCTGAGTTTTTCAACGCTTTGAATCACCCTAACTTTGCTAACCCGTATGGGGGAACGAGTGGCTACGGTCCGGGGAATTTTGATGACCCTTCGCAAACCGCTAATTTCGGCTGCGGTTGCGCCACTCCCGATGTGGCCGGCGGTAACCCGGTGGTAGGCTCGGGAAGTAATCGCGCCGTGCAATTGGGTTTGAAATTAATTTTCTGATCGCGGAAAGTTATCATGGATGCCGAATGCTGGTGCGAAGAAACTGTTCCTGCGTCACCATATGATCCCTGAAACCAAAGCCCGTTGCCACCGGCGCTCGACTGCGGCAAGTTACCCAATCCCAACAGCAGAATGGCGACGGATATGGCGCACGTAACGCACGAATCCATTACCAGCGATGTCATCCGCTCCTTTGACCAAAGCAGCGACGAACGCTTCAAAGAACTTATCTCCAGCCTGATTCGACACCTTCACGAATTTGCCCGGGAAACATCTCTTACGCATCAGGAGTGGCAGCAGGGGCTCGAATTTTTGACGCGCGCGAGCCAATTTACTGACCTCCATCGCAACGAATTTGTGCTGACTTCCGACGTGCTGGGGCTTTCTTCTCTGGTGGATCTCTTGAACTCATTCCCGGGTGCGACGGAGGGCAGCGTCCTCGGGCCGTTTCATTCTGAGTCTTCTCCCATGGTGGAAGTCGGAGCAAATCTGCTGAAAGATCACGGAGGCGATCCGGTGCTACTCCGGGGGCGCGTGTTGGATTTGCGAGGTGATCCAATTTCCGGCGCCACACTGGATTTCTGGCAAACCGCGGCGAACGGCCTCTATCCCGCCCAGGACGCCAATCAAGATCCCGACAATCTGCGCTGCCGAATGCAGACTCAGGCGGATGGAAGGTATGCGATGAGAGTGATACGCCCCTCGCCTTATAAGGTTCCATATGACGGCCCCGTCGGAGACTTACTGCGGAGCGGAGGACGGCAGGCTTGGCGTCCGGCACATTTTCATTTTATTGTCGGCGCTCCCGGATTTCGGTCGGTGGTGACGGAGCTGTTCATTGAAGGAGATCGCTGTATCGATATCGACGCGGCTTTTGGAGTCCGCGACAGTATCCTTGTGAAGCTTGACGTTAATAATTCGCCGGCGGACGCAGGGCGGCTGGGTTTTAGTGGACCATTTCACGAGATCACTTTCGATTTTCGCCTGGCTCCCGACGGAGCACCTAAACCCGTCCAAGTAGCGAACAATCCGGAGAGCGCTTGATGTGCGCGCACACCGCGCAGAGGGCTACAGGCTGACGCTATTCAATGAGGTGCGCCACATAACATGACCGAACAGTTGCTGGACAAACTCGCTATCCGCGAGGTGGTCGACAATTGGGCCATCTGGAGCGATGCTGGCGATTGGGAACGGTTTCGCACAGTCTGGCATGACAATGGAAGAATGTCCGCGACGTGGTTTGAAGGTAGCGGGGAAGAATTTCTACGGCTGCGGCGCGAAGGTTGGGAGCGCGGGGTGAGCATTCTGCATGCTCTCGCCGGAACTTCCATCGACTTGGCGGGCACCCGCGCCATTGCCCAGACCAAGATGACCATTTCACAACGGGCGGTCGTGCACGATGTACTCTGCGACGTATTGTGCACCGGACGCTTTTACGATTTTTTTGAAAAGCGTGAGGGACGCTGGGGCATTGTCTTCCGGCAACCGATTTATGAAAAAGACCGGATGGATCCGGTCGATTCGACGGCCGTACTGCGTCTCGATGCCAGCCTGCTGCAAAGTTTTCCGGAAGGGTATCGCCATTTAGCATATCTCCAGGTTACCAACGGGTTTCGTATTGAAGGGGCTCCCCGGCCAGGACTGAAGGGCCCAGCTGTCGAAGCGCTCTATGCCCTAGGGGAAAAGTGGCTAGCTGGTGAGGCCGGTATCTAAGGTACGCAAAACCGGACACGTTCACAAATGCTTGGACGGATGTTTTCCCTATCTGTAAAAGAAAAGTGTTGTAAGAAGTCGTGGAGGTTTTTGTGCCTTTCAGCATGAGGAAATTACTTTTAGACCTAACGGGGCAAGCTGCGCCAGCAGTTCCAGTGTTTGATCCTCCGCGATTGGCGCCCCTTCGAAAACCTATAGCTGAATCTAAAATTGGTTTGTTCGTATCCTGCGGAGCGCAGCTGCCCGAAGATCCCGCGTTGGGCGAAACCGAAGATATCTCTTTTCGGCTATTGCCGCGTGATGCGCAGCTCTCAAGCTTGGTGATTTCGCACAAAACATCGGTGCGCAAGTGGGCTCAACAGGACCTGAATGTGGCCTACCCGATAGATCGCATGAAGGAGTTGGCCGCGGAAGGTGTCATCGGCAGGGTGGCACACACGGCTGTCTCGATTGTCGGATCTATTCACCGGTTCACAGAATTGCTTGAGCAAACGGTTCCGGCGGTGAAACAGATTTATGATTCGCAGGGAGTCGATTTGGTATTGTGTTTTCCGTTTTGACCGGCTTGCCATCAGTCCGTGGGACTGATCGCTAGAGGGCTGGAGGCTCGCGGCCTGCCAACACTGAACATGTCGGTTTTGTGGGAAGCCACCCAAGATTTTAAGCCACCGCGCACCTGCTTTTTGGATTTTCCATTGGGCTGTCCGGCGGGAAAGCCGCACCAGCCGGATCAACAGCGCGCAATTATTCGTGCAGCCCTCGAACTTGCACCGTCGTTTGCGGAAGACAATTGGCAAATCAAGACGTTGCCGTTCACGTGGTCGTCGGACGGCAGTCGGCAGTGGGAAACGGAGATTTGCAATCTGTATCGGGGAGGCGGACTCGACACGCTTCTAGCGCACCGCGAGGCGCACCGCGAGCAGGGTGATTCACTGGTCGGCCGAGAGAAAGAATTCGTGATCAAATGCAATTGCTGAGAGGCCAGATCGGGTCCCAGCGGTTCATCACCAAGAATGATTCCATTTTCGTGACGAAACGAGCACATCTTCGCACGCTCACGAGCTCGCTCACTGATTGAGCAAAGGTATGGCGGATGCCGGTTGGGGAGTTGGTCGCGATTTCAAGAATGCATAGACATTCGCGAGCTCAGAGTCCGACATCACCTTGGCTGTATAAGGCGGCATTGATCCAGCGGGGTGTCGCACATAACCCTTGAAGGCGGAAAAGGATAGGGTGACTGGCCCCAAACGGAGACCCGAGGTTTTGCTCGATCCTTGTCCTTGGCGGCCGTAGCACTCGTAGCAGCCATAATTTGTAAAGGTCGTCTCTCCGCTTTTGGCATCTCCGCCAGGATTTTCTTCCTGAGCGGGTGCGGGAAAACTTTGGAGAAATGCAAAAATGGCCTTCAGGTCGGTATCAGGTAAAGCTTCCTTGGTATACGGCGGCATCGAGCCCGCGGGATTACGAACATATTTCATGAAGTCCGTGAGAGGGATTCGCGGCGGACCGATACTCGGGCTGCCGACTTGCGCGAGACCCTGAGCCTCCTTGCCGTGACAAGTTGCGCAGCAAGTGCTGAACATGATGAAGCTTTTAGCGAACTCTGCAATTGGGTGAATTCCCGGCCCTGATTTTGGAGAGGAACGAAATCACTTTGTGGACGCTACGGCTCTTGGTACATGTTAGATAATTGAACTTGTACGCTTCAGGACGAGTTCAGTGTAAAGTTATGCCGCGATCCGAGGGAGAGGAAAGTGACGCACAACCGGCGGATATTTGAAAATACTACCAAAGCCCCGAAGTCGGAGGCTTTTCTGGAAGGTACGACCGGCACCCGACGAGCGTTTCTACAGTCTTTCGTCGCAGCCGGCGCATATGCGTGGATGTTTCCATGCCTCGCGCACGCGCGTGTCCAACAACCCGAGGCTCCCTCCAGGCAAAACAGAGTTGACGTTCACAGTCACATGTTGCCGCCGTTCTACAAGGAAATTCGCAAATCCGAGCCCACTGGTATCGGAAGTTCACGTTCTACGGCTATGAGTGACTGGTCCCCCGCATTGGCCGTGGAAGATATGGATAAGCATGGCATCGCCACGGCCATCATGTCTCTTGCCGTGGGAGGTGTGAGTTTCGAAGGTCCTGCCGGGGCAGGCATGGCACGAAAAGGGAATGAATTTGGCGCGCGCATGATGAGCGATTATCCCAATCGATTTGGATTATTTGCATCACTACCGCTGCCGGATCGTGAGGCCAGCTTCCAGGAACTGGCTTACGCTCTTGATGTCTTGAAGGCCGATGGCATTGGCTTGTTGACCGATTACGGAAACAAGTGGGCGGGAGACCCGGAATATATTCCGGTCTTTGAAGAGTTAAATCGGCGCAATGCAGTTGTAATGGTTCATCCCACAGTGCCCACGTGTTGCGGCAATTTGATTCCAGGCATCAATTCGTCCATGACCGAATATTTGTTCGATACCACCCGCGCCATCACCAGCTTTCTCGTGAATGGCACGTTCACCCGTTTTCCCAATATTAAATTTATATTTTGCCACTCCGGAGGCACGATCGCAGTATTGGCCGACCGCATCAGTGCCATGTTTCCCAAGGAAGTTTCCGAGCACATGCCCGATGGCGTTCTCGGCGAACTTAAGAAGCTTCATTACGACCTCGCCAATGCAAGCAACCCCGCGCCCTTAGCGGCGCTGAACGCATTGATCCCCAAGTCTCAAATTTTGTTTGGAAGTGACTTTCCATTTGTGCCAGTTGAAGCCACCACTAAACCGCTGGACCTTGCTGTGATGTCCGAGGCCGACATCCGGGCCATCAACCGCGGCAACGCCCAGCGGCTGTTTCCCCGGCTGAAGAAGCTGGAATCCCGCGTCGTCGGGAGTTAATTGCTCTTAATTGCTCCTGAGACCCAGCGGCAATACGAGGTTATTAGATGAGGTTCAAAACTCGAAAGTTAGCTTTCATCGTTGCTGTGGTGCTGCTCATTTTCAGTTTTGCAATGCTTGCGGGGACGACTCGCAGCCAAAGCCCCAAACCACCCACCGCGGGCTACCAGCTAATCAAGAAAGCCCACATTGGAGGCAAGGGTTTCTGGGACTACATGGCAATTGATGAGCACGCCCGCCGTCTTTTCATCACGCATAACACCAAACTCGAGGTGGTAAACGCCGACACCGGCGAAATCGTCGGCGCTGTTGAAGATGCCAAGATGAACGCTGTGCATGGGGTCGCGGTCGTGCCGGAACTGGGGAAGGGTTTCATTAGCAATGGAGCGACAAATACAGTCACCATTTTTAATTTGAAGACATTGAAGCCGGAAGGCACTGTTGCTACGGGCACCCATCCCGATGCCCTGATTTACGATCCAGCGTCGCAACAAATCTTTGCCTTCAACGGTGGCGGCGATAACGTTACGGTCATTAAAGCGGCCACCGGAGACGTCGCCGGAACAGTTGCGCTCGAAGGCGGCCCGGAATTCGCGGCCAGCGACGATGGCGGCACCGTGTACGTTAATATCGAAGAAAAAGACGAAGTGGTGGCTATAGACTCGCGCTCCCTCAAGGTCACCCACCGTTATCCTACCGCCCCTTGCCATCAACCCGCGGGGATGGCCATCGACACGCAACATGCGCGTCTGTTTCTCGGCTGTCACAACAAGCTTCTCGGGGTAATGGATACCAAGAACGGAAAAATAGTCGCCACGCCCGCCATCGGCAATGGTGTGGATGCTAATCGCTTTGACGCGGGCACCCAAACGGTGTTCAGTTCCAATGGCGAAGGCACTTTAAGCGTCATTCACGAAGACGCACCGGATAAATATACTGTACTGCAAAATGTGCAGACTGAGCCCGGAGCGCGCACGATG
>Ga0182024_10009362_pt1 | contig 20279 bp, 20 predicted proteins | sample P32metaG_FD_120480 | JGI IMG/M metagenome (GOLD analysis project Ga0182024, IMG submission 120480) | Permafrost microbial communities from Stordalen Mire, Sweden - P3-2 metaG (Illumina Assembly) | ecosystem: Environmental > Terrestrial > Soil > Wetlands > Permafrost | place: Sweden: Stordalen... | reverse complement strand
TGAGCTCGACCGCACTCAGATCAACGCCTGGGAGGATGTCGAGTTTCGCCAAGCGGTCGAGGCGACCGGGCGCAACAAGTTGATCATGGCCGCCCTGTGGACTGAGGTCTGCCTCGCCTATCCATCCCTTGACGCGATGCGAGAGGGCTACGAGGTCTTCCCCGTTGTCGACGCCGTCGGAGGAACATCTCCCGAGGCGCACCGAGCCGGTCTTGAACGGATCGTGCAAGCGGGAGCGCAGCCAATCAGCTGGGTGACGTTGGCGTGCGAACTTCAGCGTGACTGGGCTCGTGTGGAGACTGTTCCCCAGGTCGTAGAACTTGTCCTGACGTCGCGCCTGCACGCGGGCATCTGAAAAGACGCGAATGACAGACTTCTCTGCACACTGAGGAACGATGACGGACGACACCGACGGCGACAGTCTCACGGGGCATGCGTCATGTACGACGGACGAGTTATTGAAGTGGACGTTGACCACCACGTCAACTTCCGTCACGTCAGAGCCCCCACAAGAGAAGGGTGCGCGCACAGAGATGGCTGAACTCACGCCGTTCCTTTCTCGGGGGAAATGCCCTGACGGTCCCACCAACACTGAGGACCATACACGATTTCGTTTGCGTCAGCAAGCAATTATTACTTGGTCGGCGCCACTTTCAGCGAAGCTCTATCGCCGTTGCGCGGCTTTTGCCACAAGGGCCAGTTTTCTTGCCGACTGCTTCCTAAATACTTCCCGTAGGGAAATGAAGTTCCTAGCGTCGCACTCGCGGTTCGGTGGACGTATCTTCGAGGCGGGCCGCCACTTCAGACAAAGCTTTCGCGGCTCTCACGATGTCGCCTGGATCAACGTGATTAAAGAAGTGACGTCGAACGCTCGCGAGGTGGACCGGCCACGCGGACCTCATCTTGGCCATGCCCCGAGGAGTGAGCCTGGCGACATTTCCCCGAGCGTCGGAAGAACTCGTGGTCTTCGACACGAGTCCACGCGACTGGAGATCGTCCACCAAGCGAGTCGTTCGGCTCGCCGAGAGATCGGTCGCTCTCGCGAGATCCGCCATTCTCAATTGGCGATTGGGGGCTTCGGAAAGGTGCATGATCGTGGTGTACTCGCTCGCGGTCAGACCAACTCCTCGGATAAGGTCGCTGTCGAGGAGTCGCGGGAGCACCTTAAGAATTCGCATCTCGGCGCGCCAGAGCGCATCCTCATTTGCAGACAATGGTTCGACGGTGGCCACTTCCGCAATATTAACTTGCTTCGCCAAGCAACTGGTGCGCACCAGGAAACAGCGACCACTAAATACAGAATCCATTATCTCATCGATTACAGAAAGTTAGGCGGAGAACGTGTCAGATGATATTCCAAAAGCAGGCCGCGTCGCAGTCGTGGTCGGGGGCGGCGGGGAACTCGGTAGAGCCACGGCCGTCAAGCTCGCTAACCAAGGCATGAGGGTCGTGGCTGTCGATCGAAATAAGTCGAGCTTGGAAGCGCTCCCGGAGGGCATCGCCCGAGAATTGGCAGACGCGACTGATCCAGAGGCCGTTGCGCCAATGATCGAACGGATTGTCCACAACATTGGCGTTCCCGACGTGTTGGTCAACACCATTGGTGCATTTGAAACCGCAGACGCGATGATGACGACGCCGGACCAGTTTCGCCTCATGATCGACGTCAACCTTGCGCCGGCATTGTGGCTGAGTCAGGCCGTTGCGCCCTATATGCAGACAAAGGGCTCCGGGGCTATCGTGCACATCTCGTCTCGCCCCGGTCTCGAGCCTACGGCCGGGTTGGCGGCATATTCAGTGAGTAAGGCCGCCCTCGTCCACTTGACCCGCGTGCTCGACCTCGAGCTCCGCCCCTTCGGCATTCGCGTGAACGCAGTCGCTCCTCAATTGATCAGTACTGCGAGAAACCAGTCGATTCTCCCGAAAGAGGTTTTGTCGCACGCCGTCTCCCCCGAAGCTATCGCCGAAGTCGTGGCATTCTTGGTGAGTGAAGCGGCGGCCCCCGTGAGCGGCGCGATCCTTCCCGCGTACGGAGCCTGATCGTGCCCTCAGAGAACGAAAACGTTGTGCCTCTCGTCAGCGAGTTTGCCGCCTCAGCGAACGTTTCGTCAGCCGTCGAATCCTCGGGGACCTTCGCGCTCGGTCGCTTTCAGGTAAGTCGCATCGGATACGGCGCAATGCAATTGGCGGGCGACAACGTCTTCGGACCGCCTCGCGATCGCGACGAGGCACTTCGCGTACTTCGTGCCGCGATCGAAAGCGGCATCAACCACATTGACACGGCAGAGTTTTACGGACCCCGGACCGTTAACGAGGTCATCCGCGAAGCGCTGTATCCGTATCCGGATAACTTGGCAATCGTCAGTAAAGTGGCGGCGCGTCGAGACGAGATGGGTGCCGTCCTCGCCTATGACGAACCAGACCAGTTGCGCGCGGGCATCGAAGAGAACCTGCAAACGCTTAGCGTTGATCGACTGGCCGCGGTGAACCTGCGCCTCATGGACGGGTCGAGACCCGGAGACCGCTTCGACGCGCAACTCGCATCTCTCGTAAAAGCCCGTGACGAAGGACTGATTGATGGGATCGGTCTGAGCAACATCTCACGAGAGCACCTGCACCGCGCACTCAGTCAGACGCAGGTCGCGTGCGTCCAGAATCTGTTCAACCTCGCCGATCAACGCTCACTCGACATCTTGCACGACTGCACGTCGCGAGGCATCGCGTTCGTACCGTTCTGCCCACTGGGCTGGCCACGTGGCGTTCAGAATGAGATCCTCACGAGGCCCGTCCTCGCGGTCCTCGCTGCGCGCCTCAGCGCGACGCCAGCTCAGATCGCGCTCGCGTGGTTGCTTGACCTCGCGCCCAACGTCCTGCTCATCCCCGGCACTCGGACCCGTAAGCATCTGGTCGAAAACATTCGATCGGGATCCGTTCGAATCGACGATGCCGCTCGCGCGGAGCTCGAACGACACTTCCCCATTGTCACTACCTAGACAAGGGACATTTGGGCCTGACAATGGAAATTGAACAGTCGACGGTGAAGAAGGGACTTGAAATGTCAGGCAGGCTTGAAGGAAAAGTATGCGTGATCACCGGCACGGGCGGAAGCGTGGGCCGTGCTACCGCCCACGCCTTCGCTCGAGAGGGTGCGATGGTCGTCGGATGCGACGTTGATGAGAATTCCGCGACGGCGACTGCTGATTCGGTCCACGCGGCAGGTGGCTCGATGGCCTCGTTGCAGCCGTGCAATCTCACCGAGCGGGCGGACTGCACCGCGCTCGTTGACTTGGCGGTTCGAACCTTCGGCCAGATAGACGTCCTCTTTAACCTCGCCGCCGCGGCTTCATTCGGTTGGCTCGAGGACATCACCGATAAAGAGTGGGACCGTGATCGACGACAGGAAGTCGACTTGGTGTTCTACCTGACTCGCGAGGCGTGGCCACATTTAAAAGCGAGTCGCGGCGTTGTCATCAACATGGCGTCCTTAAACGCATCACTGAGTTTCAAACCTCTTCCTTCGCTGGCGCACACGACGAATAAGGCCGGCATCATCGGCATGACGCGACAACTTGCGATGGAGGGTCGAGAGCACGGTATCCGCGCCAACTCAATCTCGCCGGGCGTGATTGAAACCAACGCCACGAGAGAACAATTGGAGGACCCCGAATGGGCTGAGTACATGCTCGGCAAGACGTTATTGGGTCGCCTTGGTCGACCAGAAGAAGTCGCAAGCGTGGCCGTCTTCCTCGCCTCCACGGAGAGCTCCTACGTGACGGGCATCGACATCATCGTCGACGGGGGTATGAAGGTCTGGTGATCTCCGCCGCCGTGGACTCTAAAGACCTAGTTCTCCTCGAAGTAAGCGCGGAGTGACACGCCATCCTCAAGGGCGATCGCAATTTTGCCGATGCGCACTTATTCGCGAGCTCGTGCGACATCGACGAAAAGGTTAGCCCTGAGGATCTTCCTCTGCAATATCTGTTATACTGTAATTAAGTAATTATTTGTAGGAGGAACCCAATGGAGACAAGTAAATCTGCCAGTCGAACGACGAGAAGCGCTCGAGGAGAACGACCGTCTCGATCATCGAGCGAGCCGGAGATGACGTCGTCCGAGGAGATTTCGGGCTGGATTATCGGTCGGCTGCCCGAAAGTTGGTTCGAGCAGGCGCCGACGATGACCGTCGATCACGACGAGATACTGATCATTGGACGGCTACCCGCACCCGATTTGGGCGATGAGGTCGACCCCGTCGCCATAGCGGCCGCCGAGGCTGGGCGAATTACCAGGTTCCGTGAAGAGACACGCGAAGAGCGAATGACGATAGCCCGGGAAGGACAGCACCACTTCGCCAGAGCCATTAGCTGGGGAGCCGAGGTCGGTGGCACCAAACAGATCTTCACCAACCTGTCGACACCCGTAATGACCCGACTTCGCCAGCCCGAGCGAACAGTTCTCGACACGTTGGTTGACAGCGGCGTGGCTCGCAGTCGTTCCGACGCGTTGGCTTGGTGCGTCAGATTGGTTTCGACGAACGCCGACGAGTGGCTACTTGAACTACGCAAAGCGATGGAGTCGGTGGAGACGATTAGACAGCAGAGTCCGCTGGCCTGAGGCAGAGGATCATATTGAGTTGCGACTCGATTGGTTGAGATCGAGCATTCAGACAACACCATGGGATCTGACTCATGAGCATCCCAAGCAATTCAATTCTTTACATCTTCAACGTACAGTGGTCGAAAACATTATGAGCTACGCAATCCGGCCGGAGCACCAGTCTCGATTTTTGCGCAGTCATCTCTCCCTCGCTTCATCAGGCGATCGCACCAGTGAGAAACTGGGGAGAGGTAATGGCCGACTATTTGCTTGATATCGACCTCATACATCGCGAGATCGGACTTGAGGATCGCTTCGAATTCGCACGAGCCCAAACATCGTCGGCAATCCCACACACCAGCATGTACAAAAGAAACGGGACCGCTGCTAAATCAGTTGACAACTAGCATCCAGTGCAATCCCTAAATTCATCCCTAAGACATGCGCGTATCTACAAGATTTGTGCGTACCCATCGGACGAAAGACCTTGCAAATAATGGTCTCAAAAGATCAATAAGACGGACAGATACGGTCCTTCCCTACTCTTAATCAACAGGTTCCGGGTTCAAGTCCCGACCGGCGCACCAAGTCCGTAGCCTTAAGCCGCTCCTCTATTTGAGTAAACGAGACAAGCGTCGGTCTTTAAGTTGTCGTCCGCCCGTCTGGCACGAGGGACAGTACGTCATCTCGTAGGACTCAAAAGACACGCGGCGCAACGTGTCGCCACACGGCGAAGGGCATAGCTCTTCGGCGCGACCGTGTACTTTGAATCGACCACCGAGCTTGGCTTCCGACAATCCGCCCTCGCGAGTGCGCTCGAGTTCGAGTGCTTCGTCCAACACACTGGTAGCGGCGCTGAGCAACGACTCGCGCTGCTCTGGTCTCAACGAACTCAACGAGGCGAAGGGCGACAGATGGGCGCGATGCAAAATGTCGTCACCCCAGCCTCGGCCGATACCGGAGACAACATGCTGATCGCGCAGGTCGGTGGTAAGACGACGATTCGAATTTCTTGTACGGATAAGTTCAGCGAATTCTTCGCTTCCCGGTTCGGGTCCGAGCCCTGCCAGCGGCCCTTCCTCTTCGGGAGACAGCACCCACCACGAGGCCTTTCGGTGAGTGCCATATTCGCGCACAAGTACGCCGACGCCCGGCTCCTCGATTCCGGCGCCACCTCGACCGAACACGAAGCGCACTGCCGAGCCGCGGGGCCGAGTCTGCTTCGGCGGCTGCTCAACGTCTAAACGTCCCGCTTGAGATAGGTGCAACACGACGCGGATACCGTCATCAAACTCCCACACCAGGTATTTGGCCCTCCTACCAACGGATACAAGTTGGTGATGCAGCACGGAGTCGGGCGTGGGTGCGTAGGTCTTGAGCGAAGAGAATCCGAGCAAGTCAGTCCGAAGCAACGTGGTGCCCGCGAGCAGCGCATTGAGTCGTTCAGACAATGCTTGCATCTCAGGCAATTCGGGCACGCCACAATGTACCCATGACTTGATCGCGACCGCGTGACGCGGTAGTCAGATCCCTACCAACGCGGCGAATGCATAAGGCCAAACTTCGCCTTCGAATCCCAGAAATAATCCCACACACCAGTTCAACTGAGATAAACCAGGCTGACTCGAAACAGCAGGATTCCTTGAATTTTCAAGATCAGGACAACCAGAACAACACTGCGAAACCGTATGGAACTCGCTTTTCATCAACTGGTTCCGGGTTCAAGTCCCGGCCGGCGCACCAAGCAACACGTTCTGCACTGAATCGATCACGTTCATTATTTCCTTGACGGATAGATCGCTTATCGATATAGTCGGACAATGACCGATCCGGATAACTCGTTAGTGGGCCTCGGGCGCAACGCTGGCGCCGCCGTGCTTATCCTCTCTAGTCTCGCGGGAGGTGACAAGCACGGCTATGCCCTCGTGAAGGACGTTGAGGAATTCGCGGGGGTCCATCTACCTCCCGGCACCCTCTACCAAGTACTCCCCCGCCTCGAGAGCCGAGGACTGATCGTTGCCCTTGAAGCCGATGAGCGTCGGCGCCCGTACCGTCTGACCGCACAGGGCGCAACGGTTCTCGCGGAGTACATTACGGCCCAGCAACGAATCTTGAAGACCGGACAGGCTCGTCTCAAGCGTTCTTGGAGCTTCGCATGAGTAGCGACCTTGAAGACACGCGCCGTGCGATGCGCTTACTTCGCTGGTATCCGAGTGCGTGGCGCGAGCGTTACGGTGAAGAGTTCGTTGACCACCTCGAACAAGAATTCGCCGAGCGCCACAGCAATCTCGGGCGAAGTGTAAATGTGGTTCGAAAGGGGGTTGTCGCCCGCCTCGGCGACATCGGTCTTTACGACTCGGTGGCGAATCCCGGAGCTCAATCACGAGCGGCGCTCGGAACGAGCGTTGCTTTCGCCGCTCTGATGGTGGTGGTCATGGTGGATTTCTGGTCAAGGGCCATGCTGGTGTGGAGCGGACGTCGTTACCATCCGATCCCCGTCTCCGCGACGACGGGCACCCTAACGGTCGTCGTTGCTCTGGTGCTCTTGGTGCTCGCAGCCATCGTGATAGTTGTTGTCACGTGTGTCGTGCGTCAGATCTTTCGGGGACGAGTAAGACCTCTCATGGTCCCTTCGACGATCGCGGTGGTGACGGGTTGGTTTCTCTTGTACGAGGCGCGATTTTTCCCGAGGTACCTCTTTCCGTACATTCATGGTGCTCACGGTTTTCAGGGGATGAGCTTGTCCCGTCCCGGTCAACTCATCGCCAATTTTGCTCAGGTCACGTGGATGACGACGCAACGATGGGTAGATTTTTGGAATCCCGGAATCGCGCCTCTATCGACGACCCAAAGGGTGGTCGATGACTGCGTACCGCTGGCCATGTTTGCTTTCGGCATTGCGATTGGGTTGCTCGTCCGGCGCGTCGAGATTCCACAGAGGATTGCGCGACTTGTTTTCCCGACCGTAGCGCTTCTGGGCGCTCTCAGTGGTGTGTATTTCGTCGCCTATGTCGGATGGAACTTATTCGGGGGTCCTTCCAACTACGACTTCTTTTTCCGTGACAAGTGGCTCGGAATTGTGTACCTCGTTCTTCTGGGCCTCGTCCCTTTGCTCGTCATCCGATCGGGACTCCTCGCGAGGGAGCACAAACCTCGTCAGTGGCTTAATCACATTGAGATCGTGCGCTCGAAGATCGAGTCGGCATAGTCGCCTCTTTACGCGCGCTGTAGAAGGGATTCATCGTTCCGATCCGCGCGCCGTTGAGTTCCCCGAATTCCACTTGTAATCAAATGCGATCCGAAGTGATCCATCCCTAAATCCATCCCTGAGACATGCAAGTATTCACAAGACATACGCGTATCCATTAGTCGAAAAGCCTTGGCAAAAAAGGACTCACTGGATCTGTAAGACACATCAATACGGTCTGGTCCCACTCTTTATCAACAGGTTCCGGGTTCAAGTCCCGCCCGGCGCACCAAGTTCAATATTTGACGCGGTCGCTCCAAACTTACAGTTTCCAACGGAGGACCTCTTCTAGCCGCGCTCTTGAGGTTCCAAAATTTTCGCCGCGACGACTGGAGCTGAAGGTCCGACGCGGATGCGTCGTATGCAGTAATAATGACAAGAGCGACGATGACGGGTGATTTCGTGAAGCACGGACTATTTCTGCCACCTTTTGACGGCCTCGCCGATGCAGAGCGGATGGCCGACCTCGCGATGCTCGCCGAGGAGGCAGGCTGGGATGGCTTCTTTCTTTGGGACCACTTGCGCTACGCATCGCCGGTGCGCAACATCCTCGACCCTTACGTCTGCCTGGCCGTCATGGCCGCCAAAACATCACGCATCACGCTGGGACCCATGGTGACTCCGTTGATCCGTCGTCGCCCTCAGGTGGTCGCGCGCCAAGCAGTCACGTTGGATCGTCTCTCCAAGGGGCGCCTCGTGATGGGATTCGGTATTGGCGATGACTACCCGGGTGGTGAGCTCGCCTGCTTTGGCGAGTTGACCGACGTCGTGGAACGTGGACGTGCCTTGAACGAAGGGCTCGCCATTTTTAAGGGTCTGGTCACGGGCCAAGAAGTGAACATCACCGGCGAGTTTTTCAGAGCACAAGAGGTGGCATTTCAACCGACGGCCTATCGCACGGACGGCATTCCCGTGTGGACGGCAGGTCGATGGCCGAACCCGGCCCCTATCCGTCGTGCCGCCAAGCACCAAGGGATGATGGTGATTCAGATGACTGAGCCCGAGCAAGTGGCTGAGCTCAAGAAGAAGTTGATTGGCGCCGGTGCCGACCTCGACAACTTCGAAATCGTCCTCTGGGGTCAGCGCGATGAGAAGATGGTGTACCGCGAGGACGAACGCTACGCACAATGGGCGCAAGCGGGAGTTACTTGGTTCCTCACGGGACCGGGACCCTTCAATCTGGTCTACGACGAGGTCCGCGAGTACGTCGCGGCTGGGCCGCCTCGATACTCGACGTCGTCGTCTCTCGCGTAACAGTTTTCCCTTTTTGGCTACTCGAAGAGGTAGCTCGAGCGAACCGACTCCGCGTTCTGAGCTATCGAACTGAGTACTACTGAATCATTTGACCCGACAGCACCCTGGGTTCTCGCCATGCCGCGAGCCAACCGACAATTGACGCCACTAAGGGCATGGCGATGAGAATCGCCAACAGGTTCGCCACGGGAACTGACCCTAGAGACGAGAGACCATCGAGGGCGCTCGTGCGGCTAAAGCCAACCATCGCGAGGTAGGCCGCGGCGGTGCCGACGACCGCTCCGACGAGGGCAAGTGCGCCCGCGGTCGCGGCGGTAAGACTGCGACGCGTCCGGGTGCTGGCTCCAGTTGCTGAAAGGATTCGAAGATCCGCGGCCGTCTCACTTCGAATCAGACCGATCGTCATGGCGAGTACGCCCAACGCGAGCAGGATGCCGACCAACGTGGCCCAGTTGATGATGGTGGCTGACGTGGGAATAGTCGACTTGCTTTCGATCGACAGTCCATCCGCCGCGGCAGTGGCGCGAGCCCCCGTCAGTTGAGCTGCGCTGAAGGGCGTCGAGGTCTGGACGAACCACCCCGACGTGATGGGCGCCAGCCCTAAACGATGGACCGCGTACTCGGTAATAACCGTGTTGGGCGCGGAGGTGCCCGCAGGAAGTGCTCTGGTTCCTTGCATCGAAGGATTGGCGAGGCAGTCGCTCGTGGGACACGGCCACGCCCCGTTCGGTCCTCCATTGGCGAAGTAGTTGCCGTACACAATCTGCATCTTCGTAATTCCGGCGAAGCCCGGCCGCATGGAGAGGATCTCGGTCGTCGCCTTGATGGTAGACATCTTTATTCCGAACGCCTTGAGGAGTTGAGGCGTCGCCACGTACAGCGGCCCTGAGTAGCTGCGACCCGGCGCGGCGTGTTGCAGCGTCGCGCTGGTCGTCTCCAGTTTGACGAACTTGTTGGAGCCGAGAGCTGCTGCAATGTCGTGCGCGTCACGCCTCATTGTCGCAATCGATTCGCTTGAGCCTCCCCCGCCGTTGCCCGAGTTACCCGGACCACCCGGACCGTAGGGACCGTTTGGCGTGTAGATGAGCAACTGCGTCGACGAAACATTGGGTCCGGCGTAGTCAAGGACGTTGCCAAAGCGTGCCGCCGAGGCGATGATGACAACCATGGCAATGAGCACCCCGACACTGATGGCGCCTAGAGCCGAGCCCGATCGAGCCCGATAGCGAGCGAGGTCGCGCATCGCCATGCGGATCGCCAGTGGTGCGCGACGGGAGAATCGATCGAGCACGGTGAGCAAAAAGGGCGACAGCAAAACGACAGCTACGGTCAGGCCGACGAAACCGAGAACGACCTCGCCCGCGCCGATGCCGTTTCCTCCGCTGGCACCGGCGGCCCCGAGGAGAAAGAAAGCCGCGACGGCGAAGATGATGCCGGGAACGGCGGAACGTCGCAGTTTCTTCGGTGGTGCCGGTCGGCCGGCGAGCGCCGAGACGGTGGAGATCATTGTCATCGCACGTGCTGGCCTCGTCGAGGCGAAGAAGGCGGCCGCTACCGCCAGCACAACGGCCACGACGATGACGATCCACGGCAACTGAAAGACACCAATGACGTGATGGGCGCTTGATTGCAGAATGGGTCGATAGGCCAGCCACGCGGCAAAGCCCACAACGAAGCCCAACACCGCGCCGACGAGTCCGACGAAAAAGCCGTTCGCTCGAACCACCAGTTTTATGTGATCGTCGGTGGCACCGAGTGCGCCGAGCATCCCGATTGATCGCAGTCGACGTTGGGCAATGACGGTGAATCCCGCAATGGCGACGAGCCCGATCAACAGCATCGCCATCGTGACGAGCACGATCGAGATGGTCTGAGGATTCAACACGTTGTTTTGCGCGACCGACGCCGGCGTGATGACATTGGAGCCAAGTGAAGACTTGCCGATTCGTGAGGCATCGAATAGGACGGTCACCTCGTTGGGCGATGTCACCTGCCCCAGATTCACTAGGGCGAACTCATCCAAGAGGTTCTTCGGATTCTCAACAATGCCGACGACTTTTCGCGTCACACCCAACTCGCGCCAACTACTTCCTACTCTCAAGTTGAAGTTCGTGGCGACGCCGGAGGTCACGGCGACCTGGCTGGCGTTCGTTGGAAAGTGCCCCGACACCAGGGACAACAATGGTTGTCCGTATGGGCCATGGGGATTTTGTGAGCGAAGGTCGAACGCTTCAACGGATCCCGGTATGGTCACCGACTGGTTCTCGATGACATCCGTCGCACCAAAACGCTGATGCCACGATGCGATCTTCGCCGTCGTCGACGTGCTGTAATTCGAAAACGTCGCGAGATCCGTAGCGTTGCCAAATCCAACGTACGGAGATAGTGGCGTGTTCGTCGAGACCCCGACGCCGACCGTGGTAACCGCGACGGCGATCGCAATGAGCGCCAAGACCAACGACTGTTGGCGCCATTCGCGTCGAAGAAGTCTCCACGCCCATCGCGTTACGGCGCGTCTTGCGGGAACGCCTCCATCTGAAGGGCGGCGCGCGAGGCTCTCTGAGTCCAAGCTCACGATTCTGAGGGGTTCGACGCGTCGTGACTTAGGAGATCTTCGGGTCGTTGGGGAGGCAAGGTCTCGTCGACGGCCTTGCCATCACGAAGGAAGACCACGCGATCGGCCCATGAGGCGAGTTTCGCGTCGTGGGTCACGACGAGCGCGGCCACACCACCGTGGCACGCGGTCAAGATCATTCGCATCACGGCCTCGCCATTGACGGAGTCCAAGGCACCGGACGGTTCGTCGGCCAGGAGCAAACTGCGCTCTCCAACGACCGCTCTGGCGATGGCGACGCGCTGACGCTCGCCACCGGACAACTGGTCGGGAAAACTCTCGGCGCGGTCTGAAAGTCCGAGCTCGTGGAGCGCCGACATTCCTTGAGCCCGTGCCTTCTTCATCGAGATTCCGTCGAGTTCGAGCGGAAGTGACACGTTCTCGACGGCAGTGAGTCCCGCCAAGAGATTGAAGTCTTGAAAGACGTAGCCAATGGTCCGCCGCCGTAGCCGGGCCCTGTCATTGCGCGACATACCCACCACGTTTGATCCATTGATCATGACGTCCCCGGTTGTGGGTTGTTCAAGGCTTCCCGCGATGGTCAATAGCGTTGATTTACCAGAGCCACTCGGCCCCATGATCGCGACGAGCGATCCGCGCTCGACCGCAAGGTCGATGTTGCTGATGGCGTCGACCTCGGTGGTGCCTTCGCCGTAGACCTTCGATACGTTTCTGAGTTCCAGCATGCTCATCGGTGTGCTCCAATTCTTCGTGCAATACGCGGAAGTGCGTCCGTGGCGTACGTCGTCTTTTCGAATGCGGCGCGGCGAAGCCGACCATCGGCGGCGTCAAGCCGGCGAACAACTGCGTCCAGCCGAAATAGCTCGGCACCTACCGCTAAGGCGAAGGTCGGCACCATCGTGTTCTTGTGCATTGCAAACTCCCTGTGCGCCGACTTCGTCGTTCTCGTAGGGAGAGTACGCGAAGAGTCTTCGATGTGGAATCCGGGACATCCCTATAGTTCGGCGAACGCCCTCAGGTTGACTCAGGGTTAACCCTTAGTTGATCGCTGCACGTTGGTTTCTACACGTCATCACACGTGCGACTCTTGTCCAAGGCGCGATGATGAATGTCCATCACATAAGCAGGGATGAGAAGCGGTCGAGCGCCTGTTTCCGAACGATTGAACACCCCTTAGCGACGCAAGATCCGCTCGGCCCAACTCACTCCCCGCGGAGCACTTGGCCCGGCGATGTGCGCGCAGGCAACGTCGCCACGATGATGGCTAGGACGAGCGCTTTGACCAAATGCTGCGACCTACCCTCAAGCGCGGCTGACGTTGGATTGCCCTCTAAAGAATCCTCGACACATCGGGGACGAACGGTTGACGGCCAGTACCGCGCAAATCTCCGTTCTCTTCGCCGGTCGCCGGGACCAGCGCCGGGACCAACGGCGCGACAAAGTTTCGATCAGGGACGACGTCCGACTCTTGAGCGGGAGTGATCGACGTGCGTTTGATTCGCGATCGATGACGATTCGCATGTCACGGTGAGAGCGGTTGGCGTAAGTCTCTAAATCAACAGGTTCCGGGTTCAAGTCCCGGCCGGCGCACCAGTTCCAGCTTTTTCAAGTTGTCGGTTCTCGCTCGGGGATCCCAATAGTCGCGCCATCGAGAGATTCAGCGAAATATCTTGGTGCTTGACGCTCTCAGTCAAGAGAGCCGTTGAACCTCAGATCACGCGGACGTTCTGCGCTTCTTCGCCCTTCTTACCGGGAGCAGCGTCGAACTCAACTAGCTGTCCCTCTTCGAGGCTCTTGTAGCCATCTCCTTGGATGTTGGAGAAATGTACGAAGACGTCATCACCCTGCTCGCGCGAAATGAAACCGAATCCCTTTTCTGCGTTAAAAAATTTCACTGTACCTTGTGCCACGAAAACTCGATTCTGAGGGCGATAGACCGACCTTTTCCGTCTCCTCGCTAAAAAAACCTTACTCGCCGCTGCCGTAGACGTTGATGAAACCACTCGAGCACCCAAAAAAGTCGTCCAGAACGGACATCTAATTCCTCCGTAAAGACGGACCTGATTAGTCCAAATTGGTGACTAAAGGCCTTATTGAATACGACCTTCGCTGCGATACGTTCACATCAAGGCAGGTTTTTGTACGTGAAAGGCAACAAGACCATGTTTCAGATTCGTATTCATGGCAGGGGCGGTCAAGGGGTCGTGACGGCGGCCGAAATCCTCTCGGTCGCTGCTTTTGACGAGGGACGTCACGCTCAGGCCTTCCCGAGCTTCGGATCCGAACGCACCGGAGCTCCAGTGGTCTCGTTCTGTCGAATCGACGACCGGCTCATCCGCACCCACGAGCCCGTCATGGAACCTGACGCGGTGATCATCCAGGACGTCACCTTGATTCATCAAGTGGATCTCTTTTCAGGTCTCTCGCGCGACGGCTACGTCCTGATCAATACGTCTTCAAGCTTTTCAGAACTAAATTTTGGCGACTTCTTCGACCAGTTTCACCCCGATCGACTCATGACGTGTCCGGCGACCGACATCGCCCTCGAACACCTCGGACGCCCGCTTCCCAACGCTGCCCTCCTCGGGGGGTTCGCTGCTCTCACTGGTGAGGTCACGATGGAGGCCATCGACAAGGCGGTGCGAGAACACTTCGCTGGCTCCGTGGGCGAGCGCAACGCGGCGGCCGTGAAGGCTGCGTTCGATTGCGTGGCGTCAAAAATAAAGCAGGTGGCTCGTGCTTCGACAAATTGAAGGTTCGAGGGCCATCGCCGAGACGGTCGCACTCTGTCGACCAGAGGTCGTGTGTGCGTATCCGATCTCACCTCAGACCCACATCATCGAAGCGGTGGGTGAGATGGTGAAAGCGGGCACGCTCGCGCCTTGTGAATTCATCAACGTCGAGTCTGAGTTCGCGGCTATGTCCGTGGCGATCGGCGCTTCGGCGACCGGCGCTCGGGCCTACACCGCAACGTCGAGTCAGGGTCTTCTCTTCATGATGGAAGCGGTCTACAACGCGGCCGGGCTAGGCCTGCCGATCGTCATGACTCTCGCGAACCGGGCCATCGGAGCGCCCATCAACATCTGGAACGACCACAGCGACGCGATGGCGGTGCGTGACTCGGGATGGATTCAACTCTTCGCCGAGAGCAATCAAGAGGCCGCGGACCTTCACGTCCAGGCGTTTCGCCTCGCAGAAGAACTTTCGATCCCGGTCATGGTGTGCGTTGACGGCTTCATCTTGACCCACGCGGTAGAGGGCGTTGACCTTCTTGAACAGTCCTTCGTCGATGCGTTCCTTCCGCCCTACGAACCTCGTCAGGTGCTTGACACGAACGCGCCGGTCTCAATCGGTGCCATGGTTGGTCCCGAGGCGTTCGAAGAGGTGCGCTACCTCGCCCACTTACGTCAACTCGACGCGCTGGAAAGAATTCCCGAGATTGCCCAAGAGTTCTTCGAGGCTTCGGGGCGAGACAGCGGTGGTCTCGTGCGCCCGTATCGAACAGACGACGCCGAGGTCATTGTCGTGGCAATGGGCTCGGTGCTCGGAACGTTAAAGGACACCGTCGACTTGCGGCGCGACCTGGGCGAGCGTGTCGGCGTGCTCGGCGTGACGTCGTTTCGACCTTTCCCGAGCGAAGCAATACGCGACGCACTCAAACACGCACGTCAGGTTGTCGTCATTGAAAAAGCCTTCAGCATCGGCGCTGGCGGTGTGCTCTCCAGCGACATTGCTATCGCCATGCACCGCGAGGAGACTCTGCTTCGCACCGTCGTTGCAGGTCTCGGTGGTCGGGCCATCACGCGACGCTCTTTGGAGAAGGTCCTCGACGACGCGTCGGACAACGAGCTTGCACCCCTCACGTTCCTCGACCTCGACCACGATGCCGTCGATCGAGAGCGCGCCCGCATGCAAGCGACTCGACGGTCGGGACCGTCGGCGGAGAACCTGCTGCGCGATCGCGGCACTGTGTCCCAAAAGGCGGACGCGTGACGAGCCAGGATGTCCACTTCTACCAAGTCGGCAGCTTCGCGGTCGGTAACCGGCTCCTTGAGCAAGAAGAACGCACGGTGCAGGCCCAAGTTGATCGGACAAACTCCATCGACTCAGGCCACCGAGCCTGTCAGGGCTGTGGCGAGGCGCTCGGCGCACGCTACGCCCTCGACGCCGCGATGCGCGCCACCAACGGTCAGATCGTCGCAGTCAACGCTACTGGTTGCCTCGAGGTCTTCTCGACTCCCTACCCCGAAACGTCGTGGAGAATACCGTGGCTGCACTCGCTCTTCGGCAACGCCCCCGCCGTCGCGACCGGTGTTGCCGCCGCGCTTCGAGCTAAGGGCATTGAGGACGTGCGCGTCGTCGCCCAGGCGGGCGACGGTGGAACGGTGGACATTGGCTTTGGATGCCTGTCGGGGATGTTCGAACGCAACGACGATGTGCTCTTCATTTGTTATGACAACGAGGGTTACATGAACACCGGTGTGCAACGCTCGGCGGCGACGCCTCCGGCCGCGCGTACCGCGACCACCAAGGCCGTGGGAGCCGAGCCGGGCAACACCTTCGGGCAAGGCAAGGATCTTCCTCGTATCGCGATGGCGCACAATATTCCCTACGTCGCTACGGCGACGGTCGCTGATCTCCACGATCTCGAGCGAAAGGTCGAGCGCGCCATGGAATTTCACGGAGCGCGCTACTTGCACGTCCTCGTTCCTTGCCCGCTCGGCTGGGGATCAGCGTCGAATGAGACCATCCACATTGCCCGACTCGCCAAGGAGTCTGGTCTGTTCCCGGTCTTTGAGGCCGAAGATGGCGTCGTGCGATCCGTGTCGCCCATTCGCCGCCGGGTCCCCGTCGAGGAGTACCTGAAGCTACAGCGTCGCTTCGCCCACCTCTTTGGCCCCCACCCCCGCCTCGACGTCATCGCGCGTATTCAATCCATGGCCGACGCAAACATCGAGCGCTATGGGCTTGTCTCCCCAGAGTCCCTCGAGGAATCGTCATGAAACTCCCCTTTGCGATCTCGCTGGACATCGGCTCCGGTCGGGCGAACCATACCGGATCCTGGCGCGTCGAACGCCCGGTCTACGTGGATCGTCTTCCTCCGTGTAACAACGCGTGTCCTGCCGGTGAGAACATCCAGGGTTGGCTCTACGACGCTGAATCTGGAAACTACGAGGCTGCGTGGCGCAAGCTCGTCGAAGAGAACCCACTCCCTGGCATCATGGGTCGAGTCTGCTTTCACCCATGCGAGAGCGCGTGCAATCGCGTCCAGGTCGACGAAGCAGTCGGAATCAACGCCGTCGAGCGCTTTCTCGGCGACCTCGCCCTCGAAAAGGGCTGGACCCTGCCCAAACCAGGTCCCGACACGGGTAAGCGCATCCTGGTTGTCGGGGCGGGTCCGGCGGGACTGAGCGCTACGTATCACCTGCGCCGACTCGGCCATCGCGTTCGTCTCGTTGATTCCGCCTCGCATCTTGGTGGCATGATGCGTTACGGCATTCCCGCCTACCGTCTCCCACGCGCCGTACTCGACGCGGAGATCGCCCGCATTGTCGCGATGGGCGTCGATATCCAACTCGATCACGTCGTCCATGACGTTGAACAAGAACGTCACGACGGAATGTTCGACGCCGTGTTTCTCGCGGTCGGCGCCCAACTTGGCAAGCGTGTCGACATCCCGGCCGGTGACTCATCTCGAGTCATTGACGCAGTGAAATTCCTCCACCAAGTCGCCGACGAAGATCCACCACTGCTTGGACGGCGAGTTGTGATCTACGGCGGTGGCGACACCGCCTTTGACACCGCACGCACCGCTCGTCGTCTCGGAGCGACTGACGCCGTCATTGTCTATCGACGCAATCGCGAACGCATGGGTGCGAGCGGCGAAGAGTTCGAACAGGCACTTGGCGAAGGCGTCACCGTGCGTTGGCTCTCGACGATCAAAAAATTCGACGGTGATCGAATCTTGCTCGAAAAGATGAAGCTCAACGGTGAGGGCTTCCCCGAGCCGACTGGAGAGTTCGAAGAGCTCGACGCCGACTCACTCGTCCTCGCCGTCGGACAAGATACCGACCTTTCACTACTCGATCACGCCCACGACGTCACTGTGCGTGACGGTTCAGTCGAGGTGCTCGACTCGATGATGGCGAGCCCGTCGGGCATCTTCGCCGGAGGGGACGCCATTCCGGCCCAGCGAACCGCGACGGTGGCGGTTGGGCATGGCAAGCGCGCCGCGCACGGCATCGACAACTTCGTCATGGGAAGCGACTCAGTGCCGAAGGTGCGCAACCGACTCGCTTCGTTCGAACAACTCAACACGTGGTACTACGCGGACGCACCGCGCACCGAGCGACCAGAGCTTGAACGAATACGGCGACAGACAAACTTCGAGGAAGTCGTCGGCGGTCTCAGCGAAGACAACGCGCTCTTCGAGGCTCGCCGCTGCATGTCGTGTGGCAACTGCTTTGAGTGCGACAACTGCTTTGGTGTCTGTCCCGACAACGCCGTCATCAAGCTCGGTGGGAATATGCGATACGAGTTCGACTACGACTTTTGTAAAGGATGCGGCATCTGCGTAAAAGAATGTCCCTGTGGCGCCATTGAAATGGTGCCCGAGCGAAACTGAGCGATGACCGTCGTTTTCGCCGCGAGCGTCCGGTCGGGTAGCGACGTGCTTATCGTGACCCTGGCCACTCCGGCGTGAAGACGGTTTGGTGCTAGGTGTCTCGACGAATCATCAGCCAGCCCCCTATTCCCAACAGGACGACGGCGTAGAGGGCGAGGACAAGCAATCCGGTCGTGGGGCTGAAGATCGGCGTTCCCTGGAACCTACTGGGCGTGGTCGCAGAAAAGACCGTTGAGCTGATGTTGGCCGGTAAGTATCGACTGATCGCGTTGACGATCGCGCCCGGCAGAGCGAAGAGCACGACGGTTACGACGAGCATGATGCTCGTGAATATAGATATTGATGCGGCCGTCGAGCGAACGAGTGCGGCGACACCCAAGCCAATGAGACCCATGAGCGCGAGATCGACGCCACTTTCAAACAGCACGCGAAGTACGCCCGGCGAAGCGAGCGACACTTGGACGGCCTGGCCCGAGAGGATGAGGTGTCCGAGGAGAAAGGTCGAGAACGAAAGCACTTCACCAAGAACGAGTCCGACGCCTCCGATAACGATGGCTTTCGCCGCGAGTACGATCGATCGCCGCGGCATCACGGCGATGGTTGAACGGATCTGACCAGTGCCGAACTCTGAACTTAAAAAGAGCACGCCGAGTACACCGACGGCAAACTGACCGAAGTTGAAGCCGACGAGGACCCGCACGATCGGGTCGGCCGCGTGAGCGTGTCCCCGCAACGCGCTCGTTGAGAGGTAGCAAAGCCCGTACGTAACGAGCGTGAGTCCGAGGAGAGTCCAGCGAGTGGAACGCACCGACCAGAACTTGGTCCATTCACCGCGAAGGGCGAGGCGAAGCCCCGCCCGAGAGGGTGATTCACGAATCTCACCGCGAATGAGAACATCGTTCGTCATCTCGACGCCGCTCGGTACTCAACCACGCCCTCGGTCAGTTCCATGAAGGCGTCTTCAAGCGAGCAGAGATCGGTCAACTCATAGAGGGCATTTTGCTGTTCGAGGGCCAATTCACCGATCGTCTCGGCACTGACATTCGTTACCGTGAGCGAGGAGTTCGCTTCTCGGATCGTAAGTGCACCAGCGTCCTCGAGAGCGGGTATCAACAGGTCGAGGTTTGCCGCACGTACCTTGAAGGACCTTTTGGAACTGCACGCGACGAAGTCGTCGACGGGAAGTTCTGCAATCAGACGCCCTTTGCCAACAACGACTAACTGATCTGCCGTGAGGGCCATTTCGGCCATGAGGTGACTCGAAAGAAAGACGGTGCGGCCCTCGGCGGCAAGGTCTCTGCAGAGCCTTCTCGTCCAGCGGATGCCTTCAGTATCTAGTCCGTTCACCGGTTCGTCGAGCAAGACGACCGCCGGATCACCGAGCAGTGCGGCGGCGATGCCGAGTCGCTGTCCCATACCGAGGGAGAATTTACCAACGCGTCGATTCGCAACTGACGTAAGTCCTACGTGGTCGATGACTTCTTCGACGCGACTTTTCGCGATGCCGCCGTACTGGGCGAGCGACCACAGGTGCGAGTACGCCGAACGACCAGGATGGATCGCTCTCGCTTCGAGCAGCGCACCGACTTCGCGCATGGGCCAGCGAAGGTCGTGGTACTTCTTGCCTGAGATCGTGACTGAGCCAGCGTCGGGGTGATTGAGGCCCATAATCATTGACATCGTCGTTGACTTTCCCGATCCATTCGGACCAAGGAATCCGGTTACTTTCCCTGGTGCGACGCTGAAAGTCAGGTCGTCAACAGCGACAGTGTCACCGAAACGTTTTGTGAGTCCGCGGGCCTCAATCACCCGACAAAACTAAGGGGCTCATATGTGAAGAGCATGTAACCAACGTAAGAATGATTGGCGTCAGCGCACTCATCCCAATGAGCCCTAATGAGCCCCGATGGAAGTCGTGTTGCATCCCACTTGGTAAACGTTTGTCTACCATTTGTTCATAGAAACGAGAACAATGGCTGAAT
>Ga0182024_10009361_pt1 | contig 20281 bp, 34 predicted proteins | sample P32metaG_FD_120480 | JGI IMG/M metagenome (GOLD analysis project Ga0182024, IMG submission 120480) | Permafrost microbial communities from Stordalen Mire, Sweden - P3-2 metaG (Illumina Assembly) | ecosystem: Environmental > Terrestrial > Soil > Wetlands > Permafrost | place: Sweden: Stordalen... | reverse complement strand
TTTGGAAATCCCGAGATCTTGCTGATTGGTATAATTTTCGTTTTCGTTAGACATAGCTTATTTCCTCTTTTTTGAAAAAATATTGGGCGTTGAAGATTTGTTTAGCAAGCGTCGTTACTCGGCGCTTCAACTTTGTTTTCATTGTCTTCCATAATAATTCTCCTTCAGGTTTGGTAAGGCCCGTACTGCGTCTTATGAGGCTTTAGCAAGCCCCATCTGTATATCAGCAAGCTCCATCAGCGTACCTAAACGCCCCCGGACGACGAATTTCGAGACCGGCTAACCTAAAGATGCCGGGTATGTCGAACACGAGAGGACCCGTGCGCCAGACGTCAAGGAAGCGATGGCGCATTGGGATGTGCATCTTCAAAATTTCCGGGTCCTTACGATAGGCAATAATGCGTCCGTTGCCGGAAGCACCAGCCGTATCAAGACCACGAACCGAACGGATCGTAAGGGGAAGCCCGGTTTCGGAAGTGTACATATTATTTTTCTTGATCCATTCCATGAGATTCATGGTCGTATGCGGAAGCTGCACCATCGAAAGTAACGTGCCAAGCGATAGCGGGATCAGCACCGTATCAGCAAGCTCGACCGTCAAACTGCTCTGCCAGATGTTGGACAGGATTGAGTTGAAGTCTTGCAGGATGGTCGCGATGGTGTCGGGATCACCAATACGCGAAGCAAACGTAGTCGCGATATTGATAACACTAGGCAATGAACTGTTCATGAGACCGAGCCAGTTCTTGCGGGTATCTCCATATAGAGCAACATTGTAGACAAACTCTTCATAAGCACGACGTGCACTAGCCGCACGTTCGATGGTGAGGTTGGTATTCGGCAGCATCATTGCCTGTCCAAGCTCTTCCATCGTGTAGCGATAACCGATCGCTGCCATCTCGATGCCAATTTCATGCTTGGCACGGGTGACATCAGCAAACGGAATATCGCGAGCAAGGTGATTGAACCAATCAGCCTGACCAACCTGATCCATGCTGAAGAACGTGATGCTCTTGGCCCACTCGTTGCCCGCAGTCTCGATCGGAATCAAATCGGCGTAGTTCAGTTCCGGGTATTTGATGTGAACCACCTGTGGTTCGATGTAACTTGTCTGGGAAACCAGAAAGCCAAGTGCTTGCTGTTCATTGTCAAAGAAACGCATTGTAATATCTCCTTTATTTTAAAATTGAGTTGCGCGTCAAAATTAACGCTGAATGCCTAACGAGATTTTTGCAGGCTGTCCGGCGATTGCCGACGTAACCCAATATCCACCGCTAACAGCGGTCGCAGCAGCAGTACCGCCAGCAAGATCAGCACCGGAAACGGTTGATCCAGTAGTGGTCCCTGCAGTAAGAGCGAAAGCATTGCCTGCCGTACCGACCCCTCGATCAGCAATCAACAACGTATTTGCGCCACTGCCTTCAGGTGCGGCGAACGGATAAGCTTGAGCTTTGACATATTGCAGAGCGTCGCTTGCGGGATGGGCATTAATCAATGCCGCCGTGGCAACGAGGGTATCACCAAGGCTATCAGCAAGGTTCACTTGATTGCTGGCGGCAACCGCGCCACTGGTTTCAAAGGTGATGGTAATACCATTAACAACAATTGTCTGACCAGCGAGAGGCTGATGACTAAAGGTGATAGAACCGTTAGCAGCTTCACCTGACGCGCTGTTGGTAAAAGTACCGTAAGTGGTATCGTAAAAAAGCGGATCACCACCGACAACGTCAGCATTTGCCTGGACCCAAATGTGCCCACGCGTCAAAACACCAACGGCCACATATTCAGAATAGACGTCAACTGTACCGTAAGTAGTGGCCAACGGATCGATGGAAGCGAGGACAAGCGTGATATCGCGCACGGAAACGCCGAGGAAGGCGCTACCTGCAAGAACACAACCCTTGTCATTGCTACCAATAGAAACAGCGAGACCAAAACCAATACCGGCTGCAGTTTCGTTGTTGAAGCTTCCGACTTCAGAACTAACTTCGTCAGCAATCATGCCGACTACACCAGCACGCTGCCGAGGGCTATAGGTCGATTGCACTACTGTAGAGTTGTTGGACATAACTAAGTCTCCTTATAAAAGAGGTTGAAGAGAAAATTGCCTGAATTGAAAATTAATCGTACATCCATTGAGCATCAAACGCATAGGTGATTTCAAAATCGGTAAAGCCAATGGCATCTGGTGCAGTTGTCGGGGCATAGGTTCGCGCTGTTGCGTCAACAGTCGCGGCAACCGCATCATCAGAAGCAACAACAGTACCAGCAGCAGTACCCATAACGATCTTGGTAACTTTGGTCACTTTCAGATCACGCGAGTTGGTGCATGAAGGCAGACCAAAGTCAGGCGCAACACCAACGCTGACGGTGTTGCCGGTGCCGCTGCCGCTTGCAACGTAACCAGATAGCGTCATCGATGTGACATGAGCATATGCATGGGCACTCTTGCGCGTAGCATCAGACGCATTAGCAATGAGACTGACTACTTCATCACACTGGAAACCATCCTGATCGAGACCAGAAATAGCAATAGAACCGGCTGTGATAGCTGTGGTGGTCGAGGTGCCAACCACGATGCCAAACGCAAGCTTACGAGCGTGCGGGGGTTGCGCTACAACGGTGAGAGCGTGATTTGCGGGTGTGGTCGCGGCATAAACTGTAATGACATCAGCCGCCACCGCACCGTGAATATAAACTTTCTGCATCATCAATTGGGAAGCCATGTGAATAATCCTTTTAGTTGGGGATATCTCCGTTGCGCCCGTAGGGCTGGCTAGGCCAGCTAAAATTGGATGCGCGGTTTATTTATTCACCGCCGCGCCAGTGAGCTGAGACACAACATCGCCCAGCGGGAGCTGTCTTAGCCTGCACCAAAGATAAGGGGCACAGTGCTTTTAGACCGTGACAGTCTTGCGCTGCCAAGCTTGACTGATATCCTTGTCGTACGCATCATACGCCGCGTCTTTGCGCGTCTGCGCATCAACGGTATCACCACCAACAAAGCCTGAGCGGTGCGGCTGAGCGAACACGGTCGCCGCATCCTTGATGCTACCATCGGTGGCCTTCGCCTTGACGTCGGCAGTCAGGGAGCTAAACGAAACAGCAACCTGATCATCGTTCCAACCCTTGGCTACATCACCAAGCTTGGCATCGACAACCTGACGACGAACGTCAGCGACCGAAAGACCATCAGCCTTGATCGTCTTATTCATGTAGATGGAAGCCTTGTCAATCACCGCAGTACGCTCCTTGACAAGCGCATCAAGTTTTGCCGGTGTCATCGCAGCGTCAGTAAGCTGCGCCTTAAGGGTTGCGATCTCGGCATCCTTCGTCAGGATTGCCGCATCTTTTGCCGCATCTTTCTTGCAATCTTCCTCGTCCTTGTCTTTGTCGTCCTTGTCTTTCTTCTTCCAAGCATCGAGCTGGGCATTGAACTGAGCAATCGTGCGATTGACAACTTGAGCAGCGGTATCGGACATCTCACAGGTGATGCCGTCAACAACAACAGTCTTGAGATCAGCCATAATAGTAACTCCTTTTGAAATATGATTTGTGTCGCCAACGCTAAGTGTAGGGCCACCACGCGCTTGCGACGTGAACGCGATGTGATTACCGTTTATGTTATGTTGTGAAGCATCATATACTTCGCCTTCGGGCGTTGTTCCTGCAGTCCATTCGAGATCGCAATCGTAACCAACACTCAATTGGCTTTTGCCATCAGTGTAAGCCTTGATGGCTTTCGAATCTCGCAACATCATTGGCACGCGGATAGAACCACCATCTCGTAAAGTATCCTCACCGGTTTCACCAACTGCAACTTCTTTCCAATTACTGGCATCTACCATACGCTTAGGGTGTTCGATGGTCAGCGGCAAATGCGTCAGTGACTTTACGGCAGCTGGGGCAAATACTGCATCTTCGGAACGATAAACCCGGACTTCTGGCATATCAGGCCGTCCACATTCAGCGCCTGTATAGGTTTGAATGCCGGTACGAGCGACGCGAGGCATCGCTTTGATGTAACCATTGGCCATGACGACCGGTGCATATTTCGAAGTTGCGTCATCCACCTCGATGGCATCACAAAATCGGATGGTGCCTTTGGCAGCGTCATGCAGTTCTACTACTACAGGTTTAACAGCATCGCCTACAATTTCGATTAGCGGCACGGCAGGTGGAATGAAATACTTTTTAGCTTTGGACAATGTGTCCTCCTTTTAAATAACTCTAAATGGCGGCGCTATGAGCGCGAACTTTTCCCCAAGTCGCTGCGAGGTCACGTCCACGCAATTTTCCGGCAATGATAGACCCTTGAATAATAGTTGCGTAGATTTGTCGGGCATCGTCCCGCTGTTCGCGGTCGGTCCCGTCTTCTTTTTGAGTACCAATAAACTCGCCGTGTCCACGTGTGAACTCGATGGATGCGTCATAGCGTTGTGCTGCCTTGCTAATTGCATGAAGTGTTTCATTATCTGAACCGAAAATACAGACAACAGAACCATCACTGACAGGTAACAGCGTATGAAAAGCCACCCCATCATGTAAAAGTCCAGCGTGAATATCATCAACGTTCCCTTGAGCCTTGAACATTGCCATATATGCATCGCCAGTAGCGTGAGGCTCGAACAGCAACACGCTTTTCTGATCCGCCGTGTACCCTTTCAATGCGCTGGCAATAACAGCTTCATCATGTGTTGCGCCTGGCATACGGATCATTAAACTGTTCTCGGCACCGTCAGCCCACGCGCCTATGGCGGAATGATCGTCAGCTTTGATATCTAAATCGGTATCGATACCATCGCATGTAAGCGAGAAAACGCGGGTTGATATTCTATCTGCCGATCTGCTTTCGCCACCAGCTGTCCACATGCCGAGCGGGTCGCGAGCTTCATTAGGATCAAAGTCATCAATACGAATGCCGTCACCAACATATTGATTATCACCCCATGGATACACCGAGCAACGACAATTCGGATGCGTATCACCAATTAGATCATACGCCTCATCAAGCGTGTAAGGACCGTCAGCAGCGATATTCTCGCAAAGTTCACAAACGTCATCGTCATCTGCGGTAAGCACGCCGACAATGTCTTCATCTTCTTCTGAGGACATCGGGCGATCGAGCATAAGAGAATTACCTTTGACTAAGCTAAGATCGAACGAATCTTCACTAGCATGACCGCGACCACCAGCACCTCGTAACTCTGCAGCATCGACACCTATATCACGCGCACTGTAATAAGTGTTGGACCATGGAAAGACAAAACCGCGCTCATAAATTGGCATCTCACCGTCTACGCCAAAATGATAATCAACATCTATAGGTTTTATATTGTTAGCTTTCGCTACATCATTGTGCCAATCACCACGTTTGCCAACAAGGATTTCATCTTTTTTACGACCTTGAAAATCTCTAACCATTTTGATGGCAGGCTTCATGCCAGCGATAATCATCTTCAACTGAAAAGCATTCGGAATATCTGCAGCGCTGCCTATGGTCCATTCACCCTTGGCATTACGTTCTTCATCGGGATTGAAGGCATCGCGTATATGAGAATGCCCTTTGCGCCCACCAGCGATGCTTTCTGGCATCACGCCGACATGGCTGTGACCAGCCGCTCTAAAAACCGCAAGCTTGGCTTTGTTATGTGCTGTTACTGTAAAGGTGTTGCACATTGCATTAAGCCGATTGACGGCAACTTTGTCAAAAATTTTGGCTAGTTGACGAAACGCTTGCGGACGCGACATAGACAGCACTTTATCGGCTTCTCTACTGACCTGTTGTGCCAATGCCGCTGCTATGCCGCGTAATTCTTGTTGTACCCTGACGACAATCATATCCTGATCGTCAACCTCAGCGCCGATTGTGGCCACCGTCTGTTTGTGTGCAGCAATCACACCGGATTGCCATGCTTTCGTGACGTATGGCGTACTCCAATCGGACACCAAGGCTTGCGCCCCCATTGCCTCCAGCCATTTGCTAAAGGCATTGAGCCTCGTCGCTTTTGGATGATATCCCATCACACTATCAGCACCGCCAAGCGCAAGCACGTCGTGATCTATGATGGCGATGCGCATCCGACCGCGTAACTGACGCAAACGCATCTGCGCTGTTGCGCGCCAAGCCCGACGTATGTCGAACGTAAAGGTAGGATCAGCACTGCGCTTGCCCTTATCGAACAATTGCAGTGCTGCAAGCGCGATCATTAGTCCTGAAGACCTTTGACTATAGCATCAGCTTTGGCATCATTGATACGCTGCTGAACCATATGCAATCGTTTCAGTACCTGCTCCATCAGCGTGCGCACAATATCTTCGTAAGCTTCAGGTTTGCTCAACGATCCAATCACACCAGTGATGATGGTTTCCAATAGTGCCATCACATCGTTTGCATCACCACCAATGTTCATCAGCGGCTGGATAATTGCAGTCACAATTGGAAGCAACATCTTGTTATGTGCTTCAAGAATTTGTAACTCTTTTGGCATTTCAGCAGGCAAACTTGGTTCACCTGCTGCCTGAAGTTTGGGTGCTGCTACAGGTATAACTGCATCTGCCAACGAATGATGATTGTTATTTCTGTCCATTTCTTGAAGCTTGCCGTTCCTATTCATTTTCATTTCCTTGATTTGATAACTTGGAGCGTTGTATCTTATGATCCGCACATGCCAGTAAAACCGACATGCCTTTTTGTGTGAGCATCAGTTGATCGCGATACAAAATGCAATAGCCATCAGTGATCAATTCTTTGAGCCGATTGTTTATAAGCACGCTCTGGATTTGAGATGGATGCATGATGCTCCTCCTATTGTATCCCTTCAAAATTAAGAAGGCAGATGTGTTGTACCCGGCTTTCATACATATACGAAAATTCCAGATCAACACCGCGACCAATATCAGCAACAAATCTCCTTGCAGCGTCTTGGATAACACTTAGTTCTTGCAACGTCGTCCTGCCGATAACGATTCTAATAATTGGCTCCAATGTTTCTCCATCAATCATTTTTTCACTGGTCCCTTTTTACCAGCAGCGCTGACTTTCCCCTTTGCTGCAATTAGCTCCAAAGCTTTCTGATGATTGGGATCATCATCGGGCTGAGGTTCCTCGGGAACGATGTCTGCATGGTCCTTGTCGCCAGTTTCTGCAATGGCGATGTCGAGACCGGGATAGACGTCATCAGCAATGAGCTGAGCCTCGCGACCACGCTTCAAGACTTCAGGGTCCATAATTGCACTATTGACATCAATCTGGAACGATTGTGATTTTTTCAGCGCAGTGCCAGCCTTTACGTCATCAGATTCCTGCCACAAGGAATTCCACTCGTAAGTGATGCTTTTGTCACGCGAACCAAAAGTGTGCCTGATCAAGACTTCATCGAGCGGTGACATCGCTGGTCCTAATCGAACAGTCTGATCTGCACCAAGCCGATCATAATAATTTCGTGAATCGCTGTCCCCACTGGCGTTCATGCCATCGGGTGACTTGCCCAGCAAACGGGTCGCAGGGATATCAGCAGCACCACAAACGATCATGAGATACATCTGCATGACCTTGTCCATGCCGCTGAAACTGAGTTGCTTGCGTTCCCATTCCTCATCCTTGTCGAGCAGCAACGTATGAATGACAGACTTCGCCGCCATTGCATTGGCAAAGCGATTGTAGATCATCTGTGTGCCTTCATCCGTTGCAAGCGAATTAGTAAGTCCAGGTATCCTGACTACATCAAGTTTAGCCTCTGCGATCATTGCTGCAATAGAAGAGGTTACAAGTCCTGCATCCCTAATGGCATCATGGATTGGTTGCAACGAACTATCGCCCCATGCATCTGGCGAATTTTCGATGTCTGGATATTCACTGCCGACCAGTCTGATCACACGGCTCGGATGTATGAAGATCGTTGAACCCGGTTTGTAGCCAAGTCCAGATTCTTCAAGCGGAGGGTTCAATTCAACCACCGGAGCCACAGGTGTATTGCTGCGCATGTAGTAGGATGGCTGACCGTACCAGGGCGAAGTGATATCACGTATCAATGTACCTGCAGCGATATGCCAACGTGATATGACGTGAACAAAAGCCAGATCATCCTTGCCAACACTTTCAATATCAAGCTCGTCCTCGAACTTCTGGTTCTTGATACCCATCAGCATTACTGCGCCACCGTAGAGGCGTGACTTTATCAAACACTGAAACAGTTTACCTTGGATACCTAAATCTTTTTCAGATTGTTTCAGGTCTTCAGCCTTGTCTTCTTCGCATTCCCAATCACGCCATGCGCGACAGGCATCAAAAGCAGGAATATCAACAACCTTCTTCGATATCCAATCTGCTCGATATAAAGCCTCAAGATCATGCTGAGTAAGCAGATCGAGAATAGGCTTCATTGAACGGGCCTTGTCTTTCGGGCCGCCAAAACCCGCAAGCAGCGACGAAAAAGAATCTTTGACAAATTGTGGGAATGGAAGAATGTTTACCACCTTCACTGCACCTGCACGCCAGAAAATTTCGCAGTCGCGCTTGCAGTGATGCTGTCACAACTCGTGCTGCTATATCCCAAAGTTATACCCGTTGCAAAAAGCATTGGCACTGGAGCAATGTAAGTCACGCTCGTATTTGCCGCCAGCGCGAAGCAAACCTTCGGAGCCGCAGCGCCGTTGCTGGGAAGAGAAGTTGCGTCGAATACCACAACCCATCCAGCTGTCGAAGTGTTCTTGACGGTAAATCCAAACAGCGTCTTGCCCGCTGCGGTCGGTACAAAGTTGCTGACGCTGTCAGCTGAAACCTGAGGAGCAATCGCAGGTACGGGCACCGTAGCCGTCACCGCGCCATTAAACGTGTAAGTCCCACCCATCGGTCCAAAACAGAAAGAATTGGGAACGCTGGCACCTTGCGTGACACGCACCGTGGCCGTGCTCGCCGCTGTACGTGTGCTAAGATAGGTGGAGGGGCCAACTTTCACCGACATGCCACAGCCTGCGGGAAGCGGGATGCCAGTAGTTGCGGTGGCTGCAACCGTCTGATCACCGAGCAGCCAGAAGACTTCAGCCGTACCTTCATTGAAAAGGAACACTTGCTGTGATGGCGTGCCGGTCAGCGCCGTAAGGTTCGCTGAGCCACTGACCACACTGATCGCAGGAAGCTGTGTAGTAAACGACGTCTGAGCCATCACCGCGCCAGCAGCCATCAGCAACGCCACTAGGGCTGCGTACTGGGCCCCTATGAGATATTTTTTCATGATAATTTAATCCTTAAAATCCGTTCTTCACTGCGCAGTGAATATTGCTAATCAATGACGCCATTGAAATTCATATTCATCTTCATTAGCTTCTATCACTTCTCGCCAGAAGTGACGATTCATAATCAATGACGCCATTGCCTCATGCAATTGATTCTTCGCATGAGCGATGCGGTAACGACGAGGCCATTGCCTGTCAGCCTTTATGAATTGTGCAACGGTCATTTTAAACAACTCCGCGCTATACGCAAATGATCTTCGCTTGCACCCATCATCGCTGCAAATTGCTCAGCTTGGGCGAAACCAACTGCAGCTACAGCCTGACGCACGGCTACACAGTTCATGTGCACCGGGCGCTGATGGCGAACTTCGATCTGTTTGCCATACACCATCGAAGCTGAGAGCAGCACTGCAACGAGCGCGACTGAAAAAATAGTGCCACTAGCGCGTGGTTCCTTGTTGTTCAAATTACTTCTCCAATGGGCCAATCAAAATCTCCATATCATTCCATACACGAAACACAAAACGAGGATCAACAACGAACCAACAATGATGCTGACACTTGCTTTGCGTTCAGCAGCTTTTGCAATTTTGCTGATCCTCTTCTTCATTGAAATTTCCTTTGCATGATTGATGGAGCTGGTCCGTTATCTGGGATGGGGCAATCAGTTACCCCGCCCACATAACGGCAGTCGCTATTTAAAAAGGGTGATGATATCCGCCTCCCTGCAGGATGAAGCCAAACTCGGCCCAGCCAAGCAGAAAGAGCAGAACAAGGATGATCACGTTGCCACCCCATGCATATTGCCATGTCGGTCCACTACGCCACGACACAATGTTGAAGAGGATGATGATCAGAAAAATTGCCCAGAAAATGTACCCTATCGGCATATCAAAACCTCCCCATCAATACCAAAATCAACAAAATCAGAAGCACCAAACCTAACCCACCCCCGCCCCAATTACCAGTACCATAAAAGGGACCGCGACCTCCCCAACTACCAAAGCCACCGAAGAAGAAAAGAAAAACAACAAATAGAAGAAGCAATCCCATGGTCAACTCCTGTTATGGATAATACGGGTTTAGAAAATCATACTTTTAAAATATCACCGCGAAATTGTACAGCATCATCCGACCACTTCGTCACTAACTCTGGGTACAACATCTTGCTATCTCTAAAGTTCAGTACAACGAAACCGCTGCGCCAATTAAGCGGATTGTCTTCGGTGTAGTCGACAAACGCCTTGTGATCGACATCAGCAACGCAACCGGTATCAATGCCGTAGCGCGTGCCATTGTAATCAGTGAACGGTGTAATCTTTTGAGAATGCAGATGACCTGTGATTATCGTCTTCCCAGAGTATACGGTGTTGTTGTAGTTTGCGTGGATGCCGCCTTTCCAGCGGTGCTTGACGACAACCTCATTATTGATCCAGACGCTCCAACCTTTTTCCCACATTTGGAAATGATCACTGAGATGGATGCCCTTGAGGCCAGCATATTCACTTGCAACGCTTGCAAGCCTTGTCTCGAACCTGGCATCGTGATTACCAAGCGTCCAAATCTTGTGAGCGCCACGAGGTGCAGCTTGTTCGATATCATTAAGATGATCTTGTGCAGCCTCGATCTCTTGAACTGGTGTCGGTGTATCTTCCCAACCTATCGGGGGAAAATGAGATATCTTCGGGAAATCCAGCACGTCACCGTTGAGGATCACAGCTTTCGGTTTTAGTTCCTTGCAGAGTAACTTGAACGCACGGAGCGATGTTGATGCCGCTCCCGGCCAGATATGAAAATCTGATCCAATAATAACGCAACCATCTTTGACATCAAACGTAGGGCGTTGCGGATATTCCTTGGCTTTGATAATACTTGTCGGCGGCGTGATGTGGGGGAAGTTGTTAGCACGCCGACGATAAATGCTACGTTCCGTCATTCCATATCGTGCAGCCGTTTCTTTCGCACCGACTGAAATAAAAGACTTTTGTAAATCAGCATCGGAAATTTTTTCATTATAACGTGGAGTATAGCTAGATGAATCTCTCTTTACGAAAGCCATTCAGTCCTCACTAATCAGCCCCTACTAACCAATCGGGGTTATCAGAATAACCATCTTCATCAAGATCTTCTCTTTCCTCCCAAAAATTACCGAACTTACACTCTCTCAACCAGCGCAGAGGCTGCGCAAATTTCGTATTCCTCTTTCTATGAAAGTGACGCATGATACACCTCCGACGATGATATTCACACTGCTTCTTTATTGCATCCAACTCATTATCATTGCGAACGAGCGCGCCGTCTTTTTTCAGCCCATCGTTCGCGCACACATTTAATGCGCTTGCAAACGGGTCGGAGAAGTTATACCTTCCTCGGCAGATCGCTGGATATAGGGCGTGCGCATAACCAGCCCCGCCTAGGAAACTAGGACCATCCGAACGGATGGACAGCCCCGTCAAAAGGGCCAAGAGGTTCGCCCCGAGACATTTCGGTGTCGCACAGGCCCGAAAGGGCCTGTTTCTATTTCTTTCCCTATCAATTATCTATTGCATCGCGGAAATATTGTACATACTCCCAAGCGTCAGCTTATTAAAAGCACCGGAACATGCATCGACCTGATCTAGAAATTTACTATCAGGCCAGCTCTCACATTCATCCCAAAAAGCCTGCACCCATGTACCTGCCACCAACCAGACGTTTCCATTTTGAACTTGCGCTGCAAAAGGTTCAGCACGAATTTCCTTTGCACCTGTGACCTTGTCAACAAACACATTGAAGCCTGCAAGATTGCGCACTGAGGTCTCGGCACTTTCCTTACCACCTGAGCCCGGCTCCTGCTCGACGCCGACGCTGTAATTTCGATACAGCTTCTTATCGAGCATAGCTAATCTCTTGACGTGCTGCTCACGTTCTAACGCCGACCACTGCCCGCGTGTAATGTTCTCAATAACGAAACGACCATCTGTAAGATGATGCATCAAAGCCATCGCGGTATAGTCACCGCCATCCTTTGTCCCTGCTTTATCCACGTAACGACAGGTCGCCTGGATAAGACTGCGATCAAAAATATTGAGCACACGAAGCAACTCGACTGGCAGCACACCACCGCCGGTAACGAAAGGATGACCTTGATACAGGGATTCCCATGAAGACTTCGGCAACAACCGTTTGCGGATGTTCAAATACTCAAGCTCGATGTGCTCAGGGAAAAGCGCGTCGCCCTTCTTGCGATACTTTTCAGTTTTGGAGGCGATGGCCTCATAGTTCAAAACTGCTGTCTCAGGAAAATGCTTGATCCATCTTCCGATGGGGTCATCGACGTGCCATCTGGTGGCAATCATAATAAGTCCAGCTTTATCGCTGAAGCGTGAAAAGAAATCGTCCAGCAGCCAGTTCCAAACCTTGTTGCGCGTGACAGGCGACGAGGCTTCAGCACGCCCCTTGACAGGATCATCGATCACGCCGATGTCGAGGCCTTGACCAGTGATCTGACCACCCACAGTCGTATTACGAAACGATCCAGTCTCGCCAACGTATTCGATGAACGATGAATTGCGCTGATAATTGTTGACGACAGTCACGACAGCCGTGCCAGATATATTGGTATTGGGAAACACCAGTTGATAGCGCGGGCTATCGTATATGCGCTGAAGCTCACTGTTCGTTCTTACACCAAGATCATCGGAGTATGATGCAAAGATCGATTTCAGCGAAGGGTCTCTACCTGATGCCCACGCAATAAAATCACGTACTTGCACACTCTTGCCGTGACGTGGCGGGCTTGATAGCACAATTGTGGGACGCTTGCCTGCGACAAAGTCTTCATAAAACTTCTGAAGATGACATGCCACGTCATACTGCCACCACGAAATTTTCAGATCAGGCCAGATGAACTTTCGAAATTCCCAAAAGCTTTCGCGTGCTGCTGCCGCTTGCAGATCAAGAAGTTCATCAACTTCAATGGTGCTGACTTCGGGAAGAAGTGTTTGAAGCTGTTCTTCGTCAAGCGACAACATCGAAAGACTTATTGTCAACTGACCACGGTGCAATAAAGCGTGTGGCTTCTCTCAATGCTTCAACGATGTTTGGTGTCTCAGCACGAGAGGGTCCAGCACACATGCTGCTTTTGGCCATGTCATATGAAAAACATACCAAACCTTTTTCGTCTAGAACAACAACTCGCATCTTTCTATCTCCGATAAATTTCTCTTGTATCTTCGAACGCGATCTAACTCCACAACTGGGGCCAACCGGTTTCGTGGTCATTTGACTTGCTCGAAACCACAGTCAGTCAAAAACTCTTCAGCACTCGCGTAGCCATGCGGTATGTAAATCGTAACGCTTAGTCGCGGCCTGACAACAGTCAACTTCGGACCAAACATTTCAGACATCCAATTGGATTTCTCTTTGGCTTTGTTGTGATGTTGGCCACGCAACATATCGAAGTTCATTGCCTTGGTCCTTCGAACATCATCGCGACCAATGTTGTTGCTAGTTTTTCAGCACGATGTTTAGCACGCATTTCGTTTTGCGTGAACTGATCTCGATCCACCAAAACCAAATCAGCCTTATCGAGCGCAGTACGAATAGATGTAGCCAAGTTTTCCATGGTTGCTAATGTCATAACGAACGCATCCTTTTGGCCTGTCGCATTGCACGCTTTGCTTCAGCAGCTGCAATCATCACATTAGCTTGAGCGTTCTTGGCTTGAACGCGCTCAACACGTCTTAAGGCCTGCTGCGCTATCACTTTTTGTACGCCATTAGTCCACGCACGACGAGTTGTTTCATCAAAGTTCATAACGAATCAATCGGCGTGGTCTTAACACAGGTCATGACAACCCTGATTTGACCGAGATTGCCCTGTGCATCAAATTGCTGTTGCATTCTCAATGCTTGATAAGCCGTCGAGGTTTTGCATTCAGCGTGCGTTGGAAACTGATGATGTATCGTGCCTTCGACATTGGCACTCAGTAATGATAGCAAACTTACAATACCTGTCCAACCTTCCATTTTCACTCTCCCACTAGCTCCCCGAATTTTGCACGTAGCAGAACACTGGTCTACCCGGAATATAACTACCAGCGCCGCCAAGGAAAACAATTGCGTGTCCGGTAGGATTTCCTTGATCGAACTTTAATCTGCTATCTGGTATCTCAATCTCAGTGCCAACGTCGAGGTGCGGACGTCCTAAAGGTTTGTCATCACGATCATCAGTGATCTTGCAATAACTCTTTTTATCGCGAGCATAATAATCATCACACCAATATGCGTCTGCCTCGCCACAACATGAACTCGCAGTCCACGGAGGTGGTTGCATTAAATTTTGATACCACTTCTTTACGATAGGATCAGTATTTTCCCATTGCCCATTATCTTTCGCTCTAGACACTGAGCAGCACGTCAACATGAAAAGAACAGCGAAGATTATTTTTATCACTTCTTTTCATCCTCGTTGTTGTAGCCATCTTTGTACACCTCAGCCGCGTGTTCGATGATGGCCTTCTTGCGTGCAGCCTTGACGCCTAAGCGTGATTTTTCCTTAGCCTCACGTTTTTCGCGTGCGATCTCGATCTCTTGATCGTCTTTGGTATGAACTTTCATTCCAATAGCGAACCTGAGTTTCCTGGTCGTTCAGCAGCGACGACGCAAAGGATATTGACGTCGCTCTCATGGATAGGTTGACCTGCATGAGGACCACCAGTTGCAGGGGGCGCAACATAACCAGGCTGTGCATACTTGGCATGAACGCCGTTCATCAAACTAACAGCCCGAGCATCACATTCATCACGCTTCACGTCAGAAGGCAGCGGACCAATGGTGCCTACAATGCCGCCGAAAATCAAAATGACCAACCATAACATTAGATGCGCTCCTTGAGTTTATCGCGCCCCGGCGCAAATCCCGAAATCTCGGGAATCGCGCCGGGGCGCGGTGATCCCTCTTCACAGCCCGTCCAACTCAGGGAAGGGCAATCGCGCTCTTGCTTAGACAACTCTGGCTCTGGACCTAACATCGATTCACCAAGCTTCCGTTGATAATCACGCACCACTTCAGGCTGATCATCACGCGCTGGTTTTTCTTCATAATAATCAAGCACAGATGCGGTCCGCTTTGTGCGTACCTTATCACTCGGTGTCGAATAAAATTCTTGCAGGCGTCGGTTCTTCGGCGTCAATTTAATGTCTCCCTCAACTCAAGAAAAAAATAAGCGTGGTGCAAAGCCAAAGCCAGTCGCAATTGTTAAACCATATCGCTAAACCAATGCCGACGAAGGGCAATAGCAATGCGGTGATCACAACAATCACAACGATCAGGTCTGTCAAGTTAGCGGACCAATATTTTTGCATCATCAAGCTTCTTTAGCTGCGGCGCTCTTCATCAGCGCATCCATCTCTTGCGCCACGGCATCAAGCTCGCTCGTCCAATGCGATAATGCCGAGCGCTTCAGATGTTTCTTCGTGATTGCAAACGACAGCGAACCTGTGACCTTCGCCAAGCGTGCATGCCAGATTTCGGGGGCTAATTTATCGGCCATTCAAAACATCGCCCATACAATAGCCGCGATTATAATTCCATACCCAAGCAACACCATGCAAGCGACGAACACCAGCGACGACGGCATCTCAGACGGGATACCGCCAAGCCGGGCTTCCTCGTCATTTTTTGCATTGTGCATAATTTTATATTGCTCCTGAAAGCGATCATACATTTTATCACCCTCAATTAATTTTTTACCGGTACCCCTTTAGCTGGCTTCACAAGCATCAGCAGGGTTTATCTCTTTTCGTGTCCCGGCTATCAACAAACACGAACGTAATTAGTCAGGCGTTGCGATCCACACTACTTCACAAACTTACGTCTCTTTAAAGTGCTTCCGCCTTGAGCCATCATCGATGATGATCCCATCCACCATGATGATCCCAACCACCACCACCATGATCGTGATGCATTCCAAAACCAACACAACCACTCAACAACATTACAACAGCAGCAATAAGTATCAAACGAACCGTCATGTGAACCTCCTATTGTTTCATCCGTACAACATTTCCATTTCACCAGATAACGTTTCACCAATGGCCGTGCAATGAAATATCCAATCACCGGAATTCAGATACATCACATCACTTTGTCTTATCATCGGTGCATGAACATGCCCGCATACAATACCGTCATACTCACAATTTCTTGCAAGCTGAATCATATCGCGCTCGAACGAAATGCTGTGTCGCCTGATGAACGGACCAAAATGTCTTCTGATAAATTCCCACAAGCTGCTGCTCGTTCCACGATCCAGCAAAAGCAACAGCTGCAACAACCAATGTGATTTGAATTTGTCATGAAGGTCACCATGGATCACCAGCAACCTTCGTCCGTCAACCATCTCATGAATAAATTCTTTTTCAATCAACAGATTTCCGTAACTGCCAGTATGAAATCTGAAAATAGAATCATGGTTGCCGGGTATGAAAATAATCTTGGTATCATTCATAAGCTTATCACGTAACACCCTGATCACTTCACTATGCCAATATGGCCAACTGACACCAGTGATCTCGCAAACATCCCCTACAAGATAGATTCGCTCAGCATCATGTTGTTGCAAGAATTTACACAAGCGCTTCGCTTGTGAATTATGTGAGCCAAGATGGATATCTGATATGAAAAGCGAACGATATAACACATCTAATCTTCCTGCCTGACATCGTGTGACACCTTGGTAAAAGAACGCCCCGTGAGCTGCACCCAAACATAATTAGCAACGTAAACCCAAGCAACCTTCAACCATCCATCGTGTTTCATGCGCCGAGCTGATTGCCAAATCCACATCCCCTGCACCAACTTGGTTAAACCAACTTTGGAAAGCCGCTTCGCAGTATCAGCGTCGTCGCCATAAAAAGTGAATGAAGTATCAAACCCATTGATAGCATCCATCGCATTTCGTCGTACCACACAATTGCCTCCCTGTGTCATTGGCCAGAAGTGGTTCAAGAAACCTGACACTGTGTAATACAACGCAACAACAAACGCACGCGACTTTGAAACACCAATAAAATGTGGCGGCCCACTCACTGCGACAACATTGGCATCATGCAGCGCAAGTTTGACAGCTCGAAGCCATCCTGCAGGCATCACGCTATCAGCATCGATAAATGCAATCAGATCACCCTGTGAATGTTCAAATCCCATCTGGCGCGCCACGTTGGTGCCTTTGATGGGCTGATGATAAACAACTGTCGCTCCAGCTGCCATAGCACAATCAGCTGTGAAATCATCACTGCCATTATCAACAACAATAATTTCATAATCACCAGTGATCTTTGACCGCCCGACAGAATAAATTTGTTCAGCATAATTGTCCCAATAACATTCAAGAACAATTGACTCAACACAAGCTGCAATCATTTCTTGTTCATTGTAAGCCGGGATGACGAATGAAATCAAAGCTTGCTCCATATGAAAGCATAACTGCAAAGCGTACCGCCGAGCATCTGTAATCCAACGCCAACCATGAAAACCAACCAGGGACTAAGCGTCATGCACAGCTCTTATCGTACCTTGAGTTGTTTCTGGCCATTGGTCGCAGGCCAAGCTTGCGTTGCATCTGTATAACAAATCGCTCAGTAACGCCGAGTGACATGGCGAGAGATGCTGCAGAGACAGAAGCATTGGCGCGCAAATATGCTTCGCGTTCTTTTGTGTATCGAGCTGGTCGCCGCAATGGGAACATCGATAGATCATTAGTAACTTTCTTTGACAGCACGTCATCAAGCAAACTGACTTCACCATTTATTATATCAAGAAAGTCTTTGCGTTGATCTGCGCGTATCGAAAACGAACCAATTTGAACTTCATTAGGTTCGTAATTTTGCGTTACGAAATTAATTGTTGTGCCATCAATGGTGACTGTATGCTTAGTCATTTTTTATCCTCGTCATCATCATCATCTTCAACATCACCGAGCACTTCAAGTGGTTGTGGAATTTTGCCTAATAATAGCAGATCAGTTTTTTCGGCTGACATGCCTTTCGCGATCAGAGCAGCACGCACTTCAGCGACAGTCTTGTAGACGATCTTGGTGGTGACCTGCGTGCGCGCATTTATTTGCAATGGCAATAAGCGGCCGAGCAATGGCACAAACAGCGGCTTGTGATTATTAGCCAGGTCGAGGAGATATCCCTCAAGCGTGCCATCTGAATCATCAGCGTGTTCTGCAGCCCATACGAGGCCATCTTTGAATGCACGCGAGACTTTATTTGGAGTGCCAGCCTTGCGACCAAAGTTGTGCTCACCCTTTTTGATCGGCTTCAGCTTATTCGGATTGCCGCGTGGTTTAGCTTTGCTTGCCACTTCTACTCTGCTTCTCTTTCAGATGTTAAGGAATCAAACCACCAATTTTACTAGTCGCCATACCAAACAGCGTAGACCAAAACTGATTGTCTGCCATCGTCACAGTCCAATCAGGAAATGCACAACATTGAGCTGCTGCCTCTTTCGATAAATATTGACCTGGTGTGAAGTGCGCCGAGTTCTTGATGCTCGCAACATAGAAAGCATTGTAAGCTCCATACCACACCAATTGCATTTCAACTGGTTTGGTATGCGGTGCAGGAGGTGTGATGCTGTGAACGACATCAGGCTTTGTAGCTGCTGGATGTGGCGGTGTTGTCGGTACGATTACAGGTTTTACGGTTGGAGGATTTATAGGTATCGGTGTTGCTGCGTCTGTCATTCTCATAGCTTCGCTAATGTGAACCCACCCAAGGGTCGTTTGAACGTGATTGAAATCCAGCCTACGTGACGATTTCGAATCAAAGATTTTAGTTTTGATTTCCGGACGTCCGGAAATCAAATTTTCAAGCAGCTTGTAATTCACCGGGCTTGAACATCACGCGGCAATCTCGCCCGAACATTTTAAAGATCGCTGCCAACTTCCCTTTACGCCCCTTGCCATCAAACACACCGATGTGAAATGCAAATGAATGCGTCACGCTCACGGGCGTCACACGCTGTCCATAAAAAAAGCCGTCAATAGATTTAACCACTGGCGGCCTGCTTACAAATTCTCGAAATGCATCCATCTGCTTCACATTGATTTTTGCTGGTTCTAATTCCTTACCTTCATTCAATGTCTTGAGATCAGGTGACGCAAGGATCACACGCGCAACACCAATCATCGTTTGAATTTCTTTCCAGCACTCGTTCACAACGAAAAGAATATATGAACCGATCACAAGCCGCTCCCTGTGTACACGTTTGCCATGAAGATAAACCTCATCTGCTTCAGTTGGAATAAAATAATCAATGCCCTTCTCACGCAAGCCTTGCGTCACCCTCTGATGTTCGTGATGTTTTGAAATGAGTACGCCCCAATTTAAATCTGAGTTCAGCTCAGTCGGGGTCACATTGTGTCTCCTCCTCATTGGCAGCACGATAGGTCCAAACGTTAGCACGGTTCTGGTGATCATATGCCTATTTGAGCAGCACGCGCAAGAGGACATTTTGGAGGACATTTTGGAGGACATTTTTTGGACGGGTCCCGAGCGGCACCGAAAAGTTTAGGACAGGGTTAGGCGTTTAGGACAGGGTTAGGCAGGGATATCTGCTTATAGACGCTATGCGCGCGCGACATGAAGAGACTATACGTCTGAAATAAGAAAACCCTGTCCAACCCTGTCCTAAGTATCATAATACCCCTCATCGTGACCTCGGGGGGAAACCCCGCCGTTCACGGCGGGGAGGAAACCCGTTGAGCTTCCACGTATCGCTTGACCCTCTCAAGCGGAGCGGGAGCCAAGAATAATGCTTGACACCGTCAAAAGACTGATTTATCGAGACGTAACCCCGCCGAAAGCATCCCGCTTCTAGGGGAGAACAGGAATACCCAGATGACTGCCATCGTTATTCGTGGCGCGACACATCGGCGGTCTTGCGGACCCCGGGTATGTCTGTCATGAAGAGCTTGTCATGAAGACAGAAATGGAGAACAGCATTCTGGCGTGCGCCATGAGCCAGCCGGCGCTCGCAGACTGGAAAATGAAATC
>Ga0182024_10009360_pt1 | contig 20286 bp, 18 predicted proteins | sample P32metaG_FD_120480 | JGI IMG/M metagenome (GOLD analysis project Ga0182024, IMG submission 120480) | Permafrost microbial communities from Stordalen Mire, Sweden - P3-2 metaG (Illumina Assembly) | ecosystem: Environmental > Terrestrial > Soil > Wetlands > Permafrost | place: Sweden: Stordalen... | reverse complement strand
GGCGCTGGTCCGGGACTGTACTTCGATTTTGCGGGGTTTAGCGTTCTCGTTCCATAAAAATTGTCACTGGATTGGGCCGTTACCATGAAGGGCGCGGCCAAGATACCAATGGCTGTTATCGCATGCAGAATCGTTCGTATCATCAAGTTCTCCTTTGGAATCCCGATGGCCGCAGGCCTGTAGCCCGGGACTGTGATGTTGGCCTATCGGGTGGCCCAAATGTTACTACACATCGCCTTGGTTTGTTGCTATTATTTTCGTCTGTGTCAACGTCCGTGATGTAATTTACATAAACGAAATACGCGCTACCCGCGGTGCCTCCTGCTTCCTGCTGAACTTTTTTTCCCAAAGGCCGCGAAGCCTAAATCGCCGGTCTGCTGGAAAGCGATTTACCGGACGCGCGTTCCCACCTCGGGCGGGGGACTAAGGAAGTCTCCTATCACATCCCCGACACCGAGCTCACCGAATGCCCGGTGAGCTGGCGGGAACCCACCGCGCCAAGGCACAAACTTTTCCGGAGCTATTGCCCGGCGGCCGGGACGCTCGACTAGCCCTAGGCCGATTTACGGAAGATACTTTCCGAGCCGCTCCCTTGCGCTGCCGAGCCGAGGAGCTATTTTGAGGCTTCCCCAATATTCAGAGCGGCGCGGAGAGCCTCGGAGTGGGTTCCGTGATACCCTTCGGCCGGTCGGCAACACCTCGAAAGGGTACATCCCTCCCCCTGGAATCGCCAAGGGGGATTAGGGATGGCTAATTACGAGACGGGTTGAATTAGCTCTCCGGATTGAATGGGAATCGCCCGGCCAATAATGACTGCCATTCTTGCGGGTATCGAAGTTGAGAGCACTCGGGCGGGACGCCGGCGGTACGACGAGTGGATTACTTCGGAGTGGCCGTCCAGAACCTCATCGCATCCCAGGACCTTGCATCGACCGACGGTTAGGCCTTCGGTAGGATCATGTAAAATTGGTCGCGTGCCTGACCAATCTGTTCTCCGAAACTTCGCAGTCCTTATCGTTCTTGGAGCGATTCCGGCGACCGCCGGAGATTCCGGCCCAATGGTAGTCGTAACTGGCGGGCAAGTTCGAGGCCTATTGCGGAATAAGGGCGGCGCTGTGTTCAAAGGCATCCCGTTTGCGCAGCCTCCGGTGGGCGATCTGCGCTGGCGAGAGCCAATGCCGGTGAAGCCTTGGAGCGGCGTTCGGGACGCGACCGCATTCGGGGCGCCTTGCGTGCAGAATCCTTACTTTATTCGCAACGCGCAGGAAGTGAGCAGGGAAGACTGTCTTTTCCTAAACATCTGGTCTCCGGAGTGGCCGAGCAAGTCACGCAAGCCCGTTATGGTCTGGATTCCTGGCGGCGGGAACTTCGGTGGGGCTAGCGGCGACGGAGTCAACAACGGTGAGAATCTGGCGCGACACGGAGTGGTGGTGGTCACCATCAACTACAGGCTCGGCCTATTCGGTTTCTTTGCGCACCCGGAGCTCACGCGTGAGTCGCCGCATCACGCATCAGGGAATCAGGGCATTCTGGACCAGATCGCCGCGCTTCGGTGGGTTCGTCAGAACATTGCCAAGTTCGGCGGCGATCCAGCGAACGTAACCATATTCGGCGAGTCTGCCGGTTCGAGCGACGTAAGTGCGCTGATGACGTCGCCACTCTCGAAAGGTCTGTTCCGACACGTCATCGGCGAAAGCGGGGCCGTCACTGCAATCACACCGAACGGCAACACGATGTTGCATGGCAATCCTTTGACCTTGGCGCAAGCGGAGAAACAAGGCCAGGCGTTCGCCGAACAGTGGACGGGCGGCGCCGCTTCTTTGAACACGCTGCGTGCAGTTCCGGCAGACGAGATTCTGAGGAAGGAACCAAATTTCCTGCGGTCGCCGCCACAAGATTTGGGCATTACCCTTGATGGGTACGTGTTTCCTCGACGCCCTGCGGATGTTTTTGCGGCTGGCCAGGAGCAACGAGTTGATCTTCTTCTAGGCAACAATTCACGTGAGAGGATTCCGGGGACAACTCCGCCGTCCGATCTGAAGGAAGCTATCGAAGCCAGCTATGGACCAATTGCGAGTCGGGCACTCACGATTTATGTGGGTGCTGCCGATCCGCTATATGGCACGCCCGCGGATCAATGGGCCACCGATACTTCTTTCCGCTGTTCGGCAGTCCTGCAATTGATGTGGCACGCAGCGGCGGGAAACTCCGCATTTGAATTTCAGTTTGACCGAACGCCCCCAGGCCGTGAGAGCGTAGGTGCGACGCATGCCTCAGAACTGGAATACGTCTTTAATACATTCGGGACATTCGGGTTGATGCAATCCCCGGCCGCACACTACGGCGCCGTCGACCTTGCCATCTCCGATGCAATGCAGCAGTATTGGACCAACTTCGCCAAGACCGGCAATCCGAATGGAGGCAAGCTTCCGCAGTGGCCCGAATTTGACCCTGCCGCGCGAGCATACATTGAATTCACGGATGTACGCCCGGCGGCCCGCGAAGGATTACGCCGGCCTTACTGTGATCTGTACATCGAACACGTTAAGCAGCTGATGGAAAAGTGAATTTGGGCATGCCCACCCACTGGCCGCGATGATTTCAGGAGATAGTCTCGCAGCCTCTCGGTTGCACTGCGGGACCAGGTAGCTATTTCGAGGCTCACGGTATATTCGGAGCCGCACGGAGAACCTCGGAAAGGCCTTCGTAATACCCTCGGGCGGCCGGCAACACCTCGAAGAAGTAGGTCCCCATCTCCTGAGTCGCCGGAATAGGACGGGGGATAGTATTGCCATGGCAGGGGGCAGGATATATCTCGCGGGTCAGCTGCCTCTGGTCAATTGCTCCTGGTCAACTGCCCCTTGCATGCCTCCTCTGGCAGGCATACAATTGTCCGATTCGCAAAGGAGGCGGTATGGGACGAATCAACATTGGCCGCGTGATTTTGGGCGGTATCGTCGCAGGGATCGTGGGAGACATTTTAGGGTATCTGGTGGACGGCGTGATGTTGGCCCCGCAGTGGGCCACCGGCATGAGGGCACTGGGCAAAGCAGAGTTCTCTGTCAGCCAAAATGTGGCGTTCAACATCATTGGATTGGTCTATGGAATTTTGATCGTGTGGCTGTACGCCGAGCTTCGTCCGCGCTACGGCGCTGGGCCGAAGACTGCCGTGTGCGCCGGACTCGTGGTTTGGGTCGCGGGAGTCCTGCTGCCCAACGCCGGGTTGATGTGGGCGGCCGGCCTCTTCCCAACGAACCTTACCATGATGACGACCGCAGCAGCCATCGTCGAATTAGTGGTCGCGGCATTGGCTGGTGCAGCCCTGTATAAGGAGGGTGCGGAGTCCCTGCGATCAATTCCAGCACGCGCCTGAGAGCATCTCGGAAAGACACATGATCCGCGGAATTTGTTCTGCTTCTTTCCGAATAGTGGCAGGTTCTGCCTTCGTTGGCTGGGTCGCCGCGCCCATCTATCGCTTTCTATTAGCCGTTGTGGACGACCCTTGACGCCGAGATACGAGGTCATCATAATAACCACATTGCGCACGATGTCCCTGCGCAACGAGAGGAGTGTTCGATGAGCACGACTCGACGAGACTTCTTGACGGCTGCTGGCGCCGTCGCGGCTCAAAATGCGGCACGAGCACAGGATCACGATCACGAACATCAGGCTGTTCCATCTGATCCGGCGTTGCGCGTGAAGGCGCTGGAATCGTTACTGGTTGAAAAAGGGCTGGTAGACCCCGCTGCGCTCGATGCCATAGTGGACAAGTTCGAGCACAAGGTGGGTCCGCGCGATGGAGCGCGAGTGGTCGCACGTGCCTGGGTAGACCCCGCTTACAAGAAACGATTGCTGACGGATGCTCCGTCGGCGATCGCGGAGTTGGGTTACACCAGCGGACAGGGTGAACACATGCTAGTGGTCGAGAACGGTCCGAAGGTCCATAGTCTTGTCGTGTGTACGCTCTGCTCGTGCTATCCGTGGACCCTGCTCGGACTACCACCGGTCTGGTACAAATCGTTCGCTTATCGTTCGCGCGCAGTGATCGATCCACGTGGAGTGCTGCGTGAATTGGGTACAGCGGTTGGTGATGACGTTGAAGTGCACGTCTGGGACAGCACTGCGGAATTGCGCTACTTTGTGCTCCCGGAACGTCCGGCTGGGACGGAACATTTGAGCGAGGATGAACTCGCCGCCCTGGTCACGCGGGATGCAATGGTCGGTGTTTCCAAGGTGGCGCCGCCGGGTGCAAAGGTATGAACGGCGTACACGATATGGGGGGCTTTCAAGATATGGGGCCTCTTCAACACGAAAAGAACGAGCCTGTCTTCCATACCGCCTGGGAGGGACGCGTCTATGCGATCAATACGTGCCTCCGCGCCATCGGCAAATGGAACCTGGATGCGTCGCGCCAGCAAAACGAATTGCTTCCTCCCGCGGACTACTTCCGGATGACCTACTACGAGCGGTGGCTGTGGTTCAATGAGCAACTGCTTGTGAAACACGGGCTGGTCACGCCGTCGGAGTTGGCAACCGCAAAGCCAGATCGCGGCTCGGCGAAAGCAGTCCCGGTGTTGACAGCCGCGGCTGCTGCTCGCAGCCTTGGTCGCGGTATTCCTTCCAGTCACGATCCCCGCGTGCCACCTCAATTTAAAGTCGGCCAGCGCGTGCGCGCTCGGAACATTAACCCCACCGGACACACCAGGCTGCCGCGTTATGCACGAGGGAGAGTCGGTAATATCGAGCGCGATCACGGCGTTTACACGTTTCCAGACACCAACGCGCATTTCCTAGGCGAGAAGCGCCAGCACGTTTACTCGGTTCGTTTTTCCGCTCGTGAACTTTGGGGCGAGCGCGCCTCAGCCCGGGATTGCGTCCATCTGGACATGTGGGACGACTACCTTGAGCACGCCTGACCTAAACCTGCTACGTCTACCGCGCGACGAGAGCGGCCCGGTGTTTGCCGAGCCCTGGGAAGCGCAGGCCTTTGCCCTCGCAGTCAAGCTCAGCGAGGAAGGCCACTTCACATGGAAGGAATGGGCCGCTACGCTCGCAGACGAACTTAAGTCCGCCGTGGATCGTGGTGAGACCGACGACGGCACCCGGTATTATCATCACTGGCTCGCCGCACCGGAAAGACTGGTGATAACGAAACAACTAACCGATGGAGCTGCCTTGCAATCCAGGAAGGAAGCCTGGGCCGACGCCTATAGGCACACACCGCATGGCAAACCTGTCGAACTGGCGGCAGGCACCAAGTGATCGATTACACCCGCGGCGAGTTTTGGAAGATAAGTCTCGCGGCTGGCGCGATGCTCGCCGATGGCTCGCTTTCCGGGGAGCCGAGCGATCTGGCAGCGCTTTCACTCCAACAGGCATCGGAGCTCCTACGCAAGAGGTCGGTTTCGCCAGTGGAACTAACGACGGAATGCCTCACGCGAATTGAACGCCTAAATCCGATCTTAAATGCCTTCATCACGGTCACAGGGGAATCAGCGCTAGCGCAGGCCCGTCAAGCCGAGGCGGAGATGCGTGCCGGTAAGTGGCGCGGCACCCTCCACGGCATCCCGATCGCATTGAAGGACAACATGGATACTGCGGGCGTGCGGACTACCGCAGCCAGTGGCGTTTTTGCAAATCGCATTCCTACCGCGGATGCCGAGGTGGTGCGTCGGCTCAAGAGTGCTGGCAGTGTGATCTTGGGCAAGCTCAACATGCATGAATTTGCCTTCGGTGGCACGTGCATCGCCAGCTATTTTGGCGCCGTCCACAATCCCTGGAAAACCGATCACATCCCTGGCGGGTCCTCCGGTGGCTCTGCAGTCGCGGTCGCGGCGGGATTGTGTTATGGAGCGCTCGGCACGGATACGCTGGGATCGGTTCGAATCCCGGCGGCTTATTGCGGCGTCGTGGGCTTCAAACCCACCCATGGCCGGGTCAGTATCCGCGGCATCATTCCACTTTCGCCATCCATCGACCACGCAGGACCGCTCGCCCGGACGGTCCGAGATTCCGCGATCCTGCTCCAGGCCATCGCCGGCTATGACATCGCAGACGCCACCAGCATGGATGCTCCTGTACCCGATTATTCCCGAGCTTTCGAAACGCGCAAACTGTCTTTGCGGTTGGGACTGCCGCGCACCCTTTTCTACGAGAACTTGGACCCGGAGATAGAAAGGGCGGTCAGCGAAGCGTTAACTGTGCTCAAGCGGTTTTCCAGCGGCATGCAAAACGTCGAACTACCCGAAGTAAAAGCGCTGCCGGTTGGCCCGACGCGTGCCGAAGTATATGCCTACCATGCGCAGTACATGGCGAAGACTCCGCAACTGTATCAGCCCGAAACCTTGGCGCGCTTGCGTCCCACGGCCGATATCACCGCAGCTACCTACATCGAAGGCATCCGCTCTATCGAACGTCTGCGGCGTGCCGTCAAGAGCACATTCGCATCGGTAGATCTGCTGATTACACCCACTATGTCGATTCCTCCGGCCAGTATCTCCGAGGCCGAAACAATCGAACTGGAGCAAATTCAAAAAGGGCAGCTCTCACCACTGGTCCGAAACACCAGCCCGTTCGATGTTTATGGGCTTCCCAGCATATCGGTTCCTTGCGGCTCTACGCGCGACGGGCTACCGATTGGCTTGCAGATCACTGGGCCCGCTTGGGGCGAAGAGCAAGTGCTGCGCCTGGCTTACGCCTACGAGCAAGCGACCGCCTGGAACAAGCGTCCTCCCACTTGGTAACCCTCCCAACCTCTCTTGTGGCGCAACCGTTTGGTCCGGATTTCTTCCACTACCGGTTTCCACTCTAGCGTGATCGGCATGGTTACCTATCCGGAAATAATATACCCATCCCAATCCTCTTTCCGAACTTCGAGTGGGTAGGATGTGCGCAGATGTCCGCCTCATCCGAATGTATTTCGAACCTATCTCCCAGCCTCTCCGTTGCACTCCGGATTAGCAGGTGGGCCAGAGACGGCAGCTGCGGTACCGAGCGTTTCTCGTGGGCGCTCGGCGACGTCTGGTCCTAGGGATGATGCTGCTAGCGCCAGCCGAGTCTGGGCGCGAGCTGCGCTCGGGCGAGAGGCATTTCGAACGCGAAATCCGGAGAGGCACATTTTATGTTCGAAATTCACCCTCCGGGAATGCTTCTGAGGGATGTAGGATGAAAACGGGGTGGTGGAGATCGACAGTCCATCCGGAACGGTTTGTGCTCGGCGGAATCCAAGGCGGAATAGCCAGTCCGCTTCGCTGTTTCCCCGCAGCCACCTCAGCTGGCGGCGGCGCGTCGTGGTGGCGAGCATTTCGTGCAACCTGAAGTTGCAACCGTTCCTTGCCCTATTGCTTGAGTTTACGTACATCCGCAGCGTGGCCCGCGTTCCAACCATCTCGTCATGAGGATGCAATGGGACCGGACGTTTTCCGATCACAGCTACGGTTTTCGGCGTCAAGAAGTAGAGTTCCCGGCCGTCGCCGCGCCAGGTCGGCTCACCGCCGCCCGTGATCGAGATTTTCCATTGACCTTCGCCCGACGGAAACTGGCGCACGTACACCTCCGTTTGCCCCGATTCGTCTGACGCATAAGCCATCCAGTGGTTGTCCCGAGTAAGCCGGCCGGAATACTCGTTAAATGCAGAGCGCAGAAACGGAATCGGCTTCTGCTCCCTGCCCTCACCAAGCGGCAGCACCCAGAGATCAAATTTCGTAGTAGGATCAAGTTCGGAGTAAACTACAAACCGGCCATCGCTGGACCACTGAGATGCAAACTTCGGGTTTTCGGTTGCCAGCAATAGCTCGTCCTGCCCGGTTCCCGTGGCCGGCCTTTGATACAGGTTCCAGACGCCGGTTCGGCTCGACGAGAACACAACGCGATCCCCACGATCTGACGAGTGTGGCCGCAGGTCCAAGAAATTATTCGTGAGACGTTGCGCCGTGCCGCGTACCAGATCCATGAGCCACAAATTCTGTTTCGCCCCTCCCACGCGGGTGTACACGGCCGACCTTTCATCGGCAGATAAAGCAACATCACCAATGCGGTCTGGATTGCCAGCCGTGCCAATCATCTTACCGCCGCGATCGTACCAGGTTAACTGGCTTCCGCCGTCGGCTTCTGTGCCCCGCTGGTACACCAGTACTCCAGTTTCTGATGCCGTGAGCGGTGCATAGACGATATTTGTGGTTCTGGAAACCCCGTCGGCGACTGGGAATGCTTCTCCCAGCGCTTCTCCACGTGTCATGTCGAAAGGTTGTGCCATCAAGCTCTTGTCGCGGACGAACAGCAGGCGCCCGGGCGCAATCACTGCGCTGGATTGATCCGCAAGGACACGCCGATTTTCCTTGCCATCGAGTGAGCTTATGCGCAGGCCGGCCTCGTCCGGACGGCGCTGCAAACCCTGCGAATAGAGAAAATGGCGGCCGTCCGGCAGAAACACTGGGAAACGGGATGGGCCTCCCTCGATGTGGCCGGTCACATCAACGGGAACGCCGCCGGAAGCGGATATGCGTTGAATGGCTGTCCCACCGTTTCCGCTGGGCGAAAACACGATCACGCCGTCGCGATTCCACGACCCACCGCGCGCATCGATCACGTCGCACAACGCCTGCGCAGGACCGCCGCTCACAGCGATCTTCTTGAGCTTTCCCTGGGCGAAAAATCCGATGTAACGGCTGTCGGGCGACCAGAAGGGAAAAGTGGCGTCTTCGGTGCTTGGCATCGCCTGGGCCTCGAGCGCGTCCAATGGGCGTAGCCAGAGCTGGCGCTTGCCCCGGGCTTCCGCCGCGAGGGCCAGGTAACGTCCATCCGGAGAAATCGCCAGGCTGTGCAGAAGCGTTGTGTTTTCGGATCTGTTGCAAACAGGGAAGGTGAGATAAGGCATGGCAGAATTCTGGTCTCATGTTAGGCAGCAATACCGAACAGGCGTTGGATGAACTTGGCTTGTCCCACCACATCGCCCTTTGCTAACCAACGAACCTGGCCTTTTCTGATCATATTCATGGCCTCGTAACCATCGATAGTATGCAGCGCTCCGTCCACCGAGCGGAACCAGAGTCCCGCGGTGTTTGGGCCCAACAAACTCCGAACTGGAGACGTCTGGCACGAGACGCTCAAAAGCGAATTTCGAACCCGCCAGATGGGTCCCCGCGTGCGATACTTCCATGAGAAAGCCGGCCGATGTCAAGAATTAAATTTCATATGTGCACGCCACGGCAGGACGTTCGGTGCCGACCAAGGGGAGGCGCAGCAACAGCGCCAGGACAGAGCCTGCCATTTTCTCATATGAGTAAATCTGTTCGGATCGCGGCCGGGTCCCGTCCAGGCCGAGCGAAGCGAGCCGTCGGGCAGCCTGGACGGGTGGCCGAGATCCATATCCTAACGATGGAGAAAATGGCAGGCTAACACCTCGGTATTTCCTGCCTGGTTTCATTTCCAGTCTTGTCCATCCGCATCTTCCTTATGGTCTGCAAGCCACCGCCGATCTGTCGCCATCCTTCCATCCGCATTGTTGAATGAGCCGTTTTGAGCTCCATGCCAGTTGGGCGTTCTCGTTTCAGTGGGTGCTGTCAATCTGAATCTCGACCTCGATCTCCCCAGACCAGGGAGTCGGATCTTGTATCGCACCGCAGTCACCCGAACTCGGCGATTGATCCTGTCAAACACTTTTACCGCCGCAGCGATCCGGGACTACGCCGCGGCGCATTTCCCCTCGCGATGATTCCGGAGCGGTTCGTAGACTTCTCCGCTCACCCATAGCTTGTGCAGCAACACCGCCAGCTTGCGGGCCACCGCCACCACAGCCCGCTTCTTGGCATTGCGGCCTCCTCGCTGGGCCAACGTCAGCCCCCATCGCCGCAGGTCGCTATCTTTCCCAAACGGCCCCAGAATATAGTGCGCGCCTTGCACCAGCAGCTTTCGCAGGTAGCAGTTTCCTTCTTTGCTGATGTGTAGCTGAGGTTGGCTGTTGCCAGAGTTCCGCCGCCCTGGACGCAACCCTATATAACAGCCCAGGTCCCGGCTCCTCCCGAATCGATGCGGATCGTCCACCGTCAACACGTATGTCAGCGCAATCAGCGCTCCGACACCATTGACCTGTCGCAGTTGTGCTACCTCCGGATAATGCTGCAGCGCGATCTTTTCGATCTCATGGTCATAGTGCTGGATTCGCTCGGTCAGCGACTGTACTTCCTGAAACAGCGGCTCCAGGGCGGTTCGTAGCTCGGGGCTTAATTCCGCTGCCAGCTCCTTGCGGATCTGTCTGGGATCGCACTTCCGCAACCGTTCTCCGTAGGCCTTGGTCAACCCTCGTATCGCATTCACCAGCGCGGTGCGCGCCCCCACTAATACCGCTCGGGCCCGAATCCGTGTCAGGTGCGCCTGGGCTTCCGCGCTGCGATGCCGTACCGGACTCAACAACGCCGGATCAATGCGCGCTAAGCGCGCCAGGGTCTTGGCATCCAGCCGGTCATCCTTGCGCGTGCTCTCCCCAATCAGTCGTACGTTCCGGGCGTGGGCCACAATGACCTCGTGCCCCATCCCACTCAAGTGCCGGCTTACCCACGGCGAATGCTGCCCGGTTTCGATCGCTATGCGACTCGGGGGCAGGGCCGCGAAGCTCTCACTCAGCCCTTTCTGAGTTGTCGCCACACTCGCTTCCAACAACACTTCGCCCCCTTCCTCCAACACGCAATACCGACTGGTCCGATCTCCCAGGTCCATTCCAATCGTCAACTTCTTGCCCTCCCAATCCCCTTTCCGATTCTTCATTCGAATGCTATCCTTCTTCATTGCCGGTCTCCTTTCGATTGCACCATTGAGTGCGTGATTTATTCGGGAGCTTAACGCATCCCGAGGGAGGCCGGCTTTCTCATCTCATCTGAATCGCTGTTTTCGAACTCTACATCCGGGGTCCCAGATGAAAGTTTGAAATCGCGCTGAGCCCTGTGTTTTCTGGGGTTCGAAGCGGTGTGCGGTTGCGACCCACACGGATTCAGTACGTCACCCTGGGACCCCAGAAGTTGGTACTGAATCCATTTCGAACTTGAAATCCGGGGTCCCAGATTGGAGTACGAAATCGCGTCAATGCAAGCACGCGCAGGGCGGCAAACATGGATGTCGCCGCCCTGAATATGTGGTTCCCGCAGTGCGTTTATTTTGAAGCCAAGCGGTAGGCTCGCTCGCCGTCGTCGCGGGCGACTGAATCGATGTGAAGGCCCATTTTCTTTTTCACTGCGCCGCTGAGAAATCCTCGGACCGAGTGGGATTGCCAGCCAGTGGCCTTTCTGAGTTCCGGAAGTGAGGCGCCAGCAGGCCTGCGCAGCAGCGCGAGAATCTTGGCGGTCTTGGTGCCTCGCCGGGCCGATCGTTTGCTGGGGGCCTTTGGCTTCTTGGCCGCCTTCGGGGCAGTGCCCGCAGGAGCGGACCGCTTGGTGGCGCGTGCTCGCGGGAGTGTGGCCTGTGTGGCTTTATGGGAAGCGTGATTCGCTGATGTGTTCATTTGCTTTTTCCTTTATGGCGGCAGGTTGCCGCGAGTCCATTCATCCCTCGGCTTCCCTGGAAAGGCAAGTGCAATTTCGCACGCGGATGAACAAGGTGGCGAAGGAAACCCTATGACCGGAACCTGGCCACCCCCGCTGATGAAAATGGGCGCGACAATGAAGCAGCCTGGGGAAAGCGGTCTAATCGCCCAATGGCGCGTAGTTTGACCCGAGAAGGAAACTGGCCAGGCTGACGTGAAGAACCCCCGAATGGAGCAGTCAAGCCGAGGAAGAAGATACCTAAGAGACGTCAGCTAATCCCCAGCACAAAAGGGAGAAACGAATATGATTTCTGCATCGATCGAGCGATGTGCCGGAATTGACGTGGGCAAGAAGTTCTTGGCCGTCTGTGTGATGGTGGGGCCATTAGAGGGGGAGCCACGAGTCGAGATCCGGAGGTTCGGTACCATCCGCGCTGAACTGCAAGCGCTCCGCGACTGGCTGCGGCAAGAAGCCGTGAGCCATGTGGTGATGGAGAGCACAGGATCGTATTGGAAGCCGGTGTTCAACGCGTTGGAGGATGTGGTGAAGGTGTACCTGGCGAACCCGCAGGAAGTGAAGAATCGCAAAGGACACAAAACGGACAACAAGGATGGTTGGTGGCTCGCGCACCTGCTGCGACATGCCATGATTCGCCCGAGCTTCATTCCGCCGCGGGCGATCCGCGAGCTACGGGATTTGACGCGGCGGCGCAAAAGGCTTCTGAGTGCCGGTACCAGCGAACGGAACCGAGTGCAGAAGGTGCTGGAGGATGCCAACGTGAAGCTCGGCAACGTTCTCTCGGATATCTTTGGCACTTCCGGTCAACTGATGTTAGAGGCGTTGCTGGAGGGCCAAGCCATACCGGAACAAGTGGCGCGGTTGGCGCGGGGAAAAGCCAAGAAAAAGATTCCCCAGATCAGCGCTGCGTTGGAAGGGCATCAGATGAGCGATCATCACCGCCGCATGATTCATTACAGCCTGGAGCACATGCGGTTTTTGGAGTGCCAGATCGAGGAGTTAGATCAGGAGATCACGGTGCAGATCCGTAAAGCGGATCTAGAACCGCAATGGCAACTGCTGCAGAGCATCCCCGGAATACAGGAGACCAGCGCCGCCGCCATCCTAGCGGAAACCGGAACGGATATGCGGGTATTTCCGTCAGAAAAACACCTCAGTTCCTGGGCCGGCGTGTGCCCCGGCAACAACCGGAGTGCGGGAAAAAACAAGAGCAGCGACACCACTGGAGGTAACCGCTGGCTGCGAAGCACTCTGACCGAGTGCGCCTGGGCTGCCTCGTCGAAAAAGGGCTGCTTCCTCAAGGAAAAGTTCTGGCGGATCACGACCAAGTCCGGGGGCAAGAAGCCGCCGGCTGTTATGGCGATTGCTCACACGTTGTTAATTCTCATCTATCAAGTTCTCGCTACAGGGAAACGCTACCAGGATAGACAAGCCCCAATTCTCACTGAGCAACAAAAACAGCGGATAATCCAGCACCATATCCGTCGACTCGGCAAACTGGGTGTAACAGCCGGTGTCTCCACCTGCCGACCGAAAGCCGCCAAGACTCAGAGGATGTGAAGCCGACAATGAGATCAATTTTCGGAAGAAGGGCGATCTGCAGCTACACTCGTTTGCCAAGTAGTTTCCGGAACTGTTCGCGCTGCCGATCCCAGCGAGGCTCGCGGGCGATTCCACGCAACTGCTGCTCGGTGATTAGACTGGCATGTTCAGGCCGAAGGAACAGGACGTATTCCTGGATCTCGGGAGCAAGCTGGCTCAAGATCAGGATTTGGGCGATGCGCGTTGGAGAGACGTGCGACTGCCGCGCCAGTTCTCCATAGTCTTTTCCCTGGCCCGAATGAAGCAGGGCGTCGAGCTTGTGGGCGAGCGCCAACAGGCGCGCCACTCGCGGTGGCCGGGCCACCGTTTCGCTCGCAGGCCGGGGTCGAAACGGTGCGAGCGCTCGACCACGTTTGGGCAGTTGGTATTCAAAGGTCATGACTGTGATCCTTGGCGTGTGCGCAGTTCCACCGACACGGTGCCAGCGGCGCCGTTGTATCGGAGCTTTCCAACGGTCTTGCTGACGAATCCGTTCGTGTGACCCTGGGTAAAAGCTTGCCACTCGCGGTCTGGAATCTTCAAAGCGAGCCGAGTGTGATCGGCGTTCAAGCGGACGCGAAGCTGGCTCATGAGCGAGTCCTCGATCAAGGCGGCCGAGACGGACTTCGTGGAGCAGGTCTTCCAGCCATTCTCGCGCGCGCCTTGGCACACATAGTACCGGTAGCGGCGGCTGCCCTTGCCTGAATAAGTTGGGATCATGGGGCGTTGGCAGCTTTCGCAAAATAGCAATCCGGCTAAGAGTGTACCGTGCTTTTGGCGAGGCGGCTTCAGTTTTGGAGTTGGTTTGCGAAGCGCGGCGTTGACCTGCTGCCATAGGCCGAACTCGATGATGGGTGGTTGTTCGCCATCATAGATAGTGCCGTGATATTCTACTTTTCCGGTATAGACGATGTTCGTGAGTAGGCGGAATAAGGATATAGGCGCGAACGGTCGCCCCCCGTGCTCGATCCCCCGCTTCGACTTCCATGACTTGGTGCTCCAGACGCGCCGGCTCAGCTCCTCAACGACCGCATCCAGTGAACCATGCTCACGGTATAGCTCAAAGATCTTCCGCACACGGCTCGCCTCTTTCGGGTTGACGACCAGGCGACCGCCTCCACGATCAATGTCATATCCAAGTACCGGCGTGCCGCCCACCCATTTACCCTTGCGCCTCGCGCTCGAATCGCGCCATGCGGTCGGGATCGGAAGCGAATGCGGCGGGCAGAATCTTCAGCGCCACGTCGCGGCCGAGCTTGGTATCACGAGCCTTCCAGACCTCGCCCATGCCGCCTTTGCCGATAGGTGCAAGGACCTCATAGGAGCCGAGCTTGGTTCCGGGGGTCATTTTGTTATTGGGACTCGCCGCCGCAGTTCGTCGAAGAAGTTTTGGAGGAAGATAACTTGGTTTTGCGCCTTCTTTTCATCCGGCGCATCGACCGGCATAAGCGCGACGATACGTTTGCCGTCGGGCGCAACATCGTAGTTCCAGAAGCCCCCGCCGGGGCCTCCGAGGCGCTTATCGGACCAAACGCGAGGCTTATCCGCAACGAACGCATCACCTTTCACGATGTAGGGCGCCACCATGATTTGTTTGTCCGCCTCAAAGAACAGTTCGCGGCCATTCGACGAAAATTTCGGGAAAATGCCACCGCTATTGGACATTTGCCATTTGCTGCCTCGGTCGGGGAACGCTCGCACATATATCTCGTAATGGCCGGACTCGCCGGAGGTATAAGCGATCCAGCGACCGTCTGGAGAAAAGGCGCCATCGCGCAAGGGGAATCCGTTCTGCAGGAAGATCTCGGGTTTTCCAGCCCTCAAGTTGCCGTCATCGCGGTCCACTGGTAAGGTCCAGATGCCGGACGGCGCGTCGGGGTTCCCTCCTTGAAAGAACGACAGCCTCTTACCATCTGGTGTGAAGGATTGTGGAAGCTGCACGTTCTTAGTCTGAGTCAATAGCTGCGACTTGCTCGCGCCATCCGCGCGTACTGAGGACAGGCCTTGCCCCTGCGCTAAGAACACAATATAGCGGCCATCCGGGCTCCACAATGGACTGCCATTTGGCGTTCCACTGAAAGTGACGCGCGTCAAAGTATCGCGCTGCAGATCGTACATCCAAACATCAGTGTTCGGACCCTCTCTTAACTCCAACGCGAGCCGCTGGCCATCTGGCGAGACGCGCGGGTGCAGATAAGGGCCAGGCTTTGCCAACAACGGTTGCATGTTGCCAGCGGCGTCCAGCCATTCGACGGTTACCAAGGCGCCTCCAGGTGCACCGCTGCGATACACCAACGTGCCGCTCCGCGAGAAATCGAGCTGTGCGGACCCATATACCGGTGAGTACGCGATCTGCTCCAGCACGGGAGCAGGCGTACCGCGCAATTCCAGCCGGTTCAGGTCGAAGGGCACGGCAAAAAGCGTGCCTCGATTTAAGTACACTAGGTGACCGCTGGGCAGATACCGCCCATACGTGCCACCTTGCTTGAGCATCTTTGTCTTATGATCTTCCAAAGAGAGAACTTCAATATTGGCGGCGTCGGCGTTGGCCACTGGCCCCCTGGATTCGGTGAATAGCACTGCCCTGCCGCCCGGCAGGATTTGGGGCCAAGAATCTCTGATGTCGTCGCCTTGATTGACGTCCAGCTTGGTGATGGGTGTCGGGGCGCCCCCAGCGGCTGGAATGCGTGAAAGAACGCCACCAACGTTCGCGATGATGCTACCATCGTCACCCCAACTCCCGCCGGCTCCAATACGGCCCTCAAATAGCTCGACTGCGTCACCACCTTCCACCGAAACTTTCTTGAGCTTTCCCGGAACAAAAAATCCCACCCACTGCCCATCCGGCGAGAAGAAGGGAGCGGCAGCGCCTTCCGTACCAGCCAGCTCGGTAGCTTTCGGCTGATCCAGCCGCCGGGTAAAGAGCCGCGACCCGGATACGTACACCAGCCGTGTGCCGTCCGGGGAAATAATGACGTCACTTCCGACGGGAGAGCCGAGCGATACGTCGGGACCGAGATCCACATCCAATCGCATGAGCGGCTTTATCGCTTGCTCGACTGGTCGCGTGCGCCACCAGCCCCATACGGCGAGAGCAAGAGCCAGAACCAACACCGCTACGGCGATTCGTCCAAACGTCTGTTTCCGAATCGGCGCTGGAGCCGGTCGCGGTTCCGCCGAAATCCATTCGAGCGCGTGCCTTACCTCTCGGGCGGATTGCCAGCGTTTGTCCGGATCTTTTTCGAGGCACGTTTGCACTACCCGCTCGAGCGCGACTGGAGCGAGCGGTTGCAGATCGTGTAATGGATGCGGCTGCTCTTTGAGAATCGATGCGATGAGGCTTGCGCGGCTCTTACCCCGGAAAGCCTGCTTACCAGTGATCAGCTCGTAGAGCACTAGACCAAATGCGAAGATGTCACTCCGCGCATCCGCCTCCTGACCCTCCACTTGCTCCGGCGACATGTACTGCAGCGTGCCGAGGATTGCACCCTCATCGGTAAGAGGCCTAGTCTCGGTGACGGGCTCCGATGTCCGAGGATGCTCGATTTTGGCCAACCCGAAATCGAGAACCTTGATTCCTGCTTTACCGACCAGGATATTTCCGGGCTTGAGGTCGCGGTGGGTGATGCCCTTGCGATGTGCGGCGTCGAGCGCATCGAGAATTTGACCGGCCAATGTGAGAGCCTCCTGGAGCGGTACGGGGCCATGGAGCGGCTTACCTTCGACGTACTCCATCACCAGGTAATCGGGGCCGACATCGTAAACCTGGCAGATATGCGGATGATTGAGAGCAGCCACCGCGTGAGCCTCACGCTCGAAGCGGTCAGAGAACTTTTGCTTGGAGACTTTGACGGCGACGATGCGATTCAGACGCGTGTCTCGAGCCTTCCACACCTCGCCCATCCCGCCCGCGCCAATGGGCTCAACAATCTCGTACGGGCCGAGGCGATCGCCGGGCTTCATGGCGCAGCCGAACCTTTCTTGAGCAGCGCGGGCCAGTTGACGATCAGGTTCAGCACCGGCGGTTGCGTGACCCGCACCAGGAAACGCTGGCCGTCGGCCGCGGTGTCGTAGGGATTGATGTTCGCGGGGTCGGTCGCCGGCAATTTGAAAAGCTCGCGCGGCGCGGACGGTTCCACCGAGTTGTCCCCCAGCTTCAGACTCACGGCCATCAGCTTGAAATCCGGCGAGACGTAGAACAACTCGCGGCCGCCGGGGCCCCATTCCGGGAAGCTGCCTCCGCCGTTCGATAACTGGAACTTGCCGTGCGGTTCCGGGAACGACTGGACATAGACTTCGTTGCGGCCGGATTCGTTGGATGCGTACGCGATCCAATGCGGGCTCGGCTCCGGCGAAAAACGGCCCTCACCTGGGCGGAACGGTACGGCGTTCAGGTATCGTTTAGGATTGCCCGCCGGATTCCCGTCCGGCGTCATCGGAAGAGTCCAAAGTTCCGCTCTCTCCCGGTAAAGGAAAAACCGTCCGTCACGCGACCAGTCGTAGGCGGTCTTTGGGACCGGAGACAAGTTAAGAGGCTGCTCATTGCCCGATCCGTTCGCGTCCTTGCGAAAAAGATTTACTCGGGCAGTGAATGATTGATAAATAATGGTCCGGCCGTCGGGAGACCAGACCGGGAAATGCATCGTCCCACTGCTCGTGAAGCGGCTGGCGACGCCGCGCTCAATGTCCAGCAGCCAAATGTCTGTGCCGCCCGGCTGATCGCGCGATGCGGCCACGCGCTTTCCGTCAGGGGACAGGCGGAAGGTAATATATTCGACCGCTTCGCCCACCGTCCCGGACGGCTTTCCTGTGCGGTCCAACCAGGTGAACTGGTTGCGGATATTGGGGGTATAGAGCAACTGCCCATCAGCCGACGGCGCAACCTCGATATGCTGCAACGTCCCAGTGATGCCCACCGGGTCGGCGACTGGGCGCGGCTCCCCCCTAAGCTTAAGCGCAGCCGCGTCGAACTCTTGCGCCATCAACGTCGAGCCGCGTAGCCACAGCAGATAGCCTTTTCCATCTCCTCCCGAAGCGTAGACAGCGTTGCTGTCGTTGGTCAGCAGCTTGACGCGCTCGGCTGGCTTCGCGAGAGAAGCAGCGTAAACGCCGCGGTTCTCCGGCTTTTCGCTCTTCGTCCAATACAGGAAGTGGCCGCCGGGAAGCACCTGGGGGTAGTCACTGGATATCTCGCCGCTTGATGGATCGGCGGTCGTCAAGGGTGATGGCTGTCCCCCGGATGCCGGGACCTGGAGCAAGCCGCTCGCGCCGCTCAGAATAATGCGGCCGTCGTCGGTCCACGCCCCGGGGCCGCCGCACCGGTCGCAGATGGTCAGCGGCTCTCCACCCGCCACGTCGACTCGCTGCACCTTGCCGGGGGGAGCGCTGAAGGCGATGGACCTCCCATCGGGAGACCAAAACGGGTACCCCGCGCCTTCCGTTCCAGAAAGCAGCCGCGCCGTTGTGGTATCCAACGGCTGGACCCATAGGCCGGTCTTCCCGTTTACGCGTGCTACGTAGGCCGTGGTTCTCCCATCGGGCGATAGTGAAAATCCACCGGTCGTCGAGCTGAACGGGACGAACTCGCCCCCTCCGGGCGGGGTGAGTTGGACGTGGGTCGCGCGCTCGTCGGCGGGTGCGCGACGGAAGTGCGTTACTGCCCAGACAGCCATGGCAGCGACCAGCACGAGGGCGGCCGTGCCAACCATCCACCACCGGCGGCTTGGCGTGGTTGCGGTTTGCGCGGGCTGTTCCAGCGCCCAAGTGAGGGCTGCTTTCAGGTCGCGCGCAGTCTGGAACCGCTGGTCCGGGTCCTTGGCCATCGCTCTGCGGACCACGCGGTCGAGCGGCGGTGCAGCCTGAAGTGGCGCCGGTTCCCGCTCCAGGACCGCGGCGATCACGCTGGAAGTGGTCTTGCCGTCGAATGCCCGCTTGCCGGTCAACATCTCGTAGAAGACACAGCCGAAGCTGAACAGGTCGGTGCGTGCGTCCCCATCCTTGCCCTCGATCTGCTCGGGAGCCATGTACTGCGGCGTGCCGACGAGCTTTTCGTGTTCGTCGGTTAGCGGCATAGTGGAGGTCTCGCCGCCGTCGGCAGCGGCAGCTTTCGGCATCATCTTCGCTAATCCGAAATCCAGCAGCTTGATGCCTTGCTTCGTGACGAGAATGTTGCCTGGTTTCAAATCCCGATGGATGATGCCCTTCTGGTGGGCCGCATCGAGCGCCTCGAGAATCTGCTTGGCATACTCGACGGCCTTTTCAAGAGGCAGAGGACCTTTAAGAGGCTGACCCTCGACATACTCCATCACCAGGTAATCCGGTCCGACATCGAACAACGTGCAAATGTTTGGATGGTTCAGCGCTGCCACCGCGTGTGCCTCGCGCTCGAAGCGGTCAGAGAACTTTTGCTTGGAGATCTTGATCGCGACCGTGCGATTAAGGCGCGTGTCGCGCGCCTTCCAGACTTCGCCCATGCCTCCGGCTCCAATGGGCGCGAGAATCTCGTAGGGACCCAGTTTGGTACCCGCCGAGATGGCCATAAGAGTATTTGCTCGATTTTACTGCACTGAGTGAAGCTCTGGGGTACCGGAATTGTGCCAGGCCGCTGCCGGGCACGAATTATAACGAGATCCAAGCAGCACACACTACAGCTATGAAAGGCCTTCCGGCAAATTCATCATTTTCGCCAGCTTGGGCCAGCGCGGGCTGGAGCGCAGGGGTTTGAAGATCCCGCCGGCCGAGGCAATCTGCGCCGCAAGTGGCTGTCGCTGTTCAATCCCCCGTTCATACCAATCGATCGCGGCATCGATGTCCGAGCAAACCAGGTGATAAACGATCATGCCTGGTGGGATCGCGCCGCGCATGGCTACAATCAGTTCCTCGGCGCGCTCTTTTTCACCGGTCTCGGTCAGAAGACCTGCCAGGAATCCTACAACCGGGGCGTTCCAGGGAGCCTGACGGAAAGCCGCTTCCGCCGATTCCACCGCCTCGGCGAGCTTCCCCTGAGAGAAGTGGGCAAGAGCGATCGCCCAATGAGCCAAAAAGTTCCTATCATCGAAATCCAGCACCTTTCGTGCCTCGACAATTGCACGTTCATACATCTCGGCGGAAACGAGAATAAGCAACTGACGCCCGCGCCACAGAAGGTTCAGCGGGTCTTGTGCAATCGCTTTCG
>Ga0182024_10009359_pt1 | contig 20287 bp, 20 predicted proteins | sample P32metaG_FD_120480 | JGI IMG/M metagenome (GOLD analysis project Ga0182024, IMG submission 120480) | Permafrost microbial communities from Stordalen Mire, Sweden - P3-2 metaG (Illumina Assembly) | ecosystem: Environmental > Terrestrial > Soil > Wetlands > Permafrost | place: Sweden: Stordalen... | reverse complement strand
GTCAAGATAGCCGACTTCGTCCCTAACCTCTGTTATTGCGAAGGATACTGTCGTAAATCCGAGCTTCACCATTTCCGTGTTGCTCTGATCCTGCACTTTTTTAGCGATCATGTCAGGCAGTTTCAATACCTCGCTCACGCTCAGACCAGCAATGGTGGATCGCAAGCTAGCGTTGATTTCCTGACGTGCAATCGCCGAGATTTGATCGCTGGTTTTTCCAAGCATTTGTTCAGCCGCCGTGGCAATGGAAACGTTGTCACCTTTGACTTTGACCTGGGCCAACCCAGACACGAAAAGCGGTATACCATCTGTTGTCACTATTGGAGCAGTTGCTTTCAAGTCAATCGTGAACAACTCAAGACTTATATAATTCACTTGTTGAATCATCGGAAGAACAACCGCTCCCCCACCAACGACAATTTTGTACCCGGGTGCTCCTCCTTCCCCTGCTGCCATTCCAGAGATAATCATTGCCTGGTTGGGTGGGCACTTTCGATAGAAGTTAACTGAAATCCAGGCTAGCAGCAAAGTTAAGACGCCCAGTCCTGCGGCCATAACCATCCATTCGGGCATTTTTTTATACCTCAATAGGTAAATTTGTAATTTAAGCTTAGCGCTGTTAATCGTTCGTCGATGTTTCCACAATATTCCCTTATTGATTGGAAGCACAAGCAGCGTCTATAGCTTGCAAAAGACCAGACCCTATCTGTCTAAGTCCGACATCCTGCGTCGCTCTTCATGTTCGGCACTCAGTCTGTTCACCTTTTCCACGTCGCCACCGGCCTTTCCGTATGCTTCCAGCTGCCTCGCTGCCATCGGCGGCCGTTCGGTTGGCGGCTTGGCCGTTCGGATTGCGTATTTCAACTGCGGGTAAATCGGACATTGCGCGCGCCTCCTTCCGTAGAAACTGGATGGGGAGTACGCATGACCATGTCTTCTCAGTCCCGCTGTTCGTGAGCGAACAGGGGACACGGCGGTTCATGCGTACCTTTTGCGCGTGCGGTGGACTTTTATGGGTGGAACGCTGCGGTGAATTTGGTTCTTACGAGCAGCCCCCGTGTATATCCGAAGTCAGGAATTTCTGGACAGTCTCACTGGAGCGCCGGCTTCCAGCAGGCATCGACATGGAACCAATACTGGCAGATGCCGCCGGGATGGCGCCGCTCGAAGGGAATGGCGTCATCCCTTTCCGGAGAAGTGCATATAAGAAGTTGTGTTTTCTAGTCGATTAAATATTCAATGAATATGTTGAGTATATACTTCTTCCGAAACGCGCTTCCCATCTGTTGATCCATGCGCAGTTAATCAATCGCTGGTCTGCAAATAATCGCTGCTGGCACTTCTCTTTGATGACAAGAATCAGATCGTTAAATAGTCTTTGGGGGACTGGAACATAGTTCGAGATCGGCTAAACTAAATACATCAACGGTGAGTGCTTACCAAACAGGTTAAGTACTTTGAGCCGAGGGGCTTAGCGGAAACGACAGGTCAGCGCTGACCAGAAACTGTAGCTAGCAGCCCGATGTACGTGACGGACTGGCTGAAGCGTACATAAATACTGGAGCCCAAATCGCAAAGGGCAGCCAGACAGTAGCAAAGTCACCACTGCAGAGCAATCTGGGTGGTGATTTTGTTTTGTGCCTACAGGTCAGCGGCCGCTCACAGAGATACTCCTGGGAGCGCCGGCTTCCAGCCGGCACGGGCGAGAACTGGCACCAGGATGGCGGCCCTCCCGGGAAGAGTTAGTTCATGATCATCGGTCATCCATTGGACATTCATTACGGAAACGAATCTGAATCCTGATTCGCTACTAAACCCGCTGATATCCTGTTTGCTCGGCTGCGGCGAATAAATGCTTGTAGCCTGCCTTGTCGCCAGGCATCCACTTTGTCAGTCCTTCCATATCGAGAATTTTCCGATGCTCGGCATTTTCGTAATCCATTTTCAGCAGCGTTTGTATGAACGCAGCTGCCAGCTGTTCGTCAATCTCCGGAAGGGCAGTGAAGTTGCAATGTGAATAGCCCGGCGAAGTCCAAATGCTTTTCAGCTTGGCGCGGTCAGCCGATTTCTGCAGCCCTTGCCAGGTGTTTTCTCCGATTGCTCCGCCATCGGCTTGTCCTGACAAAACTGCTTCGATCACCTGAGTCTCGCTCGTACCGGTGTCACCATGTTTGCCCACATCGGTATTGAATCGAATGCATTGATAATCTCGATCTGCGTACAAGCCTTCTTGTTGCAGAAAATATTGTGGTATTACGGCAGCCTGAGCGGAGTCTCTGCTGCCAAAGGCAATTCGCTTAGACTTCAAGTCAGAAAGAGAATTAAACGGAGCAGACGACAGGCAGACTATTCTGCTGGTGAAATCAAAATCAGTATCGCGCATCACAAGAACACGGGCTGCGCCTTTGAGCTTATTCTCGGTAGCGACATATGCCAAATTAGTGTTCCACGCGATGTCGATTGATTTGTTCAATAATGCGTTGACCTGCGCTTCGTAGTTGGAGAACAGCACGAAATCCATTGGACAGCCTTCTTGCAGAAAGTAATACTTGATTCCTTCCCATATGGTTACGACTTTGGGATCGTATGCAACTGCACCGATAATCAGTGTTCTTTGGCTCATCAATTTTTCTCCAGCTTATTTCAGATGTCTGGCCGCAGCCGCGTTAGAGCAATGGCAAATCAAGCGCCGCTTTTCCGATGAAGTCGAGCAGCATGTCTGTGGTGGGAGCCATAACATTTCCAGCCAGGGCGTCGCGCATGTGGCGCTCCACCGGCAGTGCACCCGAATAGGCGACGCCGCCGCATAACTGCATTGCCAGTGATGTGACTGCACTGGCTGTTTGGCATGCCCGCAGCTTGGCCTCCATAAGAGCAATGAGCGGAGGCTGAGCCTCGTCATCCCACTGTCTTGCGACTGAGTGAATGAAGATGCGGCTGGAATCGACGGAAGTCTTCATCTCCGCGACGCCTCTGCGCACCACCGCCAGTGCATCGAGAGTTTGCCCACTGTGTTGATGAACTCTCGACTTCACATGACGACAAGTAGCTTCATATGCCGCCCGAGCTATTCCGAGATACACGGCGGCTGAACCCAATAGAAAACGAGGAAGCACGCAACTCATTTCAATTTCGAGCCCTTTTCCTGCCTCACCGACTAGCCGATCGCCAGGAACGACGGTATTTTTCACAGTCAGATCGATGCTGGAATTTCCTCTCATTCCCAACCCGTTCCATTTGCCAGTGAACGACATACCTGCGTCATCGGACAGTAAAAGATACAGATTCGATTTGAGCGGATCTTCCGACTGAACAGCCCGAGCGGAGATAACATAGCTATCTGCCCTTGCACCACTCGTGACAAAGCACTTTTCTACGTTGACAATAAACTGCGCTTCCTTTGCTTGAGACGTACCGTACGTCGCGTAAAAGTGCGCGCCTGTACCAGGTTCGCTGAGAGCAAGCGTGCCCAAGTGTTTTCCTGATGCTGCTGCAGACAGAAGTTGGCTAGCGATGTCACCTGATAAATGAGTCTTTATTGTTTCGATGGCGCAACAGTGCATGACGAAAATCATTCCCGTCGAGGCGCAAGCCGCAGCGATTTCCTCGGCCACTTCGCTAAATTGCAGACTACTTGACTGCTGACCACCGTTGGCTTTGGGAACTAGAAGTCCGAGAAATCCCGAATCTGCCAGGGCGCTGATACTGTCCTTAGGAAAAACCGCATCCTTGTCTACCTTGTCCGCATTACGAATCAACTGCTCAATAGGAAGATTCTTGACGTCTAAGAGTTGTGGGGTCGATTGGCTTGCAGGCATAAAACCTCAACAATAAACTGCCCCAGACCAGACTGAGGCTGATTGATTGAGAAAGTATAGATCAATCGCCCTGCGTGTGCGTCCGGAGCTACCCGTGGACATGATCGTGCAGGATGCCTTGTTTGAGGATGTTGTTTGCGACAACGCAAGGCTGATGGACGTCATTGCGACGCTCTACGAGGAAGAACTTCCACAACGGTGATGTTGTTGCGCTGATAAGGCCGGACGGAACTGTAATTAAGCACGTCGCATACCTAGAAATGTCGACACCAAACGTTCGAAACATTGTGGCTCTGTCGATGCCGGGTTTGACTAAAAGCGACGTCCCGAAAGGTACCGAAGTTTGGACCGAACTAGCGCCAGAGCGACGTTCGAAGATTCTGTTAGCGGAATCAGAAGATGCGCTGGCAGAACAAGTGTTAGCAAGGCTACAAGAACACTTCTTGGTGGAAAGATGCTCAAACGAAACTGACGCATTGAATCGGCTAGTAAACGCATCATTCGATATGGTTATATGGGACGTCACGCTTCCAGCAACTTCTGGTTTGGCAATTTTCAAACTCCTTCGCGATAAAGGGACCCCGGTCTTGGCGATCGCAGACAAGGTGGACACCAAGCCATGCTTTGGAGACTTTGCGGATGACTACATAAACAAACCAGTCAGTTTGGATGAACTGTCAGCGAGAGTTCGTGCTTTGTTGCGTCGCATGAGCAACCCAGATTAGTGGCGAGTGGACATGGGTCTGGACAGCATAAAATGACATGCGTGTGCAAGGCGATCGATTCGCACATCACGTTAGTCCGTGTTCGGCGCTCGATTTGAATCGTATATTACATTTCGATCGCAAAACTGTTAGCCGAAGTCAAACAAGAATTGGCGGCGCAACAACCAGACAAAATGCGGCTGGACCTCGCAGCTAATACCACGGTCTTCGTCAGCCGCGCCTTCACAGCCACTGACAGCGGACCTAGTAGATCGCGCGGCTTCAACAAAGGCGCGTGAATTCTAAAGCTCTCACCTGTTAGCTCTCTCTAACGAATCGGAGAATTACACATACGATAATGGTTGTAAGGGTCCCCGCCAAGCGCAAGCTTCAATTCATGCACCCCGGGCCACTTCAAACTAAGTTGTTGCTATTGCTGGACGGGGACAATTGAAATGGAAACAATTACCAGGGTTTGCTTGCTTTTTATTCTGGGATTTGGCGTTCTGGCAGCAAGACCGAGTGCATGCGCTCCTTCTTTCTCGCTCGAAGAAGCACGTCAGAACGTATCTGAGGACAAGAAAGAACGAACTGTTGTTCAGGCGCTCAACGACCAAACCAAGCGTTCAAATACCGTAACAGCTAAATCAAACGCAGAGCGAGGCTGGAAGCTCGTGATCAAGGGTCTGAGCAGCGACGACATTTGGCACATAAGTCCTCAGGGTGTGAAAATGGAAGTCTATATCCCGCGTCGCACTTATGTCGCTAAAGCGCCCGACTGGACCCTCTTTATATACGACGATCAAACCAGGACGTACGCCTTCAAGACGAAGCAAACGTGGAGCCACCAATGGCGGTCGCTGAGCTTGCAGCAATACACTAAAGGTGTCAGGGCGAGTATCGCCGGGCTGAAGGCTACCCAATATGCCCTCGGGGATAAAGTCAACGGTTGGAGCGAGTTTTATATCGCAGATCTACCTTTGCCTGCTGAACTTAGAGAATTGGCGAGCTTTCTTGGGCCTCAGCTCGGTTTAGGTGCAAAGACCGAGGTAGAAGGCGGGGTGGTTTTGCAAGTGGCAAAAGTGGACGCAAATGGGCGGCGCAGGTATCTGGTGACGACAACTAGTTGCGAGCCGTCCACTATTCCACCTTCCACGTTCGAGGTCCCCCGAGGCTATCGTCAAGGTCTACCTGATTGGCATCCATGGTCACTTCCGTAAAGTCATTATTGGCATAACAGGACTTGAGTTTTAAGGCGATTTTCTTTCTCGAGATCTTCAAGCATGGCGGCACCGCGCTCTGCCAAGTTCTCGTACTCCTTTCTTGCTTTGGAGTACAAGTGCCGTTCTGGGGCTGCCTTTGTGGTGGTGGGAATACCGTAGGCGTCGGGAGAACCATAATCACCAACAATATAGAGCGCGTCACCTGACCAAGAACCGCACAACGAATGTCCAGCGAGGCCCTTACAGATCAAATGATTCAAGATTCGACCGGTATCACTATGCCTATGCAAAATGTTGCGCCATTTATTGTCCCAACGCCGCTTCCTCCGCATGGATTCTTTACAAGTGAACCGGATCTGATGTGCCCCTCTCGTTGTACCACGCAAAACTAGACAGCCTCCTTCAATTGAGGTTGCGAATGGGCGTAAGCGGTTGGTGTCATATAACTCAAAGAACTGTGTGGACGGTCGGTGTCGTAATGGCTCCTCCAAACTTCGATTCGATTCGACTTTGTCAGAGAAATTTTGTCGAATCACGCTCTTGTCCCATCGACCTCAGATTTGACTGAAGTTCCGCTTTTAGCGCATCCTTTACCAGGAAAGACTGCCTCCGGTCTGATAGTCGATTACCCGAGTTTCGAAGAAGTTCTTTTCCTTTTTCAGATCGATCATTTCGCTCATCCAGGGGAACGGATTTTTCGCTCCGGGGTATTGCTCGGGCAGACCGATTTGATTCAGGCGACGGTTGGCGACATAGTGCAAGTACTCGGAGAACATGTTGACGTTCAAACCCAGCACTCCGCGTGGCATCGTGTCGACGGCGTATCGATATTCGAGTTCGACCGCCTGCTTGATCAACGCAATGATGTGCGATTGAAATTCCGGCGTCCACAGATTCGGATTTTCCTGTTTGATTTGATTGATCAAATCGATGCCGAAATTGAGGTGCATCGATTCGTCTCGCAAGATGTATTGAAACTCTTCCGATGACCCAGTCATTTTGTTTTGGCGCCCGAAGCTGAGCATCTGCACGAAACCGACGTAGAAGAACAATCCTTCCATGATCACGTAATAACCGATCAGATTGCGGAGGAACCGCCGATCGTTAGCCTCGGTGCCGGTGCTAAACATCGGATCAGCAAGTTCGTGCGTGAACTGCAGTTCGAACATGTCTTTCTCATGAATGACAGGCACTTCACGGTACATGTTGAAGATCTCGCCTTCATCAAGACCGAGGCTTTGAATCACGTATTGGTACGCATGCGTATGCACAGCTTCTTCAAACGCCTGGCGCAGAAGATATTGCCGGCACTCCGGATTGGTAATGTGCCGATAGATCGCCAGCACCAGATTGTTTGCCACCAGAGAGTCGGCGGTAGAGAAGAAGCCGAGGTTGCGTTTGATAATTGTGCGCTCATCGTCGGACAACCCATTTGGATCTTTCCACAGTGCGATGTCCCGGCTCATGCTGATTTCCTGCGGCATCCAGTGATTGGCGCAGGCGTCGAGATATTTCTGCCAGGCCCATTCGTACTTGAATGGCACTAATTGATTGACGTCCGCTCGGCAGTTGATGACACGCTTTTCGTCGACCGTGACGCGTCGCGCGTTGAAGTCGATTGCCTCGACGCCGGTGACGCTGCCGGCTGCTGCAGCTTGTGTGGAAGGAACGTTGCTAGTTACTTCACCGAATGAAAGCATATTTTGAGAAACCTCCAGAGATTATTGACGGAAGCGCGCAAGGCGAAAGAAAGACTATGAAATTTGCGTTCTGTTATTGGCAAGGCTCGCGACTGGGAAAAAACTTGCGTTCTGCTATTGGCATGATTCGCAACTCGGATCATCGATCGAACATGAAGGGCTGGCTACCGCCGGCAGTGGCTTCGAATGCGATACCGCATTCAGTGCATTGCTGTTGACAGTCGACTTTTCGGCGGCGGTGGCGCTTGTGGTGCGCAGGTAATAGGTGGTCTTCAGTCCGCAGCGCCAGGCGAGTTTATACATTTCGTCCAACTTGCGGCCGCTTGGCTCCGTCATATAAAGATTGAGACTTTGCGACTGATCGATCCACTTTTGCCGGCGGGCTGCGGCATGGATCAACCACTTTGGTTCCACTTCGAATGCAGTAGCATACAACTGTTTTATATTCTCCGGAATCCGTTCAATATTCCGAACTGAGCCATCAAAATACTTCAGATCGTGCACCATCACTTCATCCCAAAGACCAAGCGCCTTCAAATCTTCCACCAGATACATATTGAGGACGGTGAAGTCTCCGGAGAGGTTGGATTTGACGAACAAGTTCTGGAACGTCGGCTCAATCGATTGGCTAACGCCGATGATATTAGAGATGGTGGCAGTTGGCGCTATTGCCAGACAATTGCTGTTGCGCATGCCATGCAGACGAATATGCTCACGCACTTCCTGCCAATCCAGGTGGGAGGCACGATCCACCTCAATCTCCATGCCTCGCGCTGTTTCGAGCAGCGCGAGGCTGTCTTGCGGAAGAATGCCTTTTTCCCAGAGTGAGCCTTTGTAGCTGGAGTAGGTACCTCGCTCTTTGGCCAGTTCACTGCTCGCCAGAATAGAGTAATAGCTGATAACTTCTTGAGCGTGATCGGCAAATTCAACGGCTTCCTGCGAAGCATAAGCAATTCGCTTCATCAGCAGCGAGTCTTGAAAGCCCATCACTCCCAATCCGACAGGACGATGTTTGAGGTTGGACTGCCGAGCACGCGGCACGCTGTAATAATTGATGTCGATCACGTTGTCGAGCATGCGCATGGCCGTGCGGCAAGTTCTAGCCAGCTTCTCGTGATCGAGCCCATCGCTGGTCATGTGCGCGGTCAGATTAATTGAGCCAAGATTGCAAACAGCGGTCTCCTGACCCGATGTGTTGAGCGTAATCTCAGTGCAAAGGTTGGAGCTATGAACAACACCTGTATGTTGTTGCGGGCTGCGCAAGTTGCAAGGATCCTTGAAAGTGATCCATGGATGGCCAGTTTCAAAAAGCATCGTCAGCATCTTGCGCCAGAGCGAAACCGCTGAAACACGTTTGAATAACTTGACGCTGCCGGCATCCGCCAGTTTCTCGTGACGCTCATAGGCTTCTGCAAACTGCGCACCGAAATTATCGTGCAGATCAGGCGTTTCATCCGGGCTAAACAGAGTCCACTGCTCATCAGCCAGAACGCGTTGCATGAAAAGATCGGGAATCCAATTGGCAGTGTTCATGTCGTGGCAGCGCCGGCGATCGTCGCCGGTATTTTTTCTCAGTTCGAGAAACTCTTCGATGTCCAGATGCCACGTTTCAACATAACTGCAAACTGCACCCTGACGCTTGCCGCCCTGGTTGACCGCGACGGCAGTGTCGTTGACCACTTTCAAGAAGGGAACAATGCCCTGGCTCTTGCCGTTCGTTCCCTGGATGTGGGCACCAAGAGCGCGAACCGGCGTCCAGTCGTTGCCGAGTCCGCCGCTGTATTTCGACAGCATGGCGTTTTCCTTGATCGAATCATAGATACCGGCAAGATCATCGGAAACGGTGGTGAGGAAGCATGATGAAAGCTGAGGTCTGATCGTTCCAGAATTGAAAAGAGTCGGAGTCGATGAAACAAAGTCGAAGCTGGAAAGCAATTCGTAAAATTCAATCGCTCGCCGCTCGCGCTCGATTTCGTTCAGCGCCAGACCCATGGCGATGCGCATCCAGAGAGCCTGCGGCAATTCATATCGGCGCGAGTCTTTGTGCAGCAGATAGCGATCGTACAGGGTCTGCAGCCCAAGATATTGGAACTGAAGATCGCGCTCTGGCTTGATCGCCGCGCCAATCAGTCTCAAATCATACTCAGCCAGCTTTGGATCGATTCGTCCGGCATCAAGGCCGGTGCGAATGTATTCAACAAAATAGGAAGCATACTGCTCGCTCATCTCTGATTCGGACACAGATTTGCCCAGCACTTCAGCGCGGATTTGATGCATCAACAAACGTGCGGTGACGAAGCTGTAGGCTGGGTCCATTTCGATCAATGCGCGGGCACTAAAAATTGCCGACTTCAAAACTTCGCTCTCAGCGACGCCATCGTATAAGTTGGCGATGGTGGCATCCAAGATTTTGTCAGCGGCAACAGCATCACCTAGATTCGAACATGCCTGAGCGATGATGTTTCTCAACTCGGGAATATCGAGATGCCTTTGCGTTCCATCAAGCCCGACTACAGTAAGCGAACGACTGAGCGCCTCATGCAGCCCGTGGCCGGACTCGGCACGTTTTTGTGCTCGGGCTTCTCTGTACAGCACGTATCGTCGCGCCACCTCATGCTCACCGGCGCGCATCAATGCAAGCTCTACCTGATCCTGAATGTGCTCGATGTGCAAAATGCCACCATCAGGAAGACGCTTTCTCAGCGTATCGACAACACTGGTGCTGAGCTTGTTAGCCAGGTCACGCACTCGCGAACTGAGCGCACACGCCTCTCCTTCCGCTGCAATGAAAGCCTTGGTCACCGCCACCGAGATTTTCGTGGCGTCAAAATCTGCCACCGTTCCGTCACGGCGCAGAACCTTGTATTCGGACCTGGTGACATTGACAGCAGGCTTGGCCAAAGTTTGACTCATTGCAGATACTCCATATGATACAAAAACGGGCAGAAACAAAAACCCCCTGGTCGGCACTGCCACAGGAGGAAACGAAAGAGTCAAAAAGGCAACGGCAATCAGCCGGCTACATGACGTGACGCTTTACCTCGAAGCGGCTATTGGTCTAGGCATTCAGGTGGGTAGCCTGGCTGCGGACACAAGGTCCGGTTACAGTTGCGGGACAGCGGTGGAATCGAACCACACTTCCCCCACCAGATGGGCAGCACGCGCCTTAGCGCATTCCCATCCCTGGTGCTGCTGAATGCTCAGCAATTTCTTTGAGTGTTGCCCTCCTTAGTTGACCGACTCGAAAGTAACACCGAAACGGGCAGCGCGCAAGGATCATCAGCACATATGCGATTTGCATACAGCAGCGAACCCGGGCAGCTTGTAGATATAATGGAGTGATAGAAAGATAAAACTGAAAATAATTTTTGACCATGCAACAACAATCAAGCACTGAATAAAATGAATCCTCGTAATTATGTTGTCATATCTATTCTCATCTATGCTGTTCAAGTCGTAGTAGTGAGACTGATCGCGGGCACATGGAACCTGCCGTTCTTTTGGGCAGCCATGCTAGTTCAGGTTGTGCTTGGATTTTGGGCTACGGCAAAATTGGATCCGGAGCTGCTCGATGAACGTTTCAAACCCAAAGGCAAAGACGAAGATCCGTATGGTAGTGCGATTCTTACCGTCTTCTTCGTTCTGCAACTTGCAATTGCAGCCCTAGACGTTGGGCGACTTCACATCGCCGACACTGTGCCGATCGCTCTGCAAATAATTGCGATGGTGCCATTCACACTAGGTTGGGCCGGGTTTCTCTGGTCTATGATCGTAAACAAGTTCTTCTCCTCAGCGATCAGACTGCAACCAGATCGCGGACAAGAAGTAATTTCCTCCGGACCATACAAATGGGTCCGCCACCCCGGCTACGCCTTTGCATCGCTCGCCTTCTTCTTCGAAGGATTCGTTCTCGGCTCCTGGCTTTCTGTGCTGGCATCACTTCCGATCATCATATATCTCGCCTATCGAACAATGCTTGAAGAACGCTTGCTTTCAGGAGATCTAGCCGGCTACAAAGATTACAGTGAGTCAGTGCGATACAGGTGGCTGCCCGGCGTTTGGTGATCCGCAGCAGGTTGCTCTGGGTGCCCGTTTTCCCAAATCAATCGTCCGCGGCGTTGACGCCGAACCTTGTTTCTGCCACCGCGGCAGGTGCCTAGCAAATGAATGCGGCTCGCGCACATGACTCACTCCGCATTTCGACTCACCACAACCTGCATAGAACCAGGGCGTATGCAAAACGGACGTATGTCCGTCCACGTGGACAAATGTCCGTTTTGTTGATATACTATTAAGCGATCGACGCAACCGAGCCGCTGGTTCAAGACACAGCCGCGGAGCGCCACCAGGGAGAAAGTTCGTTTAATGCCTAAAACAGCGTTCAATTTAAAAAACTTGGCGATGGCCCCATTTGGCGTTCAAGTCGCCACTCTGCGACAACTATTTGGCTTTAACAAAACGGAGTTTGCTGAACTGATCGGTGTAAACGAGAAAACCATCAGGCGATGGGAATCCGAGGCCGATGAAGTGTCACCACACGGCAGTCACAAGAAGGCGATCGAGGCGATGCAGACCATGGCCGAAAGTCTCGATGATCTCTTTGAGCCAGACATGATCAAGGTCTGGGTGGACCGGCCGAATCCGGCTCTGCAGGGCGAACGCCCACGAGATTTCGCCAAGAAACCAGGCGGAATATTCCTCATGGCTCACCTGCTGGGTAACTTGGGCCGCTAAGAATGAAAGCCAACACAGCCGCTTTGTACACGGTTAAAACCGAGCCGCTAACAGGAAAGTGCTTTCGATACGTACGGACGAAGTTCGCCTCAGAACCTCTATCGATGTATGGAGCACTTAAAAATGGCGGTCGCTATCTTCTCGGATATGTTACGCTGGCAGACTACCGCGGAGAGCAGACCGTGAAACACATACTATGTTTTGGTGATTCCAACACGTTCGGCACTATAGACTTCGCCGTCACAGATCGATTTGATTTGCAAAGGCGTTGGACGGGACTTTTGGCGTCCGATCTCGGTCCAAAGTGTAGGATAATCGAGGAAGGTATGCCTGGACGCACAACAGCATTTGATGACCCCCTTCGCGAGTTTCGTTCAGGTAGAAAGTATCTTGCACCCTGCCTCAATAGTCATCGCCCGCTGGACCTGATAATCGTAATGTTGGGTACAAATGATTTACAAATGCGGTTTTCAGCATCAGCAGTGGACATTGCCACCGGCATAGAAATTCTTGTGGATCTCATCAGAAAGGCAGGTGCCGGACCCGAAGGTGGCATACCTGAAATCTTGATTGTAGCGCCACCGCCGATAGGGTCAATCGATCCCATAGAAGAACCTTGCTGGACAGGGGCCCTTCAGAAGTCTTTGCAGTTGCCGGTTCAATACGCGCGCATCGCCAAACAGTACCAATGCCACTTTGTGAACAGCCAGGAAGTATTGACTACAGATGATTTAGGTCGGGACGGTTTGCATCTGGCGGAAAGTGGACATGTCAAACTAGCCAAGCTTCTCAGTCAAAAAGCTATGAACATACTGGCAAAAGAGGCCATTGGGGCCAACTAGGCATAGGCTCTCAGGGTAGCGCTTATACCATCCGTTCACACCAGACTGCTCTCACAGTCTGAAACTACACTTCTGACCCAGGCAGTTAGCGATTCATAGCTGCTTCAGGATGTTGGCGGCTACGGTTTTCTTGCTGCACCTGAAGCAGTAATTGTCGTGCCCGCATGTAGCGTTGGTTGGGATCTTCAACGGCGGCAACGGCCTTATATTGTTGATATTTCTCCAGAGCCCCCTCGAGGAAACCCTCATATTTGCGGGGGTCATAGCATGTCGAGGTGTGCCACTCGGAGACATAACCAGAGCCTGACGTGCCCAGAGCCATCATCCCATCGGGCGAGAGGACGACGCTTGTGGTGAATCCGTTCTGGGCATTTTTCGGATGATTGCTCAACCAATTTTGCCATGGCATCAGCGCTGGCGTATTTGCCGGCCATCCCTGATCGCTGATGTTATTGTCGACTGCGATGAAGTCTTTGTTGATTTCGTTGATTACTTGATCATCCGAGAGCGAACTGCCCCGGGCCATGCGTCCGCCCATTCAACAATCGCTGGCGTTTCTTTCACCATGGAAGCCAATCACTAGAAACACAAGTATCGGCTTATTCTCGGCTCTCGCTCTGGCTTTGGCTTGATCCATATCTTTGAGCCAGTGAATTTGCGTCCATTTACCCTGGTGCTCACTTTGGGTGGCGGTCTCCCTGAACTGCTGAAATGTCTGGAAATCCATACATTGCCCTGGCGCTGCCGCAAGCGTCAGCCACGTCAAAAGTGTCGTTGTCACAATGCTATTGCGCATAGCCCCACCTATCTCACCGTCCTGCTCACGAGTTTACAGCCATTCACTAAAAAGACCATCCAACTTTCGCCATGTTGTACCCATGACTTTAGTCACCCCTGTAGAGTTGCATCGAAGACGCAAGACGTCTACAAGTTGATCACCGGAGGTCGGCTGTCAGATACTGTCATACACCAGAACGCCATCACTAGCTTTCGCCGCCTCCAGATAGAATGTTTGCAGACGCATAAATGTTGTTGCCGCCCTCTCGCTTAGATCTCTCGCGGGATCGAGTCCATACTTTTCGACCAGCTCGTCGAAAGTGGTGCCATTGAAGAAAGCAGCAATTCTTTGAACCATAGGAGTGCTCACATACTTCGAAGGAGGGTTTCGATAGCCTCCAGGGCAAGGATAGTCGCCGTACAATGCCAAATCCAAGAGATCCTCTGGATCGCCGTACGCCCGTGTCCGTGCATATTGAATCAGCAGAGGTTCCAGATAGCGGTGCTGCTTGTCCAAGTCCAGCCAAAAATGCAACCCTCGTTTCAATGATTCCTGCATGAGGTCATCTTCGGACAGTCCCAAATCGGTGACTTTTTCGTACCAGACATCTGGTAATTGGCATCGTGAGTAAAGATGACAAAGTTCGTCGAGTCGCTCAGCTCCATCAGCGCTGTCTAATCTACGCTCTGAAAGAGCAAAGTCTATTCCATGGTAAGCATCCGAGATCCTATCCAAAAGATCGTTCGCGTTACCTGCCAGAATCTGTTCTAGCTCTTGATCTGTAACCCTTACGTACTCGATTGTTCTTCCCATCGCCGTTCTACATCTTCCAATATTGACTGGACGCTACTAGACTTTCCATGTTGAGACGTGAGGTCTGGTGCTGCCACAATAAAGCACAGGCGTCGATGGCTTAAACCATGGTGTCCCTGATCATTTACCTAGTTTGCGTTTCAGCTCGGCCAGTTCGTCATCGACTTGAGATTCCTTACGCAGCCGCTCTTCTTCCCGTTTCTTTGCCTCTGCTTCGAGTTGCCGCTTCCTCTGAAGCTCTGCCTCCTGTTGTTTCTTCAATTCGGCTTCAGCTTCATGCTGCTTTCGTTCCGCTTCAGCCTTTTCAGTGGCTTCTGGATTCTCAGGGAAGATATCATAGTAGTTGCAAACCGCAAGACATTCGCCGCACTGCATTACGCGTTTTGTCTGCTTGAAGAGCTTGACGAGAAAATACAGTTGAACTTCATTGTCAACACTGCACTCATGAAACATGGCTTTCTGGTTGCACTTGCCACATACGAGTTTAATCTTTTGCCCTTTCGGCACACGTGTTAGCTCATTCTTGACGTTCCAGAATACGGGGATCATGCGCATGCCTCGCACCAGTGCTTAGCAACATTCTACCCAATCAGGTCGAGGGACATCCTTTCAGACACCTGTTTTCTTGTAATAGATGTCCGTTCATCGACACAGACACTCGTTGGTTGTGTGATTATTCAACACTGTCATCGTATCTAACGGGAAGCACGCCGGTTTGAAAATAACCATCATATGATCGGCTGTGCTTCGGTATACTGTGAGTTGCAAGCTCGCAGGTTTAAGGATGACGAAATCAGCTCCGCCAGACTTCATCAACAATGACTACGCAGGATTCTGGCCGCGCGCTATAGCTCTGCTTCTGGATAGCATATTCCTGACGCTAGCCAATTTACCCATAATATTTATCGCCCTTCTCGTGGTGGGTTCTTTCACAGGAACTCAGGACTCTAAGGATGCTCATACATGGATAGCTATGGGCCAAACCTATTTGGTTTGCTCCATCCTCTATCTTCTGTATTACAGCATCTTCGAATGCACGAAACAGGCAACGCCGGGGAAAATGTTGCTTGGGCTGGAAGTAACCGACGTAGATGGAAGAAAACTGCATTTTGGGCGCGCACTTGGAAGAAACATCGGCAAGTATGTTTCCGGTTTCTTTTTCATAGGCTACATCATGGCCGCCGTCACCGCGCGCAAGCAGGCGCTGCACGACATTATGGCTGGATGCTTGGTCGTGCGCAAACACCAATCCAAGGAAACAAGCTGGTCTGCCTCGCACCACAAGCACAAGACGTCGTGGACAGATCCGAGTGGAAGAAACCCTGGCTCAGATGTTAAAGGTGCGCCTCTTCCTGCAACACCTTCAAAGGTCTCTTCCACTAGCACCGCAGATAGTGCAGGCCAGCATAACACTGCAACTCTATCGAACAACCAGCCGGCAGCAACACCAGTGATCGCGCACCAACCATCAGTTTCTGAGCCCATTGCAACTCCGGTGATCACCCACCAGGCAGCTGCTGAACCGGCGACACCTCCGGTGATTGTGTATCAACCGGTAGCTTCCGAGCCGGCAGTTTTTTCGGAGCCGACAACATTGTCAATTCCGCCGCAGGGAGAACTCGTTCCCGCACCCATGGACAGCGGATCACCATCGCAGGCTACAGACAAGCTTTGTCAGAATTGTGGTGCTGTCATCGACAAGAACTTTTCGTTCTGTCTGAAATGCATGGCACCAACCTCGTAAGACTGAGCGGCCGTCCCACTGCAATCTGCTAGGGATTAGGAACCTTCTTCGCTATCGCGGGGCTGCTTTCTATGTGGCTCTTCAGCCAACCGAGAAGAACCCAGCAAACTTGATCGGTGAGCTGACTTTCCTCAAAAAGCAGATGTTCACCACTGCCCACGACAACGAGCATCTTGTCCGGCGTGGTCAGTTCGTTGAAGAGTTCGATCGTTCCCTGCGGCTTAACCAGCTTATCTTTGAATCCCGCGAGCACCAGAACCGGTTTCGTATCAATTTGCTTTGCACTATCGTGATTTTCATTCATGAATTTCTGAAATTGAACCAGTTCCTTTGGCGTCAAATTCATACGATCCAGCGGATCATCTTTCCAGTGTTCAGCCACTGTCGGATCATCAGTGGCGTCTTTGATAGTGCTGGAGCCGACATCCAGCGGCTTGTTGCCACCACCTGTCACCAGGCGCAATGCCACACGCAGCTCATTTCGTGTTTTGTGAAAACGATCGCCAGACGGTACAGCAGAAATCAGACCATCTACAAGTGCTGGATAATCTGCAGTGACTCGCAAAGCAATTGCACCGCCCATGGATTCACCCAGAATGAATATCGGCCGCTTTGGATAGGCTGTATGCAACACCTTTAGTGCTTGCTCCACGTCCGAAAGACAAGCCTTGAAGTCGCATTCTTCTTTGCCATTCATTTTCATCCACGTGCCAAAACCTCTAACATCGACAGCGAACGTGGCGATACCGAGCTTTGACATGCGCTTGCCGAAGTCGGCGTAAGAATTGCTGTTCAAGCCGAGTCCGTGCACACAGAGTAGAACTAATTTTGGTTGTATACCTGGTGGCACCCACGCCCGACAGGGAACGTCAATGTGCAATCTGACTGCGCCTTTGCTCGTGACGGCTTTAGAGGGTGTGGCGGTCTTGGTGCCTTTTGCCGCAAACGTGGCACCACAAGCGTTGAACATCAATAGGATACTCAAAGCAATCGAGCACCAAGCGCGAAATCTGCGGGCATGAAGCACCATCGCCACCGACTTGACTTTTTTCAACACGCACACCTCGATGTAGATCCAGCTATTCGCATGAACATGAAACAATCGTCGCTGACGCTTTTGTCTGACAAAGGCGACGGACTCTTACGCGAATGAACACCAGCATGATACCGGCAATCGGGTGTGCTGGCTAGCGCATCAGGTCTTCGAATCCTCGAGCATCAGCTTGATTCACCCATATGTCTCTAGCCGTTGCGGCAACTTTGAATCCGGCGATCGAGGGCAGGGGGCTTCTTTTAGAGATCCAGGACTTAGAAGTCTTCAAGTCCAATTTGGAGTTAAAAGTACCTCCTGAATACAAGAACATGCTGCTCATAGTGCCACTTTGCTTATCGAAATCCCAGATACTGGTCGTCAGGGGCAATCCTGGTACCTTTGGCGTGTGATAGAAAGTTTCCATAATCATGCCCGCCGCCGGGGGAGCGCCTTCCGTCAACGATAAGACTTGGCCGACCGTACCCTTGCTGAGAGCCGCTGTCCTTTGCCCAACTTTATAAGGCAATGCAAACTTAGTGACACGCAAGTTCAGAAAATCCTGCTGTCCGACACGCACGGTTGGCCATTCCGGCACCGAGGTAACATGCAAGAAATTCAACGGTGAACCGCGCCGCACCCAATCTTGTAGTGGCATGTCGAAGTACAACTTCTTAACGGGGGCAATGATTCGCACATTCCATTGCGGAGCCTTACACACCAGGAAAACACGATAGTCGGCGAACTCTACACAGAAGTAGTCGCTGCAGAGACGCAGGTTGTTGATCTTTCCTTCCGAAGTTTGGATCAGGTTCAGCTCTTGATCGGGCTTCAAAGTCAGTGATTTATTCACTGCGACTGCTTCTCCGGTTGCAGCGATCTCAGTCAACACCGCACACAGAAAAAGGGCGAACACAACTGCCGAACGGATTGATCTATTGTTGATTATCATAGGTATGCGCTGGGACGCAAAGACTGAGGATGGGCGATTGGACAAAGGAGACTTTGAAGTGGACAGGGAAAAGTTACAGTGTGATTGGCTTGATATCACGGTACATGATCACAGGTTTCTTGTTTTCTCGTGACTGCGCCATCGCCATGTCGGCTGCGCCGAGCAGTTCACCGAGGTCGGAGAAATCTTCGGGCATGGAAGCACATCCCAACGCCAGAGACAGTTTGTTGGAATCGATTTCACCAGCGAGAGGGGTTTCGGTCAAAGACTTGACTATGCGTTTAGCGAATATTTGAGCGCCGTTGGCTTTGGTGTTCGGCAAAAGCAACGCGTAATCAAACGAGTCATAGTGGGCTAGCAAGTCTACGTGTCTCTTCAATTGGCTGATGCGAAGCACCGCATCCAGTACCGCAGCCGAAGGAAGCACCTCACGCACAGACTCAGCCGACTGCAAGCGCATCTCGAAGACAATCACGGAAAGCGGTGTCTTTGAACGGTAACAGCGGAAGTATTCTTGCTCCAGGAAATAGAGGAACGCGGGATAAATGAACATCCCCGTTTCCATGCGCCTCAGCCCCATCATCACGCTTTGGATAGCTTCAGTCTCAATAACGCGTGCCTGGACACCAGACTTTTTCTCGAGCACGATCGGATTTGTAATCTTTATCAGACCGTTGATCAGAAGATGATAGATCATGTTGATCAGCTGCACACGAGGATATAAACCGGAGTGCAGCATCTCATCGATCATCTGCTTGCCGTTCAATCCGCGATAAAACTTGGTCAGTTCATCAATGCCAACCGGCGCTCCCCTGCCTGCCTTCTGGACAAACTCTGCATCGGGCAAGCTCGTTTCCTTCTGGGTCAGACTGGAATTGGGACGCATGCCTGCCTTGGTCAGATAATCGTTGCGTTCCGACAACTGCTTGCTCTGTGCCACCAACGATTCGATCGGCTGGTGCACCGTATGACTGTTTCGCAAAACCCGAGGCTCGAAGACAAATTGCCCTGTCCTCCAGGTGAGCAGCTCGACCAGCGCGTCGTCGCCCTCGGTATCGGATGCGGTGGCATCAACCGGCAGTCCGTCCTTGACGAACAAGAGCGCGGTGTTTTGACCGGCGCGCAGTTCCAGCTTGCCGGTCATCTTCGCCGTTTTCAAGCCATTCAGCAGCTGGTCTAAAGGAGTTTTGGCAATGTCTCCGGTCGTGGGAACGGCGACTGCGGCAGGCTTGCTTTCGGCGGCTGACTGACCGATAAACGGCGGGGGCGTGTCGGGAGCAATCATGGGACGTCTGGTTTTACTTTGATTGCTTTCAGAACATGCCGACCCGATAAAGTTGTGCACGAGCAAAACATCGCAGCTCGGATAATCAAACAGCAGCTGGCGCGTGCCGAAATGCGTTCGGTAAAGCTGCCATTTCGGGTCACCGCCATTGGTGTTACTGATAACATCGAGCACGAACTCGGTGGTTTTGTCAGCAGTAAACCAGCTTGCTCTGACGTGCAGACCCGGTCTTCCCAGCGCCTGAGAGAGCAGTCTGTGCAAGTCTGCCATCTCAGGGGCAGTTGTGGCCTGATTAGCCTGGGATGGGATACCGCTTTGATTTAACATTTAGAGTTCCTGAACCGCTCCAGTAGTTATTCCCGACAGTCTGGTTGGTTAAAAGCTAGCCGGATCAACCAAGCTGCCGCCCGTTCGCTTAAGCCAGGCCGGGCCGGGTACGAACTGGCGGCCCCAACCACAGCTCATCTCATCAGGACTTCAGCACGATCCATTCGGATTGGGCGGCGGATCTAGGCAACAAGCCTCGGGCGATAGAAGCCCAGTTCAGCGCATTACCAGGCGGGCCCGAGGGTATTAAGTACTCGCGCGGGTCTGTGGACGAGAGAAAATGGCCGGAATTCCCCCCGATGACGAGCAGAACGAGTTGGCAGACGATTCCGTCTGT
>Ga0182024_10009358_pt1 | contig 20291 bp, 12 predicted proteins | sample P32metaG_FD_120480 | JGI IMG/M metagenome (GOLD analysis project Ga0182024, IMG submission 120480) | Permafrost microbial communities from Stordalen Mire, Sweden - P3-2 metaG (Illumina Assembly) | ecosystem: Environmental > Terrestrial > Soil > Wetlands > Permafrost | place: Sweden: Stordalen... | reverse complement strand
CTGGCGGACTTCGGTAACCTCTTGAAGGTATCCCGCCATCGCATCTTCCATGAGATCGTCGGTCGGAAGGCCGCTTCGGGAGGCCAGTTCGTTCAAGCGGGATTCCGTCTCGGGTTTGAGGTGCACTTCCATAGGTGTGTGTGAGTCTAGAGATGTAGCCCCGCTGTGTCAAAACAATTGCGGGTGAAAAGGGGAAGGCAAGAAGGGGCAGCTATCTTCCTACCACCTGCCGTTCACCTGCCATTTTTACTGCCTTGCATGTACTACGGCCTCGGAACGGACAAAATCGTACGCCAAGCAAAGTTCCTGTCGAGGCATCGGGACTGTCTTCCAGCTGTTCGAGTTCCTGCTGATCGGATTTCGCAAGCTGGCTGTTCTTGCTGTAGGCACAGGCGGTGTTTCGAGATTGGAGGGAAATCGGAGAGGCGACAAGAGCCGGTCGAGCCAATGGTCGGCGATCCTGATGGCGGTGATGGATTGGCTTTCGGATTGGTCTTCAAATTCGGTCTTCGTGGCCGTCTGCACGTCGCGTCGCTTCGATCGCTTGCTGGAGATCGAGAGGCACAGGTCGACTTGCGACTTGTTCCCTTTCGCGATTTGGGTGGCAGCAGTCTGATGACAGGAACTGACTTTCAGTGAATAATCGCGGGGACCCTGATAGACGACTCTATCTCCTCAGGATAAGAACACAGTTTATGCGGTTGCTTCGGGCCAATTCACTCCTCACGAAGCAAGACCATGGGGTCAATGGACAGCGCGCGTCGTGCCGGAATCCACGTAGCGATTAGACCCAGGATCGCCATGGCGACCACGACGCCCGCCAATACAAGCGGATCCCGAGGAGTTGCCTCATACACGACGAACGCGAGCACCCGACTCGCCAGAATTCCCAGCAGCAACCCCGCGGCAGAACCAAAGGCTAGCAACCGGAAGGCGCGTCCCAACGCCGCCTTTAACACTTCCTTACGCTGCGCGCCTAGAGCAACGCGAATGCCCAACTCACGCAGGCGCTTGCTGACGGAATACGCTGCCATCCCAAAGATTCCCGTGATCGCCAGCAGCGCACCCATCCCGCCCATTACGCCCAGCGTGATCGTTGCCATTTGAGCGGGAAATAGGACGGTCACCATTTCGTCGTAGCGAGTTTCCGTGTTAACTGGCAAAGCCGCATCCAAGCGGTGCAGCGTATTCCGGATGGCCGGGCCCAAGAGTTGGGGGTCCCCCCACGACCGCACGACCAGCCAGGCGGTGCCAGAAGGCGATTGCAGAATGGGAAGAAAGACCGCGCCATGGGGATCTTCCGTCAGACTGCTGTACTTCCCATTTTCCGTGATGCCGACCACTTGCACGCGAGTTCCATCCGGCATTTTGAAATAGCCGCCCATTGCATTTTCGGCAAAGCCGAAGATTTTGCGCGCAAACTCGCGATTCACGACGGCGACGCGCGGCGCATTCTTATCGTCATGCCACGTGAAATCTCGGCCACCGAGCAGCGTGGTGCCTTCGGCGCGAAGGTAATCGGGCGAAACGTGGAACATGTAGGCATTGGCGACGGCATTTGCGGGCCGCAGATCGGTCGTTTGATCGCTGAAGACATCGGCCGACTGGGTATCGTTTAAAAGGAGCGGATCGCTTAATCCAACTGACTCAACGCCCGGAATGCCAGCCACGGCATCGATCATGCGCTTCTGCATGGGCGGCACCTGATCGCCCGTGTAGCCGGCCACGTGCAAGTCGGCGTTCACCAACAGGGTGTTCTCGGGTTCAAACCCGAAATGCGCGTGCAGGGAGCGAGACAGGCCACGCACAGCAACCATTGAGGAAGTGACCAGCACAGCACAGAGGGCAATTTGCACGGCCAGCAGAACGTCCCGAGCAGTGACGCGCCGCTCAGTTCTGGCTGTTGATCCCGCTTTGACGACCTCGTACGGATTGGTGCGAAACACTTGGGCTACGGGGACCGCACCAAAAAGGAATCCGCTGACGAGGCTCAATAGAACAGCGACGCCATATACGGTCGCATCCGGGGTCACAGGTGAGTGCATGGGAAAGTTTCCGAACGGCTGCCACTGGCTCAGCCAACGTAACAGCCCCGAACCGGCCCACAGTCCGACGGCGCCGCCGATGAGCGAAACAAGCACTGCTTCGCTAAAAGGACCGCGAATAATGCGTTTGCGACTTGACCCGAGCGCGAGCCGCAAAGCCACTTCGCGAGAACGGTCGGCAGCACGCGCAGCGAACAGACTGCCCAGGTTGGCGCAGGCGGCCAGCAGGATCAGTCCGGCCAGTAGCATCAATCCCGCAAGGTAGGCGCGTCCCCACGACCGCATCGACCGCTTGCAAAACTCAAGACAAACGCAACTATTGACAGCAACCCTCATTGCAAAACTTCAAGATGTTCGGGCGCGGTCGAATCCTTCCGCAAAAGCGAGTGCTTCCCGCAATCCCCGCGCTATGAAAATACAACCACCGGAAAGGGCTTCCTCGCCGGTTCGGTCATCGAAGTAGTAGCTCTCTCTGCCATGTTTCCTGTATGTGAGGCCGTGCTCTCTCACAAGGTCTTCGAGCCGCATAAGGTCGGTATCTTGTTCACTGGTTTTCAGTACTTTCAGCATGGGCGCACTTTATCTCGCGAAAATATTAAAGCAAGATTCTTAGCGTACAATCTGGCGCAAATTCTGTAGTGACCCCAACTAGCTCTCGCTGACATCCCATTCATCCCTGTGAGATTCGATAAACTGCGTCATTGCTTTGAGCGCACTTTCGAATCCAGCCAGGTAGTGCTTGTTGCCTCTGGATTCATCCGCGAGCTCGCGCTCCAGCTTGGGAAGCAGTGTTTCATTGATGAAGTCCCGCGCAGACATTCAATCTCTCCAATTGCTTCTACCACCCATACCGCATGAAAACACCTCTGTTATGCAAAACCTAGGCCCTCAAGAGAAGGGGGTCTTTCGGGGCGGAGAGGCGCTCAACGTCATTGACTGCCCTTCTGGGAAACTGTACAGTTCAATTAACTGAAATGGAGAGTTTATGTCCACCACCACAACGACTGGCAAGAATGGCACGATAGTGGTTTCTGCCCTGCGCGCCCGCTCGAATTTCGGAAAGCTGCTGAATCGTGTGGAAGATGAACGGCGGTCGCTCATTATCGAAAAGCGCGGCACGCCCAGAGCGGTACTCATGAGCATCCGCGATTACGTGAAGTTGGCGGCACCGGAACCCGAAGTTTTACGGATAATCGGTGAAGAATCGGTGAAGAAAGGGACCAAAACCCTCACGTCACGCCAGATCGACCAGATAATCAAGGCGACCCGAGCGGAAAAGAAAAAGCACTAATGCTTCCGCTCCGTCTGGTCATTGATACCAACGTGCTGGTTTCAGCCGCCCTCAAGCCAGAGGGGCTCCAGCGCACTGCCCTTATCCTGGCCGTTACGAAGCCTGCGCTTTTCTACGCGTCGCATCCCATTTTGAAGGAATATGCGGATGTGCTCTCGCGTCCAGAGTTGGCTATCCGCAAAGGGATTCGCCAGCAATTGCTGCAGCTCGTCAGGAATCACAGCCATATCGTGACGCCCTCCCGCCGCCTTGACGTCTGCACTGACCCTGATGACAATGTGTTTCTTGAATGCGCCGATGCGGCGCGCGCGGACTACCTGGTTACCGGAAATCAGCGGCATTTTCCGAGGTTCTGGAAGAAAACCAAGATCATAACGACGCGGGAATTTATCAGCCTCTCCGCACCACACCTGATTAAATAGCGAAATCTCGGATAGAATGCAGTAGTATTACGCTTGTATTACCCTTCCCCGTTCAGATGCCGGTCAGTGTGGAGAATTAAGGAGTAGCCTGCGTCGAACATTCACGCTGACATCAAAATCCTGATCTGCTAGACATTTCTGCAACCGCCATAACGGTCATGATTGCTATCAATTCGGTTAATTTTGGGTTTCTGAAAACTGACAGCCCCCAACTGGTGCGGCTCGGGGCGCTCGCTGAACACTATTTTCAGGACGACCCCAATACCTGCCTTATCAAACTCAGACAGTTCGGTGAGTTGCTCGCCCAGACAACCGCCGCAAGTGCAGGACTTTTTGCTTCGCCGGAAGAACCTCAGGCCGACCTGCTCCGCCGGCTGAAATTCGAGCGTATCCTGCCGGGTGAGACCGCTGACCTCTTTCACCAGATCCGCATCGCAGGCAACCGCGCCACTCACGATCAGGGAGGCACCCACGCCGAGGCACTGGCATCACTGAAGATCGCCCGGCAGCTCGCCATCTGGTTCTATCGCACCTTTAAGAAGGACCAGAAGTTTTCCCCCGGCCCGTTCGTGCCGCCTCCCGATCCTGCCGCTGCCACCCAGGCCATCCACGAGGAATTGGCTCGCCTGCGAAAAATACTCGAAGAAACCCAGAGCGAAGCCACGCGCGCCCGCTTGACTGCAGAGCAGGAGCAAAGAGGAAGACTTAAAGCGGAAGAGCAGGCGGCGAAGGAGCGCGCCGACCGGGAGATATGGGAGAAGCTCGCCCAGGAAGCGGAGTCCGCCCGGTCAGCTTCCAACCGGCAGCTCGCGACACAGCAGGCCGCAGCTGAGGCGGCACCCCCCGCCCAGAGTGCCGCTATTGTCGTCCAGGCGGAGCAAGCCGCAACAGCCCTTGAAATCGACGAGCAGGCGACCCGTGCCCTCATCGATCAGCAGTTACGCAACCGGGGCTGGGAAGTTGACACCGAGACCCTCCGGCACAGTCTCGGCACACGGCCTGCCAAGGGCCGAAATATGGCCATCGCGGAATGGCCGACGCGCAACGGTCCTGCAGACTATGCGCTCTTCATCGGCACGCGCTGCATTGCCGTTGTCGAGGCCAAGCGTCGCAATAAGAATGTCTCGGCCGTCCTGCGTCAGGCAGAGCGTTACTCCGCAGGATTTCGCATAGGGGAGGGGGTTGAACCCTTCGGCGGTCCCTGGGGCGAATATGTCGTACCCTTCGTGTTCTCTGCCAACGGCAGACCTTACCTCAAGCAGCTGGTAAGCCAGAGCGGTATCTGGTTCCGCGATGCACGCCGGCGTACCAATCATGCACGCCCTCTTACGGACTGGCCCACGCCGGACGGACTGGAAGGCGCATTCGACATTGATGTTCCTACCGCGGAGCAGGCCCTCAAAGAGCAGTCATTTGATTTTGCGTTTCCGCTTCGCGCGTATCAGAAGAAGGCCATCCAGAAGGTCGAGGAAGTCCTTGCTACGGGCGAGCGACGGATGCTCCTCGCGATGGCGACGGGGACCGGCAAGACCAAACTCGCCATCGCGATGCTCTACCGCCTGCTTGCCGCCAAGCGCTTCCGCCGCGTGTCCTTCGTCGTGGACCGCAATGCGCTCGGAGTGCAAGCTGCAGGCGAATTCAAAACCACACGGATTGTAAGCGTGCGCACCTTCGCCGATATCTTCGGCATCAAGGAATTGGCGGACATCGCTCCGGAGTCGGAAACCAAGGTCCACCTCTGCACCATTCAGGGACTTGTGAAAAGAGTCCTCTACGCAGCTGAACCGGCTGATGTACCTCCGATCGATCAGTACGACCTCATGGTGGTTGATGAATGCCACCGCGGCTACCTGCTGGATCGCGAGATGTCGGACGCGGAGCTCAGCTTCCGCAGCCAGGACGACTACATCTCCAAGTACCGCCGGGTACTGGAACACTTCGATGCGGTGAAGATAGGCCTGACGGCGACGCCGGCCCTGCACACGGTCGATATCTTCGGCAAACCTGTCTATACCTATCCCTACCGCGAAGCCGTCATCGATGACTGGCTGGTGGATCACGAGCCGCCCATCCAAATCATCACGGCCCTGAGTCGAAGCGGTATTACCTTCGGCAAGGGCGAGTCGGTGGAAATGATCGACTCCCGCAGCGGTAGGGTCGATCTGGCGGAATTGCCGGACGAGCTGCATTACAACGTGGAAGAGTTCAATAAGCTGGTGGTCACTCAGTCTTTCAACCGCGTGGTCGCCGAGGAACTCGCCAAGCACATCGACCCAAACCTTCCAGGTAAAACGCTGGTGTTTGCGGTGACCGACGCTCATGCCGACATCATCGTCGCCGAGCTTAAAACAGCATTTCGGAGCGTTTACGGCGAAGTCGAAGATGCTGCAATCCGCAAGATCACCGGCAGTGTGGACCGCGTCGGGAGCCTGATTCTTTCGTTCCGCAATGATGAGCTTCCCAAGATTGCGGTCACGGTCGATTTGCTCACCACCGGCATCGACGTCCCTCGCATCGCGAACCTCGTTTTCTTAAGGAGAGTCAATAGCCGCATCCTTTATGAGCAGATGCTGGGACGCGCCACCCGCAAATGCGACGAGATCGGCAAAGATACCTTCCGTATCTTCGACGCGGTGGACCTTTACCCGCATCTTCAGGAACTTACTTCCATGCGGCCCGTGGTGGTTAATCCGACGATCACCTTGGAACAGCTTTTCGATGAGCTGGCGCTGGTGAGCAGCGAAGAACATCGTCAGATTGTCCGCGATCAGATTCTTGTCCGGCTTCGCCGGCAACTCAAGCGGCTTCCTGACAAAGCGCGCCAGCAATACGCCACGTCAGCCGGGGAATCGCCAGAAGCCACGCTAAACCGCATGCAGAATGAGCCGCCAGCAGCGATGGCGCAGTGGGTTAAGGCCCGCCCCGGCATAGGGCGCATTCTCGATTGGACCTCCGACACGAAAGACCCATTGTGGGTGCCCATCTCGCATCATCCGGACGAATTGGTCGCTGTAACGCGCGGCTATGGTGCTGCTGCCCGTCCTGAAGATTTTTTAACCGGCTTTACGGCTTTTGTGCGCAACAATCTCAATAAAATTGCCGCTCTCACGGTACTGGTACAACGTCCTCGCGACCTTACCCGCGCCTCATTGCGCGAACTGAAGCAGCAACTGGACACGCTCGGCTATTCCGAAGCGGCCCTGCGAAGGGCATGGACTGATACCAAGAACGAAGACATCGCGGCTTCGATTGTCGGGTTTGTGCGCCAGGCGGCCATCGGAGATGCCCTCATTCCGTACCATGATCGGGTGCAAGGAGCCGTTCGGCGGATTCTGGCGAGCCGACGATGGACAGAAATCCAGCGCCGCTGGCTGAAACGCATCGGCGAGCAGCTCGAACGCGAGATCGTCGTTGACCGCTCCGCGCTTGACGAAGAACCTTTTCGCGCTGATGGTGGATTTGCGAGGCTCAATAAGATATTTGATGGAAACATGGAAGCGATTCTTGGGAGCATTCAGGAGGAAGTATGGCGGCCGGCAGCGTGACAAAGACGGTGAACGGGAAGGGCGGTACAACACGCGATATCGTTGCCAAGCTCTGGAATCTCTGCAATGTCCTAAGGGATGACGGCATCACGTACACGGATTATGTCACCGAGCTGACTTTTCTTTTGTTTCTCAAGATGCTTGCCGAAACCGGGCATGAGGAGCGCCTGCCCAAAGCCTATCGTTGGGAAAAGCTTGACCACGGTGAGGGGCTCGATCAGCTGGAATATTACCGCCGTCTGCTCCTCGATCTCGGCAATCCCAAAATCAGCAAAGATCCGGTCGTCCTTTCCATCTTCACCGACGCGCAAACCAAACTGCGCAAGCCCACGAATCTCAAAGCGCTGACGGATGCCATCGATAAGCTCGATTGGTTTTCCGCGCGAGAGGAGGGTCTGGGCAATCTTTATGAAGGCCTGCTAGAAAAGAACGCAGCTGAGAAGAAATCCGGCGCCGGCCAGTACTTCACGCCTCGCCCATTGATTGACTGCATCATTCGTTTGCTGAAGCCTGAGCCAGGCGAACTCATTCAGGACCCGGCAGCAGGCACGGGGGGATTCCTCGTCGCCGCGGACCGCTATATTAAGGACCATACGGACGACCTCTACAAACTCTCCGAAAAAGGCGCGTTTTTTCAGCGACATAATGCATTTGTTGGCCTGGAACTCGTGCCAGACACTCACCGGCTATGCCTGATGAATCTCATGCTGCACGGCATTGAGAGCCTCATCGGAAGCGGCGATACCCTGTCGCCCGAAGGAGAGCGCCTCGGTAAGGCCGATATCATCATGACGAACCCGCCCTTCGGCACGAAGAAGGGAGGGGGCAGGCCAACGCGGTCTGATTTCTCGATCACAGCAGATACTTCCAATAAGCAGCTTGCCTTCGTGGAGCATATCGTTCGAGCGCTCAAACCCGGAGGCCGGGCCGCGGTCGTAGTTCCCGACAACGTCCTATTTGAAGACGGCGTCGGTCGCAGGTTGCGGACTTGGATGATGGAGCTCTGCGAACTTCACACAATTCTGCGACTCCCGACCGGCATCTTCTACTCGCAAGGTGTCAAGACCAATGTAGTTTTCCTCACCCGAGGTAGGAACGATAAGGCCAACACGAAGGGTATCTGGGTCTACGACATGCGTGCGAATATGGATGCCTTCGGCAAGACCAAGCCGCTTACGGTGTCCGACTTCGAGCCTTTCGAAAAAGCATTCGGGAAAGACCCGCTCGGGAAGGCAAAGCGGAAGGATGAAGGAAAAGAGGGGAGGTTTCGCTTCTTTAAGCGGGAGGAGATCGCCGCGCGGAATGACAACCTTGATATTTCTTGGCTGAGGGACACCAGTAACGACCCTGAAGATGAAATGACGGAGCCGGATGAGTTGGCCGCAGCTATTGCCACGCATCTGAAAAATGCGCTCGAAGAAGTCGAAGCGTTCAGTGAGGCACTCACAGCTTCAACGGAGGGGGGTGCATGAACGCGACTCAGCCTAGGTGGAATGTCTCTACCGTCGCCGATGTCGCTCGCCTCGAAATGGGTCAGTCACCCGACGGGCAAGCTACCAACACGAACGGGAAAGGCACACCTCTGATTGGCGGTGCAGCAGATTACGACGATAGGGGAATCGAAGCCTCTCGTTACACTACCCAGCCCACGAAGATCTGCCGTGAAGGTGATTTGATCCTCTGTATCCGTGCAACCATCGGAAAAGTTGCGGTTGCTGACAAAGCGTATTGCTTGGGGCGAGGTGTCGCTGGACTTCGGCCGTCCAAAGTCACCTCGGACTTTCTGCGGCATTTCTTGAACAGTCAGGCAAAAGCAATGGACGAAGCTGGGACGGGAACGACCTTCCGCCAGATCGACAAGAAGACATTATCTTCGTGGCCGATTCCACTCCCGGAACCTAAGGAACAAGACCGCATCGTTGCTAAGCTGGACAGCCTTTTGGAGCGATCCAAGAATGCCCGCAAGGAATTGGCACGGATATCTGGTCTTGTCGAACGTTACAAGCAGGCAGTTCTGGAATCTGCCTTCAATGGCAGGCTGACCGCCCACATGCGCGAAGATCATGCTGAGACTTGTATTGACAGTATTCCGAAGACATGGACATGGTCTCGCCTGGGTGACCTTTGTGAAGCTATCGTCGATTGCCCACACTCGACCCCGGAGTGGACAGAGCATGGCGAGATTTGCATCCGGACGACAAACTTCAAACCCGGTATGCTCGACTTGACAAAAGTGCGATATGTTTCGTGGGAAACATATCACAAACGAAATGCCAGACTGACGCCTCAGGTAGGGGATGTCGTCTACAGCAGAGAAGGGGGAATTTTAGGAATAGCCTGCCAGATCCCCGATCGTGTAAAGCTTTGCCTCGGTCAACGCATGATGTTGATGCGCTCGAATCCTTCCTCTTACAGTTCGGCCCTACTCATGTATTTTCTCAATTCGCCATCAACTCTGGCGACTGTTCGTAAAATGACCGGTGGCACTGCGTCACCTCACTTAAATATCGGTGACGTTAAGAATTTTCGCGTACCGGTTCCACCTCTTGAGGAACAAGTGCAAATCGTCACGATAATCCAACGCCTCTTCACAGCAGCCGATAAAACCGAATTACACCGCAAGAAAGCCGCTAATCTCATTGATCGACTCGACGAGGCCACTCTCGCGAAGGCATTTCGCGGCGAGCTTAGGGTGTAAAACATTGTCCGCGCAGCAAGGATGAATGAAGTTGGGAAGTTATGATTTGATGAGCGAAAGGCCACCGGTTTTGCCGAACCTGGAGCAAGCAGGGTCAAGTCCCGCCGCGACCGGACCTGCAGGATCTTTATTTGAGGGACAGGTCGGGGCTTATTCCCTTCTATCAATGCTTGTCGGAGGAGAGCCCCGAGGCTTGCCGGGCACAACCGTCACCCGCATCGAGTTCCAGCGTGCGCCCGACCGGCACCTCGACGATGTCATTGTCCATGCTAGCGACGGCCAAGGCAAGCAGGCGGTCCTCGAAGTTCAAGTCAAACGGACTGTCTATTTCACCGCGAGCGACCCGATATTCCGCGCGCTTGTTACGCAGGTCGCCAAGGCCTCTGCGAAACCAGAATTCGACACGCAGCGTTACGAGCTCGCCGTTGCGACAGAACGGACCTCAACAAAGATCGAACGCAGCTATCAGGAAGTGTTGTCGTGGGCGCGTGAACTGGGGACGCCCGAGACATTCTTTACTCGTCTCAATCAGCAACGGCTTGCCAACAGCGACATGCGGAAATTCGTGCAGAACTTCCGCGCCAACCTGGAACTGGCTGGCGCACCTCATGACGATGCCACGGTGTGGCGCATCCTCCGGCGCTTCCAAATCCTCGTTTTCGATTTCAATCAGGAAGGATCTTCGACGCAGATCCTTGTGCGTGATCGTTGCAGCGTGCTGTTGGCCCCGGAAGAGGTCTCCAAATCCAACGCGCTTTGGCAGACCCTCGTCAGCCTCGCGCTTGAAAGCGCTGCCAAAGGCGGCGAGAAAACACTGGCGGAAATTCGCGACAGGCTAGTCAACGAATATCACTGCCGTTTTGCAGGAGATCGCCAACTCGTCAACGCCCGCGCTGCGCTTCAGGAAGCATCTTTCGGCGCTTTGCAGGACATATCGAACCAGGTCGGTTCCGTCCACATCGACCGTGCCGGGCACACAGCAAACCTTCACGCTTCGCTGGACCAGGGCCGCTACGTCGAGATCAGGGGTGGGGCGGGCGTCGGCAAGTCAGCCGTCTTAAAACATATCGCGGAGCAGATCAGCCAAGAAGCGCGGGTTGTCGTTCTGAGCCCTGCGCGCACATTGCCTCATGGATGGATTTCGCTACGAGCAAGCCTCGGCTGCACCGTGAGCGCCCGGGATTTTCTTTCTGACCTCGCCAGTGACGGAGGGGCGGTCTTATTCATCGACGGCGTCGATATTTTCGAGGACGAAGATAAGAAAACGACGGTACGTGATCTTGTCAGGGCAGCCGCATCGGTGCCGAATTTCGCAGTCGTCGTCACCGCTCGCAGCGATTTCGGCAAAGACGAGCCTTCATGGTTGCCCAAAGAGGCTCTCGACGCTCTTGGCCGCGCCCCGGCTGTTTTGATAGACAGTCTAAACGCGGATGAGATCGACCAATTATCCGAAGCAGATCCCTCACTTGCTTTCCTGCTTGCCGACAACCATCCAGCGCGCGAAGTGACGCGCAACCTGTTCCGTCTCGCCCGACTGGTGGGTCGCACCGCGGAGAGCCCCGTTCCGGTAAGCGAGGCCGCAATGGCCCAGCAGTGGTGGACCACCGGAGATGGCGGCGAGAGCGGCCGCCGGGAAAGAATGAGGCTGCTTCGCAGGCTCGCCGAACAATCCTTGAAGAGCTTCGGGCCTTTCGACACGCGCTCGGAGGACGCTGGAGCGCTTCAGTCGCTTATCAAGAGCGCGACTCTACGGGAGCTGAAACCAGAACAAGTCGTTTTCCATCATGACGTTCTCCATGATTGGGCGCTTGGCTGCCTGCTCCATGACGAACCCGTCCTCATCGACCAGCTCCCGCTAAATGGTCCGGTCCCAGAAACCTTTGTTCGCGGCGTTGAAATGGCGGCACGTCTCGCTATCGAAACATCCGCGTACGATACCCAATGGGCTGCCCTGCTCAATCGCTTGAGCCAAGCCGGCATTCACGGATCGTGGCGTCGGGCGGTTCTTCTTGCGCTCGTACGGTCTGAAGTCGGATCGCCTGTTCTTCAACGCGCGTCAAAGAGCCTCCTCGCCAACAAAGGCCAACTGCTTAAAGAACTGCTGCGCGTTACTTTTGCTGTCGATTCCGAATCCGGCATTAAGGCCTATTCCTCGATCGGCATTGAACTGCCGTCGTTACCAACGGATTTCTTTATCCCTGCCGCCCCTTCCTGGCTGCGACTTGTTCTATGGACGCACAAGCGGATGAAGGAAATCCCCAACGAAGTCATCCCTGATCTTGTCGATTTCTATTCCCGGTGGTCGATGGCGATGTTGGGTCAGGACCCGATTACGCCCTATCTCCTTGCTCATTTTCACGAATGGCTGGCTAAAGTAGAATCCGCGTTGCATCCAGAGCACCTCTCGGGCCTTCGCCGACCTTTCGGCCTCGCGATGTCCTCGGAAAACGAGCGTGATCTTGAGGCAAGCCTTCGTGTTAACTTCCTCGCGTTCTGCCGGCGGGCACCGCCACTTGCCGAGCAGTATCTCCGCTCCGTCGCCTGCCGGCGGCCAGGCGACCACATCGCTGAAGAGATCATGCAATTTCGCGGCACGGCTGCTCAGGCCGCGCCTGCGGCGTTGGCTGACTTGACGCTGCGCACGCTGATCCCTGCGGATGACGATGAAGACTTCGGGGCTTCACGGCGCGATCACGGGCCATTTGGTATCGGCAATATCTCACATTTTCCGTCGTCTCCCAATCAGGGTCCGATGCTCGAACTTCTGACTTACGCGCCTGAACAGGGATTAAGGGTCGTGCGGGAGCTAATTGGTCATGCCATTAATTATTACGCAGGAAATCGCGATCCGGGTGACAATGCCGTCATCATCAGATTTCCCGATGGCGAACGGAAATTCCCTTGGCTGAACTGCTACAACTGGTCGCATGGCGGTGGAAACTCGTCGATTGCAACATCTGCTTTGATGGCACTTGAAGCCTGGGGACATAAGCGCATCGAGGACGGAGAAGCACCTGAAACCGTTCTGGTAGACATTCTCGGCCCCGGTACGGTTCCCACCGCCTTTCTAATGGTAGCAGTCGACCTGCTGATCTCGCATTGGCCAAAAACCGCGTCTGCCGCTCTCCCATTCCTCGCATCTCCGGATGTCCTATCGATAGACCGCGAGCGATGGGCGCATGACCTAACGCTCTTTCACAATCCAACTGCGAATGAGCCACACGGTATGTCCTCGATCGAGGGCTTGCAAAAGCGTCCGTCTCGCCGAACGAGTCTCGATGAGCTCATCAACCATTATGTTTGCGAAAGATCGGAACTGCTTCCGCAGCTTCGTGCAGCTCTTTCCGAAGCCGCCGCCCGTGTCGGAGCACCTGGCGACGGCGACGACACCATGAGGAGTGTTCGGTTCGCCGCCTACCATGCCACCAATCTGGCCGATCCTGAGAACTGGAAGCCAGTCAATATCGATAGGGGTGACGGCAAGCTTATCGCCGGCTTCCAATACCAAATGCCCGCCGCGGAAGCAGCGTTGACCGCGCCTGGCCAGGCGCGGTTGGAAGCAAAGAACGCAGAGCACGAGATGTTTGTTTCGTTGCCACTTGGTCTTCGGGACAAGAGCAAGTCAACGCCGGAGTTCCTGTCCCGCGCGGCTGCGTGGGCCCAGTCGATAGACTTAACCGTCAGAGACCCCGACGAAGACGTGGACATTTTCCAACGCGGAGACTGGCGCATGCGGGCGCGCGTCACTGCTGCCACTCTCATAATGAGGGACGGGGATGATGCAATGTGCGTGCAGCATCAAGCATGGGCACAGCAAATCCTCACAGAAGCGCTGGCTTCAAAAGACGATCCGTATCGTAGCCATCCTCAACTTCCCTATAACACCGTCGCGATTGCGGCTGTAGGAGAGATCAGCATTGTTCGCCGTGGCCCTACAGACGCGGGATTCCGTTCGCTGCTGAAGATTGCGGCTCGGCCCGATCAGGCGATACTTCCTGCATTCGGTGCCGAACTATCCACATTGGAGAAAATTGACGAGAGGTTGCCACGAGCGATCATGCGTGTCGGCTTTGCCTCGTGTATTCATGCACTACATGATTACCACGAATCCGAGGAGGCGAATAATTTGCGCGCCCAGGCCAACCATGAACGCGTTTTCGCCGCTATTGAGCGTGAACTGGCTTGGCTGCGTGGCGTGGAGAGCGAACCAGAGTGGCCGGTTTTCCCTGAAGACCCGCCGCGCCGTAAGAGAAGCTTGCGTATCGACGTGACTGCGCAAGAGTCGCAGGAGGAACGCGCAAGGCCGAAAGACGTCGTAGATTCAAGCGGCGCAGCCAAATGGATACAGCAGGCGCTGCCGCTTCTGGACAAGGATGCGATGGCCTGGTTCCGGGCTCTCGTTGATGCGTATGCCGAATGGACGTCTGTTGAGAACGGCGCAGGCCGTGGAAACGACATCGAGCGTAACCACTCCCGCACCGAGTGGAACATGACCTACTTTGATCTCGTCCCGCGGACTTTCGTCGGTCTGCCAGCAGACGAGACCGAGCGCGGCGTTCTACGCCGTATACTGACTTTTCCGGACGAGGCTTTTTTCGACACAGTCGCTGCGCTGATCCGGACGTTTGATGAACTGTACTTCAACGGCAAGATCATAGGGGGCGGCGATGCGCTGCGCCTTCGTACGCTGTTGTTCAACGAATTGCGTCGGAGACGGCGCTGGCAGTGGGTCATCGAGCATAAATCTACTTCCATGGAGATGCATTTGGCGTGCGCCGTTTGCTCGTTGTTCCTTCACAACGAGTCCTGGAGCGGCGGCAAGTGTTACATATTCCCAGCGGCCGCGGATAGCCTCAAGGTATTCTTGCCTCTTCTTTCAAGTATCTGTGTCGAGGCGGCCCAGTCGCAATATATCGCCTTACAATTTCTCGATTTGATGGAACTGAAGGTTGACCCGGAGAACCTCGGTTACCTTGTTAGGGCCGCAAGCTCCTGGATGGCGAAGTATCCAGAAGATACTTCCTTTTGGATCGATTACGGTGTCGGCAAGCGGATATGCGCGTGGCTTGCTGAAGCAATGAAAACTCACCCCATTGCGTTCGCGTCGTCGAGATGCCCATCTCCGGAAATCGATCATATCCTCGACAGGTTGCTGCGGCTGGGCGTTGCTGCCGCACGTCCTGTCGAAGAAACTTTTTCTCGAATACGAACTGCCGCAGATTGAATCGATCTAACACCTTCGGAGCCTGAAGCAATCAACTTGCCGCTATCCTTGGTACATGATAATCCGGTTTACTAGGTACGCGGGCCCATCGGGCGAACCGTCTTCCTTTTTCCTTAGCCGACCGTACTACTTAAAACATCAAACCGCACGAAAAATTCTTTAGGCCCAGTAGCGACCTTGAATTCCTCTTGCAACCCTTCAGGAACCGGAACAAAGATTCGGTTTTTTGTAATCAACGTTGTTGTGCGGAACATTCCACCACCAGCTTTGGACTGATCAATTGGCTTGCGCAGTTCGATGTCATAGTAGAGATTGAGTCGTCCAGTCACTTCAGTGAATATGTAAACTACCCGGTGGCCCCCCCACAGAATCCGCGTCGTATGTGGATTATGAAAAAACTCAGACTCAGTCCGGAAAAGCCGATCCGACAATCCCAGCAGCATCGTAAAATCGTTTAATTGCGGATACTTCTCAGACGTTGTGAGAATCTTCATATTTGATGTCACAGAATCCCTGATTATTGGCGGTGCTGCAGCAACATCAGCTCCTTCATCATCTGCCGCTGCAACCGGTGAATCCACAACTCCCGGAACCTCATTTTCTACGGAGCCTACCTGGTGTGAGGAGACGGTCTGCGTGTAAGGTCTGGCTCGGGATTGTGATTCCTTAAGCACTTGGGTAAAACTAATATCTCCCTTTAGATATTCGCCTAGGACTCCTTCAAAATCGCCGATCTCGGCCTCTTCATAGCGGTAGAGTTCTCGATTCCGTTCCAAAATCTTCCGAAGCGCTTCCACTCCATCACGCGTTGAAGACGGGACAAATTCTTGAATCCTTGGATAAATCTGCACCCGAACAAAGTCCTTCATAAACTGAGTAAACAGCTCGTACGCCTTGTCGTAGAAAGCAATCAAGTTGGGCAGAAAGGGACTAGATCGAGCAATGTAAATCCTCAGTTGTTCCCCCTTTTTTTGCGGATAAACTAAAACGTTGTGAGAGATGTCTGCCAACACCGGTTCCACATCGGAAATCAGATAGTCGTCCCTTAAAATGGAAGCAACCCTTACTAATACGGAGACCTCTCTTGAATTGAGGTCTTGAGGACCGTAAGTGCGAACAACTTGCACAGAGTCTGGCACCTGCGGAATCTTGAGTACATTTGTCACGTAGTTAAGTTGAATAGCCCGCCTTGGATTGCTTTGCGCGATGGAAAGAAGACACGTTCCTTCATTGGCAAATGTCCTGACAATTTGGCTGTCAGAACCGAGATAATAGTGGGCGCTTCGGGCCCCGATGACTTCCTTAAGCTTTGCAAGAGGCACGTCGCAGTCGTCGGGTCGAACAAGAATCGAAACATTTTTGGCTAGTGCATATTGGTTGTTAGTAATAATCCATTGCAAAAAAGCATTGTTTTTGTCTGCCCAGTCAGTCTCAGCGAGCACCTGTGACGCCGCCCATTCCGCGAGAGCCACCAATCGTGTCACTTGCTCGATACTTTCACGACTGAGCGCCTCACGCCCAGCCGTTGGCTTCAAAAATGAAAGGTTAGCGACGCCTCCGAATTGGTACAGCCCGACGGGCGGAATTGGGGCAAGACCAAAATATGATCGCAGCCCCATTAGCTGCCGCCCACTCTGTAACAGAACAAGACTTCCTTCTATTGAAAGCCCACTTAGGGTGATACCGCTCGCATGAATAAGAACTTGGCCGTTTGTGTCCGCTGCGACACCGAAGGTCCCGCTGCAAAGATTATTCTTGAGAGACCGCGACCCGAGCTTAGTAAACTGACGGTTAGCCAGTCGAAGCTGAGATTCTAAAGTATTCCCGCTAATGTTCTCCCCATTGAGGAAAACAGGTACCTGAAGCGTTCCCACATAAGGCAGCAGGTATTGCTTCGCTTGTTCGATACCGATGGGACAATCCGGCTTGAGATGCGCGGTAACCGTAGTTCCAATAGGCCGATCAATCTGAAGATGCTCCAGCGAAATACATTCTGCCGCTATCTTTAGCGAAGCCAACTCTGCAGTACTACGCAGCACCTCCGCACCGGTTTCGGCCCTGGTTTCTACAACTAGTTTGGTACACACTCCAAAGTTTGCCATCGCACCGATACCAAACGTGCCTACGACACCTGCTCTCCGAGCCTCTTCTGAGGCTTTACCGCTCGAACCAGCCTTCCAAAAATTCTGACGAAGTACGTTCTCATCCATCCCGACGCCGTTATCTGTGATTGAGATAGTTCCGCTGCCAACGGTGATGTCAATACGCCCTCCCTCCGTGAGAGGACCGGAAGCGGCAAAGCGCATACGCACTGCGTCATAGGCATTCTGTACATTCTCACGGAGCAGCGCCAGCGGGGAATCGTAGATATCTGACGTTAGAATTTGCAGGACACGAGACGTTTCGACTTGAAATACAATTCCCTCGCTCATCGCAGTCGCCTTTCATAAATGCGGTTAGATATATCGAGGAGGCTGGCATCGGTAGCAGCTAACACAATCGGAAGCTGCCGAAATGCCAGCGCTTCGTCTTTCGAGCCCTCCTCTAAGATGGCTCCTCCTATGGTCACTGCCTCCGGAGCGCTCTGTGGAGGCCAGAGCTTGTTGATCGTGGTGCGTGGATCGTTCAAGTCGTTAAGCGCTCTTACTAGAAATGGGCGAGCGAGCGGAAGGTCTCCAATCGTCTCCAGTACTTCCAGCGCCTCTCGCGCTTTCCCTCTCCCGATGTGCTCATCAACGGTGGCGAGCAGGAGCTGGCTATCCAGCTGTGGGGGCCTGGCATTAAGAGGGTCGCATAAAGTAAAGTCGAAATGGGAGCTGTTGGTGCTGGTGAAATGGCCGGGGCCCCATATAGGAAGATTGAACAGCGTGTTGATCATTTGACGCTGATGAACGCAGCCGTTCGGCGTATCCGCATCTACTTCTACGATGTTATAGCTGCGAGGAACACCTGGTTTGAGATTCTTGGGCTCGGCGCACAGTGTACTTGCGCTAATAACGGTCATCTTTCGGGGGCTCGGACCGATCCTATAGCGCTCGTCGAAGCATTCTGGCAGATGCTGATGGCCATGAAAACCTAAAGAAACCCCCGCATCTATGAGGATTTGGACAAATTGAGGGTCAAGATAGTCGTCGGCATTCGGTCCACCGGCAAGGTTATGATGCCATGTCGCAGCCGTCAGCCAGCCAGCGCGCTTAGGTTGACGCAATAATCGGCAGACTTCCGTCAGGGCGACCGGATGAAACGCGCCGCTACGACGGAGAGGATCGTTATTGAAGCAGCTGTTTAGAGCCGCAACACAGAAGGAATGGTCGGGAAAATCGAATACGTCGAATTGTTTATCAGGTTCAATGGGGTAGGTCCGTTGACCTTCGTAGAATCGCTCATAGGTCTCCGCGAAGTGGCGAAGCCGGCTCAGATACCGATTATGATCGGTAATCTTGTAAAAGCACATTTCGCTCCAGGACCAGCGGAGTGATGAATTTGGGCTGAAGAGTTCTTTCACTAACCGAGCCTGCATTTGAGCATCTGTCGGGATAACAATCTTTACGGCACTTCCCATGACGTCGTTATAGGAGACATCGTGGTTGCCAGGAAGAATTACGACTTTTCCGCGATCTCCGCTGAAAAAGCGCTCTGCCAGGCCGATCAGGAATTCCTCGGCTTGGCCATACTGACGCTTTAATTCTTTTTCGGCATCTGCAGCGTCTGCGCGCACTCCATATATCAGGTCACCGCTAACTATGCAGAGGGATGGCTTTTGGATAGCGGGCGTCTGGGATTCGAATTGGCGGAAATCAGTCTCCAGCGAGTCCAACAACCATTTATTGTTGATTTCGTCAGTGAGATCGCGATGGAGGTCCGAAATGTGGAGAATTGAGAAGCGCATGTGCGTACACGTTCACCCGTGGTGCCTTTTCTTAGCTATCTTAGAGGGGCGGGGCGCTCGGGCAAGCGCTATCTGTTCACAATCCCAGATACCTCAATACTTTACATGAAACGTCGGGCTGTCCTCAGGCTTGCTCTTGCGCCGGTCGTACAGCCGCGTGGTGGCGGCGTTGGCGTGCCCAAGCCACTCTTGCAACCTCGCGCGGGTAGCTAGGGTCCTCGCCCTTGAACCGCCCCCCGTGCTCTTGTCGCGAAAGTGCGGTCTGCTATCCGAGTCTCGAATAATCAAATATAAGTCCGGACTCATTGGTATGCCGCAGTACCGAGTCCCACGGAGTTCGGATATTGTGATGGGCTCCGAGAAACCATCCAGGCATATTCCATCGATGTGTGACAGAGCCATTGTCCCTCTCAAATCCTCACTTTCTCGTACTCGTCGAGCGCCGTCTCATCGTTCCGCCGGTCGTAGAGCTTCGTGGTGCGCGGGGAGGAGTGGGCTGCCATCGTTTGCGCGTGTTCCAGCGTGCCGTCGCTCTTGAGGTAATCGGTGATGCCGGTTGCGCGCATCGAATGATTGCCGATGCGCGTTTTGATGCCTGCTTGGCGAGCTCGCCGCTGAATCATCCGGTAGCCGTCCTGCTGCGTCATGCGGTGCGCTCTGCCCGTGAAACGTCCGGTAGTGCGAAACAACGGGCCGTCCTTGTCGTCACCAATGCCGGCCGCGGCGATATACGCATCGAGATAGGCTTCCAGCCTGGGCACGCACGGTGCTTCGTGCTCCTTGCCGCCTTTTTCGTGCAGGCGCACCCATCCGCGCCGTCCCTGGCTGAAGTAATCCCCGACCTTCATCTGCAGCACCGCACCGACGCGGGCGAAGGTGTAAATCATAATGCCGATGAGCGCGCGGTCGCGCAGGCCTGTGAGGGTAGTCGTGTCGATGCATGAGAGTAGGGCGCGCGCCTCCTCGCGGTTGAGCACCGGCGTGCGGCCTTTGGTTACGACATGCTTAGGCCCGCGCACCGCGTGTGCCGGGTTCACTTCGATGATCTGGCCGACGACGAGCCAGTCAAAGAGCATGCGTATCGCGGCCAGGTGCTGCTTTATCGTGGGCTTTGCAAATCCTTCACGGAGGCTCTCCACGTAGCCCGCGACATGCACGGGCTTCACGTGCGCCAGAT
>Ga0182024_10009357_pt1 | contig 20291 bp, 20 predicted proteins | sample P32metaG_FD_120480 | JGI IMG/M metagenome (GOLD analysis project Ga0182024, IMG submission 120480) | Permafrost microbial communities from Stordalen Mire, Sweden - P3-2 metaG (Illumina Assembly) | ecosystem: Environmental > Terrestrial > Soil > Wetlands > Permafrost | place: Sweden: Stordalen... | reverse complement strand
GGCCGCACTCAAGCCATCGATCTGGGTGGTGGTGAACTCACCCAACGTCGTGGCGTTGATGCCGGTGAACTGGGCCGCGGCCAAGCCGCCCACCTGGGTGGGGCTCAGAGCCTGGATCGCGGTAGAGCTGAGTGAATTGAAGTTGGCCACCGTCAGGGCGCCGAGTTGGCTGGCACTCAGGGCATCAATCTGGGTCGCGGCCATGGCCGTGACCTGGGTATTGGTCAGGGCGTTCACCTCCTGGGTGCCGAGAACCTGCAGCTGGGTGATGTCGAAGGTCAGCGAATTAATGAGGTGGGGGATCTGCAGGGCCGTGAGGCCCTTGATTTCAGTCGGGGTCATCGCCGCGAGTTGAGTCGCATCGATCACGGCGATGTCGCTGTTGTTGATGGCAGCGACCTGCGGCGCGCTCAGAGACGCGATGTCCGTCGTGGACAGACCTTGAATTGCCGTTGTTGACAGCTCCGCGATTTGCGCGGGCGTCAGGGAAGAGATGGTCATGGTTGCGGTTTCTCCGACAACAGAAACAAGGTGCGAAAGCCCCCAAAAAGCTGCACAGCTATGGCAGCCCATGTGCAGCCTAATGCGCGTTCCCTTGAAATTCAGTTAATCGCGCCCAGCGCACGCGGCGGTTGTCGGACAATGTACCGGCACAGGGGTGGAATGATGATAAATGATGCGCTTGCCATGAAAATCAACGCGCGCATCGAAAGACCTTAATAATTCTTTGTGAAGTCGGATGCTAATCATCTGGTGACGAATTCGTCGCCCAGGTGGGATTTACGTTTCGTAGAGCAATCCACAAAACATAAGAGATGCAAATGGGTAATACTTCAACAGACCAGCTCAAGCGGGTGATCGAAACCCGGTTGGGCGGTGTCGCCAGTTTCGCGCGCTCCCTGCGCGTGGTGCGCGCGAGCCGTCAGCAGTCCGATTGGGACGGCGTGGTGCATCTTTTCGACCTGAAGAATCATCCCCACGCCAAGCGCGCTTATGCCTGGTCATCGCCGATCCGCGGCGGTACCAGGCCGCGCTATTTCGCGGTGCTGCATATGGGCCGGGTAAAGAGTCCGGCGGAAGCCGTCCAGGCTGCGATCGCCGCTGTTCGCGCCGCCAAGAAATAGCGGACCGAACCCAACGCCCTTGCTGGCCCGGTGACCGTCCCGGCGCTAGAAGTTGAAGGTGATGCGTCCGTAGTAATAGCCGCCGTTGGGGTCCCAGGCCGTCGTGAGCGGGTCGAACTGGGCGCTGGCGTTGCTCGCGATTTGCGCCTCGCCATTGGTCTGGTTCGGTCCCGAGACGCAGGAGCCGCTGACGATGGTTGCACCCACGCACCCGGCCGGGGCAAACGGCGTTACGTCGGGACGGATATTCAAGATGTTGTTGCCGCCGAACGAGATCTGGAGCTGGTCGGTGATGTTGTAACGCGCCTCCATATCCAACAGACCCACGCCGGCCTGGTTGACCTGGATCAACTCGCCACCGTTGTTGGGCGTGGTGATGCCGTGCTCCGGCCCGTAATACGTCTCGCGCACCGTGAGGCCGAATTGATCCAGCGTCCAGTTCGCCGTCACCCCGATCTTCATGTTCGGGATGCTGTGTACGTAATTGTATAGCGCATAAGGCTGGAAGAAGGTGGCCGCCGGATTGGAGGCCAGCAGCACGGCAGGCGCCGGATTCACGGAATGGATCGCGGTCTGGTTGTAGTTGCCCGCCAATGTCCAATCCACCGCGCCCCAGTCGCCAAAATCGGTCGGATAGTTGATGGTCGCATCCAAGCCCTGGGTCAGGGTGCTGATGGCATTGAGGAAGGCCGAAACGCCTTGCTGCGTGGCGGTGGGATCGAGCGACACACCCACGAGATTGATCGCGGATGTCACCAGCGGCGTGTTGATGGCGCCTCCCGCGCTGGTGACGGTGCTCGATGTGGTGATGCGGTCGCCGATGGCGATCGAATAGACATCCACCGTGACGCTGAGGTCCTGCAGCGGATGGGCCACGATACCGGCCGAGAAACTGGTGGAGATTTCCGGCCGGAGGTTCGGAAGGCCCAGCACCTGGGCGGCAGCCGAGTCGGCTGGAAGCTGGATGGTGGCCGAGACGGGTGAGACGTTGGTGGCGGTATAGAACTCTTCCGACAAAGTAGGTGCGCGGAATCCCGTCGAGACCGTGCCACGGACCGCCCATTGCGGATTGAAATCGTAACGCGCGGTGACCTTGCCGATCTGGGTATCACCGAAGTCGGTATAATGCTCGGCCCGGCCCGCGATATCGAGTTGCAGAGCCTCGATCGGCGCAATCGCGAAGTCGATATAGCCGGCATAATTCTTGCGGCTGTGGTTGCCGGCGCTGGTGGGGGTGAAGCCGGGGAAGGATTGCGGCCCTTCCTTATAATAGGAGAGCGGCACGCCGGCGCCGATGCCGTAAAGATCTTCGCGCGCTTCCACGCCGAGCGCCACCGTGAGCGGCGACGCCATGCCCACATTATAGGCGTGCGTCGCGTCAATCGTGCCGGTGAACTGACTGGCGGTGAAGCTGCCGTCATAGAAATTGGTGGGCGTGGTGTGGGTATCGATGAACAGCGTGCGGTTTGCCGTGTTCAAGGTGTAGACCAGGTCGATATCCTTGCCGTAACCCACATCGGCATCGATATCCCAATCCGCCACTTTGAATTTCATGCCGGCATTGTATTGGTAATCGTCCTCCTTGATCGCTTCGAGTGGGCGAAAGCCGTTGGGATAGAAGACCAGCTCCGGCGTGGTGCCCAAAGCCGTCTCGCCCGTGGCGGAGGGAAGACGCGCGCCGGTCTGGGCATTGATCAGCGTCGAGCTGAAGAGATTGCCCGCACCGAAAGAGGAGCCCGAGGACTGGTCCGAGATCACTATGCCGGTAGCCGGGTTCAGGCCTGCGCCCGGCGTGCCGGGAAGCGCGCTGAAGCCGTTGGCGGTGTCAAGCGCAAAGGGGCCCGTGCAGGATGGGGTGAGGCCGTTCATGGTGCTGGAGCCCGTGAAATAGCCCGTGGGATTGCTGGCGCTGCACGGCTGGTTGGAACCGATGGTGGCGATCACCTGGTTGGGCAGGCGATCATTTTCATTGGCCTTGCCGAATTTGTGGCCGATTGTGCCGAACGAATAGATTTGAAAATTGTCGTTGAAATCATAAGCCGCGTTCACTTCGGCCATGGTGAGCTGAAATTCGGCATTGCCGGGGTCCGCGTTGGCGCGCGGATAACCGGTGACGCCCGGCAGGAAGGTGTTGGGAATGCCGTTGCCGGAAGACAAGTTGGCGACGCCGTTGGACCCCACGCTGGTGACGGTTTGCTGCGCCACCGGCTGGCCCTGGGCGTTGATGTAACGGTTATCCTTGCCGCCCATCATGGTGAAGTTCTGGTACTGCTTGTCCACCGTGAAGTTGACGAAGCCTTTGTCGAACAAAGGCAGACCCATATTGTAGGAGAGATCGTAGTGGTCGCCGTTGCTCTTGCCGCCGCTGTACCAGCCCCGGTCATAAAAATCGCCGGCGGTGGCCGAGAATTGCCCGCCCGAAGACTTGTTCTTGAGGATGATATTGATCACGCCGGCGATGGCGTCGGTACCATATTGCGCGGCGGCGCCGTCCAGCAGAACTTCGACGTGATCGATCGCTCCAGACGGAATCAGGGAAATGTCGGCCGCCGCGCTGCCGGACGCGAAATTGCCGCCGCCGACATGGAGATTGCCGGTATAATGCCGGCGGTGGCCGTCCACCAGGACCAGCGTGTCGTTGGGGGAAAGGCCGCGCAGCGCGGCGGACAGACCCAGATCGGCAAGATCGCCGCCGAATTGCTGGGCGGTGAAGGAGGGGACGCTCTGGCCCAATTGCTGGCGAAGATCGGCCGAACCGGTGCCGCGAGTCAGCGCATCGCTGCCCAGAACGGTGACAGGCGCGGCTGAATCCGCCGCCGTCATGCCTTGCACGCGGGTACCCGTGACAATCACGGTTTCGGTGCCTTGTCCGCCCGCGGCCTGGCCGAAGGCGGGCGTTCCCGCCAATGCCGCTATGGACGTTCCAGCCAAAAGCGAAAGTTTAAAGCCGAGCCTGATCGATGTGCGCATGGCCCCCCCTCGGATACCGTGTCCAAACGGCGAATCCCGTATCGTAGATTTTTTCTTCGGCGTTTCCTTTTCAGATCTCGATAGGATCGCCTTTTCTTTCCGCGCAGCCTCTTCCACTTCGCAAGGAGTGTAAATAATACCAAAGCATTTTCAGTCGTCTGTTTTGATGATCCAGGAGCGGCGATCTGCTTATCCATCAAACACACTGCTGCCCCGGACAGCACGGTCCGGGATAGCAGCAACTCACCAAAAGCGGTTAAGCCCCGATCTTCTTCAAAGTGTTCGACATGCTGTCGAGCGCGGCCTTCAGCGTCGTGCGGTTGGTCGCGAGATTCATGCGGATGTGACCCTCGCCGCCCAAACCGTAATTGGTTCCCGAATTCATGGCCACATAGGCATTCTGGGCGAACCAGAGATTGACTATGTCTTCCGGAGTCACTTTTTTGGCCATGCCGGTCGCCGGATTGACAGGCGGATTCTTGTTGGTCTCATCGGCCATCCGCTTGGCGCCGATCTTGTTCGCCACCTGGCTGACGTCGATCCATGCCAGATAGGTGCCTTCCGGCTTCTGGCCCACCTTCAGCATGGGGATGTTCGCCTTGATGTATTTGTTGGTGAAGTCGTGATTGGCGTCGATATAGGCCCCGCATTGATTCAACCAATCCTCGCCGCCGGAATAGGCGGCCTGCTCGCCGATCATGCCCAGCGTGGACAGGTCGGCATGATTGTAGGCCGCCGCCTGCTTGAAAAGATCGGGATTGGTCGAGAAGAACCACGCGCATTTCATGCCGGGCATCGAGAAGGATTTGCTGCCGGATTTGAAGGTGAAGCTATTGTTGACCAGTTCCTTGTCCAATGTGGCGAAGGGCGTGTATTTCTGGCCTTTGGAGATGAAGTCGCAGTGAATCTCGTCGGACAGGACCAGGATCTTGTGCTTGACGCAGAGTTCGCCATATTTGGTGAGTTCTTCCCGGGTCCAGGCCCGGCCAACCGGATTCTGCGGATTGCAGAGGATTGAGACTTTCACGTCGGGCGTCATGCGGCGTTCGAAATCGTCCCAATCGATCTCGTAGCGGCCATTCACATATTTCATCAAGCTCTCTTCGGGCTTGGTTTTGGTGTAGCGGATGTCGCCGTAGAAGCCGCTGTAGATGGGCGTCGCCATCAGGACCTTGCTGCCTTCGGGTGCGAAGGCGCGCATGGCGCAGATGATCCCCGAATGAACCCCGGTGGTGATCGCAAGCTGTGCGGGATTGATATTGTTGATGCCGTAGCGCCTCTCATTCCAGTCGATGACGCCTTGGACGAAGGCCTTGGGACCGGGCGAGCCCATGTCGACATAGCCCCAATTCTCATGCTGCATGCGTTTCTTGAGCGCGGCGGTGATGGACGGCGCGCAGCGGAAATCCATGTCCGCCGTGGTCATGCCGGCGATGATCCGGCTCATATGGTCTACGCGAACCGGCTCATCCCATTTCACGCTGTCGGTGCCGACGCGGCTGAAGGGCGTGTCGAAATCGTACTTGCTTCCCGGGGCCGCAGCTTCGACCGCGCCACCCGCCGCAATGGTGGCCGCCAGCGGAGCGAGCGCCAGGACGCCACCGGATAATCCCATGTCAGTGAGGAACGACCTACGGTCGCGCCCTTTTTTTACTATGTGACTCATGATTTTCCTCCCAGCTTTTATGGCTGGCGCCATGGAGGACAGGGGTAAGGTTCTCGATGTCCCCCTTACGCCGTGGGGGAATTCTTACGCCTGATACCGTTGTTCGGGAAGGCGGGCCGTCGGTTTGCTGTGACAGGAACTCTCAGCGGTACAATTCTGACACAAGCTGAAGGCACAAAAAGCAGTCGAAAAGCTTGGCAGGTCAGACAGGCTCAAGCGCATCATGTCGCTGTGCAACAGATCAGTCGGCGACTGAAAAAGCCGCCGCCGAACCCGGCAACCCAATACACAATTGGGGAAATTATAAGCCCAGCGGGGTTTCTCCGTTGGCCTGGAACGCGGCATTGACGGTGGCGAGATCAGTCCGCTTCCACTGGTTCCAGGCGGCAAGGGTGGTGGCAAGCATCTTCGACAATGATGCATAGGACGCCAGTGCGTCGGCGCTGGAATCGGCGTCGGCTCCATCAACGGCGCGTTCCAGCTTCTGAAAATCGGCGGCGAGGCTTTTGAGGGATGCAGGCCCTGGAGGCGCTTTCGGCCGGTCGGCCGGCGTTGCGGGCGGCACCGGTATGTCGGACAGGGCCGCAATCGCGGCCATGGCCTGCACGATCTTGGGGCGTAATGCGTTTTCGTTCGACGCGCGCGCGGCAAGCGCGTTCATCAAGTCGGTCGCCTGCTTGAGGGCCGCGGCATCCTCCTCCCAGGCGGACTGCACTTTCAGCGCCAGATCGAACTCGCGCAACAGCGCGGCCGGAGCGACGCTCACTCTCGGATCGGGTTTGACGGTGAGCGGTTGGCGTGCAGTTTGCCCGTCGGCGCTCAATTCAATTGTATAGCGCCCGGGGGGACCCCAGACCGCGACGGGCGCGGATGGGTTTGCCGAGGCTGTATCGCTTGGATAACGCAGGTCCCAATAAAAGCGATGCATACCGGGCGTGGCGGGCAGGACCGCATGCGGCGGCACCCATTCCGGCGCGAACGCAAGCGTTGACGCGTCGGGCGGGTTCACCTTCTCGGTGCTGGTGAAGCTGCGCACCTTGCGGTTATTGGCATCGAACACCGTGAGCGTCACGGAGCCCTGAGTCGCCGCCGGCAACAGATAATCGATGGCGACGCCGTCGGGCGGATTGGCGGCCAGGGGCTCGTCTTTGGGCATGGGCGTGCCGGTGAAAACGGCGGGACGCATGCGCACGGCTTCGATCGGTTTGAACAGAGCAATTCCCGACGCTTGCTCCGCCAGGTCCATCTGTCTGAGCGGGGCGACGTCGTCCATGATCCAGAATCCACGCCCATGCGTGGCGATCACCACATCGTCGCCATGCACGTCAATGTCACGTATCGACGTCATGGGCAGATTCTGTTGCAGCGATTGCCAGTGCCGGCCGTCGTCGAACGAGACATACATGCCTTTTTCGGTGCCCGCATACAGCAGGCCCGCGCGCCGCGGATCCTCGCGCACCACATTGACGAAACTGTCCCGGGGAATGCCGGCGTCGATGCGGACCCAGGATTTGCCGCCATCGCCGGTGCGGTAGATATAGGGCGCATCATCATCGAGGCGGTGCCGGTCGATCGCCAGATAGGCCGTGTTGGCGTCAAAATGAGAAAGCTCGATGCCTCCCACTTTTGACCACGGTGTCAGCGCCTTGGGCGTGACGTCGCGCCAATGCGTGCCGGAATCATCTGTGCGCCAGACCAATCCATCATCGGTCCCCACCCAGAGCGCGGCCGCGTTCAGGGGCGAGGGCGCGATAGTATAGATCACGCCGCGCCGCTCGCTGATATGGTCGTCGTCACTGGCGGTCGGCGGATCGAGATTGGACGGAATCCCGGCATCGGGCCGGGTCAGGTCCGGACTGATGGCGACCCAGTGATTGCCGCCATCGGTCGTGCGGAAGAGGCGCTGATTGGCGAAATAAAGCGTCTTCGAGTCGCGCTTCGAGAAGGTCAGCGGCAGAGTCCAGGCGGCGCGGAAATGGAGCGTCGGATAGGCCAGGGTCGGATCCACGTCGCGGGTTTGCTGGGTACGAGTGTCGAGTTTCTCGACCCTGCCGCCATAGATGATGTGAGGATCTTTCGGATCGGGCGCGATCATGTCGCTTTCGCCGCCCGGCGCGACTTCGTGAAATTGCTGCATGGTGATGCCGTCATTGCCGGTGGTGCGGCTGGGCAGCGCGACGGCCCCGGAATCCTGCTGTGCGCCATAGACCCAATAGGGGAAGCGATTGTCGGTGCTGACGTGATAGATCTGCGCCGTCGGCTGGTTGAACCAGCTGCTCCAGGTCTTGCCGCCATTGAGCGTGATCAGCGTCCCCTGATCGACGCCGAGAATTTGCCGGTCGGGATTTGTGGGATCGATCCACATTTGATGGAAGTCGTCGCCCGTGGGATCGCCTTTGAGCGCGATAAAGTTCCTTCCGCCGTCATCCGAGCGCAGCACGATCGTGTCCATCACATAGATGCGGTCAACATTTTTGGGATCCACGGTGATTTCAGAGAAATACCAGCCGCGGTTCCAGATGCGTTTGTCCCCGGAGGCATGAGTCCAATGGGCTCCGTCATCGTTGGAAACATAAAGGCCCGCTTCGCCGGGCGATCCGTCGGCGATCACATAGACCCGCGAGGGTTGCGCGGGGGAAAGCGCAATGCCCATGCGGCCCGGATGGCCCGGAAATCCGTTGCCGGTGATCTGGCTCCAATGCGTGCCGGCATCGTGCGATACGTAAAGCCCGCTTCCCGGTCCGTTCGAGGGTGGATAAACGCTCCATGGCGGTCGCCGCGTCTGCCACAGCGCCGCGTAAATCGTGTTCGGATCGCCGGGCTTGAACGCGAGATCGATCGCTCCCGTGTTGGCGTCCTTGAACAGGACCTTGCTCCAATGCGCGCCACCGTCGGTGGAGCGGAATATGCCGCGTTCCGCATTGGGGCCATAGGCGTGCCCAAGCGCGGCGACGAACACGGTATTGGGATCGCGCGGGTCGACCAGAATGCGACCGATCTGCAGGCTGTCGGCAAGGCCGGTGAAGCTCCAATGTTTCCCCGCGTCATGTGTCTTGTAGATGCCTTCGCCGTGGGCAATATCCGAACGCATGTCGGCTTCGCCTGTGCCCACATAGATCGTGTCGGGATCGGATGGCGCAATAGCCAGCGCGCCGATGGATCCGACAGGTTCACTGTCAAATACGGGTTGCCAAGTGCGGCCGGCGTCTTCCGTCGTCCACACGCCCCCATCGACGGCGCCGAAATAAAAGCGGCGGTTGTTGCCCGGGATCCCTTGCACGGCCAGCACGCGACCGCCTCTGAACGGGCCGATCAGCCGCCAATGCAAATCCTGATACAGAGATGGGTCGGTTGCGGCGCGCGCGCCCAGCGCCGAGACGATTGTGATAATGGCCGCGGCGCAACCCTGAATTATCGTCAGTGGCTTCATGGCAATGTCCATCGTCAGAGTGGTTTGGCCCAGAAAGACGGTTTTGAGCGCAGGGCCGGTGGGCTGAAGCTGGCTGATTTTAGTCGGCGATCTTTTGCGAACGCAAGCGTCAGCAGGCTCTCAAGTTGCGGCGAAGCCGCGCCGGCACCGGGGCAATACAATCCATCGTCGCGCCCATTATTTGCCGCTTGGATTGCATTAAATGCCTCGATGCATGCTATTGTGCAGCCATCCCTCAGAGCGGCGTGGCGTGTCTGAGCTTGGAAGGTCCGCGACAGTGAGGCTCCATGGGCGCGGACGATCAGCTTACGTATCTCGAGTACCAGATACGCATTGCCCAGGAAGGCCCCCGATTCATTGCCTATGTCAGCCGTGATGGCGGTTTGATCGAGCACGACGGCCGGGCTTCGGAGATTTGGGCTTCGGCAAGCTGCGTCAGTCGGGATCGCGCGGTCTGGGTCGCGAAAAACGCCATAGACACCGATAAAATCCGATAACCCCACACCTCTGGAGCGGCCGTGAGACGGCACAGCCAGAGCTAAAAGTGACGGGTGAACGCTTCGGCATGATCCATATTGCACAGTTGTAGAGCGCGCAGCTGATACGAATGGCGCGGTGTCACTTGGCGGACGAGTGACATTAATACCGCAAGCATTGCGACAAGTTATTCGGTCTTATGGCCGTCTTCTTGCTTGTATTATGGACTTTCATCACCACCTCTCCAATGAGGGCGGATGACTGCCTTCAGAGAAAGGCTCCTTCCAAGAGCTGAAGATGATGCTGGAGAGCGTGTCCGCTTTCCCATGCGTGCCTTTCGACGAACTGCCGTGATCGATCAGAGGTGACAGAATGCAATTGCCGACCCGCAATGCGCTTACCGCCTCGCCGCCCAATGGGTTTCAACGGGAACTTGTCGCCCTTATCCCTCATTTGCGCGCCTTCTCCCGCGTCTTGTGCCGCCACCGCGATCTGGCCGAGGATTTGGCGCAGGATGCGCTGGCAAAGGCCTGGCGGTTTCATCGTCAGTACCAATCGGGCACCAACCTCAAGGCGTGGCTTTTCACCATCCTTCGAAACGAATTTTACTCTCACAAGCGGCGCGCATGGCGCGAGACACACTGGGAAGAAGACAAGGGCGAGCGCATCCCCGCGCCGCAAGACTCGCAGTTGTGGTCATTAGAGCTTTCCGACACGGCGCGCGCCTTGCGCACATTGCCGGACTTTCAGCGCGAAGCCCTGATCCTGATTGCCGTCGGTGGTTTTTCCTACATGGATGCCGCGAAGATCTGCAAAACTCCCGTCGGAACCGTGAAAAGCCGCGTCGCCCGTGGCCGCGCGGCCCTGGTCCAGAATCTCGACAGCCCGCAAAGACGCCCGCGGCGCCGACAGGTCGAGCAAATGAGCGGGTCCAACGATATCCTGGGGCAACTAAGCGCCCTCATGCCCCCTGATGCGCACGGCGCCGCCCATGCCTGACCGGGCCGATGTTCGCGCCGGGATGATTCCCGCGGCCAGCGCGGTCAATCATTCCCCCTTCCAACTCAGCCGCGTTTATGCGCAAGGCTGGAATGCGGCAAGACGCTTGCCCGCGAATATTCGAGTCGATCCAAAAACCATAGCCGACCTCAATCCGCACAAATCCGAGCCGGAGCGAACGCGCTGGAACGAGGGCTTCCTCAAGGCTTCGGAATAAACGCAACGCCCGTCATCGCGGGTGAAAGGACGGCCGGCATGCCGGCGGACGTCAAGATTGGCCAGAAATGGTCCACATGGGTTCCAAGCCGCGGGCAATGGTTGCTCACAACGGTGGTTCGCCGGGACAGCGGCCAAGTTATTCTTCAATACGATACCCGCTACGGCATTGGACATGGTTATGACGAACAAAGAGCCGACGAAACCACCATGTTGGGAAACACCAGTCTTTTCCGCCTTGTCGGGTCTTGAATGACCCGATCCGGTTGTTTCCCGCTCGTAAAATAGGAGCATGAAAATGGCAGCGCGCCGAAACAGTGCAAGGAAAAAAAGCAAAAGACGTCGCCACGCAAAAGCCCGGAAAGCTGCCAATGATGCGGCGGCTTCCCTTGATCGCTCGAAAAATCCCCGCGGGTACGGCGAACTGAACCGGTAGTCACACCTCCGCGTCGAAGGCTGTTTCGCAACGGCCGGTAACCGCGCTTCACGCACATGATGGAACTGCGAAAGAAAATGGAACAAGCCCTCGCGCCAAGGGTTTATCCCGGTATGCCGGATACAGCCAATCAGCAGACGGTATTGGTGGTCGAGGATGAGGCCATCATCCGCATGTCGACCGTGGCGGTATTGGAAGATGCCGGTTACGGGGTGTTTGAGGCGCAGAACGGCAACCAAGCCCTGGAGCAATTGGCGCAGCATGCCGAGATCGGCATCCTCTTGACCGATGTTCGCATGCCGGGACGCATGAACGGACTGGCATTGGTCAGCCGCGTGCAACGCGATTATCCCGCCATCCGCGCCATCGTTATGTCCGCGCACACCACTGCCGCGGAAGCCAACGAGGCCGGGGCGTTGGGCTTCGTTCTCAAGCCTTATATGCCGCAAACCGTTATCCGGGCCGTCCGGGATACGGTTCTGCGCCACTAGGCTGCCGTGCCTGCGCCGGATTTCGTTGGAGAAAGCGGCGGCTTTTTTCGCATCTGCGCGATCTTCTCCCGCGCCGACTTTGCCATCGCCTGGCAACAGGACTAACCTGGGTTTTGATCGGAAAAATATGACCGTCACGGCTCTCATAGATCGGATCGGAGATGCCCGCTCGCTCGCGCAAATCGTCCTGGAGACGGTGCGCGAGCCGCTGCTGGTGCTTGACAACAATCTGGAGATTCTGGCCGCCAGCGATTCCTTTCACCGCGCTTTCCGGATAGAGGCCCGGGAAACGCGCGATCGGAAGCTGTTCGCGCTGGACAACGGCGCCTGGGACATTCCGGCTCTTCACACACTGCTGGAACGCTCGCTGACGGACCATTCCGTGACGGAAGGCTTTCCGGTGGCGCAGGAATTTCCCCGCATCGGCCTCCGCAACCTGTTGCTGCATGCCCGCAGGGTGTCAGGCACCGGCGACGCGCACGCCCTCATTCTGCTGGGCGTCGAGGATGTGACCGAGCGGCGCGCCATCGAGGTGGAAAAAGTCCGCTTGCAGGACCGCACCGACGAGCTTCTGAAGCAGAAGGAGATGCTGCTGGCGGAAATGCAGCATCGCATCGTCAACAGCCTGCAGATCATCGCCAGCATTCTCATGCTCAAGGCCCGCGCGGTCACTTCCGAGGAGGCCCGCCAGCATCTGCAGGACGCTCATCGCCGGGTCATGTCGGTGGCCGCGGTACAGGAACATCTGCATAGCTCCGGCCGCGCCGACCTGATCGAAATCGCGCCCTATCTGACGAAACTCTGCGCCTCGCTGGCGGAATCCATGATCGGCGAAAGCGGCCCGGCCCGGATCGCGGTCGTGACCGATGACGGCGCGGTCCCGTCGGCGGATGCCATCAGCCTGGGCCTGATCGTTACCGAACTGGTCATCAACGCCCTGAAATACGCCTTTCCCAAGCATCGCGACGCGGCGCTGGTGACGGTGCGCCATGAGATCCATGGGGCGGACTGGAAGCTGTCCGTGTCCGACAATGGCGTAGGCCGCGCCGAAGGCAGCGGACCGCCCGCGAAGGGCGGCCTGGGCACCAGCCTGGTCGCCGCGCTCGCTCATCAACTGGAGGCCAAGGTCGCGATCGTGAACAGTCCAACCGGCATGAGCGTTTCCGTGACCCATGCAACCTTCGTGTCGCGCTCCGCGGCGTAGGCCGACCGGTCGCGGCCGTTATCGGGCTTGCGAACAACTCGTTATGGAAAGCAGCACGAATGAATCAGATCAATGAGCAGACGCAGGAATTGGAGCGCTGGGAAAATGAGGGTGGTGCGTTGCCGACCGGCGAGGCAAACGGCGATGCTCCCGCCAAGGCGCCAGGCAAGAGGTTGCCGCCATCGGCGGGCGGCGAGCAGCCCAAAATCCGCCCAGTCCGGCAGGGCGAGCTTGACTTCGCGGATCTTCCGGCGAACACCGCGAAACTGCTCAAGAATCTTGATGAGGCCGGTGGTCATAGCGAAGCGCGCACCGGTGCGCAGCGACAGGCAATGTCGGTCTTGATGAGACGACGCTTTGTCAATCGCACGATCTATAAAGGCGGTCTTGTCATTTATGAAATCACCGATGCGGGCCGCCGGTATGCGCGCGATCTGGCATCCTGAAAAGGAGCAACGATATGCCTTCGGAAATCTACAGGGCCGTTCCGATCCCGGATTTGGAATTGATGGAAAGATATGGGATCACCCGGACACCGGCGGATTATTTTCATTATGGCCAGTATCGCTACACCAGTCTGAAGGATGCCATTGCCCAAGCTGAACGCGATAAATTGTCTTCGCGTTGACCGCGGCGATCTCGTCCCGCGATCCGGCAAAAGCAGGCATTGACCGCTCAATCGCCACGCGACTCCTCCCGGTAGAATCCGCGTCGATTGCCGGGAGCGGGCGGCAGTTCATGCAGTATCTTCTGAGACGATGATTTATCGGCCGCGCGCAGCCCACCTGACCTGGTTCACGCCAAATCGAGATGGTTCGACGTCACACGGGCGAACCAAGGAGAATGTTCATGACAAAACAAGAAGGCGACATCTTTTGGGCGGGGTTATCCGTCATTTGCGGCGCGGCTTTTGTGATCGAGATAGCAATGACCCCCGATAGTCTGATGCGGATTGCGCCTTGCACCGCATTGTTGGCTGTTATCGCCCTCGCGGTTCTCAGGTACATGCGTTCCAGGGGTCGCCGGCGCAGATATGACCAACGCTGACGAATGGACTGAACATTTCGGCGCTCAGAGCCAGTCCTGTCAGGCCGATCTTTTCGAAATAAGGCGTCGAACGACATGCCCTTTCCACATCCATAGTCGCGAAAGGAGCATCGCAGGAAAAAAGACAAACCGGGTGGCGGGGGCGTAGTTCGGAATGACGTCAAACGGACTGTAAATGTAGCCGATGATCGGAATGCTCAAGGCGAGGTGGGTGGATCGAGCGCACAATCCAACGTTTGGTGGGATCTTTCATGGTCAACTATTGGCTTTGGATGTGTTGAGGGTCACGGCGGCACGAATGAGAGTCTTCAACGCCTTCTCATTTATTTTCTCGTCCTCGCGGAAGTCGATGGCGCGCCGCGTGCTTCCCTCAAGACTGGAGTTGAAGAGACCTGAAGGATCCTTCAGAGCCGCCCCTTTGGCGAAGGTCATCTTCACGGCCGTCTTGTAAGTCTCGCCGGTGCAGATAATGCCGTCATGATACCAGGTCGGAACCCCGCGCCACTTCCACTCTTCGACGATTTCGGGATCGGCCTGCTTGACCAATGACCGGAGCCGGCTGAGCATCTTGCCCCGCCAGTCTCCCAGTTCCTCGATCCTGCCGTCGATGAGTTGGGAAGGAGATTTGCTTGTCTGTGGTCCCTTTTTCTTCATGGCTTTTTTCCTCAGGCTTCAATCTATCCGCGCCAAGACCTTCTCCAGGGCCACAAAGAACTGGTCCCATCCATGCCTGGCGCCGTGGTAGGCCTGCTGCTGATCAGGCGGGAAGCCCGAGTGCTCCATGCGCAACTGGGTGCCCGTGCTGGTAGGGGAGAGTGTCCAAGTGACGACACTCTCAAGCCCCATGGCCGCCCAAGTGTAAGACAGCCTTTTGTTCGGCTCGACGGCCATGACCTGGCACTCGACGGCGCCCCAATCTGCGCGAAGATGGAAACGGTGGTCCACCACGGGCTTGAAGTCGTTAAATTTCATGAGCCACTCCTCGATCAGGTGCGGTTGGGTGAGCGCGCGCCAGATCTTCTCCGGCGGGAAGGGGATTTCCCGTTCGATCACGAGGGAACGCGTTTCAGTTGCGCTCATTGGTCCATCCTTCTGAGCAGATCTTCGAGTTGGTCGAACCGGCTTTGCCAGAAGCCGGCCATTTGGCTCGTCCAGTCGATGAGCGGGGCCAGGGCGCCAAGCTGCGCGCTATAATGCGTCTGGCGGCCTTCGTGACGGTCGCGCACCAGCCCGGCCTGCTTCAGGACCCCCAAATGCTTCGAGACGGCCGGCTGCGAGACCTTGGCCCGAGCCGTCAGGGCCCCGACCGTCTTCTCTCCTTCGCGGCACAATCGCTCGAAGATAGCCCGCCGGGTGGGATCGGCAAGCGTTCTGAAAAGGACATCGTGGGACTGCGGCATCGCGATTGATAACTCACTGGCTATTGAACGAAACTATAACCAGACAGCTATATGAGTCAAGGGGAGCGACTGCCGTTGGAGGGCCAATGTCTCCTCTAAAACACGCCGCGGCTGCGATACAAAATATACCCGGCAACAAGGAATATCAGGACTGCGAAGACCGAGTTCAATGCGCCCCGCTTTCCAGCCAGATGCTTTGAAATCGCGGCGCCGCCCACTCCTCCAGCAATGCCACCGGCTATAAAGGCCGCCGCCAGGGCCCAATCCACCCAGCCGGAAGTCGCGTAATTTGCCGCCGTGGTGACTCCGAACGCGGCGACCGCCAGCAACGACGACCCGACCGCATAGACGATCGGCATGCCCGTCGCCAACATCAGCCCCGGCACGATCAGGAACCCGCCGCCGATTCCGAAGAAGCCGGAGAGCGCGCCTGTCATTGCGCCGATGGCCAGTAATTTTGGCGCATTGCCGCGGCTCAAACTGACATGCGGATCACCTTCGACGGACCTGCCGCGCAGCATAAGAATCCCGATCGCCACCATAAGCAGCGCGAACAGGACCAGCAGCTTCTGGCCGTCAATCGTCTTTCCCAGGGTCGATCCCCAAAAAGCACCGGCAACTCCGGCGACGGCAAAGGGTCCCGCACAGCGCCATTTCACGGTGCCGTTCCTGGCATGGCTCATCAGATTGATGGCGGCATTGGCAGCGACAGCCACCGCGGTTGTCCCAATGGCGAGATGGGGATCCTTCACGCCGACAAAATAGACAATGAGCGGAACAGCGAGGATCGATCCGCCGCCCCCGACCAAGCCGAGCGAAAAGCCGACCAGTATGCCGGAGAGCACTCCGAATCCATATTGCAGAAGCGAAAGCTCCATCGGACGGGTCGCCTATCTACACGCCATATTCCAGAGGCTGCCGAAAGACATCTTTACGACGTCACTAGCTGACTTCCGGAAGAGGTCGGCTTTTTTGTCGATCTTTACTTCCTCAATAAATCGGCTTTTCGCAAGCGGTCTTGGGCAGCGAGGACAAGATTGGCGACGAAATTGTGTCGCTGAGCGCAAAGGCGTTAACGAAACGCTCGTTAGCCTATGCGGTAAGCCCGCCGTGAGCCGCCGGGAATCAGGAACGGCCCATGGCAGCGCGGGCGCAGCCTTAACGGCGGTTCCCGATCGGACCTGATCTTCACCCGGAATTAAGCGGGTATCCCTTACTGTCTGCCGCGAAGGTAACGAACGATTAGGAAATGCAATGAGTGCCAGGGTGCACGCACTGATTACCGGCGGCTCAAGCGGGATCGGCAGGGCATTGGGCATCAAGCTCGCGGCTCAAGGCTATGACGTTTCATTGATCGCCCGGCGCGATCATCTTCTCGCCGACGCTGCGAAAGAAATTCAGCGCCATCGGCAGCGCCCCGATCAGCGCGTCGCGGTTTATCGTGCCGATGTTTCCGACCGGCCGCAAACGGAAGCCGCGGTGAAGGCCGCGATTGCGGAATTTGGACCGCCGGATATCGTTATTGCATCGGCCGGAATTTCCGAGCCGGGATATTTCGCCGAATTGTCTTCGGACAATTTCGAGCGGGCGATGGCGGTCAATTATCTGGGCACGCTTTACGTCCTTCGCGCCGCTCTTCCGTCCATGCGCGCCCGCAGGCGTGGCCAGATCACTCTCATTTCATCGGGAGCCGCCCTGATGGGCATATTCGGCTACGCCTCTTACGGTCCGTCCAAGTTCGCCGTTCGTGGGCTTGCCGAAACGCTCCGGGCTGAATTGCGCTCCGACAATATCGCAGTCTCGATCGCCTATCCGCCAGACACCGAGACACCCATGCTGGAGGAGGAAAGAAAGACGGCGCCGCCGGAGACCCAGCTGATTTGCAGCCTGGCGAAGACCTGGTCCGCCGATGCCGTCGCCGATTGCATCTTGCGGGGCATCCGGCGCGGCGCGTTCGCGATCACCCCCGGCCTGACTTTGACACTCATGCATCGCTTCCCCGGTGTCATCATCCCGCTTCTGCGCTGGTATTCCGACCACCTGGTCAAAGGGGTGCGCACATCCTCCGTCAAAGCAGCAAGCTTCCGGGCGGAATTGCGGGAATCTCACGAATGAAATTTCCGCCGGCAGCCAAGCACGGATTTATGACCTTCTGGTATTGGTACACCGGGATGCTGAATTCGTTTTTGCCGTCGGTTACCCTTCAGGGAAAACGGCTTGTCATCTTTCCCAACGTCTACAAGCCGCTCGAGAACGAGCAGGTCTGCAGCGAATATTGCCGCGAGGGTGACAGGGTCCTGGATCTGGGCTGCGGGAGCGGCGTCGGCAGCGTATTCTGCGCGCCAAAAGCCCGAGAGGTGATCGCGGTCGATATCAGCTTGCCGGCTGTCAGGAACACCCAGGAGAATTGCCGGATTCATGGATTGAAAAACGTCAAAGTGATGCAAAGTGACATGTTCTCTCGCGTCGAGGGAAAATTCGACATCATCCTGGCAAACTCGCCGTACATCGAGGATGACTTTGAGGCCGAGGAACAACAGTTCGCGACCTCGCGGAAATACATGCCCGCTCTTTTCGCGCAGGTGCAAGATTACCTTGCGGACAATGGCCGGCTCCTCATCCAGTTTCCCTCGAATTCCCAGTCACGAATCGAAAAACTTGCATCCGAGCACGGGCTGGAATTGCTTTCCGTGCGGCGTCTGCCCCCGAAAGAGCCAATGCTTTCATTGCTCAGCGTTCTCTATTTGCAGATCGGCTTCAAATCGGCCTTGTATCTGCTGCGGCGGCGGCCAACCCCGGCGCTGGCGCTGGCGGTAAACGGGTAGCGGATCATCCCGCCTGGGGTTTGTGCGCCACAAGTCCGTTTGCAAATCGCACTCCGGCTTTTCAGCCGAGACGCATATGCGAGAATCGCGGCCGCCAGATTCGACATGACGGAATTTGCCTCGGACGTTATCGGTCGTTTCCAGGCGACCATGTCTTAACGGCGGTGATCCAATTCTGCGGTGGCGGAAGCGTGGCGCTGCTCAGATGGCCGTCCCCGCTCGGGGACAAGGTCCATTGAGATCCTGCCAGGGGTGGTGCAGCCGATGCGCGGCATTTCCGGGCATTTGACGCCCTCCCCAGGGAACCGGCAAAAATACCAGGCAAGATGGCGTAAAACTTCTATTTATCCCTGGAGGATCGGTGTTTAATGAGCCGGCCAGCAGCCGGGCCTTATTTCTCAATACTCATATGGAATTCTTATCTCCCCGCGCTTAAATGCAAGCCCGATGAGACGCGATTCAGAAATTGAGATTTTAAGAACTCGCAATACCGCCGCTGTAATTGAAGAAACGTCTATATTCACCGCGACGTCTCACCCGACGCGCCAAGGCTTTGCCGATCGACAACAGTAAACCCTTTTCAAAGACGAGGATCCCGCACGATGAGTAATACTTCGCCAAATTTCTGGTGCATCCTTTGAGCGAGCCCTGGCGCATGCCCGAAAAACGGGCGCAGTTCGCCGTTGGCAGTCTGCCGTCCGGTGCGATGGGCGCCGGCCTGGCCGCCATCGCGCTGCTGCTGGTGGTATATTCGACGTATTTCACCATCGATCAGGGTGAGCGCGGCGTGATTCTGCACAACGGCGCGATTGTCGGCGAAGCGGAACCGGGACTGCATTTCAAGATGCCGATCATAACGACAATCGCCAAGATTTCGGTGCAGATCCAGAAAGAAGCATTTGAGAAGAGCGCCCAGGGCGACACACGGATGCAAGCCTATTCACGCGACCAGCAACCCGCGACGATCGCGATGTCGGTGAACTACCATGTTACGGATGCCTCCGCCGTATATGCGCAATATGGCTCGCTGGAGAGTATGGAATCGCGGGTCATCAGCCCCAAGACATACGAACAGCTGAAGAATGTCTTCGGGCAGTTCGACGCGGCTGACGCCATTCAAAAACGCGCGTCCCTGAACGCGGAAGTCTATGGCGCAATCCGTAGCGCCGTGCGCGGCCCGATCGTGATCGACAGCGTGCAAATCGAGGATATTACCTTCTCGACGCAGTACGAAGATGCCGTCGAGGCGCGCATGCAGGCCATCGTCAAGCAGCAACAGGCAGAAGCGGACAAGCAGAAGCGCATCATCGATGCCGACGCGTCCGCCTATGAGGTGAAAGCGGCGGCGGACGCCAAGGCGCACCAGATCGAGGTGCAGGGCGCCGCCGAGGCTGGCGCAATCAAGGCCAGGGGCGACGCCCTGCGCGACAATCCCGGCCTGCCGACGCTGACCGCCGCCGAGAAATGGAATGGGGTGCTTCCCACCACGATGGTGCCGGGCAACGCGCTGCCATTTCTCAACCTGGCCAAATAGTCGCCTTTGTGCCGGAAACGATCGTGTGTCTCATGGCGTGGACCACGCGGCCGCGCAATTCGGCGAAGGGAGTTTCGACAAGTCATCATCATCCGGGATTATGTCGCGTTCGCCAGCAGAAGTGATGTTTCGGTCGCGGCAATGCCTTCAACCAGCCGAATCTGATCCAGCGCCTGGCTGAAGCCGGCCAAAGTGCTGGTGCAAAGCTCGACGACCAGATCCCAGCGGCCATTGGTGGTGTAGATATTCTCGACTTCGGGGAAGCCTTTCAGCGCTCGTACCACCTTGGCCGATTTCTGGCCCGCGTTGGAGATCCCTCTGATGGCGCGCATCTGGTGAGCCTCCGCGTCGGTGGCCATGCGCACAGTGAAACCTAGGATGACGCCGCCCGCCAGCAGCCGGGCGATGCGGTTCTGGACGGTGCCGCGCGAGACCTTCAATTTCTTCGCCAATGACGCCGCCGGCTCGCGGG